>Ga0210040_10001399_pt1 | contig 36500 bp, 30 predicted proteins | sample CryGeyCG12114_NA_FD_185462 | JGI IMG/M metagenome (GOLD analysis project Ga0210040, IMG submission 185462) | Groundwater microbial communities from aquifer - Crystal Geyser CG19_WC_8/21/14_NA (SPAdes) (version 2) | ecosystem: Environmental > Aquatic > Deep subsurface > Groundwater | place: USA...
CGCGATCTTCAGCCGGGCGTTGTGGATCGTTCCCGCCGTCAGCGTCAGCCCTTCGAGCAGCGGCAGCCGGCTCGCCACCATGGTGCCGAGCGTGCGCGCCATCCGCGCCGCGTGAAGGTCGCGCAGTAGCCGCCCGAGCAGCGGCACCCGCAGTAGCCACGTGTCGAAGGCAAGCTTGATCGCCGGCTCCTTGAGCGCGCGCCAGCCAGCGAACGCCACCCCGGCGACGACCAGCAGCATCAGCCACCACCAGCCGGCGAGAAAGCCCGACAGCGCCATCACCAGCCGCGTCAGCAGCGGCAGTTGCTGCCCCACCGTGTCGAACTGCTCCACCACCTGCGGCACCACGAAGATCATCAGCGCCGCCACCACGCCCATCGCCACCACCGCCAGGATCGAGGGATAGGCGAGCGCGGTGATCAGCTTGCCGCGAATTTCCGCCTGCCGTTCGAGTAACGCCGCCAGCCGCTCCAGGATCGTCGGCAGCGTGCCGGAGCTTTCGCCCGCGGCCACCATCGCGCGATATAGCGGCGGAAAGCTCTTCGGCTCGCGCGCCATGGCGTCGGCGAGACGGCGCCCCTCCACCACGCCGGCATGAACTTGCGCAACGATGCCGCGCACGCTCTCCTGCTCGGTCTGGCGGGTGATGGTGCGCAGCGATTCTTCCAGCGGGGAGACGCGATTGAGCGTGGCGAGCTGGCGGGTGAACAGCGTGAGCTGCTTCCCGCCCATCTTTGGCCGCCCTAGCGTCAGCCCGAACAGCGGGCGTCCACGCCCAGGCGGCGGCGAACCGGGCTCGATCCGCACCACATACAGCCGCTGCCGATCGAGTACGACGCGCGCCGCATCTAGCGTGTCGGCAGCGACATGCCCCCGCCGCTCGTTGCCGCGCGTGTCGATGGCAAGATAGTCGAAGTCAGCCATGGAGAAGCTGCCATCTCCTGCCGTTCGCCCTTAGCGTGTCGAAGGGCTGCCGTTCTCGTCCACCGGTGGACGAAGAGCAGGGCTTCGACAGGCTCGGCCCGAACGGCTGCGGGATTGTACTAACCATTGCTGGCCAACGGCACCGCTTCGATCGCCGGCTCGGCTGCATCGCGCCGCGACACGCGCACCGCTTCCTCCGCTGTCGTCTGCCCGCTGCGCACCAACTCGCGCGCCGCGTCGGCCAGGTGCGGGGCCCGTGCGAAGGCGTGGGCGGTGATCGCGCCCTCGTCCGCGCCTTCGTTGATGAACCGGCGGATCGCCTCGCCCACCCGCACCGCCTCGAACACGCCGATGCGGCCTTTGAAGCCGGAATGGCTGCACTGCTCGCACCCTTGCGGAGCGAAGACGATCGCCTCCGGATCGATGCCGAGCAGCGGCGCCGCCGTGTCGCCGGCGCGCACCGGCCGCCGACAATTCGGGCACAGCCGCCGCACCAGCCGCTGCGCGATCACGGCGCGCAGCGTCGAGGCCAGCAGGAATGGCTCCACCTTCATGTCGCGCATGCGCGTGATCGCGCCCACCGCATCGTTGGTGTGGACGGTCGACAGCACCAGGTGGCCGGTCAGCGACGCCTGCACGGCAATCTCGGCGGTCTCACGATCGCGGATCTCGCCCACCATCACCACGTCGGGGTCCTGGCGAAGGATCGCGCGCAGGCCTGCGGCAAAGGTGAGGCCCACCTTGGGATTGACCTGGGTCTGCCCGACGCCGTCAACGGCGTATTCGACCGGGTCCTCGACCGTCAGGATGTTGCGGCTGCCGTCATTGAGCAGCCGCAGCGCCGCGTAAAGGCTGGTTGTCTTGCCCGACCCTGTCGGACCGGTGACGAGGATGATGCCGTTCGGCTCGGCCAGCGCCTCACGCAGGGTCGCGTACAGCGCCGGGGTCAGCCCCAGCGCTTCGAGATCGATACCGGCGTTGTCCTTGTCGAGGATACGCAGCACCACCCGCTCACCCGCCCTGGACGGCAGCGTAGAGACACGCACGTCGAGCAGCTTGCCGCCCAAGGTGAGCCCCATGCGCCCGTCCTGCGGCACGCGCCGCTCGGCGATGTCGAGCCGCGCCATCACCTTGATGCGGCTCACCACCACCGGCGCGACGTGCGGCGGCATCTTCAGCGTCTCGCGCAGCACGCCGTCGATGCGCATGCGCACCACGAGGCCCGTCTCGTACGGCTCGATATGAATGTCGGACACGCCGTTCCGCGCCGCGTCGGCGATGATGCCATTGATCAGCCGGATCGCCGGCGCATCGTCGGCGGTGTCGAGCAGATCCTCCGCGGTCGGGATGCCGTCGGCGAGCAGGTCCAGTTCGTCGCCCATGCCGACCGCCGCAATGGCGGTCGCCTGCCCGTCCATCGCATAGGCATCGGACAGCAGCCGATCGAACGCGGGCGCCTCCACGAAACTGACGTCGAACGGTCGCGCCAGATAGCGCCGCACTTCCAGCAGCGCCTTCGGGTCGGCACCCTCGCGCATCGCGACCGTCAGGTGCCCGTCCGCCTCCGTATGCTGGACCACCACCCCAAATCTCCGCGCGAACGCGTAGGGCAGCGACACCATGGGAAGCGGGGCGGCACCCGCCTGCGCCAGCACCGCCGTGGCGGTCGGCGCGTCGAGCACGTCGTCGCCGGTGCGGATGATCACCGCCGCTTCTCCGGCCGGATCGTCGTGGTCGAGCTACGGTACACCGGCACGCCGACCCGCGGGTCCTCGATGTTGCCGGGCACCGGTGCGGACGGGATCGGCGCGGCCGCGCCCATGTAGTCGCGCACCAGCTCGTCGATCGACGGCTCCTGGTTCGGCGACTGCAATCCCTGCTGGAGCCGAAGGTAGCCGTAGCGCTGCTCGGCGACGCGGCGGCTGTCCTCGGCGGTGCGCAGGATGGTGGGGCGGATGAAGATCATCAGGTTGGTCTTGCTACGCGATTTGGCGCGGCTTTTGAACAAGTTGCCGATCACCGGCACGTCGCCGAGGAAGGGGATCTTCTCGATCGTCCGCCGCTCCTCGTCGCTGAGCAGCCCGCCGATGACGCCGATCGCGCCATCGTCGACCGTCAGCGTCGTCTCCAGCTCGCGCTTGTTGAGGATCAGGTCCGAATTGTCGCTCGACACGGGGCCAGCAATCGAGCTCACCTGCAGGTGGAGGTTGAGCTTGATCGTCCCCGACGAATTGACCTGCGGGCGCACGTCCAGGCCGATGCCGACATTTTCGCGCTGGGTGGTGCGGAACGCGTTGTCGAAGTTCGACGACAGCGCCTGCCCCGTGGTCACCGGAATCTCCTGCCCGACGAGGCTGTGCGCCTCCTGATTGTCGAGCGTGATGATGTGCGGCACCTGGAGCAGATTGGACGTGGTGTCGCTTTTCACCGCGTTGATGATCGCGCCAAAGATCGTGCTGCCGACCTGGGCGCCAAAGCCGCCAAAGCCCCCGCTCGCACCCAGAATAGAGGTGATCGCGGATTGTGTCAGCGTGTCGGCGGCGCCCGACGTGCTGCTCGTTGAGGTTGTGCTGCCGTCGGTGTTGACGGTGGTGGTGCTTGACGTTGAAAGCTGCTGAGCGCCGATTGCACCGGCGATCTGGAGAATGTTGGGCGCCGAGTTGCTGAAGGTGGAGGCGGCGAACGCCCCACCGCTGGTGTCGCCCAGGATGAACTGCGCCCCGAGCTGGTTCACCGTCGCGTCGGACACCTCCGCGACGATCGCCTCGACCAGCACCTGTTCGCGGCGGGTGTCGAGCTGGCGCACCACGTCTGCGAGCTGCCGCTGGATGTCAGCGGGGGCGGCAATAACGATCGCGTTGGCGCCGGTGAAGCGCGTCACCACCGCGGCGGTGCGCCCGCCCTGGCCGGTGATCGCGGCGCTCGCCGGCGTGCCTCCGGCCTGGGTCGTCGCGGCTTGCACCGGCTGCGCCACCGGCTGGGTGCGCGTCTGGCTGTTCGTTCCGTTGTTCGAGCTGCCGCCGGTGGAGCCGAACTGCGTGCGCGACAGCGTCTCTTCCTGGATCGGGTCCGGCGTCTGGCCGACAAGCTGCTGAAGCACCGGCAGCAGCTGCGCCGCGTCGGCATTTTCCAGGAAAACGACCTTGATCTCTGTGCCGGTCTTGGCCTTCTGGTCGAGATCGCGCGCCACCTGCGCGAGCCGCGCGACCGTGGGCGGATCGCCGCGCAGCACCACTGCGTTGGAGCTTTCGACGGCCACCACCGACACGCCAGCGGCCGCTGTGGGCGCTCCCCCTGCCCCGCCCGTGCCGCCGCCCGCGAGCGACTGCAGCGCCGTCGCGATCTCGCGCGCATTGGCGTTGGCGAGGGTCACCACCCGCGTCGAGGCGTTGCTGGTATCGATCCGCCCCAGCACCTCGCGCACGCGGCGGATGTTGTCGGCGAAGTCGACGATCACCAGGCTGTTGCCGCCGCGGTTCGCCGTCACCGATCCTTGCGGGCTGACGAGCGGCCGCACCGTCTCCACCGCCGTGGTCGCGTCGATCGCACGCAGCCGCACGATCTCGGTCACGAAGCTGTTGCGGTTGGCGCCCGCCGACCCGACCCGGCTCGGCTGCGAGGCGGCATTGTCGATCGGCTGCACGCGGAACGCGCCGTTCCCGACCGGCACCACCACCAGCCCGTTGGAGCGCATGGTCGCCAGGAAATACTCGAAATATTGGGCGCGGCTCAGCGGGTGGTCGGTCACCACCGTCACCTTACCCTGCACGCGGTTGTCGATGATGAACGTCCGGCCCGTCGCCTTGGCGGCGTCGGCGATGAACGCGCGGATGTCCGCGTCGCGCACGTTGAGCGTCATCTGCGCCTGGACGCCGGCGACAGGGGCAAGCGCCAGTGCGAGCACCGGGAACAAATACGTCTTCATCAAACCCTTGGATGTCGCTGAGATCACGGCCGAAGTCTTTGCCTCCGTCACTGGGGCGCCACCGCGATGGACAGCGGCAGCGTCTGGGTGCCGCGCTCCACGGTGATGGGAATGTTGCCGCCGCCGGCAAAATCGCTGGCGATCCGGTCGAAGTCGCTGGGCCCGCTCACCGGCCGCCCGGCGACCGCGGTGACGACGTCGCCTTCCTGCAGCCCGGCGCGGCGAAAGATCGCGCCGGTTCCCTGCGACCGTACCACCAACCCGCTGACGCGGCCGCCGTCGATGCGGGGAATGAAGCCGATCTCGCTGCGCAACTGACGCGCCGGCACCGCGCCGGGCGCTCCACCCCCGGGCGGTGGGGCGCCAGGAGCCAGCGACACGCCAGGGTTCGGCACGGCGGGTTGCGCAACCGGGGCTGCGCCGGATTGGTCGATGAACAAATTCTCTTCCACACCGCCGCGGTCGATCACGACATGGTCGAACGCCACGGCCTTGAGGCGCACGCCCGGCACGATTTCGTCGCCCACGGCGATGCTGTTCTGGATGCCGTCGGGGCCGGCGACGATCGCGGAGCCGCGCCCCATCGCCTCGTCGATCCGCGTGCCGAACAGGGTCAGGCGCAGCGAAGTCACCGCCGACGGCCCGGCCTGCTCGCCGGAGAGCCGAAAGAACGGATCAAAGCCGGTCAGGATGTCGTAAGGCGTACCCGGCAACGTTGCCTCCGCCGGCCGCCAGTCGCCCAGCGGCGACACCGGCGTCACGATCGTCCAGGCGAGTCGCGCCACCTGCACGGCCAACAGGCCGAGCAGCGCCAGTTCGGCGGCCGAATAGACGTTGACGCCCGGAATTCGCCGGAGAAGCCGGCGCGCCCGCGCATCCATCGTCAATCGCATCGGCGCGTACCCCGTCCCAACCCACCGCCTAGGCATGGCATGTTACACCGATGCGTCAACCGGTTGAAACACGCCGATCACGCTGGCAGGTCTTGAGTTGCAGTGGCAATCGGGTCTCATGGCGCCTCTTTCTCCTCTCGGCAGTGGCCACCCCTCGGAAGCGATCATCGAACGAATCGTGTCGCATCCGGGCATCCAGCGGGTGCCCAGCCCCAAGCTGACCCTGTTCATTCAACGCGCCTTTCTTTCGCCGGAGCTTTGTGCGGCGTTGATCGAGCGTATCGATGCGGTGCGCCGCCCTTCCACCATCACCGATTCGAACGGCGACGCGAGCTACCGCACCAGCGAGACGGGCGACCTCGCCGCCGACGACCCGGCAGTGATCGAGGTGGAGGCGCGCATCGCCGCCTTGACCGGGCTCGACCCCGCCCATGGCGAGCCGCTGCAGGGCCAGCGCTACGCCGTCGGCCAGGAGTTCAAGGGCCACACCGACTATTTCGAACCCAATGGTATCGAGTACGACCGCTATTGCGGCGTCGCGGGCAACCGCACCTGGACGGTGATGGTCTATCTCAACGAGCCCGAGGCGGGCGGTGCCACCCGCTTCAGAGCGATCGACAAGATCGTCCAGCCGGAAACCGGCAAGCTGCTCGCCTGGAACAACCGGCGACCGGACGGCAGCCTCAACCCCGCGACCCTGCACCATGGCATGAAGGTGCGATCGGGCGTGAAGTACGTCATCACCAAATGGTTCCGCGAACGCCCATGGCCGCGCTGAGGGCAAGGGCCGCCGCGTCCTACGCGGCAGCCCTCCCCCTGACCGATCAGAACTTCGCTGCCAGTTCGAGGCCCCAAGTCCGCGGCGTGTTGAAGTTGGCATAATCGCCGAGGATGCCGCCGTAATTGGTCGAAACCAGCGTCGTGCCGTTGTAGTTCAACACCGGGGAGGAGTTGGCATTGGAGCGGCGGTAGATGTGCTGCTCATTGAACAGGTTGCGGCTCCATACCGATACCGTCACCTTGTTCGTGTCGCTCACCTGGATGTCGGCAAGCGCCAGGCGGCCGTTGACCAGGAAGCTGGCGTCCGTCTTCGTGTTCTCGAGCTCGAAGCTGTAGTAGCTGCTCGAATAGTTGCCATCGAGGTGGAGCCGCAGCGTCGTCGACCCGGTGCCGACCGGCAGCGCGTAATCGAGCGAGGCCGATGCCGCGTTGCGCGGGGTGTAGACGATGTACAGCTGCTGCGGCAGTCCGCCGGTGAGCGGGTTCACCGCGCTCGGCGCCTTCCAGTAGGTATAGGCATAAGAGCCGCCGAGCGTCAGCTCGCGGGTTGGCTTGACGGTCAGATCGGCCTCGATACCGCGGATTTTGCTGTCGCCGGCGTTCTGGGTCTGCTCGATGTGGCTGCCGTTGGTCGGGCTGCCTGCGGCGGTATCGTAGAGGTCGAAGTCGAACTGCGTGTTCTTGCGATCCATGATGTAGCCGGCCAGGTTCAGGCGAGCCATGTGATCGAAGAAGTCCATCTTGGCGCCGATCTCATACGACTTCACCGATTCGGGGCCGAATGGATTGAACTGCTGAGACCGGTCGTTGGCGCCGCCGGCACGAAAGCCGGTCGCGTATTTGGCGTAGAGGTGGGCGTCCGGCGTCGCGTCGAACGCGACGGTCACCATCGGATCGAAGCGGCTGATGCTGTTCGAGAAACCGAACGGCGTGAACGCGGTAAAGGTGGACCCGATATAGCCGTTGTTCACCACGTAGAGCTGGCCGTGCCGCTTGTCCTTGGTCCAGCGGCCGCCGGCCGTGATATGCAGCGCGTCAAAGCCGGCAGGCGTGAAGGTCCCCTGGCCGAAGACCGAATAGTTGTGGTCATGCGCCTCGCTGGCGCGGGTGATGAACTGGCAGCTGTTCGCGAACTGCGGCACCGTGCTGGCGAGCAGATTGGTGCACGACGACGAGTAAGGCTGATAGCCCGAGTTGGTGCCGGAATTGACGACGCCGTTATAGATCGGGCTGCGGATCGTGTAGGCCGTGCCGTCGGCGTTCCACAGGTTGGTCAGTGGAGTGGCCGCATATTCCGACGCATATTCGGTGTAGTAGTAGGCGCCGACCACGTAATCGAGCTGCGGGACGCTGCCGACCGCCTGGAGTTCCTGGCTGAACTGGTGCTGGTCGAGGAACGACAGGCTGTAGCGGCTGAACGCGGTGTTCGGCGCATAGCTGGAACGCTCCGGACCGCCCGAATTGTCCCACTGGTCGGTCGAAACGCCGCGCCATGCCGTGATCGAGCGCAGCTCAAGGCCGGGGCTCAGGTGGTAGCGGAGGTTTGCGGTGACGCCGTGGGTTAGGTCGGTGCTGGGCTGCTGCGGCACGCCCACATCGGCGACCGACTGGCGTTCCGGATGGACGCCCACGAGCGGCGCCTTGGGCGGTACGCAGACGGGGCGCGTGCTGCCCGCGGCGATGGTGCCGCCGCACGCGACGCCGCCGGTGGCGGCGGTGAACAGAGAATAGGCCGGCGTCGCGCCGGCCGCGGCGGTGTTGACGTAGACACCGACCGGGTAGCCGTTCGGATTGTAGTTGATCAGCTGGCTGTAAAACGGCGTGTTGTCGTCGCGCGTCTGGTCGTACGACACGTCGGCGGTGAAGCCCTCGATGGGCTGCCAGCGGGCCTGCACCCGGCCGCCCTTGCGATCGTAATAGTTCCAGCCGACCGAACCGGCGAGCGGATCCTTCACCGTCGGATCCTGGTGCTCGTAGACGCCATCGAACTTCAAGGAGACATTGGCGAAGGCCGGCAGGTCGATATGCGCTTCGGCGCGGCGGCTGCCGAAATTGCCCACGCCGCCCTCGATGCGGCCGTCGAACACGCCGGTGGGCGCCTTGCTGACCAGCGACACCGCGCCGCCTTCCGTGTTGCGGCCGAACAGCGTCCCTTGCGGACCCTTGAGCACCTCGACCCGCTCGATATCGAGCAGCGCGGTGTTGAGGCCCTGCGTCTTTCCGAGCGCAACGCCATCCAGGTAGATCGTCACGCCGTTGTCGCGCGCGGTCTGGTTGGCGTCATACGGCACGATGCCGCGAATGCCGACGGTCAGTGCCGACTGGCGCGCCTCAAAGGTGGCGATACGCAGCGACGGGATCGAGCCGTCGGCAAGGTTGATCAGGCTGAGGACGTGGTGATCCTCCAGCCCCTGCGCGTTGAGCACGCTGATCGAGATCGGGGTGGACTGGAGGTTCGTCTCGCGCCGGGTGGCGGTCACCACCACGTCGGCGATGCCGGCCGACTGCCCCGCCCTGTCGCCGCCCGTGGTCTGCTCCGAAGGCACCGCGCTGGTGGAGCCGGCGGTCGCGGTGGTGGCGCTGGGCACCTGGTCGGTCGCGGTGGTCGACTGCGAGGATGTCGAGGTGTCGGCGGTCTGGGCCATGGCCTGACCGGCGAGCAGGAACGACAGAACGGCGACCGAGGCCGACGCGGCGAGCTTCATGCTAATTCCCCTTATTCCCCGCACGTCGCGGGCTCGAGGGGCGCTCTAGGATTAACCTGGGTCGGTTCGGTGACTCTCGTGGGTCGGTTCGGTGACGGTGATGCGACAGTTTGATGACGCTCGTTTCGGCGGCGTCGCGATGCCGCCGCCAACGCTAGTGGACGATCTGCCCGCCCTTCATGACCAGCTTCACGCGACGTAGGGTGCCGACGTCGCTCGTCGGGTCGCCCTGGACGGCGACGAGGTCCGCCACCATGCCTGCCCGCACCGTTCCGACCCGGTCACCCAGCCCCAGCACCGCCGCATTGCCGGCGGTCGCGATCTGCAGCACGCGCAGCGGCGCAAGGCCCCAGGCGACCATCAGTTCCTCCTCGCGGGCATTGTCGCCATGCGCGAACACCCCGGTGTCACCGCCGGCGCACAGCGTCACCCCGGCCTTCAAGGCGGCGGCGAAGCTCGCGCGCTTGGCGGTGATCGCCGCGGGTTCGGGGGCGCGGCCGGTCCAGCCGCGATAATGCGCGATCGCGTCGGTGGCGGCGAGCGTCGGGCAATAGGCGACGCCGCGGGCCTTCATCAGCGCGAACACCGCCGGCGTGCCCTCATCGCCATGCTCGACGGTGTCGACGCCCGCCTCGATCGCGCGGCGCATCCCCTCCGCGGTGGCGGCGTGGGCGGCGACCTTGCGTCCGGCATCGTGCGCCGCCTGAACGGCCCCGCGCATCTCCTCGATCGAGAAGGTGGGCGTGGCGGCTGCGCTACCCTGCCAATGATAGTCGGCATAAAGCTTCACCACGTCGGCGCCTTCGCCCATCTGCCGGCGGGCGGCGGCGACCACCTCGGCACCGCTTGCTTCCTCCGCGCCCTGCGGCACCGGGAAGGCGTAGCCCTTGGGCCCATAGGCGCCGGTCGCGACGATCGCGCGATTGGCCGACAGCACCCGCGGCCCCGGCACCACCCCTTGCGCGATCGCCTGCTTGAGGCCTGCGTCCGCGTCGGCCGCGCCTTCGGTGCCGAGATCGCGTACGGTGGTGAAGCCTGCCATCAGCGTCGCCTTCGCCGCGGCGACCGCACGCGCCACGCGCAGCGCCAGCGGCTCCTTGAGCACCTGATCGTTCCAGCTCGTCTCGTTATAGGGGTGAAGGAACAGGTGCACATGCGCGTCGATCAGGCCGGGCAACAGCGTCTCGCCGGGCAGGTCGATCACTTCGGCGCCCTGGGGCGCGGCTGGCGCCGGTCCCGCCGCGACGATGCGATCGCCCTCCACCACGACCCTCCAGCCCGGATGCAGCGCGGCGCCGTCGAACACCGCGGCGGGAACGAGCACGTAGCTCCTGGTCTGCGCCGCGGCGGGCGCGGCGACCGAGAGCAGCAGGGCGACGAGATAGCGAAATTTCATCGGGCGGATCCTTTCGATCCGCCACTGTGCGAGGGTCTGACGGCTTAGTCGAGCGTCAGCACGACCTTGCCGCGCGGATGCCCTTCCTCGGCGAAGCGATAGGCCTCGCGCACCGCCTCCAATGGGAACGTGCGCGCCACCTCGATGCGAACCGTGCCGTCCGCCATCAGGTCGGCGACGTGGCCCAGCTGCTCGGCATTGGGCTCCGCATGGTAACGCGGTGCGACGCGGATGCCGAGTTCGGCGCCCTTTGCCTGGTTCGGTTCGAGCGTGGAGACGAGTGCGCCGCCCGGCCGGAGCACGGCGAAGGACCGGTCCTGCGTCTCTCCGCCCTGCGTGTCGAACACGAGGTCGATGTCGGTGGCCACGTCCTCGAAGCGCTGGCTCTTGTAGTCGATCACCTCGTCGGCACCGATCGAGCGGACGAAGTCGAGGTCGTCCTTGCCGGCCGTCGCCAAGACGGTGGCGCCCTTCCACTTGGCGAGCTGGACTGCGACGTGGCCCACCCCGCCCGCGCCGCCATGGATCAGCACGCGATGTCCCGGCTGGAGCTGGCCATGGTCGAACAGCCCCTGCCATGCGGTCATGGACGCCAGCCCCGCGCCGGCGGCGGCCGCGAAATCGACGTTTGCCGGCATGGCGACCAGTTCCACCGCCTTCACCACCACATAGCCGCTCTGCGCGCCGCGATCCTGGCCGATGAAGGCGAACACGCGGTCGCCGTGGCTCAGCATGTTGTGGGCGCGCGTGCCGACCGCCTCGATCGTGCCGGCGAGGTCGCGGCCGAGCGCGAACGGAAGCTGATCTTCGCCCTTCAGCGGGTACTTGCCCTGCGCGATCTTCCAGTCGACCGGGTTGATGCTCGCCGCGCGCACCCGGACCAGCACCTCGTCATCGACCGGCTGGGGGATCGGCCGGTCCGCAAGCTGGATGACGTCCAGGTCTCCGAAGTGCTCCAGCCAGACGGTGCGAGGGGAGGACGGGCCCGAATCGTCGCCTTCGCGGACGACCAGGCTTTCACGGGCATCGGACATGGAACAGGCTCCTTCGCCTCACCAAACGGCCGACGCGGTGGCCCGATCCCACGAAAAAGCCCGCCCGGTCTTGCGACCCGGCGGGCTGAAAAAGTGGTGGGCGCGACAGGGATTGAACCTGTGACCCCACCCGTGTGAAGGGTGTGCTCTACCGCTGAGCTACGCGCCCGGGAAACCCGGAAGGCGGCCCTCTATGCGAGGGCAACGCCGGTGTCCAGCGTCTAGTTGACGCTATCCTTCAGGCCCTTGCCAGCCTTGAACTTGGGCTGGCTCGACGCCTTGATCGTCATCGGCTCGCCGGTGCGGGGATTGCGGCCTGTGGAGGCCTTGCGCTTGGACAGGGAAAAGGTGCCGAAGCCGACGAGGCGCACTTCGTCGCCCTTCTTGAGCGAGGAGGAGATCGCATCGAACACCGCCTCCACGGCCTTGGATGCGTCACCCTTGCTGAGGCCCGACGTGTCGGCGACCGTCGCGATCAGCTCCTGCTTGTTCATGGCTACTCAGATCCCCCAAATAAGACAGACCCCGCGACAGAATCGCGAGGCACGCGTGCGTCCAGTAAGGGCGAGCGGCTAACGTGAGTCAACCGCCCGCCCGTACCGAAGATGGTTAATGGTGCAGTTCGCCCCCCGCCGGTGCGATCGGCGCCGGCGGCAGCGCGGCGAGTTCGTCGGCGTCGGTCCAGTCGATCGCCTCCAGCGGCTCGGTCAACGCCAGCCGCAGCACCTCGTCGACGTGCGAGACGGGAATGATCGTCATCCCTTCCTTCACGTTCGCCGGGATTTCGGCGAGGTCCTTCTCGTTCTCCTGCGGGATCAGCACGGTGGTGATGCCACCGCGCAGCGCCGCCAGCAGCTTTTCCTTGAGCCCGCCGATCGGCAGCACGCGGCCACGCAGCGTCACCTCGCCGGTCATCGCCACCTCCTTGCGGATCGGGATGCCGGTCAGCGTCGAGACGATCGAGGTGACCATGCCGATGCCCGCCGACGGGCCGTCCTTGGGCACCGCGCCTTCGGGCAGGTGGATGTGGACGTCCTTGCGATGGAACAGGCTCGGCTTGATGCCATAGGACGGCGCGCGCGCCTTGACGAAGGAGAAGGCGGTCTCGATCGACTCCTTCATCACGTCGCCGAGCTTGCCCGTCACCTTGGCCGCGCCCTTGCCCGGCACCGTCACGCTTTCGATGGTCAGCAGTTCGCCGCCGACCTCCGTCCAGGCGAGCCCGGTGACGGCGCCGATCTGGTTCTCCGTCTCCGACAGGCCATGGCGATACTTCTGGACGCCCGCATAGTCGGCGAGATTGTCTGGCGTGACCGTGACGCTGGTCGCCTTTCCCTCGAGGATCTGGCGCAGCGCCTTCCTCGCGAGCTTGGCGATCTCCCGCTCCAGCGTGCGCACGCCGGCCTCGCGGGTGTAGCGCTGGATCAGCGCGCGCAGGCCCTCGTTGGTGAGCGTGAACTCACCTTCCTTCAGCCCATGCGCCTCGATCTGCTTGGCGATCAGGTGCCGCTCGGCGATCTCGACCTTCTCGTCCTCGGTATACCCTTCCAGCCGGATGATCTCCATGCGGTCGAGCAGCGGCTGCGGCAGGTTGAGCGTGTTGGCCGTGCACACGAACATCACGTCGGAGAGGTCGATGTCGATCTCCAGATAATGGTCGTTGAACCGCGCGTTCTGCTCGGGGTCGAGCACTTCCAGCAGCGCGGACGCCGGATCGCCGCGGAAATCCTGGCCGAGCTTGTCGATCTCATCGAGCAGGAACAGCGGGTTCGAGGCCCCCGCCTTCTTGAGGTTGGTGACGATCTTGCCGGGCAGCGAGCCGATGTACGTCCGGCGGTGGCCGCGGATTTCGGCTTCGTCGCGCACCCCGCCCAGTGATTGGCGGATGAACTCGCGCCCCGTCGCCTTGGCGATGCTCTTGCCGAGCGAGGTCTTGCCGACGCCGGGAGGGCCGACGAGGCACAGGATCGGCCCCTTCAGCTTGTTGGTGCGCGCCTGCACCGCCAGATACTCGACGATCCGGTCCTTGACCTTTTCCAGCGCATAATGGTCCTCGTCGAGCACCGCCTGCGCAGCCGCAATGTCGCGTTTGATCTTGCTCTTCTTGCCCCAGGGCAGGCCCAGCAGCACGTCTAGATAGTTGCGCACCACCGTCGCCTCGGCGCTCATCGGCGCCATGGTCTTGAGCTTCTTGAGCTCCGCGGTCGCCTTCGTCCGCGCCTCCTTGGAGAGCTTGAGCGTCGCGATCTTCTGGGTCAGCTCGGCGATCTCGTCGCCGTCGCCTTCCTCGCCCTCATTGCCGAGTTCGCGCTGGATCGCCTTCAACTGCTCGTTGAGATAATATTCGCGCTGCGTCTTCTCCATCTGGCGCTTGACGCGGCTCTTGATCTTCTTCTCGACCTGCAAGACGCCGAGTTCGCCCTCCATCAGCGCGAACCCCATCTCCAGGCGCTTGGCGGCATCCAATTCGACCAGCAGCGCCTGCTTGTCCGCGACCTTGACGTTGATGTTGGCCGCGACCGCGTCGGCGAGCTGGGCTGCGTTGTCGATCTCGCCTAGCTGCACCGCCGTCTCGGCCGGGAGCTTGCGGTTGAGCTTCGCGTAGTTCTCGAACTGATCGACGACCGAGCGCATCAGCGCCGCGGTTTCCGGCGTCTGCTCGTCGGACTCCTCGCCCCCGACCAGATCCAGCGTAGCGAGGAGGTGGCCCTTGTCGCCGGTGGTCAGCTCGCCGAGCCGGGCGCGCTGCTTGCCCTCGACCAGCACGCGGACGGTGCCGTCGGGCAGCTTCAGGAGCTGGAGCACGGTGGCGGTGACGCCCATCTCGTACAGGTCTTCGCGGACGGGATCGTCCTCGGCGGGATCGACCTGCGCGACCAGGAAGATCTCCTTGTCGGCGGCCATCGCGGCCTCAAGCGCCGCGACCGATTTGTCGCGGCCGACGAACAGGGGAACGATCATGTGCGGGAAAACGACGATGTCCCGCAGCGGCAATACTGGAAACTGGCTCATGCGAACTCCGGTGGGTCCCGGTGCCGGGCACCCTTCGGATGGTATATGGTGGGTGGTTGCGGATCCATCAATCGGCTTCAGGCGCGCGCCAGCACGCTTGCGTTGATCCGGCCCGCACGTGAGAACCGGCGCCATGGTCCGTCTCGCCATTCTGTTCGCCGCCTCCCTGCTCATCGCCGCCGCCGGGCCGTTACCCAAGAAGGGCGAGCCGCCGATCACGCCGCTGACGCAGACCTCGGGCGGCGTCCGTCCGCCCGAACAGACGGCGCTTCGCTTCGACAGCGCCGACCTCGCCTTCGAGGTGCTCCCCGACACACAGACGCTGAACGGCGTCGCCACCTTGCGGTTCACCACGCGAGCACCGCTGACACGGCTGCTGATCGACCTCGACAGGAACCTCCCGGTCAACGCGATCGCGATCGACGGGCGCCGGTTGCGCCCCGCGAGCTGGTCCAATCCGGAAGGACGCCTCGCCATCGTGCTGCCGCGCGCCGTTGCGGCGGGCAAGAGCATCACCGCGCGCATCACCTATGGCGGCCAGCCGCACGTCGCGAACCACGCGCCGTGGGACGACGGCACCGTCTGGTCCAAGACGCCGGACGGACGCACCTGGTTCGCGACCACGGCCGAAGGCTATGGCTGCGACCTGTTCTGGCCGTGCCTCGACTTCCCCACCGGCGAGCCGGGCGTCGTCACCCTCCACATCACCGTGCCGGCCGGCCTCAAGGCGCCGTCGAACGGCGTCCTGCTCGGGGTGGACCGGCTCTCCGGCGGCCGGACTCGCTGGAACTGGCGGGCCAAGCACCCCAACACCTATGGCATCGCGCTCAACGTCGGCCCGTACGAGGAGTTGTCGGGCACCTACAAGAGCCGCTTCGGCAACATCATCCCGATGTTCTACTGGTACCTGCCCGGCGAGCGCAAACAGGCGGAAGGGCTGTTCGCCGAGTTCGCGCCGACGCTCGACTTCTTTGAAGCCAATGTCGGCCCCTACCCCTTCGGCGACGAGAAGCTCGGGGTGGTCGAGACGCCGCACAAGGGCATGGAGCACCAGACGATCAACGCCTACGGCAACGAATATGCCAAGGCCCCGGAGGGGTTCGACTGGCTGTTCCAGCACGAGTTTGCCCATGAGTGGTTCGGCAACCAGCTGACCGCCGCCAACTGGGACGATTACTGGCTGCACGAGGGCTATGGCGAGTACATGCAGCCCGCTTACGGCAAATGGCGCGAGGGTGAGGCGCGCTACGCCGCGATGATGGACGACCAGCGGAACAAGATCCTGAACCGCGTGCCGATGGTGCGCGGCCGCGTCATCAGCGAGGAGGAGGTGTACGAGGGCGACAAGGGCGGCCCGGGCCAGGACATCTACTACAAGGGAGCATGGATGCTCCACACCCTGCGCTATCTCATTGGCGACAAGGCGTTCTGGGACGTGACAGGCCTCGCGGTCTACGGCCGCATCGATCCGCGGCCCGGTAACTTCACCCCCCGCTATGGCTCCACGGCGGAGTATGAGGAGTTCGCTCGTCAGGTCACCGGCAGAGACCTCCGCTGGTTCTTTGACGTCTATCTACGCCAAGCTGCCCTGCCGGAGCTGACCAGCCGGCGGACAGGCGGGCGACTGCTCCTGGCCTGGAAGGTGCCGGGCAACGGCGCCTTCCCGATGCCGGTGCAGGTCGAGGTGGACGGGCAGACTTCGCTGGTGCCGATGAGCAACGGAACAGGCTCGCTGCCCGTTGGAGCGGACGCGCATGTGGTGGTCGACCCCTGGTCCCGTATCCTCAAGCGCAACTTGGCCATCGAGGCCACACAAGCGTGGCGCGCCGCCCAGGCCGCCAAACAGGAGCTCAAGCCATGAACCGTCCTCCCGTCCTTCAACGCGTCGCCGAAATGGGGGCGATCTTCATGATCGGAGACGGCATGCTCGGCCTGCTCCAGCCCGAGCGCCACGTCGCGCTTTGGCGGGAGCGCGCGCTTGGCGCAGAGATCGCGGTGAAGCCGTTCGATGGGCATCCCGGCCGGCGCCGGCTCTACGGCCTCGCCCAGATCGGGGCGGGGCTGGCGCTCGCGGCGCGACTGCGGCGAGCATCGTAATGCGCCATTCGCGCGCGGCCGTAGGCCAAGGCTGCGCCCCCGCGTAACAACCATCAGCCTACCCGTGTTCGGACGAAGGTACTGATCGCAACGGTTCGGAAGGAGAGGCGCAACCTGCCACGAAGAGCGGCTAAAAGCGTGTTCGGCGCTGAGCACGCGGACTTGCAGCGTGGCTCGAGAGGGTGGTGCAAGGCACCTGTGGATGCACCCGCGAGGGAGGCCGGGCGTGGGAACAGCCCCCTCGCTTCAGCGGATGTCAACCGCCGGATAAAGCACCGCAAAACCCGAGGCGGAGTTACGTATGGTGGCGCCCTGCACCGCTGCAGCCGACACGTTCAGCTTGGCGATCTGCGCCAATTTCACCGCGCCTGGGCCTGGCGGATAGTAATGTTCGACCCACACGATCGTCGGGCAACGCGCCGCCGGTGTAACAGGCCGCGCGGCGGCACCGCGGACCTCGAGAGGGAACCCATAGCGTTCGCCGAGCTGGCGGTAGCCGAAGCTTGCCACCTCGACCTCGTTGTGCAGCAATGAGGATTCCGGCCGCGCTCCTACCGTCCAGAACGGCACGGCCAGCACCCGCGTGCCTGGACATTGGCGAACCTGCGCCCCGATCCAGGCGGCGTTGTCGTTCCAATCCTGAACCCGCGACCGCCGCCAGCTATAGCCGCCTGCCAGCACCAGCGCGTTGAGCAGGATCAGTGCCAACAGCCAACGATGCCGCTGCACGGCCGGCACGATCATCGCCGCCAGCGCCACCTCACCAAGGGGGAATATCGGCGCCATGTACTGCCGAATGATGACCGGTCGAACAACGTTGAACAGCAGCATCGCCGCGACGCACACCGCGAGCGCGACCGCGCTGGTGATCGCGAAACGCCTGGCACCGCTTTGGTCGAGCTCCTGTTGCCACTGCGAACCTCGACGTGCAGCGACTGCCAAAGCCGCCAGGGCGGCAAGGTTCGCACCCCAGATCAGCACAAAGGCGAAGCCAATGATGCTCACCGCCTGCAGCGTGGTCGTTTGTGCCCAATAGGTCTCCGCCATGTGCGACAGGAGGGGAAGCTGCACTACCGCTGCAATCACCAGCGTCAGGCTACCGAGCGCGGTCATGGCGAAAATCCGCACGGCCCAGCGGCGTCGACCCGCCAGCCACTCCTCCGCCATGAAGCAGACCAGCGCCAACGCCGATTGCAACGACAGCAGGTAATGCAGGTTGAGGGACACGAAGATCGACGCCGCTAACAGCAGCGCCAGCCACCGGTCGCGTCGCTCGTAATCTCGCCCGCTCGTCACCACCGCAAGCAAGCAGGCGAGGCACAAGAACCAGGCGCAACATTGCCCGAAGTACGCGCGCAACAGCACGGCGAAGTCGAACCCGATCGGGTTGGCGAGCGCAAGGGAAGCCGCAAGCATGACCGGCAGCACGAGCTCACGACGCCTTCGGACGATGAGAACCAAGCCCAGTCCAACCAGCAACAGCGGCAGAAGGTTGATCAGCCGGCGATACCCGACGAAATCGCCTGTCAGCGGCTCCAGCAGCCAATTGGCGGCGTAGAACATCGGCGGGTAATCGTCATAGGCCCATCGTCCAGCGTACGCTTGCCCGAAGGAAAGATCGTGGCGTCCCATGAACAGGGGCCAGATCTCATCATACCAGACGCCCTTGTGCAGGCTGACGTATATGGTGCCTGCAATTATCGCGGCGATCGCCGCCCAAAAGGCAGCGATCGCCGTTCGACCTATCGGGGTAGCCGTTCCAGCTGAACGCACTTACGCCGCGTCGCCCTGCTTCTTCTTCTCGGCATAGACGCGGATCGGCTCCTTGCGGCCCTCCACCACGTCCTTGTCGATCATCACCTCGTCGACGCCGTCCATGCCGGGCAGGTCGAACATCGTGTCGAGGAGGATACCCTCCAGGATCGAACGAAGCCCGCGCGCGCCGGTCTTGCGCTCGATCGCCTTCTTGGCGACCGTCGTCAGCGCGTCGTCGGTGAAGTCGAGCTCCACCTGCTCCATCTCGAACAGCTTCTGGTACTGCTTGACCAGCGCGTTCTTGGGCTCGGACAGGATCTTGACCAGCGCCGGAATGTCGAGGTCCTCGAGCGTCGCGATCACTGGCAGGCGGCCGACAAACTCGGGGATCAGCCCGAACTTGAGGAGATCCTCCGGCTCGGTCTGGCGCAGCATCTCGCCGGTGCGCTTCTCCTCCGGAGCCGCCACATAGGCGCCGAAGCCGATCGACTTGCCCTGAAGTCGATCGCCGATGATCTTCTCCAGCCCGCTGAACGCGCCGCCGCAGATGAACAGGATGTTGGTCGTGTCGACCTGCAGGAACTCCTGCTGCGGATGCTTGCGCCCGCCCTGCGGCGGCACGGAGGCGGTGGTGCCTTCCATCAGCTTGAGCAGCGCCTGCTGGACACCCTCGCCCGACACGTCGCGCGTGATCGACGGGTTCTCGGCCTTGCGGCTGATCTTGTCGATCTCGTCGATGTAGACGATCCCGCGCTGCGCCCGCTCGACGTTGTAGTCGGAGGCCTGGAGCAGCTTCAGGATGATGTTCTCGACATCCTCGCCGACATAGCCCGCCTCGGTCAGCGTCGTCGCGTCGGCCATGGTGAAGGGCACGTCGAGGATGCGCGCCAGCGTCTGCGCGAGCAGCGTCTTGCCGCAGCCGGTGGGCCCGACCAGCAGGATGTTCGACTTGCTGAGCTCGACATCGGCACCCTTGGCGCCGTGGTTGAGCCGCTTGTAATGGTTGTGCACGGCCACCGACAGCACTCGCTTGGCGCGCTTCTGGCCGATCACATAGTCGTCGAGGACGTTGCAGATCTCCTGCGGCGTCGGGACGCCGCCGTCCTTCTTCGACACCAGCGAGGACTTGGTCTCCTCACGGATGATGTCGTTGCACAGCTCCACGCACTCATCGCAGATGAACACGGTGGGGCCGGCGATGAGCTTGCGCACCTCGTGCTGCGACTTGCCGCAGAACGAGCAATAAAGGGTGCTCTTCGAATCGCCGCCCGTCAGCTTCGTCATTCAAACCTTCCTGTCCGCGCCAGTGCGCGGGAATGCGGGCGGGCATCGTAACCCGCCCGACGTTAATACGGCAATGCCCTAACGTCCCTAACGCAACTCGCCCCGTCGCGCTTCACGTCCGATTTCTCGCCAGCGACCGTAATATGAGCCGCCTCGCCGGGGAAACAAGCCTCTGCCGAACCGTCACGGCGGCGGCGCAGCCTCGCCTCGTCGCCGCCCGTGAGCATGGCGGCAAAGGCAATCCCGGTAATCGCCAGGCACAGGTTCTTCACCGCGCAGGGCAGCACCCCGCTCCACCGAAACGCCACCAGCGCGTCCCAGAAATGATAGGATGTCCGCAGCGCCGCGCAGCTTGCCACAAAGGCGACCAGCGCGGTCAGCCCGAACCGCTGTCCCGCCAGCGCCAGCGCGAACGGCAGGAACCAGATCAGATATTCGCCCGAGAAGACCCGCGAACACAGCGCCATCGCCGCTACCACCGCCCCCGATGCAGCGAGCAGCAGTCGCAGACTTGCTGTTTGCGTCGCCCCCTCGCGGCTTCGAACCCAAAGCAACAGGGCAGTTCCCAGCAGCGCGAACACGTTGACGACCGTGGCCGCGCGAAGCCAAGCCCGATCGCCAGCCCAGAGGATGTTGTCCGATCCGAAGTCGTGGCTGATGGTGAGCGGTTCGCCGCCGATCGCCGCGGCAATGACCTTGGCGATGCCGATGACGCTTTCGATCTGCACCGGGCGATCCCGCAGATACGCCAGATAGCCGAGCACATCCGCCGGGTGTGTTCCCAGCGCGATGGCCCCCGCATGAGGCGCCAGGATCGCAAGGGCGCCGGCAACCACGCACAGCAGCGCCTCGTCGCGGCTGCCCCGGCGCCATAGCTGGAGCGCGATCAAGGGCACCAGCAACGCGGGCCACAGCTTGACGGCGCCGCCGAGCCCCAACGCGGCGCCGGCGGCGCCCGGGCGTCCGGCGAGCGCAAGGCTCACGCCCGCGACCGCCAGAAACGCCGGCACCACGTCGAAGCGCCTGACCAGCAGCCCGCCGATCAGGAGCGGCAGCACCGCGATGGCCGCCGAAGCCGCCCACAATGGAGCCCCGGTCATGCCGCCCAACCGAAACGCCAGGCGGCCAGCAAGATGAGCCGTCGCCAGCATCATCAGCGCCATCGCCGTCCCGAAGACATAGCCGTAGGCGGTGGGATCGTCCGCGACCGCGCGCACCAGCCCGAACAACAGCAACGCTCCCGGCGGATACTCGCAATGGAAGTCGGAGTAGGGCGCGCGGGCCGGCAACGCCACGGCATCGGCCAAGGGCAACGGCTGTCCGATGGAATGCTGCACCCAATCCGTATAGCCGGGGACATAGGCGCGGCCGAGCAGCCGCCCGCCATATTCCCAATACAGCCGCACGTCGGGCGGCGTGCGGTAGATCAGAACGGCCATCAGCACCGCCGCGAACATGAGTGCGCCCGGCCAGGCGAACGGCTCCACAAGGGGCCGCCACCTGCCGGGCCCGCCGCCTGCGGGCGACGCCAACGATGTCACAGCCACGAGTGTGTCAGCGCACGCAAATACTTACCGGCGCCTCATGCGGCTTGCGCAACGTCCTCGGTCGGCGTCGGGCGCTTGTCGAAGACCTCGTCGATCAGCCCGAACGCCTTGGCATCCTCGGCGCTCATGAACTTGTCTCGGTCCATCGCCTGCTCGATCTCGGCCAGCGGTTTGCCGGTGTACTTGGCGTACAGCGTGTTCAGGTCGTGACGCATGCGCAGGATTTCCCGCGCCTGAATCTCGATGTCCGCGGCCATACCCTGCGCGCCGCCCGAAGGCTGGTGGATCATGATGCGGCTGTTGGTCAGCGCGACGCGCATGCCCTTCTCGCCGGCGGATAGCAGGAAGCTGCCCATCGACGCGGCCTGACCGATGCACACGGTGCCGACGCGCGGCCGGATGTACTGCATGGTGTCGTGGATCGCCATGCCCGCCGTGACGACGCCGCCCGGCGAGTTGATGTACATGAAGATGTCCTTCTTCGGGTTCTCGGACTCGAGGAAGAGCAACTGCGCGGTGATCAGGCTCGCCATGCCGTCTTCCACGCCGCCGGTCACGAACACGATGCGCTCGCGCAGCAAGCGAGAGAAGATGTCGAACGAGCGCTCGCCGCGATTCGACTGCTCGATGACGATGGGGACGAGACCTGCCTGCGTCTGTTGCAGACCGAGGCCGGCGCTGGCCAGCGGGCTCGCGAAGTCGCCGGTCTCGAATGGATTATGCATGGAGCCTCACAAGGATGATTGAACCGCTACATTGTCGCGATATGAGCCGCGTTCAAGCCCGCATCGGCACGCAATTCCGGCGCCGTGGCTGCCAAGCCTGTTGATTGGAGCGTGTGATGGCGATCGGCGAGATGAGCGGCGCCGACCTGGCGCGTCCCCGGCGCGGACTGGCCTCGCTCGTGCAGGACCACGCCTAGCTCGCGCTGGTGGCGCGCGCAGCGAGCATCGGGGGCCTGCTCGGCATCGCGCTGGCACTCGTGCGCCGGCGCCCGGACTGGAAATTTATCGCAGTGCTGTTCGTCGTGCCGACCCTGCTGACAGCGCCGTTCCAGCCGATTGCCCGCTACCTCTATCTGGTCTTTGCGCCGCTCGTCTTCGCCCAGGCCGACCTGCGCACGGCGCCCCTCGCACTGGCCGGCTGGCGCTTCCTCAGCGCCGGCCCGGCGCCGAATGGGCGAGATAGGCAAGCCGCCTGACCTCGCGCCGCCCTCTCACCACCGTATCGAGGATCAGGCCGGCGAAGACATTGAGCGCCGCCAGGATCATCAAGCCGGTCACCAGCACCGCCGTGGGCATGCGCGGCACCAGCCCCGTGTGCCAGTAGGTGACCACCAGCGGGATCGACAGCACGACCGCGAGCAATGCGAAGAGAGCCGCCACCGCGCCGAAGAACAGCAACGGCCGTTCAATCCGGTACAGGGACAGGATGGTGCGGGTGATCCGCCAGCCATCGCGATAGGTGGACAGCTTCGAGGTGGAGCCCTCCGGCCGCTCGAAATAGGGCGTCTCCACCTCGCCGACCGGCATACGCAGCTCCAGCGCATGGACCGAAATATCAGTCTCGATCTCAAACCCGGTGGACAGCGCCGGATAGCTCTTCACGAACCGGCGTGAGAACACGCGATAGCCCGACAGGATGTCGGTGAAGCTGCGGCCGAACAACTGCGCCAGCATGCCCGTCAGCAGCTTGTTGCCCAGAACATGCCCGCGCCGATACGCGCTCTCCGCCTGGCTCAGCCGTGCGCCCACAACCATGTCGAGCTGCTCACCGATCAGCCGCTCGACCAGCTTGCCCGCCGAAGCAGCGTCATAGGTCGCGTCGCCGTCCGCCATCACGTATACGTCGGCATCGACGTCCGCAAACATGCGGCGGACCACCGCGCCCTTCCCCTGGGTGCGTTCGCTGCGCACCACCGCACCGGCCGCGCGCGCCACCTCGATCGTGCCGTCGCGGCTGTTGTTGTCGTAGACGTAGATGGTAGCGCCGGGCAGCGCGGCACGAAAGTCGCGCACCGTCTGCCCGATCGCCGCTTCCTCGTTGTAGCAGGGCAACAGGACTGCGATCGTCGGTTCGTTCACTGCGCCTGCTCTCCCGCGGCGTTTCCCCGGGCCAAATCCGGGAGCCGCCCGTCACCCAGCATCACGGCTTGTTACCGCGTTCGCCCCGGGATGCCGGGACGACCCCGGCATGACGAAAACGCTTACGCCTCCGTGGCAGCCTTCTTGGCGCGCGGCTTCTTGGCTGGGGCAGCATCGGCCGCCTGCGCCGCGTCAGCTGCCTGCGCACCCTCCGCCGCTTCGGCAGCGACCGGCGAGCTTTCCAGCACTTGCGTTTCCTCGCTCACGGGCGCGCCCTTCTTTTTGGCGACGGGCTTCTTTGCGGGCGCAGCGTCGGCGGCCTCCGTCTCGACGCCGGCATTCTCGCCCTTGGCCACCGGCTTGGTCGCCTTCTTCGCCTTGGCGGCCTTTGCCCCCGCCTCGGGAGCGGGAGCATCGCCGGTCGCGCCCGTCACCTCAGTCTCGGCGACCGGCGTGCCGAGATCATGGCCGGCATGGTCATGGCCGGCATGGTCGTGGTCGTGATCGTGATCGTGATGATCGTGATCATGGTTGTGGACGTGCGTGCCGGTCGCGAAGCCGTCCTCGCTCTCGATCGCGGCTTCCAGTTCCTCGCGCGTGGTCTCGCGGTCGGTCACCTCGGCCTTGCCGAACAGGAAGTCGACGACCTTGTCTTCGTACAGCGGCGCGCGCAGCTGGGCGGCGGCCATCGGGTCCTGCTGGATATACTGCATGAACTGCTGCTGCTGCTCCCGCGGATATTGCTGCGCCGCCTGCATGATCAGCCGCTGCATCTCCTGGCTGCTGACTTCGATGCCGTTCGCCTGGCCGATCTCGGACAGGAGCAGCCCCAGGCGCACGCGGCGCTCGGCGATCTTGCGGTAATCCTCGCGCTCGCCTTCCATCTCCGCCATCGCCGCAGCCGGATCGGCCTCGTGAGTCGCCTCGTGCTCGAGCTGCGCCCAGATTTGGTTGAACTCCGCGTCCACCATCGACGGCGGCACCTCGAAGTCATGGCCCTCGGCAAGCTGATCGAGCAGCTTGCGCTTCATGTGCGTGCGGGTGAGCCCGTTATGCTCCTGCTCGATCTGTCCGCGCAGCAGGCCACGCAGCTGCTCCAGGCTTTCGAGGCCGAGCGAGGTCGCGAGGCTGTCGTCGATCGCCGTCTCGCCGGCGGTCTTCACCGACTTCACCATGATGTCGAACGTCGCCGGCTGGCCGGCCAGCTCCTTGGCGGGATAGTCCTCGGGGAAGGTAACGTTGAGCGTCCTCTCCTCACCCGTGGTCGCGCCGACCAGCTGGTCCTCGAACCCCGGGATCAGCCGGCCGGAGCCGATCTCCACCGCCATGTCGGTGCCGGTGCCGCCCTCGAAGGCGACGCCGTCGCTCGTCTTACCGAGGAAATCGACGGTGACGAGGTCGCCCTGCTCGGCCGCCTTGTCGCCCGCGTCGTTCCACGCCTTCTGCTGGTCGGCGAACTTCTGGAGCTGCGCGTCCACCGCCTCGTCGGCGACCGGCACGGTCAGCCGCTCCAGCGTCAGCCCCTCGATCGCGGGCGCCGGCACCTGCGGCAGCACTTCGAGCTCCACAGTCACCTCGGCATCGCCGCCCGGCGCATAATTGTCATCGAGCGCCACCGAAGGCTGCATCGCCGGGCGCAGGCCGTTGTCGGCGATCAGGTTCTGCACGCCCTGCTGGATCGCTGTGTTGAGCGCCTCTTGCGCCAGCGATTCGCCGTGCATCTTGCGGACGAGGTTGGCCGGCACCTTGCCGGGGCGGAAACCGGGCATGCGCACCTGCGGAGCGACGCGCTTCACCTCCGCGTCGACCTTGGCGTCGATATCCTTGGCGGTGATGGTCAGCCGGTAGGCGCGCTTCAGGCCCTGGTTCAACGTCTCAACAGTCTGCATGGTCGGCCTTCGGTCTGGAGAAATATACTGGGCGAGTGCCCCCCCGCTTCACGCGGGGACTGGTGCGGGCGAAGGGACTCGAACCCCCACATCTTGCGATGGCAGGACCTAAACCTGCTGCGTCTACCAGTTCCGCCACGCCCGCATGGGACACCGCCGGTCGGCGCGCGTCTATACCAGCCGAGTATCGCGGGGCAAGCGGCGAGGCAACCCCGCGCAGCGCCGGGCGTTGACCCGCAAAGGAGAATGCCCATGGCCAGCCAGCCGCCGCCCGAAAGCCCCGTTCCGTCCTCGCAGCCCGTCGATCCCGGCTCCCCGCCACCCGAGGTGACGCCGATCGGCCCCGACATCGACCAGCCGTCCCCCGGCATTCCCGCCGGTGACCCCGGCACCTCGCAACCCGCCGAAATCTGAAAAGGAAACCCGATGGCCGACCAGGCAACCCACGCCGGAACCGATCCCAACGCTACACCCGACCAGCGTCAGGCTGACCAGCGCAGCGACATCGAACAAGCCGTCCAGTCCCGCTCCGATGCCGTCGACCGCGGCGAAGGCGGCGAGGAGCCCGGCTCCATGACCGATCCCGGCGAATATTCCGGCGTCAGTGGCGACGGCGGCGTGGTCAAGAACCAGGATCTCACGCAACAATGAGCCACCGCGAAGGCGGGCGATCAGCCCTTCACCCGCCGCGCGGAAAGGATGCGCACGGCCTGGACCGGCACTTCGCCCTTGAACGCACCGCGCAGGCTCGCGCCCGGTGAGACGGGAGCGTCGAGTATCTTGACGACCACGTCCATGCCCTCGACGACATGTCCGAAGGCGGCATAGCCCAGGTTGTCGCCGGGCTTTGACGGATCGGCATCGAGGCCCGGCTGATCCCCCACCGAGATCGTGAACTCGCCTCGCGCGGTGCCCGGCGCAAGCCGCGCCGTGGAGACGGCGCCGCTGAGGTGCTTGATTCCCGTGGTGGTGGTCGGCTCGTGCTTGATCGGCGGCAGTGAGCGCTTCGGATCCCCATTCGGCCCGAACTGAACGAAGCCGAAATTGGTCTGCACCTTCACGTCGCGATAGAAGGAGGTGCCGTCCAATCGCTTCTGGTCGACGTAGCGCAGGAAATTGCCCGCGCTGATCGGCGCATGCGCTGTGTCCGCCTCGATCACGATCCGTCCGACACTGGTCTCCAGTGCGACGCGCGGCAACGGCGGGCCCGCGGGAGCGACGGCGGGCGGCGGAGACGGTGCGGTACTGTCTTGCGCCCCCGCATGGCTCGCAGTCCCGGCCAGCACCGCGAAGGTCAGGATAGCCGCCAGCTTCATCGTCCACTCCTTCCGAAGCCATCGCGGCGCACGCGCCGGCTTATTCGTCCAGCGCCTTCTTGAGTAGCTCGTTAACGACGCCGGGATTGGCCTTGCCGCCCATCGCCTTCATCGTCTGGCCGACGAAGAAGCCGAACAGCTTGTCCTTGCCGCCGCGATAATCCGCCACCTTGTCGGCATTTGACGCCATGACGCCGGCGATCACCGTCTCGATCGCACCGGTGTCGCTGGTCTGCTTGAGCCCGCGCTCCTCCACGATGGCGCCCGGGTCCTGCCCGGTCTCGAGCATCACCTCGAACACCTGCTTGGCGAGGCTGCCGGACAACGTGCCGTCGGCGACGAGGGCGAGCAGTTCGGCGGCCTGCTTGGGGCTCACCGGGCTTTCGGCGATGCTCTTGCCGAGGCGATTGAGCGCACCGAACAGCTCGGATGCCACCCAGTTCGACGCCGCCACCGGCGCCGCGCCCGCCTCGAGCAGCGCGTCGAACCACCGCGCGGTTTCGACTTCGGCGGTCAGCACGTCGGCGTTGTAGGGGGTTATGCCTGCCGCGACATAGCGCTGGCGCTTGGCGTCCGGCAGCTCGGGCAATGACGCGCGGCACTCGTCGAGAAACGCGTCGTCGAGCTCGAGCGGCAGCAGGTCGGGATCGGGGAAATAGCGGTAATCGTGCGCGTCCTCCTTGGACCGCATCGACCGCGTGACGCCGCGATCCGGATCGAACAGCCGCGTCTCCTGAACGATGCGCCCGCCCGATTCGAGCACGTCGACCTGCCGGCTCGCCTCATGCTCGATCGCCGCCATCACGAACCGCACCGAGTTGACGTTCTTGGTCTCCGTGCGTGTACCGAGATCGCCGCCCGGCTTGCGCACGCTGACGTTGACGTCGGCGCGCATCGAGCCTTCTTCCATGTTGCCGTCACAGCTGCCCACGTACCTCAGGATCGCGCGCAGCTTGCGAAGATAAGCCCCTGCTTCACCGGGCGAACGCATGTCCGGCCGGCTGACGATCTCCATCAGCGCCACGCCCGAACGGTTGAGGTCCACATAGGAGCGCGTCGGGTGCTGGTCGTGCATCAGCTTGCCCGCATCCTGCTCGACATGGATGCGCTCGACCCCGACCGTCTTGGTGGTGCCGCCGTCCTCGATCTCGACCGCGCCCTCGCCCACCAGCGGGTGGTAGAGCTGGCTGATCTGATAACCCTGCGGCAAGTCCGCGTAGAAATAGTTCTTGCGGTCGAACCGCGACCAGCGGTTAATCTGCGCGTCGATTGCCATGCCCGTGCGCACCGCCTGACGAATGCACTCGCGGTTCGGCACCGGCAGCATGCCCGGCATCGCCGCATCGACTAGGCTCACCTGCGTGTTCGGCTCCGCCCCGAACTGCGTCGGCGCACCCGAGAACAGCTTGGCGTTGGAGGTTACCTGCGCGTGGACCTCGAGGCCGATCACGACCTCCCACTCGCCCGTGGCGCCCTGAATCTTGTATTCGGCCATATACCTACACCGTCATTCCCAGCGAAGTCTGGGATCTTTCTCGTCTGTTCACCCACGCTCGCCAGAGAGGCCAGCTTCGCTGGCATGACGAAGTGGCTTACCACCAGCTCTCCGGCCGCGCCGTGAACCCGGCCCGCTCCTCGATGGCCAGCCCCGCGTTGAGGACGCCCTGCTCGTCGAGCGGCTTGCCGATGATCTGCAACCCCAGCGGCAGCCCTGCCTTGTCGAGCCCGCCCGGCACGCTCATCGCCGGCAGCCCCGCGAGGCTGGACGGCACAGTGAACACGTCGTTGAGGTACATGGCGATCGGATCGGCCGATTTCTCGCCCAGCGCGAACGCCGCTGATGGCGCCGTCGGTGCGAGCAGCACGTCGCACTGCTCCCAAGCTCGCTCGAAATCGCGCGCGATCAGCGTGCGGATCTTCTGCGCCTGTGTATAATAAGCGTCGTAAAACCCTGCGGACAGGACGTAAGTCCCGATCATGATCCGCCGCTTTACCTCCGCGCCGAAGCCATCGGCGCGGGTCGCGGCATACATGTCCTGCAGCCCCGCCCCCTCCGGCAGGTCGCGCAGGCCGTACCGCACGCCGTCATAGCGGGCGAGGTTGGACGACGCCTCGGCCGGGGCGATGATGTAATAAGCCGGGAGCGCGTATTTGGTGTGAGGCAGCGACACCTCGACGATCTCGGCGCCCGCGTCGCGCAGCCAGTCGATGCCCGACTGCCACAGCGCCTCGATTTCCTCGGGCATGCCCTCGACGCGATACTCCTTCGGCACGCCGACGCGCTTGCCCGCCATGCTGTTCGACAGCCCATGCTCCCACGCCGGCACATCGAGGTGCAGCGAGGTTGCGTCTTTCGGGTCGAACCCGGCCATCGCTTCCAGCAGGATCGCGCAGTCGCGCACGTCGCGCGCCATCGGCCCCGCCTGATCGAGGCTGGAGGCAAAGGCGATCGTGCCCCAGCGCGAGCAACGCCCGTAGGTCGGCTTGATGCCGCTGATGCCGGTGAAGGCCGCCGGCTGGCGGATCGAGCCGCCCGTGTCGGTGCCCGTCGCGCCAGGGCACAGCCGCGCCGACACCGCCGCGGACGAGCCCCCCGACGACCCGCCCGGAGCGAGCGGCGCGTTACCCCCGTCGCTCCGCCGCCATGGCGACAGGACGTTGCCGAAATAGCTCGTCTCGTTGGACGAGCCCATCGCGAACTGGTCCATGTTCAGCTTGCCGAGCATCCCCGCGCCCGCATCCCACAGGTTCTGCGAGACGGTGCTCTCATAAGGCGGCGTGAAGCCTTCCAGGATGTGGCTCGCGGCCGTGGTCGGCACGCCACGCGTGCAGAACAGGTCCTTCATGCCGATCGGCACGCCGGCGAGTGGCTTCAGCGTCTCGCCCGCCGCGCGTGCGGCATCGGCGGCGTTGGCGGCGGCGATCGCGTGTTCAGGCGTCTCCACAAGGAACGCGTTCAACTGCTTGGCGCGGCTCACGTTCACGATGAACGCGTCGGCCACCTCGCGCGCCGAGAACGCGCCGACGCGCACCCCGTCGCGGATCGCTGCGACGCCGAGATCAGTGAGATCGGCCATTATTCGATCACCTTGGGCACGGTGAAGAAGCCGTGCTCCGCCTCGGGTGCGTTGGCCATCAGCAGGTCGCGGATGCCGCCGCCGGTCAGCGGATCGGCGTTGATCACGTCGTCACGCAGCCGCGTTGCATTGGGGACCACGGCGGCGGTTGGCTCGACGCCGGCGGTGTCGACCTCGCCCAACTGCTCGATCCAGCCGAGGATGTTGTCGAGTTCGGGCGCGAGGCGCGCGGCGTCCTCGTCGCTGATCGCGATGCGGGCGAGCCCGGCGATGCGTTTCACGGTGTTGGTGTCCACTGACATGCCTTTGCGGCTAGCACCAGCGCTCGCCGCGGTGCAACCGGCGATTGCCTCCGGCGCCCTGCTCGTCCACTAGCGGCGTCCCACCGCCCGGGAGCCCCGTTTGGCCCGCAAGTTCCTGTACGTCTTTGCCGCGCTGGTCGTGCTGGTGATCGCGGCGGCGTTCGCCTACCGGCTGTTCGGCACGCAGCTGATGCGGCTCGCGCTGGTGCCGAGCGAAGCGTTTCGCGCGCAGCCGGGCCTTTCGTCCCGCGCCTACGACAGCCGGAAGATGTGGGTCGCCCGCCCGGATATCGCCGGCAACCCCAGCCTGTGGACCCCTGCCGGCTACCACTCGGGCGCGGCCCCCAAGGCGGCGGTGTTCTTCATCCACCCCACCTCCTACATCCGCCGCGATCATTGGAACGGCCCGCTCGACGACCCCGACACCAACGCGCGCACCGACGTATTCGTGCGCGGCCAGGCCAGCGCCTTCAATGAGATCGGCCAGGTGTGGTCCCCCCGGTACCGCCAGGCCACCTTCGGCGCGTTCCTCACCAGCGCCGCCGAGGCCAACCGGGCGCTGAACCTCGCCTATGGCGACGTTGCCGCCGCCTTCGACGCATTCCTCCGCCAGGTCGGCCCCGACCGCCCGATCATCCTCGCCGGCCACAGCCAGGGCGCGCTTCACCTCGAGCGGCTGCTGCGCGAGCGGGTCGCGGGCAAACCGCTCGGCCGCCGCATCGTGGCCGCCTATGTGGTCGGTTGGCCGGTGTCCCGCGCCACCGATCTTGCCGCGCTCGGGATGCCGGAATGCACCGCCGCCGACCAGACGCATTGCCTGCTGTCGTGGGAAAGCTTCGCGGAACCCGCCGACCCGTCGCTCATCACCGACATCTACGATACGAGCAGGGGCTTCGACGGTCGCCCGCGCCGCGGCACGCCGACGGTCTGCACCAACCCGCTGACCGGCACCGCCAACGTCGCCGCGCCGGCGGGCGCGAACCTCGGCACGCTGTACCCTTCAGCCGACCTCGGCTCCGCCAGCATCGCCGCCGGCAAGGTGGGCGCGCGCTGCGACGCGCGCGGGTTCCTGTTGATCGGGGATCCGCCCAGCGTCGGTCCGTACGTACTCCCGGGCAACAACTACCATGTCTACGACTACAGCCTGTTCTGGGCCAACGTCCGCGCCGACGCCGCGCGCCGGCTGGCGGCGTTCGCGCGATGATCACGACTGACGCGGCGACGTTCCGGGCCGCGCTGCCCGATGGGGGCCGCCTCATCGGCCTCGACGTCGGCACCAAGACGATCGGCACCGCGCTGTGCGATGCGGGCTGGAGCTTCGCGAGCCCGGCGCAGCTCGTCCGTCGCACCAAGTTCAGCAAGGACAAGGCGGAACTCGTGGCGCTGATCGCGGCGCAGCACGTCCGCGGCGTGGTGATCGGCCTGCCGCTCAACCTCGACGGTAGCGAGAGCCCACGCTCCCAGTCCACCCGCGCCTTTGCCCGCAATGTCGAGGATCTCGGTCCGGTGCTGCTGTGGGACGAGCGCTGGTCCACCCAGGCGGTCACCCGCACCTTGATCGAGCAGGACGCGAGCCGCGCACGCCGGGCGGAGCTGGTGGACAAGATGGCGGCTGCCTATATCCTCCAGGGCGCGATCGACGCCCTGGTTTCCGCGCGACCCGCAACATCTTGACACATTGTCGCTACAAATCGGACCTAGGATCGCTGGATCGCCTTTGCCGGGCTCCCTGATCCGAACTGCGCGAAACCCGATCTTAAGACTCGCCTGCTACGCTGTGCCACCGGCTTCGTGCCGGTAACGCCAAGAAAGTAGACAATGACGAGCACTTCCTCACTATCCGCGATGTCGCCCGCGATCTCGCCGCGTGCGCAGATGGATGCGCGCATCGCCTCCGCCACCTCCGCGGGCAACATCTCGTCCACCGACCAGAAAGCGCTGTCAACCGCGCTCGACAGCATCGATACGTCGCTATCTTCGACGACGGGCACCGCAGGCGGAAAGGACGGCATGAAGGGCCGGATCGACTCGCTGATCCAGGGCCAGGTCGACTCCGGAGCATTGACCGGGGATCAGGCCTCCGAACTCCAGTCGTTCTTTGCGCAATCCGCCCCAGCCGACGGCGGACCCGGTGGCGCCGGCAAGCCCCATCACGGGCACGGGGCATCGGCCAAGCAGGCGGACGCCACCGACGTGGCGAGCACCACCACGTCGACCGACGGCACCGACACGGCCTCGTCGAGCACCAGCATCGAGGACCAGCTCAAGGCGCTGCAGACCATGCTCGAAACGCTGCGGCAGGGCATGACAGGCGCGACCACCGGCTATGGCGCCGCCACCACGACCACCCCACCGCCGACCGGCGTCGTCTACCAGTCGGTCGCCTGACGACGGGCCGCCCTGCACGGGCGTCGGAACGTGCAACCATGCCGAGTTGATTGCCCGGGGAGCCGCTTTGCCGCTAGGCGGCGGCTTCCCCCTTCAGCACGAGGCCGCGGTGCCCCCTCTCCTTCCCATCGTCGACGCGCAGCAGCGGCTGTTCGCGCAGACGCCGCCCGTTTCTCTCGAAACGGTTCCGATCGCCGCTGCCGCCGGCCGCTGGCTGGCCGAGGACGTCCACGCCCGCCGTACCCAGCCGGCGGCGGACCTGTCGGCGATGGACGGTTATGCGATCCGCTTTGCCGACATGCCGGGGCCGTGGCGGGTGGTGGGTGAAAGCGCGGCGGGGCGGCCGCTCGATGCGAGCATTGCGGCGGGAGAAGCGGCGCGCATCTTCACCGGTGCCGCGCTGCCGCCGGGCAGCGACACCGTGCTGATCCAGGAGGAAGCGGCGCGCGATGGCGACCGGCTGAGCCTTGCCGGCGACGGACCGGCGTTCCAGGGGCGCAACACCCGGCGCAAGGGGCTCGATTTCACCGAGGGAGACCGGCTCGTTGCGGCCGGCGAGCGGCTTACCCCGGCCCGCCTTGCGGTCGCCGCGACCGGCGGGCACGGCACCTTGCCGGTTCGCCGTCGCGTCCGCGTCGCACTCGTCGCGACGGGTGACGAACTGGTGCCGCCGGGCACGCCAGCCGAAGGACTCGCGCTGCCCGAATCTAACCGGCTGATGCTCGCGGCGATGCTCGCAGACCTGCCGGTGGAGGTGATCGACCTGGGCATCCTGCCAGACGACCTGGACGTCCTCACCCGCGCCTTTGCCGCGGGCGATGCGGACCTGCTGGTCACCACCGGCGGCGCATCGGTGGGCGATCACGACCTAGTCCGCCCCGCACTCGAAGCGGCGGGCGGCGCGATCGATTTCTGGCGGATCGCGCTCAGGCCCGGCAAGCCGATGATGGCCGGCCGCCTGGGCGACACCGCGGTGCTCGGGCTGCCGGGCAATCCGGTGTCCGCCTTCGTCACCGCCATTCTCTTCGTCCGGCCGCTGATCGCGCATCTTGCCGGCGGCGCCGATCCCCTCCCCCGGTCAGTGGCCGCGACACTCGGCGAGCCGCTCGCCGCTAACAACAACCGCACCGACTATCTCCGCGCCGAACTGCGCGACGGCCGCGCCTATGCGTCCACGGTTCAGGACAGTTCCATGCTCCTGACGCTGGCGCGCTCCACCTGCCTCATCGTCCGCCCCGCCGGCGCCCTGGCCGCAGCGGCGGGCGACTCGGCGGAAATCCTGATGATCGCTTGACGGCAGTTAGCGTGTTCCATATAGGTTCCACGTCTGTTCCCGACGGAGACCCGCCATGCTCACGCGCAAGCAGCACGAGCTCGTCTGTTTCATCAATGACCGCCTCACCGAGACCGGCATTTCGCCCTCGTTCGAGGAGATGAAGGACGCGCTCGACCTCAAGTCCAAGTCGGGGGTGCACCGCCTGATCAGCGCGCTGGAGGAGCGGAACTTCATCCGCCGGCTGCCCAACCGCGCCCGCGCGCTGGAGGTGCTGAAGATGCCGGAACGGTCGGAAGGAGTGAAAAAGAAGGGGGACGTAGCCTCAACTTCCTCCACTTCCGCGGACAGCAACGTGCGGCCGCTGCCGCAGCCGGCCAACGACGTGGTCGAGATCCCGCTTCATGGCCGCATCGCCGCCGGCGTGCCGATCGAAGCGTTCGAAGGCTCTTCGATGCTCGCCGTCCCCGCCGCGCTGCTCGGCTCGGGCGAGCATTATGCGCTCGAGGTCGCGGGCGATTCGATGGTTGAGGCCGGCATCCTCGACGGCGACTATGCCCTGGTCCGCCGCACCGATGTGGCGCGTGACGGCGAGATCGTCGTGGCGCTGATCGAGGAGGCGGAAGCGACGCTCAAATATTTCCGCCGGGAAGGTGCGATGGTCCGGCTCGATCCTGCCAACCGTGCCTATGACCCCCAGCGCTACGCTCCCGCGCAGGTGCGGATCCAGGGTAAGCTCGCCGGTATCCTGCGTCGTTACGACTGACCGGCAGGACGGGCGGATTGCGCCAGGGGTGTGCATCGCCCGGTCGGCGCACGGTGACGATGCGCCCGCTCGATAACGTCACCGACAGTCCGCCGGTGGCCGCCAGCGCCGGCCGGTCGAGCTTCAGCCAGCGCGGCGTGCACCCGCGCGGCAGCCGGCGGTCGCTGATCGCTATGTCAGCCTGCCGGCAAACGGTCGCGAGCTGGTCCGTCGGCACCATATAGCCGCTGCGCGTCGCGAGCACCCGCCAATGCCGCCCGTTCGCCACCACGTCGGCGAGACACAGGTCTCGGCTGCAACGCGCCTCCCGCTGGTCGGACAGCGCGACCGGCTCCTCCTCGCCGACGCCGCCGTTCTCAGCAAGCATGTCGCGGGTATAGTCGCCCGCCCGATCGCGCAGCAGCGCCAGCCCGCCGCCGGCGGTGCGCAGGGCGACATGGCGGCCATCCCCCGTCACCAGCAGGTCAGGCGGCAGCGTCGCCAGCGCCCAGACGGCGCCCAGCACCAGCGGCACCGCACCCCAGCGCCGCAGCCGGGTGCGCCATATCGCCAGCCACAAGCCGCCGACCACCATCAGCGCGAAGGCGCCGTCCGGCATCGCCGGCAGCGCCGTCACCGCCCCCGGCGCCGAGCCGACCCGGTGCGCGATCCACAACAGGGCAGCCAGCGCTCGTCCGGCCAGCCACCACACCGGCCCGCCCAGCCCGGCGACGTCGAGCAGCAGCGCCCCCGCCTCCAGCGGCATGACAACGAAGGTGGTCAGCGGGATCGCAACGATATTCGCGAAAGCCCCGTAGATGCCAGCTTTATGGAAATGGTACACCGCGATCGGCATCAGCGCCGCCTCGACCACCAGCCCCGTCAGCAGCAGCGATGCCCCTGCCCTCGCCACTCGCCGGGCCCGCCTCTCGTCATGCGGTCCGAATGCCGCCTTGATGCGGGGATGCTCGTGAAAGGCGATGATCGAAGTGATCGCAGCGAAGGAGAGCTGGAAGCTCGGCCCGGCCAGCGACTCGGGCCACAGCAGCAGGACGGTTGTCGCCCCGGCGGCGACCAGCCGCAGCGTCATCGCCTCCCGCCCCATCGCCAGCGCCGCCAGCACCAGCAGCGCCGCGACGCAACTGCGGATCGTCGGCACCTGGCTGCCGGTCCGTAGTGTAACGCTTGTCAAGTACCGGGAAGCTATTTGCATCGGAGCTTTGCGCCGTCTAACGATTGCAAAAGCCTCGCCTCGACGGCGAGTTTAGGGGAAGAATACGGTTGGCTGCTAAAGCATATGGCGAGACGTTGCCGACGCAATGTCCTCCACCGACGGCAAGCGAGGCGGAGTTGATCAACGTCTTTCGGCTAATTCCTTCGTTGATGCCGACCGATGCCGCGTTTGACTCGTTCGCCGCTACTGGCCAGCCTAAGCCCCCGAATTATGAAGTGTCAGATTGCGATTGGGCGTCGTGCTCACTGCGCACGACGGCGGAAGCACTCCTGAAGCTGAAGGGCTTGCGGAAGCGAAATCCTGTGATTGCCACGCTCACCATTCCCGCTGGTAGCGGAAAGCATACCACTGCTAACACTCACATAAACTTTTGGCGGTATGCTGGCTTCAGCCTCACCACGGCAGTCACAGCAACCGTGCCCCACGGTCTATCATGAAAACGTCCTTCCAATCGGCCGAACTGATCCAGACGCTTCTCTGGTACGATCAGCCTGAAATTGCTTTGTTCAAGGTAGGCCTCAACGAGTTCATCCTTGCCGTAGCCTCACCGGTAGCCGACACCGACGATAGCATCTTCGTTGGCGCTTCAATGACGCTCGGCTTTTTGACAGAGTACCAAGAAGGGAAGTTTGACTTACGGTTTGCGTTGTCTCACGCCAATCTACGGCGCTACTGGACATTCGAGTTTACGGGCTATGAAGCCAAGGTAAACGTCAAGCGTATAGTTAAGTCTAATAGCCTAATTAGCGCGTCACTTCCTGATACAAAGTTCTTCGCGGTAGATCATGGCCGTATCGCCATTGTGTCCGAGTTTGTCCCTGATACGGTAGAAACCTTTCA
>Ga0210040_10001400_pt1 | contig 36496 bp, 31 predicted proteins | sample CryGeyCG12114_NA_FD_185462 | JGI IMG/M metagenome (GOLD analysis project Ga0210040, IMG submission 185462) | Groundwater microbial communities from aquifer - Crystal Geyser CG19_WC_8/21/14_NA (SPAdes) (version 2) | ecosystem: Environmental > Aquatic > Deep subsurface > Groundwater | place: USA...
CTTTTGCGTAAGGCCGCCGATAATGGTAGCCGCCGAGCGGCTTACGCCCGGTACCACGGCGATGCACTGAAACAAGCCGATGATGAAGGCCTCGCGGTAGTTGGGCGTGGTTACGGGATGGCCGCCTTCTGCTTGCTGCTTCTGCGGAAACCACTTATCCACGAATAGCAGCACTATGCCGCCTACTACCAGCATCACCGCCACCACCGTCACCGATTCCAGTAGGGCATCGATGTGCTTTTTCAGCAGCAGCCCTACCACCACAATGGGTAGAAACGCCACCAGCAGCTTCAAATAGAAATCAACACTCTGGAAGAACCGCTTCCAGTACACCACCAACACCGATAAGATAGCACCCAGCTGAATAACAACCAGGTAGAGCTTGGTGAACGACGTAGCCGTAATGCCCAGCAGGGCCGAAGTAATAATCATGTGTCCGGTGCTGGACACGGGCAGAAACTCGGTGAGTCCCTCCACAATAGCGAGGAGGATAGCTTGCCAATAGGTCATGTAGGGTAGCGTAAGCAGTCGGCTAATAGCGGTTGGCTAGTAACTATTGCTTTGAATAACAGAATATTAGAAGATGCCTACCCCTAAGAGCGCGGCTTGTTGTAGGTAGGGCGAGCGGCTGGAGCCGGCGGTGCTACGGGCGTAGCAGGCGGCGTAGCCAGGGGGGTAGGGAGGGTACCGGTGGTAGGCTTAGGTGTTTCTACCGGCCCGCCGGGCTTCGCCATAATAGCCCAGAACTCAATTAGAAACCCGATAACCAGCAAAATTGGCCCGAGCGTGATGCCCAGGAAGCCCTCGCCATAGTCGGTGCGGTCCAGGGTCATCGTAATAAAACCGGCAGCCAGCACGGCCAGCCCAACAAACATCAGGCGGTAATTGCGTGGGCCAAAAGCAAAGCGTTGATTCATGAGGATAGAAGTCTTGGGGATTTGGGGCCTTGGTTGGGTGTTCTGGTAAATAACCAAGCCCCCAAGACCCTACTTAATACAAATCATCCAGCGACAGGCGCAGGTATTTCTTGACGGCGCGGTAGGAGCTGAAAAAGCCGATGCCAGCGCCCAGCGCCACCATCGCTATAAATAAGATCAGCATCAGGCGCTGATCCAGAAATAGTTGGATTTCGGGTACGTTGAGGGCCGCGTATTGCAGCAGGCCCCACAGCAGCAGCCCGCTCAGCACGCCGCTGGCTACGCCTTGCCAAGTAGCGCGCCTGAGAAACGGCCACTGAATAAAGGCTGAAGTGGCGCCTACCAGCTGCATACTCCGAATGAGAAAGCGCTGCGAAAACAGAGCCAGCTTAATGGTATTGTTGATCAGAATGACTACCACAAAGGTCAGCACCACCGCAAAGCCGAGCAGCACCAAGCTGAAACGGCGCAGGTTGTTGTTAATCGAGTCGATGAGGCTCTGCACATACTGCACCTCAAACACGCCATCCTGCTTTTGCAGCTCCTGCACAATGCGCCCAAGCTGCACCGAATCGGCGTACTCGGCGTTGATACGGAGAATGTAGGCGTCGCGCAGGGGGTTGTCACCCAAAAATTGCTGAAAATCTTCGCCAGTCTGGTCAATCAGCTCCTTAGCGCCTTCTTCCTTGGAGAGAAACCGCACCTGCGGCTGGTTGTCTTTGTAGGCAATGTAGGGCTTGTGCGCAAAGTCCTGCTGCAAGCGCAGAAGCTGCGTTTCGGGAAGGCCGCGTTCCAGATACACCTGCATTTCGATGCTCTCCTTCACGAGGTTAGAAATTTTGTAGCCCGAAATCAGCAAGGTGCCAAACAGCCCTACCACCAGCAGCGCCAGCGTAATGCTGAACACCACCATGGTATGCGGATAGCTGCCGAGAGTCTTTTTGCGAATGGAGCGCGCCTGGGCCATACCGGCAAAAATAGCGTGAAGTTTTTGAAGTGTAGCTTTTTAGGGTCTTAGGATCTTGGTAAGAACGATGTAGGGGCGGCTTGCAGCCGCCCGTTGCGTTGCACAAAGTAGGGTAGGGCGTCATGTTGAGCGAAGCGTAGCGGAGTCGAAACATCTCTACTGATAGTAATCCTAACGAAGCGGTAGAGATGTTTCGACTCCGCTACGCTTCGCTCAACATGACGCCTTACCTACCTTGTGCAACGCAACTCACCCCTCACCGCAGATAAGGCGCCAATAACTGATAGGCACGGTTGGCCCGAGGGGCATCGCCTACCTGCTGGGCCACTAGGTAGAGTTGTTGCGCCGTACCTATGTATTGGCTTAGCTCCCGGTCCATGAGGGAACTTGGGTGGCTGGTGTAGTAGGCCAGCGCCCGTTGGGTGCGGTCGAGGAGCACGTCCATCAGCTGATTTGCCTGCGCTTGCTCGCCACCGGCCACCAGTGCCGACACTAGGGTAGGGGAATAGTAGTCGTAGGGAATGGCGGCATCGGGCAGCACTGCCAAGCACCTATCGGCTACTTGCTTGGCCGTGGCGGTGTCGCCGGCGGCGAGGTAGGCGTTGGCCAAGCGGGCGAATTTGTCGCGGTAGCTGGCCGGAAACATCAGGTTGGTTTCGTCGTGGTAGACGGCGGGGTTGTTGAGGCCACGGTAGGCAAACTGCATCAGATTGCGGCGCAGGATGTCTTTCGCCACGTAGCCCGTCTCGCCGCGTGGGTCGTAGTTGGGGTTTTTCAGGGGCAACACCCGCCATGCCAGGCCTTCCAGCTGAAAGTACGGCTCCAGCCCCAGGTGATCCTGCGACAGGGCCACGCTGGTAGCAAAGTAGATGGGCCGCTGCCAGTTGTTGGTGGCGAGAATATCCAGAATGAGCAGGCTGCGCTTCTCCATGGCGCCTTTGCCTACGTTGAATTCCATCTTGCTCACCAGCTGACCGCGTCGGTCTTCGGGGATGATACCGCTTTGCAGCACGGCCGCCGTATCGATGGGTAGGTAGAAATTGGGCGAGGGAAACGAGAGTAGGGTAGGGCCGCCCTCGCCATAGCTGACCTTCAGCAAGTCGCTGTCTTCCCGCACTAAGTGCAGAAAGTCCTTCAGGTTGACTGCCGGAACACTCGGATTTTCCACGTAGGGCAAGTAGTCATTGGTGCCCTGCGCGTAGCGCGAGCTGGTGAGGGAAATTGGCACTGGCGCCGACTGGTAGCTGCGCTGTTTCATTTGGTCGATGTGCCAATCGGTATTCATATAAGGTAGCACGGCTATGCGCACATCGGTGCGGATGCCCTCTACCTCCTGAACGTACCACAAGGGAAAGGTATCGTTGTCGCCGTTGGTGAACAGGATGGCGTTCGGCGCGCAGCTATTGAGTAGGTTCTTGGCCGAATCCACGGAGTTGTAGCGGCCCGAGCGGTCGTGGTCGTCCCAGCCCTGAGCCAGCAGCAGGCCCGGCGCCAGCAGCCCCAGCAGCGTGACCACGCTGGCCCGCGCCGTATCAGCCTTGATGAATTTGCCCAGCAAGTCGGCCAGGGCCAGCACGCCCAGCCCAATCCAGATGGCAAAGGCGTAGGTGGCGCCCGTGAAGGTATAGTCCCGCTCCCGCGGCTCAATCGGCGGCTGGTTCAGGTACACGACGATGGCCAGGCCCGTGAAGACAAATAATAGGCCCACGATCAGGGCGTTCTTGCCGTCGCGGCGGGCCTGGTAGAACAAGCCCAGCAAACCCAGGATAAGCGGAATGGCGAAGAACTGGTTGCGGGCTTTGCTGTCGGCGATGCGCTCGGGTAGGCCTTGGCTCGACTCAGTAGGCCACAGGGTGCCGGCCTGCTGCACGTCGCTCTCACGGCCGGCGTAGTTCCACAGGAAGTAGCGCCAGAACATGTGCTCCATCTGGTAGCGAAACAAGAACGACAGGTTCTGCCCCATCGTCGGCTTCACGCCTTCTCGAATGTCCACCCAATTTTGGTAGTAAGGCACACGTTGCGCAACGCCGGCATCGGCATAGATGCGGGGTAGGAGCATCTTGTCCTGCTCCCGGTACACTAGCTCCTGCTTCTGCTCAGCCACCACGTACTTATCGCCTTGGCGCACGTAGCGCGGCCCGGTATCTATCTGATCAATAGGCTGCGCAAACACGTGCGGGCCGTACAGCAACGGCCGCGACCCGTATTGCTCGCGCTTGAGGTAGCTGACAAACGAGAGCACATCCTCCGGATCATTTTCGTTGATGGTAGGGTGGTAGGAGCTGCGAATCGGTACGATCAGGTAGGACGAGTAGCCGATCAGAATAAACACGAAGCACAGCATAAACGTGTTCAAGAGCTGCGAGCGGCGCACAAAGCTCTGGCGGAAACCCAACCAGATCAGCCCGATGCACAACGCCACGAAAAGGAGTAGGCCGGTATTAAAAGGCAGCCCCACGCTATTCACAAAAAATACTTCAAAAATGCCGGCCAGCGTAGGCAAGCCCGGAATGATGCCCACCAGAATGGCCCCAACAATAGCCAGCCCTACCCCCAGCGTAAGCACGCCCCCCCAGAAGGTAGGCCGCGCCTGCCGGCGGAAGTAATACAGGAAGCCCAGTGCCGGAATAGCCAGCAGGTTCAGCAAGTGCACGCCAATGCTCAGGCCGATGACGTAGGCCAGCAGCACCAGCCACTTGTCCGAGTCGGCCTCGTCGGCGCGGTTCTCCCACTTCAGCATCAGCCACACCACCGTGGCCGTGCCCAGCGCCGACATGGCGTACACCTCGGCCTCCTCGGCGTTGAACCAGAACGAGTCGGAGAAGGCGAACGAGAGGGCGCCCACCGCGCCCGCGCCCATGATGAGCAGCGACTGGCCCAGGGGCGGCTCCAGGCCGCGGTCGTCGTGCAGGCCGGGGCGGCGCAGCACGAGCTTTTTGGCCAGCAGCGTGATGCTCCAGAACAGGAACAGGATAGTGAAGGCGCTGCTCAGGGCCGACAGGCCGTTGATGAGCACCGCCACTTTGGTCACGTCGCCGAAGCTGAGCAGGGACACGAGGCGGCCCAGTAGCAGGAAGGTAGGGGCGCCGGGCGGGTGTGGCACGAGCAGCTTATAGGAGCAGGCGATGAACTCGCCGCAGTCCCAGAACGAGGCCGTGGGCTCCAGCGTGAGCAGGTATACCAGCAGCGAGACGGCAAACACGCCCCAGCCGGCTATAGTATTCAATCGAGAGTAGGTACTACGGTGCGTGCTAACGGGTGCTGAATGCTGGGTAGCAGTCGCTTCGGTCTTTGGTTTAGCAGATAGGGTAGGGGGCATGGTCGGGCGGCTTGTCAGTGGAAAAGGAGCTACCTCAAAGGACCGCCAAGCACACGTAAACGACTGTTATTTTGTGTTAAAGAATGTTAACGGCTTGATTCCCTATCCCTACCCACCGTACTTGCAGGTACTCGCCCTTCAGCCCCGCCGCCCATGAAAAGCCGTCTGCGCATTATCTTCTGGCTGATTAGCCTGTGTATGCTGGGTATCAATGGGTTCCAGGGCTATTGGCTCTACACCACCTATCAGCTGAACGCGGCGCAATTTGCCCGCACGGCCCACGAGGCGCTGCTGACCGTGGTGCAACGCCAGCAGCTGGCAGCCGTGCAAACGCTGCTGCAACCAGCCGCTACCGGCAGCCCCTACGGCCGCGTGGCCCTACCCATCCAACAGCTCGATACTGCCGACCGCCGCCAGCTGCAACAGCTCTGGCAGGCGGGTAGCCAGCGGCCAGCCAGTACCGCCGCCGCCCGCCGCCACGACGACAGTGTGGCCCAGGCGTTTCTGCAAGTGCTCCTGCGCCGCGCGGCCGCGCCTACCCTCAACCTCTCCCAACTAGCCAGCGCCTACCAGGCCGAATTGCGCCAGCGCCAAGCCGAAACCGCGTTTCTGTTCGATACCGTGGCCACCGCTGCCGACCAGCGTGCCCGGTGGACCGCCGCGCCGGCGGGCTACCCCGTGCGGACGCCGGCCGTGGCCCTGCCTAACCTGCCGGGCGTGGCCGTGCGGGCTTCGTTTCGGCCGCCGGTGCCCTACGCGCTGCGTCGCATGGGCGGGTTGCTGGCCGGTTCGGTGGGGCTATTGGTGCTCACCACGGCATGTTTTGGGGTGATGCTGAGCACGATTCTGCGCCAGAAAAAGCTGTCCGAGATTCGGGAAGATTTCATCAACAACATGACCCACGAGCTGAAAACGCCTATTGCCACCGTATCGGCGGCGGTGGAGGCGTTGCAGCACTTTGGGGCGATGCAGAACCCGCAGCGCGCCGAAGCCTACCTCGCCATTTCGCAGCAGGAGCTGGCGCGGCTATCGGGCTTGGTGGAGCACGTGCTGCACATGGCCGTAGCCGAGCGCGAGCCGCTGCGACTGACGCCCGAAACAGTGCATCCCGCCGACTTAGTGGCGGAGCTGGTGCAGCAGCACCAGCTCACCAGTGCCAAACCCGTGCGCTTCGATGTGGACGTGGCCGCCACCGCCGTGCACTGCGACCGACTGCACCTGCGCAACGTCATCAGCAACCTCATCGACAACGCCATCAAATACTCCCGCGAGCAGGTCACTATCCGCATCCAGGGCCAGCCCGAGTCCAGCGGCTGGCGCCTCTCCGTAGCCGACGACGGTATTGGTATTCCCACCGATTATCAGCCTGCTGTGTTTGATCGGTTTTTTCGGGTGCCTACCGGCAACCTGCACACAGTCAAGGGCTTTGGGCTAGGGCTGTATTACGTGCGGCAAGTAGTAGAGCGGCACGGCGGGCGCTTGCAGCTGCACAGCGAGCAGGGTAGGGGCAGCACGTTCTCGCTGTGGCTGCCGTAGGGGCGCGTTGCACGCGCCCGTCGTTGCTGATGTTGCTGCTGATAGGCCATCCATCGGCCTCACGCCTACCCAAAAGCCTGAAAGCCTGCCGCAACGGGCGGCTGCAAGCCGCCCCTACAATCCTCTACCTCATGCCTACCATACTCCTCATCGAAGACGAAGCCTCGCTGGCGCTGATTGTCAAAGACAGCCTAGAGGTGCGCGGATTCGTGGTGCAGCACGCCGCCGATGGGGAAGAAGGCCTGCGACTGTTTCGGCAAACCGCGCCCGATATTGTGGTGGTCGATGTGATGCTGCCGCGCCTGGATGGCTTCTCGCTGGCCGCGCAAATACGGCGCGAAAACACCACCGTCCCGCTGATTTTCCTGACCGCCCGTTCCCAACCTGCCGATGTAGTGCGCGGCTTCGAGTTGGGCGGCAACGACTACCTCCGCAAACCGTTCAGCATGGATGAGCTGGTGGTGCGTATTCGGGCGCTTCTACAACGCGCTGTGCCTGTGGTAAGTACCGCGCCGCACGAGCCGTTGCAGATTGGCCGCTACGTGTTTGCCCCTACCCAGCAAAAGCTACGCCTGGCCGATGCCGAGATTGAGCTGACCCACCGCGAAGCCGCCCTCCTCCAACGTCTCTACGACCACCGCAACCACGTGCTGGAACGCTCCACAGTGCTACTCGACCTCTGGGGGCAGGACCATTTTTTCAACGGCCGCAGCCTCGACGTGTTCATCACCCGCCTGCGCCGCTACCTCCGCGCCGACCCACAAGTACAGATCCTGAACGTGCGCGGCATCGGCTATAAACTAGTGATGTAGGGGCGCGTTGCACGCGCCCGTCGTTGCTGATGTTGAGGTAGGGACGCGCCCATCGTCGGCTAGTAACCCAACAACATCAGCAACGACGGGCGCGTGCAACGCGCCTCTACTTGATATTCGTGCGTGGGTCGTCGTCGATGTTCAGCTCCTTGCGGGTAGCGGCGTCGCGGCGGCGGACGCGCTTGCGGGCAAACAGCTCCCGGAACGAGTTGAATTGCTCAGTATGCAGCAAGCTGAGGCCGGCGCGCTGCTGGTTTTGCAGGTTGGCAATGGAGGAGTAGTCGCGCGGAGTGGTTTCGTAGCGTAGGCGCGCCCGGAACTTCCCATCGGGGCGCAGGTAGTATTCCAGACTTAGGTCGCCGAGCAGGGAGCCTTGCGGCACCGTGCTACCGGGGACAGCGCTGGCCGCGTTGTAGTTGTTGGTGAAGCCACCCTCGCGGGTGATGCGCAAACGGCCGTTCAGAAAGGAGTAGCTCAGGCGCACCTGCAAAGCCTGCAACTGCTCGGCGCTCAGGCCGTTCAGATTGAAGCTGATTTCCAGATTGGGGTCAATCTGCGAGGTGAGTACGCTGAGCTGGGTACTCAGCACCTGCCCTACGCTGTTGCCAAAGGCATTGTCGGAACCCCGGAACGACACCGATGACAGCGTGCCCGGCGAGGTAAGCTGGCGGAACACAATCAAGCTAAATACTTGCCGGTTCAGCTCCTGCTCGTCGTTGCGCAAGGCCGATAGGAACGGCGCCAAATCCCCTTCCAGCGACGACGGAATATCGTTGAACTCCAGGTTCAGGTTGATCTGGGGTAGGAGCAGGGGGCCGCTCAGGTTCATCACGGCCGTTACGGGTACTACCGACGAGTTGCCGGCCAGCAGCGGCGCCACCGACGTGCGCTGGGTGTAGGCGGCCGTCAGGTTCATCTGGCCTTGCAGCGGGTCGCCATTCCAGGCAATAGTGCCGCCCGGCCGCACAACAAACTCTTTGTTTACAAGGCCTTGCAGTGTGAAATTGTAGGCGCCGCGCACAATCTCAATCTGCCCATACATATTGAAGTCGCCGCGCGTGTCGATGTTGAGGCGCAGCTGCCCGCTGGCCGTGCCGCGGATGATGTCGCCGGTGCTTTCGTCCAGCAAAATCTCCACGTAGGCGTCAGGCGTCACGTCCAGGTTCATGTTCAGTCGCAGGCCCGAGAGGTCTACCTTGGCCGTGTCGGTGGCTACCTGCACGGTGGTGGTGTCCCGAATGTTGTTGTTGACGAACCGAATGTAGTTGGCCTGCTGGGCTTTGGCCGCATTATCGAAGGGTAGGAACACCCGCGTGCCCGCCTCGCTTTTTGCCGACACGTTCACCAGCAAATCGGTAGTCGGGCCCGATATGCGGGCTGTGCCGGTAGCGTAGGCCGTGCCGAAGTACAGGTCGTTGTCTTTGCGGGTGGTATTTAGGGCTTGCAGCTTGCGGAAGTTGGCCCGCAAATCGAGTCGCATGTTCTGGAAGCCGTCGTGGTAGATGTTGCCATCCACCGTGCCCGAGTTGCCCAGAGGGTCCGAGAGGCGGATATTGCTCAGCGCAATCCGGTCGTTGGTGAAGGTAATGCGGTCGGAAAAGGTGTAGGTAGTGCCCAGGTAGATGAACGTAAGCTTGCCTTTGTTCACGTCCAGGGAGCCCACCAAATGCGGGGCGGCCAGCCTACCCGTGAGCTGAAGCCTACCCACGGCCGTGCCGCCCAAATCCTTGAATAACGTATTCAGAATGGGTTCGGCCAGCTTCAGGGGCGCTTCGTCGAGCACGCCTACCAAGTTGAGCTGGTTGGGTACATCCTGCGGCGCAAAGGTGCCGGTCACGTTCAGCACGCGGCGGTTTTCGCGCTCCACGTCCAGGTTCACGGCCATGCGGGCGTTGGGCGCATCCCAGGTGCCGCGGCCTTCTACATTGCCCAGCAGCACGTCGTCGAGGCGGAGCGAGTCTACCTTCAAATCAGTATTGATAGCCAACTGATTGAACACGCCGCTCACCGTGCCCTGGGCATTCACGCGGCCCTTGAGGCGGTTGGCGGTGAAGTCGCCCAGGGTTTGCAGATCGAAGTTCTGCACGTTCAGGGCCAGCTCTTTGGCGGGGTCGCGGGAAATGGTACCCTGGGCGCTGATGCTCTGCGTGCCGTTGGAAATGATGAAATTCTGAATGTTGATTTCCTTGCCGCCGTTGGAAATCACCACCGAGTTATCGGCCGCGATGGTCCACTGCTTGTCCAGCAGGTTCACGCCCGACTGCCGGAACACCACCTGCACGGCGTCGGGTAGGAACGCCAGCGACCCATTGATCTGGGCGCGGTTGGTGGTATTGCTTTGCGCCAGGGCAGTAGAGAAGTTGATTTTCTCCTGGTCCCACACGCCCTCCACGTAGAAGTTTTCGGTGGCGCCCAAGCCGGGCAGCTGCTGTTTGGCCGAGGTGATGCTGGCCTGGGCCAGCACCTCGGGCTGGTTGGGTAGCTTGGAGGTCGTCAGGCTGAAATCGGTATCAGACACCCGCACCGAGTCGTAGCGAATCGCATCAAAATGCCCACCCAGCGTGAAAATTGACGTATTGCCGTTGCGGAACGACCCATCCACCCGCGCGTAGTCCGACACCGTGAGCTGGGGCACGAACAGGTGCAGCACGGGGTTGATCTGCTTGATATATAAGTCCAGGTCAATCTGGTATTCGGGGGTAGGGCGCAGGCGCTTGCGGCGGTAGTAATCAGCAATGGCTGCATCGTTGCTCTCAAAGTTGAGGCGGTATTCCTCCACTAAGCGCTGCACATCGTCTAGCACGCGGGTGTAGTCGAAGTTGCCCTTGGCACGCACGTCCAGCAATTCGGAACGTAGGGTAGTGAGGCGCTGTCCGTCCTGGCGCGTGCTCACGATATCGAAGGTGTCGATGGGCACCGTGTTGCCCTGGTAGCCGAGGCGGGAGTTGCGCAGCAGCACCCTACCCTCCAACTGGTCGAGGCGCAGTCCCTGGAATTTCACATCGGCGTCGGTGGCCAGCGTCACGTTTTGGTTGGTGAGGCCCAGGGCGCGCAGATTGGCGCGGGCCACGTCGGCACGCAGGTCGAAGGCTTCAGCGCCGGTGCGCAGCGTCACGGTGCCGTTGGCCGCCAGCTTTACGTTGGGGTCATTGATGGATACTTTGCCCTGAAACGTCTGCCGGCGGAAATTGCCGTTGATGGCAATGTTGCGGTAGCGGTAGCCGTTTAGCCAGATGCGCTGCACCGTGGCATTGGCCTGCACCCGCGCTGCTTCCTTGGTGAAACCTACCCCCTGCACGTGCCCGCTCATGGTCACGTCCCGAATGGTGCTCTGGTCGCCCAGCAGGCGGCCCAGCTGGAAGTCGGTGGTTTTGATCTGACCCTCGTAGCTGGAGTAGCGCGGATCGGTCTTGAACTTCAGGTTCACGTCGGACACCACTTTGCCCAGCTGGGTATCAAACGAGCCGTTGGCCACAAAGTCGTTGTAATACCCCAGAAACCGTCCATTCAGCTTCACCGCGCCCAAGCGGTCTACATAGCCGCGCCCGCTGGCCGGAATGTAGCGGCGCAGGTCGCGCCCGTCTACCACCGAGTTGCGCAGGCGGGCCTCAATAAAGCTCTCCGTGAAATTGGGTAGGCCATCCACGTTGATGTCGCCTACCACGTGGGTATTGCGGCCGTACCGAACATCGAGGTTTTTGGTGCTGAAGCGCCGCACGTAGCCCTTGGCCTGGCCCGAGATGAGCACGGTTTCGTTCAAATCTTCTAGCTGCGGGGCAAACTTGGCAATGTCGTCGGAGTAGAGGCGCGAGGGTTGCAGGCGCGCCGTCACCTGTACCGAATCGTTGAAATCGGCGAAGTTCAGGAACCGATTGTAGTCGAAGCGCAGGTAGTTGCTGATGCGGCTGTCCTGCACGCGCAGCATCAGATCCGCAAATTCCCAAAACTTGGGCGCATATACCATGGCCGCCGACAGCTCCCGCACGCGGGTATTGGAGTTGCTCTCCACGGTGCGCAGCCCCTGAATACGGGCCGCCACGGTGTCGCCAACCAGCCGGATATTGCTAAAATCGGCGTAGATGCTGTCGGCGCGCATGTGGGCGTAGTCCACGGCCTGCCCGTAGGTAGGGGCGCGGGGCTCGTCGCGGCGGTCCAGGATAAAGCGGCCGTTGCGCAGGCTAACGGCTTCCACCTGAAAGTCAAACGGCTTGCTGACTTTGGTGGTGTCACTAGGGCCTACCAACCGCTGCACGGCGCTCAGAAACTGCGAGAGGTTGGTGGAATCGGGCTCGTTGGCGTAGGTAATCAGCGCAAAGCGCGGCTCCTCCAGCGTGAGCTTGCCCACGTGCAAGTGGCTTGGGTCGAACACCGAAAACAGGCTGATATCGGCATCGGCCCTACCTATACTGAACAACTCATTGCCGCGCCTATCCAGCACCTGCACGCCCTCCAGCAACACCCTGGAAAACGGCCGGATGTCTACCCGGTCTATTCGCACGGGCTGGCCCAGCTTCTCGGTGAGCACCGTGGCGGCGCGCTGCACCAGCCGCGTTTGCACGGTAGGAATGCGCAACGCAATCAGTAATCCAATCACCAGAAGCAGCACTAACCCAACCAGGCCGAGTAGTGCTTTGAGGATGACGGAGAGAAAACGAGGCACAGGATACAGTGAAAACGCGGAATGAAGAAACGAAGATGCGGATTTTAACGCGGGGTAAGGTAAAGCAACTACCAGAACGTCATGCTGAGCGCAGCGGAGCGGAGTCGAAGCATCTCTACTGATAGTAATCCTTATTGATTGAAATTACCGTTGTGGTAGAGATGCTTCGACTATGCCTGCAGCTCCGCTCAGCATGACGGGCGACACGGGCAGACAACCCTATCCCGCCAGGCACCCAAGCCCTACACGAATTGTTCAGATAAAAGTTTGACTGTTGCCCTACGCCAGGGTTTAACGTTTTCCGCGACCTTTGCAGTCTGCGCCGGGCGTCTTTCACTCAAAGAAGTAGCCAACGACGCGGATTTTTGGTTTTTTTATGATGAATTCTCCTCTTATTCTGGCCATTGAGTCGTCGTGCGATGATACCTCGGCGGCCGTGATGGCCAACGGTGAAATCCTGTCCAACGTGGTGGCTACCCAGCAAGTGCACGAGCAGTACGGCGGGGTAGTACCCGAGCTGGCCTCGCGTGCCCACCAGCAACACCTGATTCCGGTGGTGCAGGAGGCGCTGCGTCGCGCAAAGGTAGCAAAAACCGACCTCGACGCTGTGGCGTTTACGCAGGGGCCGGGCCTGCTGGGCTCCTTGCTGGTAGGCAGTATGTTTGCCAAGACGTTTGCCCTGGCGCTGGATAAGCCGCTGCTGGCCGTCAACCACATGCGGGCGCACATTCTGGCCCACTTCATCCAGGACCCCAAGCCCGTGTTTCCGTTTCTGTGCCTCACGGTGAGCGGCGGCCATACCCAGCTGGTGGTGGTGCGCAGCCCCATGGACATGGAAATCATCGGCCAGACCATCGACGATGCGGCCGGCGAGGCGTTCGACAAAACGGCCAAGCTGCTCGGCTTGCCCTACCCCGGCGGCCCCCACCTCGACAAGCTGGCGCGCCAGGGCAATCCTACCCGCTTTCCGTTTCCGGTGGGCGCCATGCCGGGCTACGACTTCTCGTTTAGCGGCCTGAAAACCTCGGTGCTGTACTTTCTGCGCCAACAAACCCAGCAGAACGAACACTTTGTGCAGGAAAACCTAGCTGACTTGTGCGCCAGTATTCAGTATACCATCATCCAAACCCTGCTGCGCCAGTTGCGCCGCGCCGCCCACGACCAGCAGCTCCGGCAAATTGCGCTGGCCGGTGGGGTAGCCGCCAACTCCGGCCTGCGCCTGGCTTTGCAAGAGCTGGCCGCCGCGGAAGGTTGGGAGGTGTTCATTCCCGACTTCGAGTTCTGTACCGACAACGCCGCCATGGTCGCCATGACCGGCCACTTCCAATACCAGGCCGGCCAGTTCACCAACCAACTCATCAGCCCCGACCCACGGTTGAAATTGTGAATAGGGTAGGGGATAAAAGAACGTTACAGAACGTCATTCCGAGCTTGTCGAGGAATCTCGCGTGCTGATGTCAGATAGAAATTACTATCAAGCGAGATTCCTCGACAAGCTCGGAATGACGTTCTAATTTATCCTTCTAGCGCAACGCCGCTGCTACCTTATCGTTGTAGGTAATCCCCTACCCACTCCGCGAAGGCCCTACCCGGCCCGCCGCGAAATCCTGAGAATCTGCACTATCTGCAATGAAGAAAGAAGAGAAACCCAAGCGCATCAATATCCTGAACCGCCGCGCCAGCCACGAATACGCGTTTCTGGTGAAGTACGACGCAGGCATGATGCTGCAAGGCACCGAGATAAAAAGTATCCGCGAGGGCAACGTGAACTTGCAGGACGGCTTCTGCACGTTCCACGGCGACGGCAGCCTGTGGGTGCACAACCTGCGCATTGCCCAGTACACCGAAGGTACCTACAACAACCACGAGCCCACCCGCGAGCGGAAGCTGCTGCTCAACAAAAAAGAGCTGCGCCAGCTGGCCGGCAAAGCCCAGGAGCAGGGCCTCACCATCATTCCCATCCGAATGTTCGTGAACGACCGGGGCTTTGCCAAGCTGGAAATTGCCCTCGCCAAGGGCAAAAAGCTCTACGACAAGCGCGAGGACCTGAAAGCCAAAGACCAGAAGCGCGAAATGGCCCGCGCGCGGGAATACTAATTGGTGAAATTGTGAAAATCGTTTTCGTCAACGCACCTTTCTAACTTCACCACTTCATCCTTCACTATTTCACCCTTTTGGAACACGGAATCTGTGCGCTGAGCACCATGCCGGTGCGGGCCGAGCCCAGCGACAAGGCCGAGCTGATAACGGAGCTGGTCTTTGGGGAGTGCTACTCCATCTTGCTGGTGCAGGGGGACTGGCAGCAAATCCGCAGCGCCGCCGACGAGTACGTGGGCTGGATTGACGGCAAACAGCACACGCCCGTGTCCAGTGACTACCTAGCGGCCTGGAAAGCCCAGGACCACCCCCGTAGCCTGGACCTGGTGCAGATGGTGAGCGATGCCACTACCCGCGTGCCCGTGATTATCGGCTCTCGCCTACCGTTTTTTGATGGCATGACGCTGCGCCTGGGCGAGCGGCAACTGTTCTATAACGGCGCCGCCACCAACCCCCAAAACGGCCACGGCCTCCGCGGCGACCTGGAAAAGCGCCTCGCCCTGCTCCTGAAGGTAGGGCAGCTGCACCTGAAAGCGCCCTACGTGTGGGGCGGCAAGAGCTTGTTTGGCATCGACTGCTCGGGGCTGATGCAGCAGCTCTACGGACTGGTGGGCGTGCAACTCCCGCGCGATGCGCGCCAGCAGGTAGAGCTGGGCCACACCGTGCATTTCGTGACCCAGGCCCGGCCGGGTGACCTAGCTTTTTTCGACAACGCCGAGGGGCGCATCGTGCACGTGGGCATGGTGCTGGAAGACCAGCGCATTCTGCACGCCAGCGGCGAAGTCCGCATCGACCCCCTGGACCACAACGGCATCTTCCGCCGCGACCGGCAGAAGTATTCCCACACCCTGCGCCTGATCCGGCGGGTGCTGGAGTAGGTGGTGAAGTTGTCATTGCGAGGAGGCACGACGAAGCAATCCGTCCTTTCAACATGACAAATATTCTTCAAGCAGAAAGCTTTTCCGCTTACTCAGACATTAGGGCATTTCGTAGCTGAAAGGATCTGCTGCTTAGAGGACGGATTGCTTCGTCGTGCCTCCTCGCAATGACAGTTCTATTTCACCATCTCACCACTTGTTTATGCGCTGATAATCACCTAGCTTTCGTTGGTTAGATTCCAACAAAAGTATATGGATCAGAAAGTGCTTGTCTTGAACGGCGACTACACCGCCATTACTCTGTGTAGCGTGCAAAAAGCGTTTGTACTGCTCTACCTCGACAAGGCCGAGATGGTAGCTAACTCCGAGCACGGCGCCCTGCGCACCATCAGCCAGTCGTACCCCAAGCCGAGCATCATCCGGTTGCAGCGCTACGTGCGGGTGCCCTACAAGGGCATTACCCTCAGCCGCCACAACATCATGAAGCGCGACAACTTTGAGTGCCAGTACTGCGGCTCCACCAAAAACCTGACCCTCGACCACGTGCTGCCCCGCTCGCGCGGTGGCACCTCTAACTGGGACAACTTGCTCACGGCCTGCTCGCGCTGCAACCACAGCAAAGGCCACCGCACCCCCCAGGAGGCCGGCCTCGTCATCAGGCAACAGCCCAAAAAGCCTACCCTGTCGGGTTTCCTGAAGCTCAGTGCCGGTACTATTGACCAAAATTGGCATGCATATCTCAACTAAAGCCGGTAGCGCTGCTACCGGCTTTTTCTATGCTCGTTGCTGAAGCCCGCCGGTCATTCTTGATCTGGCGTCCGCTTGCGAAGGATGACAAGTGAAATTTGGATGTAAAAAAGCCTTCGCAACTAATCAGTTGCGAAGGCTTTATAGTATGATCAGCTAAATGCTAATACTCGTCCTGCCCTGCGTCGGTACGGTCGAAGTTGTCGGAGCCGTGGGTGAAGGTGAGCAAGTCCTGGCTCAGCTTTTCCTTGTCGGTGATGAGTAGGCCGTGGGGGGCGCCGTCATACACGATTTGGGTGGCGTGCGAGAGGTATTGATCCAGGCGCTTGGCGCTGTGTTTATAAGGCACCGTTTCGTCGTCTTCGCCATGAATAGACAGCACGGGTACTTTGATGGTTTGCAAATCCTGACGGAAATCGGTTTCGCTGAAGGCGCGGGCGCACTGTTCGGTGGCATAGGGCGCACCCTGCAAAGCCAACGACTGCGACCAGTCGAGGGTCGCGTGGCTAACTGGGTTGCTCAGTAAACCGTCGCCGTAAAACTGCTTACCGAACGTAGTCAGGAAATCGGGACGGTCTTTCCTGAGGCCCTCCACCATATCGTCGAACGTGGATTTATCTACGCCGTCGGGGTTGTCGTCGGTTTTCAGCAGGTAGGGCGTCACAGACGAGACGAAGGCCACACGGGCCACGCGGGCGCCCTGGTGGCGGCTCATGTAGCGCGCTACTTCGCCGCCGCCCATCGAGAAGCCTACCAGCGTCACGTCTTGCAGGTCGAGCGTGTCGAGCACAGCTTTCAGGTCGTCGGCTAGGGTATCGTAGTCGTAGCCATTCCACGGTTTGTCGGAATGGCCAAAGCCGCGCCGGGTGTAGGCCACCACGCGCACGCCGTTCTTGGGCAATTCATTCAGCTGATATTCCCAGGACTCGTAGCTCAGCGGCCAGCCGTGAATCAGAACCACAGTAGGACCTTGTCCTAGGTCAACGTATTGCAACTTAATATCTTGGCCTTTGGTATCTTGGCCAACTTTGATAAAGCTCATAAATAGGGAGAGTTTGGTTGTGGAAAACTAATGTTGCCCTATACGGCGCTTCCTTGCGTACAGAAAGCGGATGTCAAGATTTTATACGAGTTTACCTAGTCTCGTTTATTTATGAGCATGAGAAGGAACGCCGGTTACGGCTTGGTGCTATTGAGTATGCAGCTCTTTGGCTGTCAATCGGATAATCACACGCAAAACACGCGTTACACTCCGCCTGCGGCCACTGCCGAAACGCCCGCTGCTACCTCGGTCAATGCGGCTTGGTACCGGCAATACCGCACGAAGCTGTCCGGCACGGCCGACAGCGTAACAGTGAACCTGCAACACTTGGGCACTGGCGGCGATGCGCCTTCTATTGGGCGGGTAATAGGCTTCTACGCTGGCCCCGATGGCCGGCCCTTCGAGCTGGCCAGCAACCCCACCAGCACCCCCGATAGCCTGGAGCTGCGCGACGCCAGCCCTACCCTGACCGATGAGAGCGGCCGTGGCCCAGTATGGCGCCTGCGCCGGCAGGGGGAAGCTTGGGTAGGCACCCGATCTGGCCAAGCCGTGCGCCTGCAACCCCTAGCCACAAAGCAGGGCATTGCCCTCGAAACGCAGGTATTTCGCGACTCCGCGCGGGCCCGGCCCCAGCACCCCCAAGACAGCGTGTGGGGCCGCATCAGCCTGCACGCGCTGCTTCCTGCCAAGCAGCCACTAGCCGGCAACGTGCTGCATTTGCTGGATGGCGACACTGTATTTACCGGCGCATCGCCCGTGCTGGCTACCATCTGGCAGCAGATGCGCCGCACGTTCGTCAATGATTATCAGGAGGATATGAAGGCTATTTTTCAGCAGAGAGAAGCCGATACCAGTGCCAGCCAGCGGCGCCCCATAGCCATGCTCAACTACACCGATGAGCGCGACACCTACGTGCTTTGGAACGCAGGTAATCTGCTCAGCCTCGGCATTTTCAACTACTCCTACGCTGGTGGCGCCCACGGCAACTACGGCACCCACGTGCTCAGCTTCGACACCCGCACGGGCCGCCCGCTGCCCTACGATTCCATCTTTCGGCCCGATGCCAAGCCACGGTTGGAAGCTTTGCTGGCGCGCTATGTCCGGCCTAGCTTGGGCCTCAAGCCAAACGAGCCACTCCGCAACGCATTATTTGAAGATGCACTGCCCGTGACGCGCAACGTGTACCTGACCAGCGGCGGCGCCGTGTTTGTGTATCAGCCCTACGAGGTAGCGGCCTATGCGTTTGGCGAGATTAAGGTGTTTGTGCCGATGCGGGAGTTGCGGCCGTTGCTGCAAGAGGGGTTGCCCGTAGAAGAGGGTAGGGCGGTGGCCCGGCAGAAGTAGAAGAAAGATCGGTTTGTAGCTCTTAGAAGCTGTTTGAGTTAAATCGGTGGGCCGTTGAAAGGGTGTAGAGACGCCTACTTGCGTCTCCTCGTTGAACGAGAGGAGGTTGTATGACGCAGTTGGCGCATGCGACGAGACGCAAGTAGGCGTCTCTACACGTTCCTATTGAACTCAAACAGCCTCTTAGAAGCTATTTAAGTTAATTGTTGGAGCCCACCCCGTTCATGCTAACTCAAACAGGAGCTTCTTAGCGTTGAAATAAGTATCTCATCAACGGTTGCTGACTGCACACTAACAACTCATCTGCTTTTGAATGAGTACTCAACCTATGCGCTTCTTCCCCGCCAATTCTTCCCTGCTGAAACAGTTCGACCGGTGGGCTACGCCTGCTCTGGCAGTGGTAGCCCTGGCCGTGTTTGTGGGCGAAACCATGCGCCCCTTGCGCCGCCGTACCCGGCCGCGTACAGAACGCTGGCCGCGCAATGTGGGCGTTTCGGTGCCCTCACTGGTAGGAATGCGCTTGGGCTTGCTGCCAGCCATGGTAGGGCTGACGCAGATGGCAGCCCGGCGCCGCTGGGGGTTGCACCGCCTGGGCTGGCCCGAGCCGGTGCGCCTGCTGGCCGAGCTGCTGATTCTGGATTACGTGGCCTACTCCTGGCACCGCCTGCTACACGCGCCCCTGCTGTGGCGCTTCCACCGTGTGCACCACATCGACCTGGACATGGACCTGAGCACGGGCTGGCGCTTCCACGCGGGCGAAATGCTGGCCAGTATTCCGTACCGCGGCGGCGTGCCCATGGTGCTGGGCGTGCGCCCCGGCGTGCTGCTGGCCTACGAAGCAGTGTTTGAAGCCTGCACCGCCTTTCATCACTCCAACACGCGCCTACCCATCATGGTAGAGCGCCCATTGGCCGCGTGGCTGATTACACCGCGCGCGCACGGTATTCATCACTCCGTGGTGCACCGCGAAACCCAGAGCAACTTTGGCGTGGTGCTGAGCCTGTGGGACCGGCTGCACCACACGCTACGCCTGAATGTGCCCCAGCAGCAAGTGGAGATTGGGGTGCCCGCCTACCCCGATGCAGACAGGCAAACCGTGCGTCACCTGCTTGCAATGCCCACCAACCCTCTACACCCGTGGGCCCGGCCCAGCGGCACCGTGCCGGAGCGCCCCCTACCCACCGCGCCACTCGATGAGCTGGCGGAGTAGGGTAGTAGAAATGGAAAAGTTGGGGGTAGCGTTAAAAATTCACCTGTGCCTGCAAGCGTAGCAAGCCGCCGCGCTGGCGATTGTCGGGCTGCTGAAAGTCCTCGAAGCGTCGCGATGAAAGCGTATACATCGTTACCAGCTCGAAGCTGGGGAAGGGCTGCCACTCCACGCCCAGCTCAGCTTCGCGCACAGTATAGCTGCGCGCATCCCGCTCGTGCTTTTTGCCTCCATCGTAGTACTGCAACCGCGCAAACGGGTAAAACTGCTGCTGCCGGTAGTGCAGACGATAGTTGAACATAATGTAGCCCCCATGCAAGCGGCGGGTTTCGATGCTGTCGGTGCGCGGGTTGAACTCGGGACCGCGCCCTACGTTGTATTCGGCCTGCACGCCAAATGGCTGGGGGTAGAGCACAAACGTAGCAGCCACGCGCTGGTCGGGATAGCGCAGATCGGGGCGGTGTTTTACGCCGCTGGAAAGCTGGTCTTTGTTTACCACGTACTCTCCGGAGTAGGCCTGCAAGCCGGGCTCAATAATATGCTTTCCTACCTCCAGCGGATAAGTCACGCGGGCCACTACGTGGCGCTGGTTATTCAGCTCGGGCCGGTTGGCGGTTTGCCCATTAAATGCGCCCACGCCTACCATACCATAGTCGCCGGAGCCCTTCAAGCCGTCCTTCACCAGTTGGCTGAACCGCTTGCGCACGGCCGTTGGGGCCCAGTACACAAAAGCACCCAAATCCCGCTCGTTGGCGAAAGAACTGTTCAACGCATCGCTGCGGTCCAGGGGTAGGCGGTTCTGGCTCGACTGCATGTTCTCGAACCCAAACGGAATCTTGCTCTGCCCCAGCCGTACCCGAAACTGGCTGGCTTTGTCCAGGCCCACATCAAAATAGGCATCGCGCAGCAAGGCAATATGTTGGGTTGTGCTACCACTAATGGTGCTGGCAAAATCGGGTTGCAGGTAGAAGTATACCCGCTCGTGCAGCTGACCGAAGAAGATAACACGAACACGCCGCAGCGAGAAGCCACCGTTGCGCCCCCACGATTTGTCGCATTGTTCGCAGGTGAGGTCGGGGTTGGTTTCCAGCAGGCGGTTGTAGCGTGCCTGCACATAGCCCCGCACTGCTATCGACTGAAACCACTGCTTGACAGGCGCCGGTTCTGGAGAAACTGGGATGCTGGTCGTCTGGGCATGGACTGAGCCGCCGGCGAGCAGCAAGAGTAGGAGTAACAGTTTCTTCATATTAAAGTAATGGTAGCGCAAAGTGCGGCATTACTTATTACTTGATTGTTTCCTTGTTATTAAGGCAATGTTACCAATGAGAGCGGGCAGGGTACACTACCAAATGGCAGCAACGCAAAAGGCCGGCCCTACACGAGTAGGAACCGGCCTTTTGCGTGCCAGGGTAGAGGTTATTCTTCGGGTGCGGCTGGTACAGAATCGGCTTGGGTTGTGGCCTCATAGGAGTCGGCATATTTGAAATCATCCAGCCAATAGGCCGAGCTGACTACATCGAACACAACTGCTGTGTCTTCCCGTTGCAGGGGCGTCAATTGCCAGATGATGGCCGGCGCTTCGGGGAAGCTGGTACCGTCGAGCTGCTCGTGAAACAAGCGTTTCAGCAGCGTATTGTCGGGCATGCCCTGGGCAAGCAGGCGCAGCAGCGGCGCTTCGGGAGCCGTGTCGAAAACAGCCAGCGCATCGGCGTCGGTAGCTGTCAGCTTCACTTGAAACTGCACCGCTTCGGCCCGCGGAAATTTACCGTTGTAAGCCGTATAAAGCAGCTGAGTTGCCTTAAAAAAGCCTTCGTGCTGGTCCAGTTCCGGGTTTTCTTCCCATAGCTTCTCGGTGAGCATCTGGTGGGCTAGGTTTTCGATTTGGCCGGTAGTGAGCTGGTCTTCAAACAAATATTCAAGAACAAGCTGTGCCGATTCGGTCGGCTCCAAATCGGTGAGGCCCATGAGGGCCATGTCCTTCAGCTCGCTGGCGGCAATTTCTTCGGGGGTGTCGTAGCCGGTTTTCACCAGCAGGGCTTTGTAATCCTGGGGCTGCCAGGAGTTGGGTAGTTCGGTGAGGGTTTCGAAAGAAAGACGCTCGACGGTGAAGGAAGGCATAAGATAGAAACAAGGAGAATATGAATGGACAACGCCCCGTGGGTTGGCCGCATGTGCATGTACGGCAAACCAATTGTAATCGTCGTGCTTTAGGCAAAGGGAAGGCGGAGAATGCAAAACGCCCGCCACCATATTGGGTGCGGGCGTTTGATGAATGATATATACTTACGCGGGTTGATTACTCACCCAGAAGTTTCTTTTTCTGCTGCTCATACTCAGCTTGTGTGATGACCTTGTCGTCGGCCAGCTTCTTGAGTTGGCGTAGTTGATCAGGTAGAGCACTATTATAGGTAGCCGGCGAAACAGGCTGGTCTGCTACGGGCTGGGAGGAAAGTGGCCGCATGTCGTAGCTATGCACAGGCTTGTACTTCATCGTCCATAGAAACGGGAATAGTAGAAAAATGCCGCCCACAATAGCTCCTGCGTCGGCTTGCTCGTCGCGGGAGAATGACGTGTTCAGCGTTTCGTATCCTTCTTTCTCCAATCGTACCTCCGTGGTTGCTCCCACTATTTTAGTGTCTTGATGGCGGTAAGGCGTCACGCCTACCGATTCGCCATTCAGGTACACGTGTGCGCCGGGAGGTGTTGACTGCAACATGGTGGTACTCGCGCAACTGGAGAGCAGGATGGTAGCCGTTAGTGAACCAGCTATAAAACGAAGTGAATTGCTCATAAATAAAACGAACGGTCAATAGGTTAATGAAAAGTGCGCCTAAGGTAGTATTTATAGTGAGGCCTTACCCTGCAACGCACATATTAAGTTATCTTAATTTACCGTGCCGGCGGTAGCACTACACGCGCCCGAAAAAACGAGTCTACCTTCCGGTTGAATTCGTCGGTGTGCTCGTGCAGCGTGGCGTGGCCGCTGTTCGGAATAATCCACAGCCAAGCGCGGGGTAGGCTCTGGTAGATGGCTACCGTATGCTCGGGCCGAATCACATCCCGGTCGCCGGCGATAATGAAGGCGGGCGCTTTGATGCGGGCCAGGGCTGAGAGCGGCACGTGGGGCTCGTTCCAGTCGAGCAGAAACACTTTCCAGTCGTTTTTGCGCTTGGCGTCAACGAATGTTTGATCCTTGCCTTCCTGGTGGCCGCGCTTCATCTGCTGCCACAGCTCCGGCATGAGGGCAGTAGAGTCGGGCCAGAGATTGGCGCCCGTAGCAGCCAGCCGCTTCACCTTCTGCGGGTGGCGCAGGGCCATCACTAGCGCCGTGATGCCGCCGTCGCTCCAGCCCAGCACGTAGGCCGAGTCGAGGCGCAGGTGGGTGAGCAGGGCTGCACAATCGTCAGCCATCATCTCGAAGCTCAGCGAGTCGCCCGCATCCAATGATTTGCCGTGGGCGCGGCTGTCCAGCGCAAGCACGCGGTAGTGCTTGGCGAAGTAGGGAATGTTCTTCTCGAAGTCCTGGCTACTACCCCCGTTGCCGTGCAGCAGCAGGAGCGGCGCGCCGGCGCCGTAGGTTTCGTAATACAGCTTCACGCCGCGCACGGTGGCGTAGTGCCCGGCGGCAGGGTTGTGGCCATATGGCACGGCTTTCTGCCCGAGCCCTACCTGACTCAACAGCCAAAGCAACAACAAACAACAGGAGCGGAGCATAGTAGCGACGGGTAAGGCATAAGTTTAAGAGGCTGTTTGAGTTAAATCGGTGGGCCGTTGAAAGGGTGTAGAGACGCATACTTGCGTCTCCTCGTTGAACTCAAACAGCCTCTTAGATACAAAAACCACGTCGCGCCCTGCTTCTATCGGTCAGCTAATCTTTTACTTGCGTTGCAGATACAGCAAGGTAGACCGACCGGACGGCCCGTACTTATCATTCATCAGGAAATATCCACCGTGGTAGGGCGCCAAGCCTTCCCAATTGTAGGTCATGTACTCCTGCGGCAGCTCAAACAGCGGCTTCCAGCTTATTTTGTCTCCCTTGTAGTGCAGGCTAATGAGGCGGCAATAGTTCTGGTACTTACCATCTTGCAGCACAAAGCGGGCATTGGGGTCGGTGGGGGTAGGGCGATACACGCTGTCGTCGGCGCCGTTGTAGAAGTAGTTGATGGCCGTGAAGCGGTTCTTGCCTTCATATACCAAATCCGTTAGGCGAAAGGGTAGGCGGGCTACCGGCACGTTCTGCGGAATATCGGGCAGGCGAGAGGCGTTGGGAATGCGGAGCGCGTAGTTGTCGTGCGTAAAGTAGTTGTACTCAAATAGCAGCAGCAGGCTCTTGTTGTAACCCGTAGCCGCCTCAAAGCCCGCGTTATGAATGTGCGAGCCATCGGTAAGAGCCGGCTTGGGCAGCGGCACCATGTAGTTCGTATCAAGAACAATGGTGCCCTCGGCCTCGTGCAGAGTGCCTTTCAGCAGGTAGCAGTAGGTAGAGGGCGTAGCAGTTTCGACGGTGAAGTAGGCCGTGTCGCCCACCAGCGTCAGCCCCTCCAGCCCCTCGTACACTTGGCACGCCTCGTCTAGCTGCGTCCTGATTTTATCAAGATTCCGGATAGCGTACTTCCTGAACGTCAGCGCCTGCGACGTGTCGGCCAGTTGCCGGTCGATGCTGGGTAGGTCGATGCCGTAGACTTTGGCCTCTGCCTGCTCCTGCAACCGGCTCTCAGAGAGCAACAACAGTTGCGTATGGTAGGTATACAGCCCGGAAAACTGGTTGTCGCGGTCTGCTATTTCCTTCGGCAAATGAAGCGTATGCAGGTTGAAGCGGGTTTTTTGGGCGCTGGCTACCGTGGCGTGCAACAGCAGCAGAATCAACACAAGACGTCGTTGGAAGCACAGCATCAGGAGGGTAGCAGGAGGGTAGTAAAAGGGCGAAACAGCGCGCAAAGATTACCCGGCTTGCGGCCGGCTCCAACTGTTATGGGCACTATCTATGCCAGCACAATGCGTTTTGGCGCCATTTCTTTGTCATAATCCTGTATCACCTGCCGCAAAATCTGCATGTCGCGGGGGCAATGTTCAGCAAATTCTTCCCAGTGCGTTAGGGTCAGCAGCGGCGGCATTTCCACTATGGCTACCACAGAATCCCAAAAGGCATCCCAGCTCACGCCGTACCATTCCGGAAAGCCCAATTCTATCTTGAACAGCTGGTGAAGTGCCGCTTTGCTGGTGATGCCGGTGAGGTCAAGTGTCATAGGGGTAAGTGTGATAGTACTGGCTACCCTACGCAAAACAACGACAACCTGTGGTGGTAAAAAAGAATACCCTACTCAACCAGGATTGAGTAGGGTATCATAGAGCCGAAGTGCGGGACTGCGCTATTCCTTGCTGCTGGGCTCCGCTTGCTTGTGCATGTTGGCGGCTACCACGCTGTCGGGTAGCACGTTGCTGACGGCTACCTGTGCTTTGTTCTTGAAGCCGGATATCACCTTGTCTTTGCCGGCCAGCAACGCCTCGTAGCCGTCTTTGGCTACTTGGGCCGGATCGGCTTTGCTACCCTCCTTCACCATTTTAGCGTCTTCCTGATCGGCTTTGCGGAAGAAATCGGTGTCTGTAACGCCCGGCAGCAGAGCCGTAATGGTGACGTTGGTTTCCTTGTTTTCCTCCCGAATAGCTTCTGTAAAGGAGGTCACAAAAGCTTTGGTGGCATGGTATACCGATTGCAGCGGCCCCGGCATCTCCCCACCAATCGACGACACATTCAGAATCTTGCCCTCGTTGCGCACCACCATTTCCTGGAGAAATGCCTTCGTTAGCGTTACATATGCCCCAATATTCAGCTGAATAATATCCAGGTCCCGGTTAATATCGGTGTCCACAAACTCGCCGTATTGGCCCTGCCCGGCGTCGTTCACTAAGGCAGTAATCTCAATGCCTTTGGCTCTCACTTGGTCTACCACTTCAAATGCTGCCTCGCGTTGGAATAAGTCTTTGGCAATGGTTTCTACTTCGATGCCGTATTGCTGCCGAAACTCGGCGGCCGTGCGGTCTAGCTCTTCCTGGCTACGGGCGACGAGTACCAGGTTGTGGTGGTCTTGCGCAAATAGCTTCGCCAGCTCGTGGCCAATGCCGCTGGTGGCGCCCGTAATCAGGGCGTATTGTTGGTTGGTTGCCATAGCTTCTTAGGTGTTTCAGGGTGCAAATATTCTTGCTCTACGACCTGCTATAGGCACTTGTTTAGAATAATCAGCCCTATTCAACAGTACCCAACAGCACTGCTGATCAGCTCCAAAACAGCGTGCAGAAAGTAGCCTCACCCACCAAAGCACAGCCATAACTTTGCGCAAAGACTGCCGTTGAATAAGGCCTGCCCACCGCCAGCTAGTGGGCCATTGCACCGAAAACTTCACAGAAATCATGCAGCCTACCCGCACGCTCGACGACTTGCTCAATACGCAGCAAAAGAAGCTGTCTTTTTTTCAGAACCTGATGCTGTTAGCCGTGGCCGATGGCAAACTGGAAAAGCACGAACGGCAATTCCTGCTGCAAATCGGCAATAGGCTAGGGCTAAAGGCCGAGGACGTGCAGCCCCTGGCCGACAACCTAAGCCTGCTCACGTTCGTCATTCCCGCCGATGGCCCGCAGAAAACCCTAGAGCTGCAAACGCTGGTGCAGATGATGCTGCAAGACGGGGAAATGGACACCCGCGAGTACGACCTGTGCTTGGATTACGCCCGTCGCGTTGGCTACAGCAAGCAGCTGTTGGATGATATGGTAAGCCAGCTCTCCGGCAACGGCCCCGCGCCGAATAATCCGCCTACGGTAAGCTGATTCCTCACCCCGCCGTATCCGCCACCTCATCCCCATCGTCTACCAGCACCCGCGCCAGCTTCTCAATATTGAGGCTCCGGGCTGAGGCGTCGAAGATTTCGCGGTAGGTACCACGCATATCATATAGCTCGTCGTGGGTGCCGCTTTCCACCATGCGGCCCTGCTTCATCACGTAAATGCAGTCCGAATCTACGATTTGGGCGAGGCTGTGGGAGATAATAACCACTGTGCGGCCCTGCTTGATAGCGTCGAGGGAGTTCTTAATCTGCTCGGTAGCAATGGCGTCGAGGGAGGCTGTGGGCTCGTCGAGGAAGATGATAGGCGGATTTTTCAGGAACAGGCGTGCAATGGCAATGCGCTGCTGCTGCCCACCCGAAAGCTGCTGGGCGTCGCTTTGGTACTGCTGGGGCAGGTCCAGAATCTGGTCGTGGAGGTAGGCACTGCGGGCGGCGGCTTGCACTTGTTCAAAGCTCGCCCCAAAGTTGCCGTAGCGGATATTCTCTTCGATAGTGCCCTTGAAAATGTGGTTTTTCTGAAGCACCAAGCCCAGATTCTGCCGCAGCGCGTGCGTGTCATAGTCTTGCAGCGGGCGACCATCAAGGGTAAGCGAGCCGCTATCGGGGGCGTAGAACTTGCAGAGCAGGTTGATAATCGTGCTTTTGCCCGCGCCCGAGAGCCCTACCAGCGCCGTGGTTTTGCCGGCTTCGATGCGCATCTGTACACCGTGCAGGGCCGCCGTGCCGCTGGGGTAGGTAAACGACACGTCGCGCAGCTCAAACGTGCCGCGTAGGTGGTCGGGGAGGAGGGTGCCGGTAGATTCGGTTTGGTCGGCGGCGTCGAGGATGCTGAAGAAGCCTTCGGAGTAGGTGAGGGCGTCGTTCATTTCATCATAAATGCGGTGCAGCTGCCGGATGGGCGCCGACACGTTATTGAACAGCAGGATGTGGAACATGATGGCCCCAATGCTGATCTGACGGTCGAGTACCAGGTAGGCCGTCAGGATGATGATGAGCACCACGCCTACCTGCTCCACAAAGGTTTTGAGGCCATCGTAGAGGAAGTTGGTTTTGCGCGTCTGGAGCTGGGCCGTCACCAGCTGCTGTTGCAGGCCATTCTGCTTTTCTTCCTCGTAGTCCTCGCGCACGAAGCTTTTAATAACCACCGCCGAGTCGATGAGGTTGACGAGGCCCTGGTTCTTGTCCTCGCGCAGGCGCCGCAGCGTGCGCCGCACACCGTTCAGCTTGTCGGCCTGAGCATAGCTGAGCCAGAAGTAGATGGGTAGGATGAGCACGGCCGTGAGCCCCACGTACACGTTGGCCATAAACATGACCACCAGCGCCACCATGGCATTGGCAAACAGCGGCAGAATATCGATGAAGAAGTTCTGTACCAGCTTCATCAGGCTCTCCACACCCCTATCGATGCGGGTTTGGAGCCTGCCCGTCTGGTTGCCGCCGCTGGCGTAGAAGCTCAGCTGGTAGCTCAGAATCTTATGAATAGCCGCCTGCGACAGGGTAGTGGAGATGCTGATGCGAATCCGCTCCCCGTAAAATTTCTGCCCAAACTGGATAAAGGCGTTTACTACCTCCTTCCCCAGCAGCACCGCACTAATGCTACCAAGAAGGGTAGCGCCCTGCGCCAGCCCCTGGTCGCGGTTCAGCATGGTTTGCACCGTGTCTACGGTATAGCGCAGTACAAAGGGGTTCACCTGCGCCGCCAGCGACCCGACGAGTGTGAGAAGCAGCGTGCCCAGCACCAGCCGCCAATACGGCCGGACGTAGGGTAGGAGACGTTGAATAATTTGCCAGAGGCTCATGCGGTTCGGCTTGTAGTGGAGGTAGCCGGTTAGACGCGGGAGCGGGACGTGGGGTTATTGCAATTTCAGGAACGGCGTCTGAGATAGTCGCAGTAATTGATTCATGCCTTGCTACCGTCGTCCTGGCGCAACTGCGGCGCCAGAATGTAGACGATACGGAAGGCAAAGGCATGCTGATGCAAGGGGCTTTTTCATTATAGCGGGTGTCGCTGTGCAACCCGCGCGCACCTTAATGAACGTCAGCAAGCAGCTTTAGCACAATAGTACGTTTCCTGCCTACCGTTTTTTCTGGCCTAGCCACTGCGCCACGTAGCGAGGCATCGGTTGCCCTTGCGCCAATGCAGCAAGTACCTGCCGTTCGTGCCGGCGGTTAAAGCGAATGATGCCTTGCACCCCGATAAATGTAGCAAAGCTGCCCGTGCCTATGTCGATACCGGTTCGCCAGCCACCGTCTCCACGAGCTGTGTAGGAGATACCGCTGTAAGTTACCAAGCCTCCACTCACGACCGCCACCCAGCTCAGTCGTCGGCCCCATTTGAAGATTTTCTGGACGGCCTGTCGCGTACTGTCAACACTGGAGTCTGCCAACGACAACTGCTCCACTAGCTGTGCGTTTTGTGGCGTGGCAGTAGAAGACTGAGCTAGGCTACTACCTCCCAGCATAAGTAACAAGCAGACGAGTAGGAGGAAAGATTTCGTGCGCGTAGCCATAAACGATGAACTAAATAAAGGATTATATAACGCATTTATAATGAAATATATGCAAATAATTGGGCTGTATATGGCAAATCTTTTTATTGAAGAATTTGCTCGGTGATAGTGAGAATTTTGAGAGTGTCTAATGAAGCAGCACGAGACACTATCTTCTCTTTTTCATGACTTCAAAAAGCAGCGAACCACTTGCGCGTAAGGGCCGAAGCGAGAAGAGGTGAACAGCGTATGAAACGAAAGCGTATGCATGCGGCAGCTGCGAACCGAGATTCGTAGCTGCCGCATGGCCACTAGCCAATCGGTGGCAAAACACTCTCCAAGCGGGCGCGCAGGTGCTCGTGCTGCTTGGGCAGTTTCAGGCCGGTGCCAAGTTCGGCCAAGGGCTCATCCACAGTAAAGCCGGGGTTTTCGGTGGCAATTTCAAACAACACCCCACCCGGCTCCCGGAAGTACACCGAGTGGAAGTAGTCCCGGTCAATTTGTGGGGTGGGCTGCAAGCCTCTTTCGATGAGCTTTTTCCGAATAGCCAGTTCGGCTTCGTCGTCTTTCACCCGGAAGGCAATGTGGTGCACCGAGCCTCCGGCCGTTACGCTCCGGGCTTCACCGGGCACTTCTACCAGGTCGATGTAGGCGGCGCCCTGCACGGTGTCGGTTACGTAGCGGTAGCGGTTTACGTGCTGCTCCAGCAGCGTGTAGCCAAACACATCCGTCAGGATTTCGGCGGTGGCTTTAATGCTGGCCAGCGTGAGCGTAACGGTGTGGAAACCTTTGGTTGCTACTTCAGCGCCTACCTCTGGGGTAGTCCAGGGCGTGCGAGGATCCTCGGTTTTCGACACGATGAGCTCTAGCTTCAAACCGTCGGGGTCGAGGAAGGTGAGGTACTGCTCCCCAAACTTCTCGCTGGGCTTGTTGTAGGTCACGCCGTGCGCGTCGAAGCGCTTCATCCAGAACTCGAAACTACCAGCGGGCACCGAGTAGCCGATTTCCGTGGCCTGCCCAACGCCGCGCCTACCCGACGTGATATTGGCCCACGGAAAGAACGTGAGGATGGTGCCGGCCGAACCAGTTTCGTCGCCGAAATAGAAATGGTAAGTACCGGGGTCGTCGAAGTTGACGGTCTTCTTGAGAAAGCGCAACCCCAGTACTTTGGTGTAGAAGTCGAAGTTGCGTTGAGCGTTACCAGCAATGGCCGTAACGTGGTGCAGGCCTAGAATGCGAGATTCCATGTGAAAGGAAAAAAGGTGAGCGGTAAAACAACGTGCGCCGCCGGAGCGCGCCTTATTGGCCGAAAATCAGGTTATTCGCCAAGCTGATTTCTTCCTGGGTGATGGTATGGCCCATGTTCGGGTATATTTTCTCGGTGACGTGGGCCCCTAGGATGGTCAGGAGCTTGGTAGACGCCCGTACGCGGTCCACTGGCACATGCATATCCGGGTTGCTGGTCCCTATGAAGATGGGCGTCGCGGCAAAGTCTCCAGCGTAGGTATCGGGGTAGATCTGGTCGCCGATCAGCCCTCCCGTGAAGGCGACTACGCCCCCGTAGTGCATGGCGTGGCGGGCTACGTATTCCAGCGTGAGGCAAGCGCCCTGCGAGAAGCCCAGGAAGTAGATGTTTTCGGTGGTGATGCCGACGGCCTGGGCTTCAGCTACGGTGCGGCCCACAGCAGCCAAGGCATCGGTTAGCCAAGGCTCGTTTTGCGCTGTTGGGGCCAGAAACGAGTTGGGGTACCAGGTGCTTTGGGTGGCCTGCGGAGCCAGCAGCGCAAATCCTTGCACTTGCAGGTGCGCCGCCAGCGAAAGAATATCGGCGGCACTGCCGCCCCGGCCGTGTATCATGATAAGGGCCTTGGAAGCAGTGGCCAGCGGCTGGCCAGCCGTACGGATGGGTTCTTGGTGCATACGTCAGTTAACGTGGAATGAAACCCCGTGAATCAATGGCAAAGGACGCCGTTGCTGCAAGGCAGCACGATGGCAAAACCCTGTATTCACGGGTATATTTTGCAGATCTATAAAACCGCCACCACAACGATATGATCAACAGTTTTTAAAGCAGTAGACAGTTGCTCTCAGTCGGGGGTAGGGCCTGCTGTTGAGCTACTCTAAGCTCAACAAAGTATTTGCTTGAACTTCCCTGGATAGGGGACAACGCGCCAGATATGCTACCAGCTCTGCCGGCGTCTTCCCTTCCAGCGTCAGCAACGACTCGTACGGATTACCGGGCAGGTGCAGCAGGGCGGCAAAAGCCGGCTCCGTTTTCAGGCCCTGTTCTTTCAACTGTCGCACGGCGTAACGCCAGGTTTCGCCGCCGGCCTGTAGTATGGCGTGCTCCACCAGCATGTGCCGGAAGCCGAACTGCTGCACCGTGGGTACGGCCTGGCCAAACACTTCCACCTCGGTATCCTCATAGCGGAAGCTGCACACAATGCTATCCTCGCCACGAATACGATGCTGACGGATTCGAAAAGCAGGCAGCGCGCCGTAGCGCGCGGCGAGCAGATGGCTAAATACCTGCTGCGCGGCCGGCGCTACCTCACACAGCACATCTAGGTCGCTAGCAGGCGTATCAATGGCCAGCGGAATGGTACCCGCCAGCACCGGGTCGAAATCAGCCAGCGTAGACCATAGCTCCAGGGTTTGTAGAACAGCATAGGCTTGCTGCTGGCGCGAATTTCCGGCCTGCAAGTAGCGGAGGTCCTTCCAGTTGATCATGCGAGCAATAACGCTAAAATGCCCGGACTGCCAGCAGGTGTCGGCAGTTCGGGCATCAGACTACTTATGCGGGGTGGGGCCAGCGGAATGCGGCGTAGCCGTTTAGGCCTCAACGGCCATCTGGGTGCTGATGGCAATGCGGTTCCACACGTTGATGGTGGCAATAGCCATAATGGCTTGGGCCAGGTACTGCTCGTCGAAGAGGGCGGCGGCGGCCTGGTAGGTAGCGTCCGAAACGTGGTGGCTGATGTTCGTTACTTCCTCGGTGAGGGCCAGCAGCGCCTGCTCCTCGGGAGTGAAGAGGGTGGTTTCGCGCCACACGGCTACCAGGTGCAGGCGCTTGTCGGTGTCGCCGTGCTTGCGGGCATCGTTGACGTGCATATTGATGCAGAAGGCACAGCCGTTGATTTGTGAGGCCCGTAGCTTGATAAGCTCCGCGTGGATGGGCGTGAGTCGGGAGTGGCTCAAGTACTTCTCCAGAGCGTACACGGCTTTGTAGGCTTCAGGCTCGGTTTGCTGGATGTTAACGCGCATGGCAGTAGGAACTTTAGTGGTTGAATGATGACTCAAAGGTCGGCCCACTGCCTAGTGTATCTTCTTAATCTAGTTCAAGAAACGAAGCAGACAGCCAACATATTAAGCCTACTTATCAAGCTGCTTCGAGCCTGCCAACGCGCATAGCGAATAGTCGTCGGGTCCCCAGGGTCAGGCCATAAAAGCCGCCTTGCTTGCCCCTACCCTTGCGGGCTTTCCACGCGCGCCCTGATCTTACTTAGAAACTCGGGGGTGAAGCCCAGGTAGGACGCCAGCATGTACTGCGGTACCCGCTGCACAAACCCCGGAAAGGACTTGTTGAAATGCCGGTAGCGCGCCTCGCCCGACAAGCTGAACAGCAGCTTGATCCGAAACTGCGTGGCCCCCACGGCCCGCTGCAATACAAGCCGAAAATACCGTTCCAGCTGGGGCAGCCGGCGGAATACCTCCTCCTCCACGCCCTGCTCGAACACAACGACTTCGGTAGGCTCCACGGCCTGAATCAGGAACTGCGACGGTTTGCGCGAGTCGAGGCTGGCGTAGTCACTCAGCCACCAGTTCTCGATGCCGAACTGGCTGGTTTGCTCGGTGCCCTTGTCGGTAAAGAAGTACATGCGCAGGCAGCCGCGCAGCACAAAGTAATTGGCCGTGCAAACCTGGCCTTCGCTCAGCAACAACTCCTTGCGGGCAATAGTCTGGACCCGCAGGTAGCCAAGCAGCACGTCGGATTCCGCTGGGCTTAGCGCCACGTACCGGGCAATGTGAGTAAGTAGCAGATCAACCATAACACCAAGATAACGACCTGTTACCCAGCTTTCAGGCTTTCGGGCAGATAACCATGCGAAGGCGAGGAAGGACGCTAGGCTAGCTGGTAGCCGCAAAGAAATGGTAGCCACAAAGGCGCCAGCCAGCCATGATATGTACCTCCGATTGCAGGGTTTGGCTATGGAATGCGCATCCGGCAGCCAGGATCTTTGGCCTTCATGGAAAGCAGCGGCCTCCTCGTTGAACCCGTTCTACCTTCCAGCCAACACCCAATATACTAGGCTTCAACACACCAACATATACGCCTCTACCCAATGGAAACCCACTTATTCTCTTCCCTGCAAATCCGTGACCTGCGCCTGAAAAACCGACTCGTCATGTCACCTATGCAGCAGTACAGCAGCCCCGACGGATTGGTGGGCTCCTGGCACCTGGTGCACCTGGGCAGCCGGGCCGTGGGCGGCGTTGGGTTGGTTATTACCGAAGCAACGGCCGTTACGCCAAACGGGCGCAATACACTGTTCGATACAGGATTATGGAATGATGCGCAGGTGACGGCCTGGCAAACCGTGGTGCAGTTTGTGCAGGCGCAGGGTGCCAAAATAGCCGTGCAGCTCTGGCACACGGGCGGCAAAGGCAGCCACGCCCACCCGGCTGCGGGCTTCCACTACATTGCCCCGACCGAAGGCGGCTGGGTAACAAAAAGCGCCTCCGCCGTGTCGTTGGACAAGCAGCACACCCCGGACGCCCTCACGGTGCCGGAAATCCAGACGCTGGTTGCCGAGTTTGCCGCTGGCGCTCAACGCGCCGTGGCGGCCGGCTTCGATGCCATTGAACTGCACGCGGGCCACGGGTACCTGTTTCACCAGTTTTACTCGGCCCTCGCCAACCACCGCCACGACGACTACGGGGGCTCTTTCGACAACCGCATCCGGCTACTACTCGAAACGGTGGACGCCGTTCGGGCCGTCATTCCGGCGGGAATGCCACTGCTGATACGGCTGTCGGCGGTTGATTTTTCGGAGGAGGAACACGCCTGGACCCTTGCCGATTCGGTGCGTCTGACGGCGATATTACAGTAGCATGGTGTGGATGTCGTCACGGCCTCGGCGGGCGGCTTCAGCGTACCCGACAAAGCCAAGGTAGTGCCGCTGTATCAGGTGCCCTACGCCGAGAAGATCAAAGCCGATACGGGTATTCTGACCGGCGCCGTGGGCCTCATCACCACGCCTGAGCAAGCCAATACGCTCATCACCACCGGCCAAGCTGATTTGGTGCTGCTAGCCCGTGAGCTATTGCGTGACCCGTATTTCCCGTTGCACGCAGCCCAGGCACTGCACCTCGAAACGACTACGCCGGTGCAATACCTGCGCGCCTTTCCGGGCCTAAGCCACTAGCGGCTACTCTACCACATCAGCGCTATGGGCGGCAGCAACCTGCTGGTGGGAAAGTCACGGCTTATCGAATTGAGGACGTTGCCACCCCGGTTTCGTTTCCTCACATACGGCGCGACTTCTACAAGATCAAGCGGCTGAACAATGCGCAAGGCATCTTATCGTAAGTGTAGATGCTTCCTTCTATAAAAGCTGTTACCCCGCAGCTTCAAGCGGCTTTAGCTCGCCAAAAACAGTTGGAATCAGTTCCGCAACGGTAGGGTGAATGAACACGTTGCGGCGCATGAAGGCGGCCGTTTGCTGGGCGTACATGGCCGTAATGATGCAGTGGATGGCCTCGTCGCTGCCCACTCCTACGATGCTGGCCCCCAGAATCTGGTCGGTTTCGGCGTGGACCAGCACCTTGATGAACCCCTTCGTTTCGCCCTTCTCCACGGCCCGACCGACCTTCGTCATGGGCCGCTTGCCCATGAGGGCGGGCGTACCGGCGGCGCGCACTTCCGCTTCCGTCATACCGACCTTGGCAAAGGGCGGGTCCAGGTAAATGGCCAACACCGGCAGCCGGTCGCTCACACGGCGCTGGCCGTGGTCGAGTAGGTTGGCGGCTACAATCTCGAAGTCGTTGTAGGAAGTGTGGGTGAAGGCGCCCTTGCCGTTGCAGTCGCCCAGCGCCCAGATGCCCGGCACCGTTGTGCGCAGTTCTTCATCCACGGGCAGGTAGCCGCGCCCATTGGCATGCAGGCCAGCTTTTTCCAACTGCAAATCGTCGGTGTTGGGCTGGCGGCCCATGGCTAGCAGCAAGTGCGACCCACGGCTCGGCGCCGGGTCTTCCTCGCAACTGACATGCACAACTGGCTGGCCGTCTTCCTGCCCAACACTGATGCATTCGGCCCCGAGGCGGAGCGTGATTCCTTCGCTGGTCAGGATATCCGCCACCGCCGCGGCTACGTCTTCATCATCGTGCGGCAGCAGGCGCGGGCTACGCTCCACGATGGTTACCTGGGAGCCTAGCCGCCGAAATAGCTGCGCAAACTCCAGCCCCACTGCGCCAGCGCCAACCACCACTAAGTGCGTGGGCAGTTCTTCCAAAGCGAGGATGGTGCTGCTGGTCAGGTAGGCTACTTGCTCCAAGCCCGGCAGCGACGGAATTGCCGGCCGGCCGCCCACGTTCAGAAAGATGTGCTGGGCTTCCAGCACTTCATTGCCGACTTGCATGGTGGTAGGCGACAAAAACCGGGCGGTATCCCGAAACACGGTGCAGCCGGGCATTTGCGTCAGCCACTTCTCCAGACTGGCGCGAGAAGCCGCTACAATGGAATCTTTGCGCGCCACTACCTGGGCCAGGTCAACGGTGAAGCTGCCAGCTGATGGCAGACCGTAGCTAGTGGCTTGGCGCAACGTGTGCGCAGCTTTGGCACTGGCAATCATGGCTTTGGTGGGAGTGCAGCCGGTATTAACGCAGGTACCCCCGAAGTTTTTGCGCTCCACAAAGCCAACCGTCCAACCCGCCGCCGTAAGCCGACCAGCCAGCGAAGGTCCGGCTTGGCCCGCACCAATTATCAATGCATCAAAGGAGTGCTTCATGGGGAACGGGCCGGCTTAGGTGATAAGAACCCGACAGCCAGCCGCCTTAACGCTTGCTGGCACGCCGGGATATTATCCCCAAGATACCCAACCGACCTTACACCGCGCTACGATAGATGCCACCATCCACGCGCAGGGCGCCTCCGTTGATAGCGCCGGCCAAGCCGCTGCCATCAACGGAGCCACCAATGTAGCAATACGCTTTTGTGCACCAACCGGCTCACAGGGCACTTACGCCACCATCAGGCCGGGCGCAGACAGCATGTATTGGGCTTGCGCCTGCTGTTTGAATGCCGAGAAAGTGGTGCCAGTGCAGCGTTTGAAAAGCTTGCTGAAGTGCGACACATCCTCGAACCCTAGCGCGTAGGCCACCTCCTTCAGGGGCGAGTCGTGCTGGGCTATCAGGCGTTGGGCTTCCAGCATGATACGGCGCCGGATATGGTTGCTGGCAGGCTGGCCGGTTTCCTTCCGAATACTGACACTCAAATGGTTGGGCGTCACTTGTAGGTGTTCGGCGTATTCGGCCACCGATTTCCACTTGGTGTAGTTCACTTCCAACAACTGCTGAAACCTACCCAGCAGGCCCGTTTGGATGCCCAAGCTGGTTTCGCTCATCTGCTGCTGGCTGAGGCGGG
>Ga0210040_10001401_pt1 | contig 36490 bp, 27 predicted proteins | sample CryGeyCG12114_NA_FD_185462 | JGI IMG/M metagenome (GOLD analysis project Ga0210040, IMG submission 185462) | Groundwater microbial communities from aquifer - Crystal Geyser CG19_WC_8/21/14_NA (SPAdes) (version 2) | ecosystem: Environmental > Aquatic > Deep subsurface > Groundwater | place: USA...
TTAGCTTTAATTGCGGTCTGCAACAAGTTGCTCAAACAGGCTTTTGCTATTGTAAAATCTGGTATTCCCTACCGCCCTGATTTTGCTAACATTTTCACCCAAAAGCTTGACTTTTAACACAGTTCATGTTAAATAAAGTAAGTAACGGGATAAAAATAAATATTTAATAAGGTATAAAATGTACGACCCCTTGCCCCTCCTAAAACATGAGGGTACTTTGGATACTTTTGAACATATGTACTTTAATTTGCCCACCTGCTTAGCTATCAATTAGAAGGTTTAGAATTAAAAGGTACCTGTTCCTAACCTTTCTACATTTTAGAACAGCTAAAATTTATATGAGATTTTAGGCTTGATCACTAAATGCCGAATGGGGGAGCATGCAAATAGTTTACATATTATAATTTAATATAATTTTAATTAAATCTAATTTATACTGCATTATCTATAATCTAATGGTTAAATAATCTAATTAAATGTAAAAGTATTAATATGGAAGCTTTTATATTAAATTTTTAAGTTATCTTTAATGAGAGAAATCACGATTTAGATTGTGAGCTGATTAGGAGATTTAAGGGTATAATGAAGCATTTACTTTCATGTTTATTGTTCTTTTGCTTTTTTTTGATTGAAACAAGCCATGCGCAAACCTCTGCTTTTTTATATCAGCAATTAGATAATCGGAATGGGTTATCTAATAGCTGCATAAATGATATTTATCAAGATTCAAATAGCCTTATTTGGATAGGTAGCTGGGACGGACTAAATGTCTATAACGGCTCTTCTTTCCACATATTTAATTATAGTAACGGGAATATCAAGAATTCACTTGTTAGTAATATAATTAAACAAATTACCGAAGATAAAAAGCAGAATATTTGGATCAGTACGGTTGCCGGAATTTCCAGATATAATAAAAAGACCCAGCAATTTTCTCACTATTTGTACAACAGAAAAACTTCGCCGGGGCGGGGTTATTTGGTCACCATTGATAATCAGGAGGAAGTTTTTGGCGCCTTTACTTTAAACAATGCTTTGTATCAATACCGCGCCGACATTGATTCTTTAAAAGTTGTTCCGACCCAAGGCATGAAACCCGGCAGGATAGCCAAATTAGGTTTTGATAAACAGAACCGCCTGTGGGTATTGCAGGAAGATGGCGGGCTTCAAACTTTTTCTAAGACGAAGGCCGGTTTTCTGGCCTTGCCGTTAACCTTGCCGGTTAAAATCGATAATTTTTTTTTCGTTAATGGCAAAACGCTCTGCGTTTCTAAAAACAAGGAGTTATATGAGGTTCAACCAGACCTGAAACCAAAAAAACTCCTGATTCTCCCTGCGCAGGTCCGCGCTTTGGTGTATAACCAGTCCCGTTATATTTTCGCTTGGTCTTCGAAAGGATTTGGGGAATATAATGAACATTTTGAACCGCTCAACGATATCTCCTCCGCTGTTCCCATGTTGGAAAACCTCCGTATTACTTCTATTATTGCAGGCCGCGAAAATATGTTGTGGTTTGGAACCGACGGTAGTGGCATTATTAAAGTATACCGGAAAAGCGATTACCTGCACGTGGTGCAAAGCCAGCCCAATGGCCAGCCTTTAAATATACCTATCCGGGCTTTCAATAAAATAAACGGAGAATTATGGGTGGGTACTAAAGGAAGCGGAATTATTACTATTAAGAATTTAGGTAAGGAAAATGTCTCTTTTTCGGAAATAAGCGCCTTTAAAACCGATCAGGACTTGTTAGATAATTGTGTTTACGCGATTGAACCTGGTCGGGATAGTTTAATTTATATCGGATCTGATGCGCCCGGCGTAACCGTTTATGACCCCAAAGCCAAACGGCTGATAAAATGGGAAGATATTGCCGGGGTAAAAGGCATGCCGCAGTTTAATTCGGTTCATAGTATTTTGCCCGATCCGGATGGTTCGGTTTGGTTAGGGCTAAATGCCGGCGGGCTGCTGCACGTAAAACTGCAAAAACAACCCAATGGTAACCTGCTAGTTAAGTACATAAAGCAATATACGTATAATGGTAGTTCCGCCGGACCCGGCAGCGATGTTATTTATACGTTGGCTAATGCTAGTGACGGTAATTTAATAGTGGGATGCCGGTTTGGCGGCTTAAGTTTATTTAACAAGAAAACCGAACGGTTTAAAACCCTTAAAGCTTTTTCTTATACCGGTAGTTTGTCTAATAATGATGTTTTATCGCTTTATAAAGATAAAAAGAACCGGCTCTGGGTAGGAACCAGCTTTGGCTTAAACTGGATACCGGAAGCGGATTTAAAGCAGGAAAAACCGGTTTTTAGAAAATTGCATGTAGAGCAGGGCCTGCCTAATAATACCATTCACGCTATAAATGAAGATAACAGCGGCAATATTTGGGTAAGTACCAATAAAGGATTAGCAAAAATAAACCCGGTTAATTCCCAAATTATTCAGTTTAAAGAAGCCGATGGTTTGCAGAGCGATGAGTTTAGTGATAATGCCGTTTGGAAAGATAAGGAAGGACAACTTTTCTTTGGGGGTATTTATGGATTTAACTATTTTTTACCGGAACAGGTAAAAACAAATACCGTACAACCGCACTTGTTATTATCGGACCTCCGCTTGGCGAACCGGGCTTCCGCAGAAAATAGTTTTACCGTTTTAAATCCCCTGGATAAACTTAACCCACCGCAACATGTTCTGGGTCCGCAGGAGAATTACTTCGAATTAAAGTTACAGCCTATCCGCTTTTCTAATCTCCAAAAATGCCAATATGCTTATTTTTTAAAAGAGTACGATAAGGTATGGCATTACTCCTCCGGCGAAGTTCCATTGGTATCGTACAGCAGCTTGCCGCCCGGAAATTATACTCTTATGCTGAAATGGACGAATGGCGAAGGAACCTGGACGAAGGAAACTGCCGTGTTAAATATCACCATTAAGCAATATTTTTGGTTAACCTTACCGGCTCTGGGTATTTACCTGTCCATTTTGTGTCTGCTGGGCTACATGCTTTTCCGGTACCGCAAAAACAAATTCATCATGAACCAAAAGTTGGTTTGGGAACATACCATGCGAACCAAGGATGAGCAAATTCATCAGGAACAATTAAACTTTTTTACGAATATCGCTCACGAATTACAAACGCCTCTAACGTTAATCTTAGGCGCAATAGACCGGTTTATTTTTAAAGCGAATAAAGAAAAGCAAGTATCCAAACACCAGTATTTTTTATCGATAGTAAAGCAGGAAGCATCGCGGCTGCATCAATTGGTGCATGAGTTACTGGAATTCAGAAAGGCTGAAGCGGGACATTTACAGATCCGGCCAAGTTATTTCAATGTTTCCAATCTGCTCAACAACATAATTGAATTATTTAAGCCGCTAGGTGAGCAAAAGAACATAGATATCTCCTACCAAATTGACCCTAATTTAGAATTATTTATTGATAAAGATAAATTAGAGATCATCATTTTTAATCTGTTATCCAACGCGTATAAGCACGCCGCTAGTAACCAGCACCTAATATTTACGGCGCAACGAAATAAGCGAACTAATCAACTGGAAATAGTGGTAGCTAATTCCGGGTGCAGTTTAACGGATGAAGAGCTGCAACATATATTTAATAAGTTTTTTGTGTTGGATCAGCAACAGCAGACGAAGTTTAGTACGGGTATTGGTCTGGCCTTTACCCGCCAATTGGTTAACTTGTTACAGGGTAATATTACGGTTAAATGCGAAAATAACTGGATATCTTTCCGGGTCAGTTTGCCTATTATGCTGCAATCAGATCAGGAAATAAATATTGTTAATAATAATGAAGCGAAAGAAAGGCCATCTTTCCGGCTGAAGTCTTTTGCTTCGGAGGCAATTGAGTTTAATCAGGCCACCGTTATGGAAAATAACAAAAAGGCCTTATTAGATAACTTACAAATACAAGATAAAAAGATTGTCTTGGTGGTGGAAGATGATCCCTCTATCCGTTTCCTGTTGCGTGATATATTAAGCGAATACTACATTGTTTATGAAGCTGGTAACGGCAAAGAAGCTGTGGGCATCATGAAAACGGCCATTCCTCATTTAATTGTTAGTGATGTAATGATGCCGGATATGGATGGACTGGAACTATGTAAAATTGTAAAATCTACGCCGGAAACCTGTCATATACCCTTTGTTATGCTAACGGCCCGGGATGGACTGGAACAAAAAATTGAAGGCTACGAACTGGGCGCGGATGCTTACCTGCCTAAACCATTTCATGCCGAACACTTGCTGGTCCGGATAAAGAAATTAATTAGTTACCAGGAACGCTTGCACGAGCTGTTTTCTAAAGAGCAACTGCCCTTAAAGTTGAAAGAAGAAGGACTGAAAGATGGCGATAAAGTTTTCCTGGAAAGCTTGGTTAAAATCATTGAATCGAACCTGGATCATGAGGGGTTAGATGCGGCCTTTTTAGAAGAAAAGATGATGATGAGTAAGATGCAACTCTACCGGAAACTAAAAGCGCTCGCTAACATGACGCCCGGCGAACTAATTCGGACGGTAAGGTTGCAACAGGCCGCCATTCTGTTAAGGAACACCGACTTATCTGTATCGGAAGTATTTTACCAAACCGGGTTTAATAATGAGTCTTATTTTTTCCGAGAGTTTAAGAAAAAATACAATGCCTCTCCTAATGAGTTCCGGGCCAGTCAGCGATTGCCGGTTTAAAATTAACAATGCTGAGATAGTAACAATGTAGAGAGGAAGTTTTCCACCTTACCGGCTTAACTAATTGCAACCGGCAATCAACGCTATGAGCCTGATCGTAGGCATTTATTTATTCCTAATTAGCAGTTTCATCTTTATTACGAACTTTATTTTTCTAACGAAAGGCATCTAACTAAATATAATTTTAATTAGATGTTCCTGTTTTAATAAGCTTCTGCCAATAAGAAGTATGATTTGCTATTTCAGCAAGTTTGAGATCTCTATCCAATTTCCATCTCCTCCAATATTACTTCAAAAAGATATCTTTTCGCATTTTGCCGGTGGCATTAGAATGAAAAAATACCAGATAATTTATTTATACAGCGATTTAACCGGGTTTGCAACTAATGTACAGAATTATGCAAGTAGAGTACAGCTAGTATTTTACTTATATGTATAATATTGTTTTACTAAAAACATAAAAACCAATATATGCGCCTTTTTAAAACTCCTTCTCCATTTCTTTTAAAACTAAATTCAGAGCACTTGTTCTAAATTTAATTTTACCAGGAAATAGCTGTTATGAGATATTTACTAATCAAAAGCAAAACTACCTTAGTTATCCACCCTTAATTTAAATTAGATAAATGAAGAAATTTTTATCACTTTTTTTCCTAATGGCCTTATTGTCGATAAAGGCAGATGTATGGGCACAAGTTGCCGTAAGCGGCACCGTAACCGATGCCAGCAAAGGCGATCCCTTGCCCGGAGTTAGTATATTAATTAAAGGCACATCGCAAGGCGCTGTTTCCGGTACGGATGGTTCCTTTAATGTTCAGGTGCCGGCTGCCAATAGCACCTTAATATTTTCCTTTATTGGCTACCTGTCGCAGGAAGTTCCGGTAAATGGCAGCGCTCCTCTTAACATTAAAATGCAAGTTGACAGCAGATCGCTGGATGAAGTAGTAGTGGTGGGTTATGGAGCTGTTAAAAAAAGTGACTTAACTGGTTCCGTAGCTACCTTGAAAGGAGGCGATTTAAATAGAACCCCGGCGGCTTCGGTCGATCAGTTGTTACAAGGAAAAATACCGGGTGTACAGGTAATGGCGCCGAGTGGCCAGCCTGGGGCCGGTGCAACCATCCGGATTAGAGGGGCAAGTTCTCTCAATGGATCTAAAGCGCCGCTGATGGTAGTGGATGGTTACCCCTGGGGAGATGCCGGAAATTTAAAGCAGATTAATCCGGAAGATATTGAGTCGATTGAAGTACTAAAAGATGCGTCGTCGGCCGCCATTTATGGTTCCAGAGGCGCTAATGGTGTTATCCTGATTACAACCCGCAAGGGCCGGGCCGGTAAGCCAAGAATTACTTTGAGTACGCTTAATACTATTTCTTCCTTGCCAGTGAAACCAGATCTTTGGCGGAACCCGATAGAAGAAGCTACCTACGCCAACGAGGCGGCAATTAATGGCGGATTAGTGGGGGTGGATATTCCTTACACTGGTATTACCCGGAATGGGGTGTATTATCCATCAGTAGCGGAACTGCGGGGCCTGGACTCCAACAAACCCCAATGGCCCTATAATACAGATTGGGTAGATTTGGTGTACCGGAATCCTTTCTCCCAAAGTTATACCTTGAGTGCCGACGGCGGTTCTGAAAAAACGAAATACGCGGTTTCAGGCAACTATTACAAAGAAGAAGGCTTATCGATTAACAACGATTACGAAAAGTACACGGGTAGATTAAACTTAGATCAGCAATTAACAAAAGCCGTGACCGTGGGAACCAATGTGGTGCTTGCCCATACCAAAGCCAACGGTTTTGGGCTTGGGGTAGACCGCTCCCGCATATTCCCGGTCTACGATGAAAACGGCAATTACTTCCGGATGAGCCCTACGGATTATGGCAATCCGCTGTCGGTGGCCAACCAGGTCATGAATACTTCTAAGACCATTGATGTATTGGGAACGGTTTACATTGATGCCAAAATTACGGAATGGTTAGGATTCCGGACCCAACTAAATTCCAAATACGGTAACTCCCTCCAGGATCAGTATGATCCGACTACTGCTACTTTCCGGGGTTTTGAATCCCAAGGCTACGGCTCTATTAATAACAGCACGTATACCGATCTTTTAAACGAAAACTACTTCACAATAAACAAGACCATTGGTACCAGTCATTCTATTAATTTGGTGGGTGGTTATTCTTTTCAGAAAACCGTTGACCGGTTCAGCACCCTGACGGGCCAAGGATTTGTAAACGATAACCTCCGGAATGAAAACTTATCGTCTGCCGTTACCAAAACGCTGAGTAATAATTTGTCCCGGTTTAACCTGGCCTCCTGGTACGGCCGCGCCAACTATGTTTTACAAGATAAATACCTGTTCACCTTAACCGGCCGGGCGGACGGATCGACCAAATTTGGTGCGAATAACAAATGGGCATTTTTCCCATCGGGTGCTTTTGCCTGGAAACTGAGCGAAGAAGATTTTATGCAATCCATTAGTGCTATTTCGGAAATGAAAGTAAGAACCAGCTACGGCTTAACCGGTAACCAGGGAATTTCACCTTATCAAACCTTAGATCGTTTTGGTACCGCCCGTTATTTTACCGGCTCCGGATTCCAGACGGGTTTTGGACCGGGCTTGGCTAGTGGCAACAATGAACAAGGGCTGACCATTGTAGGCGGATTGGGTAACAATAGCCTGAAATGGGAAACTACCCGATCTTTTGATGTTGGTTTTGATCTGGGCTTTATGGACCAACGGTTCACCCTAACCGCCGATTATTATGTTAAAAATACCAGCGACCTGCTCCGCTTAAAAACGATTGCACCCTCTGCCGGCTACGATCAGCAATGGATTAACGATGGTGAAATAAGTAACAAAGGGGTGGAATTGGGGATTAACGCGAGTGTGCTGGAAGGCAATGACTTTACCTGGTCAGTTGGTGCTAATCTTACCCTGAACCGGAACAAAGTAATTTCTATGGGCGAAAGCAACCAGGTAGAAATCGGTACGCTATATGAATCTGTCCGGCAAAGAATCAGTGCCTACGCGGTGGGTCAGCCTATGTATGTTTTCTACGGTTATAAAACGGGTGGCATTATTCAAACCCTGGAAGAAGGCGTGAACGCCGGTTTATTGGGGGCTATGGCCCGGCCGGGCGAAATCAAATACCTGGATATTTCCGGGCCCGATGGAGTAAAAGATGGGGTAATCGATAGTTACGACCGGACCATTATCGGCAATCCGAATCCCAACTTCCTGTACAGTTTCAACACCAATGCCACTTACAAGCGATTCGATCTTTCGGCGCAATTCTATGGCGTGCAGGGCAACGATGTTTTTGACTTCAGAAAAATGACCCCCAGCAGACAAATCGAAAGATGGACGCCGGATAACCCAAGCAACGAATATCCCAGAGCCAACAGCACGCGGGGTATGCTGGCCTCCGACTTCTTCCTGACCGATGGGTCTTTCCTGCGCATTCAGAACGTGACGGTGGGATATAACCTGCCATTAGGCTTGATTAAAGGCGTACAAAGTTTGCGGATTTATTTCTCCGGCAATAACCTGTATACCTTTTCTAAATTCAATACCGGATTTGACCCGGAGATGGGAGAATTAGGCATTAACGAGGGTAATTATCCGCGGCCAAGAGCACTCTCCTTAGGACTTAACATCGGATTTTAATTAAACAGAAAGACGAAGATCATGCTTTTTAAAAAATATATATACCGTTCTTTAGTATTAACTGCCCTACTGGCTGGCTGCTCCGATATGGAAGAAGAGCCGTATGGCCTGATTAACACCAGTTCCTTTTATAAAACGGCCGCTGATGCAGAGTCGGCAATTATTTATGCTTATTCGGTGCTGCCGGAAGTAGGCTATTATTCCCGGGGCTTCTACATCATAACTGAATTGCCAACGGAGAATTTAACCCAGAAAGGCGATGCCGGGGTGGCTAACTTTGAACTGGACGAAATAAGAACTACCTCCACCAATTCAGATCTGGATAATCTGTGGACCTATCTGTACCGGGGAATTGCCCGGGCCAATGCCGTGATTACGAATGTGCCGAATATTCCCAACATGGCGGAAGCCAGTCAAAACCAGATTGTGGGAGAAGGCTATTTCTTACGCGCGCTCCATTATTTTAACTTAGTGCGGCTGTACGGCGAAGTGCCCTTACGCTTAGATAACATAACAGAAGCTTCCCAGGTGCCGATTGCCAAATCTTCCCTGGCCGATATTTATGCCGCGATTCAAAGCGACCTGCAAAAAGCCAATGAACTAATGAGCGCCCAGAATATTGTTCAGGGGCGGGCTAACAAAGTGGCCGTACAGGCTTTACTGGCTAAAGTATACCTGCAACTGGCCTCTTCCAAAAGCTCCGGCTCCCCCCAATATGATTTCGTGACCAATGCGGATGAGCTGTATGCGCAAGCAAAAACGTACGCCGGTAAAGTGATTAATGAGCAAAATACTTTTGGTTTCACCAACAACTTGGTCGATATCTGGAACACAGAAATCTATAAGACAACTGCGGGTTCGGAGCATATCTTTGATGCCGCGGTAGACCGGACCGGAGAAATTGAATCAAACTATTCGAAGCTGCCTAATATGTTTTTGCCCGCCGATCGCCGCATGGTTATTCCGTATGATCCGCTGGTTACGACAAGTACAAAGATTAATATCGGGCAGGGTTGGGGGCACTTCCGGACGGAAGCCGCCATTTACAACAGCTATGCGGATAATGACAAGCGTAAAACACAACTCATCGTGTCGCAATACACCGGGGAAGACGGCTCCTCCTATACGCTGGACATAACCGGCAATGCCCGGCCATTCACCAGGAAATATATCGATCCGCTCCGGGTTGGTGATAAAACCAGTGCAAACTCTCCTATTATTCGTTATTCGGATATTCTATTAGTGTTTGCCGAAGCGGCCGGACCTACTCCCGAAGGCTATGCCGCCATTAATAAAATAAGGGAAAGAGCGGGCCTGGGTAACTTAAATCCAGCCTTGGCTCTGCAGGCATTTAGGGAAGCGGTAGTGGAAGAAAGAGCCTTGGAACTAGCCTTTGAAGGCCAACGCTTGTTTGACCTGCGCCGCACTAATTCGATGGAAAAAGTTTTAGTACAAAAGTATGGAAAAACGATTACCAGCGGGGCTTACTTTTTCCCGGTTCCCCAAAGAGAAATAGATACTAATCCATCCATGCAATAAGAAAAATAATTATGAGAACTAAATTTTTAATGCCATATACTTACCTCTTGTTGTTTGTGTTTTTATGCTGCACCAGCTGTGTGGAAGACCCGTATGACGGGGTGGTCAGCAATGAAAAATCCATTGAAGCGGTTACATTGGGCGGTGATTTCGCCCAAATCGGGCCTGCCACGATTGACCGGGCCGAAGGAAAAGTAATGGTAACCGTTTTGATGCAGCCAGGAACAGATTTAAGTCGGGTTTCTCCGCAAATCCAGGTCTCTTATAAAGCCAACATTAGCCCATCTTCCGGGGAGCCGATAAACTTTGCTGCGAATAACAACCAAGCCACTTTTACAGTTATCTCCGAGTCAGGCCAAAGCCGGGATTGGGTTGTGGAGTTGGTGCCTTTTACCGAAACCATTCTGGGTACCTATGATATTACCAATCTGGTGGTGTACGGCGGTACTGGTCCGGAATATGGTGGTGCAGCAACTATGGCTTTAACCGACAAGCCCTGGGTTTGGCCAGCTAGCGGCGGCCCGGAGGCAGAATTAGATAATGTGCTTACGTTTGCGTTTACCGGAGTTACCCCAGAAGGAAAAACCTACGGCACTTTTACCAATGCGGCCGGGCCGGATGGGCAATATGCAAACTTTCTTTTTACCGGTAAGCCCGAGACAGATGTAAATAAATTTTACCGAAAGCTTCCTAAAAGTGAAGGAACCTGGGCCCGGGATTATATCAATAACACCGTTACTTTTACCTTTGCCGATAATACCACTACTACCGCTGCTTTTGTCGGGCCTGGTACCATATCCCTGGGAAATGGAGCCACCAAGAAAGTGACCGACAATGCGTTTGAATTTACGCTAAACGGTACGGATGACTGGGATAATATTTATTCTGATTACGATAAGTTTGTGAAACGTCCCCGGAAATTCTGGATAGACGTCAAGAAACAATAAATGTAATATAGTGGTACGATTGCCAGGCTTGGTTATGAAATAACAGATGAATATTTATGAAAAAACAAGTTCTCACTTTAGTCCTATATACATGCGCCTTCTTTTCTTCCTGCAAAGATGGCAAAGAAGCCGAACCAGAACCTGACGTTCCGGTTGTGGAAACCCCGCAAACGCCTTTTAAATCGTTGAATTACCTGTATAGTATTTCTGGTTCTAAAACAATTGCCGGTATTCATAACCGCGAACCAAACGCCACCCCGGTGCGGTGGACGGAAGAGATGAAAACAATTACTGGTAAATACCCGGCCCTGTGGAGTGGTGACTTTCTGTTTCAGGCGGATAATATAAATAATCGGCAAATCATGGTAAACGAGGCCTGGAATCAATGGCAAAAAGGAGCTATTGTCAATATCATGTGGCATGCCTGTAATCCGGCTTTATCGCAACCCTGCGGCTGGGATGGAAACGGGGTATTAAGTAAATTAACAGATGCCCAGTGGACGGAATTAACTACCGATGGAACCCCCTTGAACACAAAGTGGAAGGGGATGATGGATGAGGTAAGCGTTTACCTGCAGTTTCTGCAGGACAAAGGAGTAGAAGTGCTTTGGCGGCCGCTACACGAAATGAACCAAGGCAGCTTCTGGTGGGGCGGCCGGCCAGGAGCCAATGGAACGCGCAAGTTGTGGCAGCTTACCCATGATTATATGACTAATACCAAAAAGCTGACCAACCTGATCTGGGTTTGGGATGTACAAGATTTCCCTTCTTTAACTAATGACTTGGTAAGCTACAATCCGGGAGAAGATTATTATGATATAGTAGCGCTGGATTTTTATGAAGGCAATGGCTATACCCAAGCCAAATATACCAGCATAGTGAAGGCGGCCAACGGAAAACCGATTGCCATTGGCGAAAGTGATCGGATGCCTACTGCGGAAGAATTAACCTTTCAACCTAAATGGACATTTTTCATGGGTTGGTCGGAATTGGTTTTTGAAAAAAATTCTGCTACAGAACTACAGAAACTATTCGGCTCTTCTAAAGCTATTACCCTGGACGAAATGCCGGGCTGGCAATAATTAACCCTACTTTCACCAGTAAATACCGGGCTTAACTTGCTTTCATTAGTAATTTAGTAATTAATTCTCCTGCAGGTACGCTTATCGGGGGAATTAATCCAATTATCAATTCCAAATTAACAACCTTGAACTTGAGAAATACTTTTATTTATCTGTTTGCTTTATTCTTATCCCTATTTTATTCCTGTAAAAGCGCCAATCAGTCGTTTAAGTCGCTCCAGTACCTGAAAAGTATATCGGGTTCAAAGACCTTAGCGGGGCAGCATAACCGCGAACCCAATGCGGAACCGGAAAAGTGGACGAAATACATTGCGGAAACCACGGGTAAATATCCGGCCTTATGGAGTGGTGACTTTTTGTTTCAACAGGAAAACATAGACCAGCGGTGGACCATGATTAAGGAGGCGAAACAACAATGGGAGCAGGGCGCCATCGTTAATATAATGTGGCATGCCTGCCCACCCAATCAGGGGGAGCCCTGCGGTTGGGACCCCGGCCTGCTAAACGCCCAACTTACCGACCAGGAGTGGGAAGAAATTATTACCGATGGTACGCCCCTGAATAAAAAGTGGAAAGCCCGGATGGATGACATTGCCGTTTATCTGCAATTCCTAAAAGACAACGGAGTAGAAGTATTGTTCCGGCCGTTGCACGAGATGAACCAGGGTAAATTCTGGTGGGGTGGCCGTCCGGGGCTCAAAGGAACGGCTCGGTTGTACCAGATTACCCACGATTACCTGGTAAAAGAAAAAGGCCTGACTAACTTGGTTTGGGTGTGGGATATGCAGGACATGAGCCAGGACTTTGTGCAATACAATCCGGGAGATGCTTACTGGGATATATTTGCCTTTGACGTGTACGACAATGGCTACGATGCGTCCTGGTACAATTACATTATCCCGATTGTGGGAAACAAACCCATGGCCATTGGCGAATGCGCCCAATTACCTTCTCCTGATATATTAGCTGCTCAGCCTAGATGGGTATTCTTCATGGCTTGGTCTGAGCTTGTGCAAGAGAAAAATTCCATACCGGAAATGAAAACTCTTTATAATGCCCCCATGGTAATCACCAGAGATGAAATGCCCGGTTGGAAATAAAATTGTGGCTATATCTAAAATCCTTTTTTGAAAGCGGACTTGCTGATATCTATATAATTAAACTGTGCTGCAGCACGTAAAACAAATTTCTCTATAACTTACTTTTTAAGTATAAGAACCTGCAGGAGTACAGAATAAATTGTTCGATAAAGTCTTTTTTATATCGCTTGAAAACAAAAAAAGATTGAAAACTTAAATTTTCATTAATAAGATCATCCAATACAGTATTTTGTTATTATAGTACAGTCTAAAAAGTTAGATATTTTGATACTTGCATCTATTAGTTGTGGATTAACTAATTATTATTGTTGGGTGGATTAGCAGGGGCTATAATTAAAAAGAGCCCCTGCTAAACTCTCTAAATGTTTTGATTTAGAGATACAAATTTAAAAAGTTGGTTGATGTAAACTTGATTTTCAATGCATATTCGATTTATTTACTCTCTTAATAAGAAGAAAATTAAGGGTGTAAGTACCCCTAAAAGTTGGACAGTTTAAAATGTGACAAAAGTTGTAGATTTAAACTGAGAAGATGAAAAAGAGTAGGATTACCGAGAGCCAGATCGTGAAGGCTCTAAAAGAAAATGAATCAGGCAGGAAGACAGAGGACATCTGCCGGGAATTAGAAGTAAGCCGGACTACCTTTTACCGGTGGAAGAGCCAGTACGGGGGCATGGAAGCCTCCGATGTAAAGCGGCTCAAGGAGTTGGAAGAAGAGAATGTCCGATTAAAGAAGATGTTTGCCGACCTGAGTCTGGACCATAGCATTCTTAAAGAAGTAATCACAAAAAAAGGCTGTCAGCCACAGGCAGCAAAAGCAGTTAGTAGGAGAGCTTATTTCCGACTATGGCTTACCTGTAGCCAGGGCCTGTGCATTAACTGGTCTGGCCCATTCTCACTATTATTACAAGAGTAATAAAGATGACTCTGATGTAATTACAGCTTTACAGAAATTAGCTGATAAGCATCCGGTCTATGGTTTTCGCAAACTACTTGCTTGTTTGAAAAGAGATGGCAAGCAGTGGAATCACAAGAAGTTGTACCGGATCTACAAGTTCTTAAAGCTGAACAAAAAGAGAAGAGGCAAGCGTAGACTACCAGCCCGGGTAAAACACCCCTTGCAGGAGCAAGCAGAGCTAAATAGTAGCTGGAGCATGGACTTTATAAGTGATAGCTTAGCCTCCGGCAGTAAGTTCCGGATGTTGAATGTGATAGACGATTGCAACCGGGAATCATTGGTCATTGAAGTAGCTCCTTCTATTGCTGCTAAAAGAGTAGTGCGGACTTTAGAACAGCTGATTGACTGGCGGGGTAAGCCAGCTGCCATTCGGGTAGATAATGGCCCAGAGTTTACCAGAGCTGATTTTACTTGCTGGTGTAAAGAGAAGAAAATTAACTTGCAGTACATACAACCGGGAAAGCCGATGCAAAACGGCTATATTGAGCGCTTTAATGCTAGTTACCGCCGAGAGATCCTGGATGCTTATTTGTTCTTTGATCTGGAAGAAGTCCGTCAACTTACAAGTCAGTGGATGGAGGAATATAATACCAGAAGGCCGCTTGAGGCACTTGGTAATCTTACCCCAAGAGAGTGGCCATTGAAAAATAGAAGTGGGAATATGGAAAACTTACCCCTGGATCTCAAGCCAGCGCCGCAAGTTTACCACATTCCAACTTCATAATAATGGTAGTAATGGTAGTAATGGTATAGAAATTAGTCTCATTTAAACTGTCCTAAATAAGGGATATTTACAGAAGCTGTCTAACCAGGCGTTAGCACTTTCAATCGCATTTCTTCTTTTAAAAAGCTTTTCATCAAAATAGATATACTCATTGTTGGTTTCTCCATTCCTGGGATTGAACGCGATATTAGCTTCAATTTTCATTTCCGTACATAGGTTTCTAAACGTTTGAGAATCGAATCCGGCATCAGCATTTAAGAATAGGCCCTCTGTTTCAATACCAGCTTCTTGTAGTAAACTACATAGTTCTTTAAATACTAATGTAATCTCATAAAGGTCATCCGCCATGTTTGCAGATAGTTTGACTACCATCCAATTGTACACAGCTTAAATCCAGTAAACGCCGCTGGCTTTTAAGCAGTTCTATCCACACCTTTTTAAAACTACCATCTTGGGAGCACTTTCTAAAATGATGATAAACCCCTTGCCAACTAATCCTATTACCTGAAAATACTTCCTTTAAGGGTAACTACTGCCATTGACAACCTGTCTTAAGTCGGTAAAGAATACCCGAAACAATAGCTGATGTACTTACCTTTAACTTACTGCCTCTTTTTCCTTTACGCAAATAAGGAACTATCCACCGTTCTATTTTATCTTCGCTTAATACTGCAATCGGAATAGGAGTTTATGTAAAAGTATTCCCAAACTTCTTTTACACCCCTATTTCTTTGGCGGTTCTAAAACTTTAAACAAGTTCTTCATATAGTGATGCTTGGAGATTTACTTACATTAATAAAAAAAGGTATCTTAATGATACCTTTTTTTATTAAGTTTAAAATAGAATATTATAATTACACGGAGAAACTGTCGCCGCAACCACAGGTACGTGAAGCATTGGGGTTATCGAAGTAAAAGCCTTTACCATTGAGGCCATCCGAAAAATTAAGTTCCGTGCCGGCCAGGTACAAAAAGCTTTTCATATCTACCACAATCTTAATTCCTTTGTCTTCAAACTCCTGATCCATAGGTTTTACCTGATCGTCAAAATCTAGTTTATAAGACAAGCCAGAACAACCACCACCTGCCACCGAGGCGCGCAAAAAATGATTTTCGTCAATCTCCGCATCGTAGCGCAGTTTTACTACTTTATCTTTCGCTAAATCTGATATTGTTATCATGGGATTATTAATTAAGTAACCTACTGACTATATAGTATAGTTGCAGATTATATTTTTAAAGAATAAAAGAAGAGCAGGCCTAACCTGTAGCTAATGCTGGGTTTAAGCCTGCTCTGTCATACTAGTAAGGAACAGCCAGGCTGCTCTAGTGGTTAGTGATGTGCTTTTGCTTCTTGTAAAGCCGGTAAACCATTCTTTACCCGGTAATCGTTAATAGCTGCTTTTATCGCATCTTCGGCTAAAACCGAACAGTGAATTTTAACGGGCGGTAAAGCTAATTCTTCCACTATTTCCATGTTGTCAATAGCCAGGGCATCGTCAATGCTCTTACCTTTTAGCCATTCAGTAGCCAAAGAAGAAGAGGCAATAGCCGAACCGCAACCAAATGTTTTAAATTTAGCGTCGGTAATTACCTGGTTGTTGTCTACTTCTATTTGCAGGCGCATAACGTCACCGCATTCGGGTGCTCCAACTAAACCAGTACCTACGTTGGCTTTGGATTTATCCAGCGTGCCTACGTTGCGTGGGTTGCTGTAATGATCGATTACTTTATCGGAATAAGCCATAGCTTTATTGATTAAAAATTAGAAGTTACGAATTGAAAATTATTTCTTAAATATAATTATGAACTAAAAATTAGCACAAATTACGCCTAAATATATTGTTATACGTAACCTGACAAAATTTCTAATTTTTAATTCATAATTTTTAATTTATTTTTAGTGTTCGGCCCACTCAATTGAGTTCAAGTCGATACCTTCTTTAAACATTTCCCACAGCGGAGATAGTTCACGAAGCTTATTCACGGCTTCGGTTACGTGATTAATAGCATAATCAATTTGATCTTCCGTGGTAAACCGGCTTAAACCAAAACGCAAAGAAGAGTGCGCTAAATCATCACTTAACCCCAAGGCTTTTAATACATAAGAAGGCTCCAGGGAAGCAGAGGTACAAGCTGAACCAGAAGAAACAGCCAAATCTTTTACGCCCATCATTAAACCTTCGCCTTCCACGTATTTAAACGAAATATTAGAAACGTGCGGTAAGCGGTGTTCGCGCGAACCATTCACGTAAGATTCTTCTATTTTGGTTAATGCGGCTTCTAAGCGGTCACGCAATTGAGTTACGTGGGCCGTATCTTTTTCCATTTCCAAACGGCAAAGTTCGCAGGCTTTACCTAAACCAACAATACCGGGAACATTTAAAGTGCCGGAACGCATGCCCCGTTCATGGCCGCCGCCGTCCATTTGGGCGGTAACTTTAACCCGCGGGTTTTTCCGCCTGACATATAAAGCACCAACGCCTTTTGGTCCGTACATTTTATGAGCACTGAAAGCCATCAGGTCAATACCATCCACTTCAACATCAACCGGAATTTTACCTACGGCCTGGGTGGCATCCGACATAAACAAAATACCGTGTTTTTTGGCAATAGCCGATATTTCCCGGATAGGATGAATAACACCTACCTCGTTGTTGCCGTACATCAGGGTAATTAAGATAGTTTTATCGGTAATAGCGGCTTCGAGTTCATTTAAATCAATGAGGCCTTCGCTGTTTACTTTTAAGTAAGTTACTTTACCCCCTAATTTTTCAATGTGTTTGCAAGTATCCAGAACGGCTTTGTGCTCGGTGGTAGCAGTAATAACATGGTTTCCTTTCGAAGCGTACATCTCGAAAACTCCTTTAATAGCCAGGTTGTCCGATTCGGTAGCACCGGAAGTAAAAATAATTTCTTTTGGATTACAGTTAATCAAGGCCGCTATTTGCTCACGGGCATAATCAACGGCTTCTTCGGCTGCCCAACCAAAAGGGTGATTACGAGAGGCAGCATTACCAAACATCTCCGTCATGTATGGAATCATTGCTTCCAAAACCCGCGGATCCATGGGGGTGGTCGCATTGTTATCCAAATATATAGGTAACTTTAACATAGTATTCTATCTAAATTAGTTGCGGTATTTACTATTTTAAAACAGTAATCCGGTAGCAATAGTTTTATATTACCCACAAAAGTAGTTAAAAATACCAAAATAACCCAGATATTTATTATACAGACTTTATGAAGAACATTGATCATATAGGAATTGCCGTAAAAGACTTTTCGGCCGCCAACGGATTGTTTTACAAACTTTTAAATGAGGAACCTTACAAGACTGAAATTGTAGAATCAGAAAAAGTAACTACTTCTTTTTTCCGGATTGGAGAATCTAAAATCGAACTTTTGGAAGCTTTAGACGAAGATAGTCCCATTGTTAAATTCCTGGAAAAAAAAGGAGAGGGCATTCATCATATTGCGTTTGAAGTGACAGATATAGTAAGTGAAATGCAGCGCCTGAAAGCCGAAGGATTTCAATTGCTCAGTGACGTACCAAAACCAGGTGCTGATAATAAATTGGTTTGTTTTGTGCATCCTAAAAGCGCCAATGGGGTTTTAATTGAGCTTTGTCAGGAAATCAAATAGAACTATACTATACATCTAAATCTTGTAAGTTTGCCTTCCTTTTGCCGCTTTGTAATTCCGGCGAAAGTAATTTTAGATAATTTATGTTTCCTATCGCTTTACCCGACCACAAAATATTTAAAGTTATTTCGGAAGTTGCCGATAACCAGCAGGTGCCGGCTTATGTGATTGGTGGTTTTGTGCGGGATCTGGTTTTAAAGCGGCCTTCTAAGGATATTGATGTGGTTTGCGTTGGTAACGGCATGGCCTTAGCGGAAGCGGTAGCGCAAGCCTTGCCCGGAAAACCCAAAGTAACCGTATTTAAAAATTTTGGCACCGCCATGCTGCGGGCTGAAGATTGGGAAGTAGAGTTTGTGGGTGCCCGTAAAGAATCGTACCAGCAACATTCCCGGAAGCCGGAAGTAGAACCGGGTACTTTAGAAGATGACCTGAAACGCCGTGATTTTACGATTAATGCTTTAGGTATCAGTTTAAATAAAAGTACTTTTGGCGAAGTAGTAGATGCTTTTAACGGTTTACAGGATATAAAGCGGAAACTTATTCGTACCCCGCTGGCGCCCGGAATTACTTTTTCCGATGATCCTTTGCGCATGATGCGCGCCATCCGGTTTGCCACGCAACTGCAGTTTGATATTGATCCGGATACGTTTGATGCTATTATCGACTACAAAGAACGTTTGCAAATTATATCAAAGGAGCGTATCATCGACGAGCTGAATAAAATAATTTTATCGCCGGTACCATCTTATGGGTTTAAACTTTTGTTTCATGCGGGTTTGCTTCAACTGATTTTTCCGAAAATGTTGGAGTTGCAAGGGGTGGAAACTATTAACGGCCATGCGCACAAAGATAATTTTTATCACACGTTGCAAGTGCTGGACAATGTGGCAAAAGTCTCGCATGATTTATGGCTCCGGTGGGCAGCTATTATGCACGATATTGCCAAACCCGATACGAAGCGCTATTCACCTAAAGTAGGCTGGACGTTTCACGGCCACGAAGACCGCGGTGCCCGGCTGGTCCCCAAATTATTTCAGGAATTAAAATTGCCGCTTAATGAGCACATGAAGTTTGTGCAGAAACTGGTCCGGCTCCACCTCCGGCCTATTGCCCTGGTAAAAGAAACCGTGACGGATTCGGCGGTGCGACGTTTATTATTTGAAGCCGGGAATGATATTGATGCTTTAATGCAGTTGTGCCGTGCCGATATTACTTCCAAAGACCATAACCGGGTAAAACGTTATCTGCAAAATTTTACCAAAGTAGAAGAAAAACTCCGCGAAGTAGAAGAAAGCGATAAGTTACGCAATTTTCAACCAGTAATTACCGGCGAAATCATCATGGAAACCTTCCAATTAAAACCATCCCGCGAAGTAGGAATCCTAAAAGAAGCCATAACGGAAGCAATTCTGGAAGGACAAATCCGCAATGAATACGAAGAAGCATTTGGTTTTTTACTGGAGAAAGGAAAGTCCTTAGGGTTAATGCCGGAAACTAAATAATGTTAAATATACCTATTGGAGAGGATGAACTTTAGAGCTTAACTTAATAACAGCAGAGAAGATTAGATTTAGGAAATGCTGAATAAAGTTAAATTGATCTACTTGTTCAAGTAAAAAATTGTTGGAATAAATCCTGAAAATAACTGATCAGGTATTCCTTAGGTAAATTCAAAATCAGAGAAGCAGAAAATAAGAATATAATATAATTGTAAGCACCTTTATATTTAGCGGTTTGTTCCGGTTGAATAAGGTAAAGCATTAAGGCTGTAAATAAACATAAAGTGAAAGGAGATAAGATTCTATAATCAAAAGGAAAAGTAGGGGATAGAAAACGGAGAAAAACGATAATAATTAAATAAGTAAATCCAGTTACCCTAAATAAAAACCCTAAATTATCAGTTGATTCAGGAATTGAAATATTACCTTTTAAATATTTATAATAAATAAAAGATAATATAATTGCTTGAAACAGAAAGGCAGCGATATAAAAATTAGCTGGTTCTCCGCGCCAAAAATAATTCCTGATAATAGAAAATTCATTTAGTAAACCAGTAAATAAGTGCCACAAAAATAAACCGGTACTTTCCTGAACGGTATCTAATCTCCCGCCACCTATTATTATTCCAGTTTGCAAATAATTGTTATAGAAGTATAAGCTGGCCAGAAAGCTTAGACTAATAAAGAGAATTAACAAGTTGATTGCGGGCCTATATTTCTTTTTTTTAAATAAAATACCGCTAAAATATGCAATGACTATAAAACTAAAGCCTCCGATATACCTGGTTAAAAATAGAAAGAGGGCACTGCAAAATAGTTGGATGAGGTAGCTGGTTTTAAAATAGTTTTGTAGGTATTTAGACAGGCTAAAAACAAACCAAAGTAAGCCAAACAGAAAAGGTCCTTCGGACCAGGTATAAGAAAATACTTCTAAAAAGGTAAAAGAACAAAAGATTAAGCCCAGCATATACCCCTTGTCTTTTTGGATTTTTCTAAACAATAGAAAACATAAGCCCAGAAAAAAAATATTTACCATCTTCGCCGCCCAGAACACCGGTAAAAGGAAAACAAAAGCAAAACCTGCTATGAGTAAGGAATAGCCAGCCGGCCAGGTAGTTAAGTACTGATTTATCTCAGCAGTTTTGGTATGAGATAATAGCAGGGAATCAGATTGATAATATCCCTGCCCCAGGATAATATTTTGCGCTGCTTTTAAATAATAATAAGAATCGTGGCTACAGTAGCCGGTTTGCTCCACTAAAATCCGGATAAGAAGGGTAGCCGTTATTAGCAAGAATAAGACAAGTAATTTATAATCAGCAACACGCACTTACTAATTATTTAGGATTTAAAGATTTCCATGCAGACCAATTTTAAAGACACAAAAATATATTACTTATAATTTATATTTTAATTTTAGATAAAAGCGATTGTTCTTGAAAGTAATTACAGTATGAAATTAAGTTTCTATCTAGCGGAAAAGTGATAGCAGCTTAATAGACTAATTTTTTCTTTAGATATAATATAATTGGTTTTTCAAATAAGTAATAAGTTAGCACAGCCGTAAGCCAAAGCAAACTAAAACCGTGATCCGGTAAGAAATTTATTTTCTCAATTTTAAATTGAACCCAGCCGGAGTGCATGAGGTAAAAGCCATAGGCGCCATTGCCCAATATTACCATCCATTTTAAAGATAAGAATTTATTCAGAAAAGTTTTTTCTGTCACTAAGCCCCACAAAAAAAGTCCTACGGCAAAAGGTAAAGCGAAGTATAGGCAAATAGACGAAAGTGTTTTTGCGGATGATAAGGTAGAATTTTCGAAGTAGTAAACAATATAACTAATTAAAATAATTAAAAATAAGCCCACATAGGTGAAGGTGCTTTTTAAAAATGCCGGTAAATCTTTTTCGGAATAATAATAGATAATGTGCGCTAAAAACATACCAACAAAAAAGTCGGTTGCCCGGCCAAAAAAAGTGTAACCTAAAGTAAATTTTAAATCAGCAAAGAAGCCATAAGTATTGTAGGCTAAACTTGTTAAATAAGTGCCGATACTAATTAAGATGATGCCAGTTAGTAATATTATAAAATAACACATTACAAATTTTTTCAGGTCCGATACGTATCTAAGCAAATAAGGAGCTAAAAAGTAAAAGGTAATTTCGGGGGTAAGTGACCAGCTGGGTCCAATTCCACTGGTAAGTAGTTCACTAAAAAATCCTTTGGTCAAAGTTATATTAGATATAAAAACCGGTAGGGGAGGAATGCCAACTTGTAAATAAGGTACAATTAATAAAATATAATACAACGGTAATAACCTTAATAATCTAAACAGAATAAACTTAATGTATTCTTTTAGAGATAATCGGCCTTTAGGCAATAAAGAATACATTACTACAAATCCGCTTAAAACAAAAAAAGCAGTCATTCTGTATTTCAGAACAACTGCAATTTGCGTTATGGTAAGGTTTTGGTTGCCTAAACCTGAGTAATGATAGATGAATACCATACTGGCCAGGATTACTCTTAAACCAGTGAGAGCAGGAAAGTACTTAGGTTTACTTATATCCATCAGAGAAGTCTACTGCGCAATATAGCAATCTACCTAACCCTTTGTTATAATGTAGGAATTACGTTGAGTAAACTTCTCAAAATTATAGATAATCTGACAAACCCCGCAAAACTTCCGGAATACTTTTAAGCAGGCGTATTTAAGTTTTTGGCATGATGTAAGGTGATCAGCATGCTAGCCTAAATTGAATGTTGAAATACTTGCAATTTTATTCCTCTTCAATGCGTCCCATGCCGGATTCATCTTTTTGGATGGAAGTTGGGTTACCGCTGTATATAATCTGACTTGGTCCGGATGCGCTGGCTACTAATTTGTTTTTGGTAAAAACGCGGGCTTTACAAACGCCGGATAAATCTACTTTGGCATTGGTTACTTTGTACTGGTGGGCGCGTATCTCACTGGCACCCGCCGCATCAATAGTCAGATTTTCTCCCGACCCAACCAAAATCGTCTTACAAGCACCACTGGTATCCAGCTTTAAGTCCCGGCTATTGATAGAAATTAAGGTTTGTACCGCCCCGGAAGCATCCAGGTTAAAATTCTCCGTTTTAAAACCTATTACTTCGGCTTTAACTGCTCCGGATAAATCTAAATCGTTTAAAACCGGCATAGTAATCGTAATTAATGTTGTTCCCTCGTTTTGAGAAAACAATCTGAAATTATTTTGTTTGATGTTTAGATCGCCGCCCTCCTGTTCTATTTCCAGATTACGCAACATATTATCGTCTCCCCGGACCTGAATGGTGAATTGATCTCCAGCAGTTATTTTTAGGTGTAAAGCCCCGCTAACTTTTACTTTATCGAATCCATTAAAATTAAAATTCCGGGTATTACTGCCATACTCTGCGGCTTCCATTAATAAAGATTCCGCATCTAAATCATTATTGTCCTTATTATTTGTTTCACTAGCTGTATTTGTTGTTGTCGTATCGGGAGGAGGACAGTTTAAACAAATAAAACGGTTGTTTTTGGCTTGCCACACGTACTTCGACCGGTCATTATCAGTTGAATTCTCATCAAAAGAAGCCATTAATCGCCAGGTCAAATCGTCAGAAATCCGAAATTTTTTGTTTTCCGGCAGCAGTAATTTAACGTGTAGTTTCTGATTGCGATAAATGGCTTGGGGTTCATATTTATAATTCGTATCCAAAATAAGGGCCGAATCGGCTTGGCGGCTGTTGTAAGTTATCATCTCGGCATTTTTAATCGCATCCGTTTCGGTTATGCCATTGGCTATAAAAGTATGTACCAGTTTTACATCCGGTCCAGCATACGTTTCCATTTCAAAAGTTGTGTTTCCCCACGGTTGGTTGTTATTCCGGGTTTTTAACAGCACCGTTTCATAAGGTGCTACCGGAAACGCTTTCTGAACCGTTACTTCGCCTTTTTCTTTGAAATTATGCATGAAATCCACTGCCGATAAAGCTAATAGAAATAAGCTCACAATCCAGATGCCCAACATAGGCCAGCTAACATTAGGGCGCAGGTAAAAATATTTTACTAATAAACTTAGGCCTAAGAACAATATAAATAAAAGAGGAATCAGGATAGCAACAAAGCCGGATATTAAACCAAATTGCGGGTAAGATTCGGTAAAGATGGAAAAGGGAATATCGCCCGTTTGAATTATAGACGAACCATCAATAAACTTTAAAGCAGTAGCCGCTACTACAAATAAAGCAAAAATAGCAACTCCCGAAAGAAACAAAAGCAGGGCGCCGGCTACAATCCGGATAAGCGTAATAACAACTTTCAGTATGGGTTCTATAATACGGGCTAAAAACTGGATTATTTGCGATAATAAGCGCAAAGGCAACAAAATAATCCGGGCTAATTTGCTTTCCCGGCCGTTTTCGTCTTGCATGCGCAAATTATTTTTTAAGGTTTCTTCTATACCGGACAGCGTAATAGGATTGCCTTCCATTTGTACCCGATCGGTTAAGGAGTTTGCCTCGGGCACAATTATCCAGAGCACGATATAAGTGATTAGTCCAAAGCCACCTAATACCGCCGATATTAAAAAAGCTAATCGAACTACGGCTACATCAATCCCGAAATAAAGGGCCAGGCCACTAGCTACGCCGCCTAATTTTTTATCGTAAGCGTTGCGAAACAGTTTTTTGAGCGAGGTTTCGGGTAAATTGTAACTTTTCGGGAAAGCTATCCAACAAAGCAGGTAGGTAGTTAATATTAATCCGGCGGGAAAACCGCCGGGAACAGCGAATATTAAAGTTAACAACACAAACCCTAATCTAACCCAGAGCGGATCTAAGTTTAAATAATTAGCAATTCCGGCCGCTACGCCACTTACAATTTTTCGGTTTACATCCCGATAGATTCGCTTTGTATAAATCTGGCCGGCGTTTGCCGTACCGGTAAACGGTTCTGAATTACCAGCCGCATTATTGCTATAGTTGAATTGCTGCTCGTGGGTTTGCCCGGTAGGTGCTTCTTCCTCTTCTAAAACCTGGAAATCTTTTACGCTCCCCATTTGGGCCATGAGGGCCTGCACATCTTCGCTGGTTATTACTTGCTTCGTGGGAGATAATTTGGCCGCAAAGATTTCGGCCATACGGGATTCAATATCCGCCGTAATTTCTTCGTGACCCTCGTAAGCCGAGAAGTATGATTTAATAGCGGCCAGGTATTGGCTCAACTGCTCGTACCCATCTTCTTCAATATGAAAAATCATACCTTGTAAGTTGATGCTTATATTCTTTTTCATGGCTTTAAGATGCTTTGCTTTTTTTGGTGATATATTCTATGGAGGCAATTACTTCTGTCCAGGTTTGCCGAAGCTGCTTTAAAAATTCGGTACCGGAAGCGGTAAGCTTATAATATTTGCGGGGTGGGCCAGATAAAGATTCAACCCATGAATAGTCCAGAAGTCCTGCATTTTTAAGCCGGGTCAGTAACGGATAAAGCGTACCTTCTACCACAATCATCTTGGCCGCCGTTAACTCCACCAGCATATCAGAAGCATAGACTTCACCGCGGGAGATAATCTCCAAAATGCAGAATTCGAGAATTCCCTTCCGCATTTGTACTTGTGTGTTTTCTACTTTCATGCTGTTTAAGATTAATTATGGGGTAAATATATTATAAGGTACTATGTAAAACAAGGTACTGTTACAAAATATATAAGAATTTTTTTTTGCCAGTTAAATTCCGTGAATAAAGTCTAACGATTTGAATCACCGGAAAAAATGTAATTATATATAGGAAACTGAATAGATGCTTCAAAGGAAGATACTTATAAGGAGCTAATTTTAAATAAATGCAAAATAAATGCAGATATAAAATTGAATTATATTTAAATTTACTTTTTAAACTTTTTGAAAATCAGCTTGATAAATCAGTACAAATTAATCCAGTTATTTGCCAAATGCAGAGCTGTCGGAATTTTGTCGGTAGGCTTGTTTTTGGTTTTTTTTCAGGCCAATGCTCAAGTGTCGGCACCCAAATACAGCAATGAGTTTCTAAATATTGGGGTAGGCGGTCGGGCTTTGGGCATGGGCAATGTACAAGCCGCTATTGTCCACGATGCCACCGCGGGTTTCTGGAATCCGGCCGGTTTGGTACAACTCTCCCAAAAGAACAATGTGGTATTAATGCATTCGGAGTTATTTGCCGGTATAGTTAAAAATGATTTTGCGTCGTATGCCATGCCGTTGGATACCAACAGTGCTTTTGCGGTTTCAATTATCCGGACGGGCGTAGACGACATTGCCGACACCCGCAATTTGGTGAATGAATACGGCTATGTTAATTACGATAACATCCAATTATTTTCGGTAGCAGATTATGCCTTATTAGTTTCTTATGCCCGCCGGAGCAAACTGATTAATGGGCTGCGTTTGGGCGGCAATGCTAAAATAATTTACCGCAATGTAGGGGAGTTTGCCAATGCTTACGGTTTTGGTTTAGATTTTGGTGCGCAGTTAGACCGAGAAAAATGGCACTTTGGGTTAATGGGGAAAGACATTACCACTACGTTTAATGCCTGGGTGCATAACCCGGATAAATTCGAAGAAACAGCTTTAATCAACGGCGATTCGCTGCTCATTAAAAATAGTATTGAGATTACTTTGCCCCGTTTAATTGCCGGAGTTGCCCGGGATATCCGTTTTACAAACAAAATTAATGCCTTGGTAGCCGCCGATTTCGATATTACCCTGGACGGACAACGCAATGTATTGCTGGGCTCCAAGCTTGCTTCTGTCGATCCCCATTTGGGATTGGAAGTAAATTATGACCGGTTGGTCTACATTCGAGGTGGCCTGAGTAACGTGCAACAAGTTAAGAATTTCGATAATACCGAATCGTGGCGGGCGCAACCAAATTTTGGCGTAGGTATTTCATCCAACGGTTTCCGGCTCGATTTGGCCTTAACCCGTTTGGCTGATACCACTCCGACGAATAATTTCTCCGAAAACAGCCGCTTATCATCCGTTATAGTATCCCTTGGTTATTCATTCGATTAAGTTATTTTTACTTATATGACCTATTTTTTTACAGATAAAAGTTTTCTGTATCGTACCATCCTGTTTTTTGCGGCCTGGTGTATTACTTATTCCCTGCAGGCCCAAACCACCTACGGCAACGAATGGATAAATTATTCCCAGACTTATTACAAAATACCCATTGTAAAAAAAGGTATTTACCGGCTCGATTATAATTACCTGAATGCGACCGGGCTGGCCAATGCCGATCCCAGAAAGTTTCAGGTTTTCCGAAGAGGGAAGCAGTTAGCCGTTTATGTACAAGGCGAAGCCGATGGCAAACTGGATAACGGGGATTATTTGGAATTTTACGGTGAGCCGAATGATGGTAAAACCGATGTAGAATTGTATAAAAGCCCTAATTTCAAAGTTCACGATTTATATAGCTTGTACACCGACACGGCCGCTTATTTCCTAACCGTTGCTCCGGAGAATGGCAAGCGGATGCGCAACCAGAACTTATCTTCTGTCAATCTAACCCCGGAAGATTGGCATTTACATTCCCGGTTAAATTTATATACCGCCGGTTATTCCAAGGGGTATGGGGTAAGTCAGTTGGGCTCCCAATTGCCTTATGGCGACCGGGCAGAAGGGTTTTTCTCCGATCCCCGTTTTGGTATCGGGAATGGCGGCGCAAACCGGACTAACCCAAGTAATTTTTATTTAGATTCTTTAATTAACATTGAAACCAATGGACCAGAACCAACCCTGGAGCTAGCTCTAGTTGGTTCATACTACGTGGATCATAATGTTACTATTTCTTTAATTACCCAATATAACGGCGAAAGAATTTTACAATCCAATGTAACGTTTGGCGCTTTCGATCACGTGAAGTTATCGTATCCTTTACGGTTTTCGGATATCTACTCGGATGGAGGCTTGAATGTAAAAATTAAAGTAAATTCAGTAATAGCAACGGGCCAGTTAGGTGATTTGATCCGGGTAGCTTACCTGCGGGTTACTTATCCGCGCAAAAATAAATTAGCCGGGAAAAGTTTATTTATCTCCTTAGCCGATTCAAGTAAAACTAATAGTTCATTCTTAACTTTCGAAACCCCGCCCGCCAATCCGGTAGCCTACGACATAACCGATCCGGAAAATATTAGCCGCACCGAAGGCTTGCCCCTTTCGGAAAAGCACGGGTTTGTTTTTGAAGGCAACGGGGGCCGGCGACGAAAAATATTTGTAACCAGCAGTTCTAAATTCAGCTTACCGGCCTTGCCCAAGAAAGTTGTTTTCCGGCAATTCGATCCGAAAAAATCCTATTACGTTATTATTAGCCATTTAAAACTAACGGCTCCGGTGGCAGATATAGTTAATCCGGTTAATACTTATGCCGCCTACCGGGCCTCCGTACCGGGCGGTAAATTCGATACGTTGGTTTTTTACACCGATCAATTATATAACCAATTTCATTACGGTGACCGCTCCGCGGTTGCTATCCGGCGGTTCATGAAATTTTTATTAGCTTCTGGTAAACCGGAACACTTATTTTTAATTGGTAAAGGCGTTGAACCTGATTTTGGCAGTGGTAATTTCCGGCGCAACCCCAGTGCTTATCCGGTGCAAGATTTGGTGCCCACCGGCGGATCGCCCGGCTCGGATGTAATATTTACCTCCGATTTCCAGAATAATTCTTTTTATCCCCAGGTGCCTACGGGCCGCTTGTCGGCAACTTCGGCGGCAGATGTGGTAAATTATTTAGAAAAGGTAAAGCAAAACGAAAGTTTAACTGACAATGAACCCTGGCGAAAAAATATTTTGCACTTAGGCGGCGGGATAAATACGAATCAACAAATTCAGTTTAAAAATTTTCTTTTAAGTTATGAGAATATTGTCAGAAGGCCGCCGCTGGGAGCAAATGTAGAAACTATCAGTAAATTAGGTTTGTCTAATGAGTCTACCATTAATATTAATGTTTCGAAACAAGTAAATGCCGGCCTTTCCCTAATAACCTTTTTTGGTCACTCCTCATCCAGCATTGTCGATATCGATATTGGCAACGTATCGTCGCCGGTTAACGGGTATAATAATTTGAATAAGTACCCCATGATTTTAGTAAACGGTTGTAATGCCGGTTACATTTTCGGTTCCACATTAACTAAATCATTTGGCGAAGATTGGATTTTAACCCCCAGAAAGGGCGCTGTTTTATTTTTGGCCCATTCCGGAGCTGGTTTAGATATTCCATTACACGTTTATTCCCGCAACTTTTACAATGTGGCATACGGTGATGCTGCATTTTATGGTAAATCAATCGGGGCTATCAACCAGGAGGTTATTAAACGGACCGCTATTAATAACAATGAAGAATATATTGCAGTAGCCATTGAAATGGTATTACAAGGCGACCCGGCTATCCGGCTATATGCTCCCGCTAAGCCAGATCTGGCTATTTCTAAGTCAAATATATCCATTAGGTCTTTTGTACCCAAGGAAGCACTGACGTCGGCTGCCGATAGTTTCCAGGTGGTTATTCCGGTTAAAAATCTAGGTAAAGCTACGGAGCAATCATTTTTTGTTTCGGTTAAGCGGAATAACCAAGTGCTGATTGATTCCGTTTTATCAGGGCCGATTTATTCGCAGGATACTATTTTTTTCAAATTTAAGTCGATGGAAGGAAAATTAGCTGGCATCAATCAATTTGAAATTATGGTTGATCATGCAAACCAAATAGATGAATTCGACGAAACGAATAATCTGGTTACGCAATTTGAATATAATTTTCCGGCGACTGGGGCGAAAACCTTATTTCCGGTAGAATACGCCATTGTTAGTACCGAAAAGATAAACCTGATTGGGCAGTCAGCCAATTTGACGCAGCAAAATCAGCAATATTATTTTGAACTGGATACTACCCAAACATTTACCAGCCTGGCCAAAAAAACGCAAGTAGTAAGTAGTAATAATTTACCCTCTTGGGAAGTGACTTTACTGCCGAATGCAGCGCCGCGGGATAGCCTGGTCTATTATTGGCGCTACCGGGTGAAGAATGATGTTCCCACCGCGATAGATTCTATTTGGGGAGAAAGTTCTTTCCGCTATATTATGGCTAGTCCGCCCGGCTGGTCCCAAAGCGAACCAGCCCAGTTTGCGCAAGCCCAGAAATCCCAGATTAGCCAGGATAAAAAGACTAACCTATGGGAATTTAGCCCGATTCAAAAAAACCTAAGTTTGCGGACGACCGGATCATTAGTGGGTGCCGATTGGTTGCGCTACGGTATATTTGTAAATAGTTTAAATGTAGTGGATGGTTCTTGTACCCTGAATATACCTAACATTTTTATTTCGGTATTTAAAGAAAATACGTTAGAGCCTTACCTGTTTCCGGCAGATATTGCAAATACTCTTTGTGGCGTGGCACCTCGCTATGCTTATTCTACCGGCGATTTACGGAACCCGCAACGGCGCGACTATTTGCGTAAATTACTCGAAGCAGTCCCGGCAGGTTACCATGTAGCGATAGTTGCTATCAATCAGGTACCTTTCGCTGATTTTTCGCCGGAATTAAAAGATGCCTTTCATGCCATTGGTTCCAAACTCATCGACGAATTGCCGTCCGGCTATCCCTTGGTTTTAGTAGGGCAAAAAGGTGGCGAGGTTGGTTCGGCTCAGGAGGTAACAGCAACTTCCGCTAACCCTTTGGAATTTATAGAGTTGGATTATGTTTTAACCGGAAAAGGAAATACCGGAAAAGTCACCTCCACCATCATTGGTCCGGCTACCGAATGGAAAACACTTTATCATACTATTCGCAAACAAGGAACTCGGGACCGTTACACTTTAGCAGTAGCAGGTTTTGATCCGGAAGGTAAAAATGAAACGGTATTGAATCCGAATATAACCGAGCGGGTGGCCGATATTTCTGAAATAGATGCCCAAAAATATCCTTACTTACAGCTATCCGTTACTTTGTCAGATTCCTTAGACGCCACTGCGCCGCAATTAGAAGAATGGCTGGTGTTGTATACCGGGGTGCCGGAAGGTATTGTGCGGCCTGATTTGATTGGACTGGACAAATATGCTGAGTTAAGTAATCAATCGGACAAAGGCAAAATAGAGGTCAAATTTGCGTTTGAAAATATTTCGGACGTAAATTTTTCTGATTCTCTGGTCACCCGAATCACTTTGGTGGGTACGAATGGTTTCACCAAAGATATTAAGATCAAACCTTTGTTAAAAGGAGAGATAGCGTATGTGCAACATACTTTTGCAACCGGAGAGCTGACTGGTAATTACGTGCTTCGTTTTACGGCCAATCCCCAAAACGATAATTTCCTGGTTCGACCCGAGAAATATTATTTTAATAATTCGTTTGAAGTACCTTTAACCATAAAAGGTAATTTGCAACCTTTATTAGATGTTGTTTTTGATGGGCGTCATATTATGAACGGGGATATTGTGCCGCCTAGTCCGAAGATTAGTATGACTTTGAAGGATGAAGATACCTATACCTTCCTGAAAGATCCTGCTGCTATGGAAGTATTTCTGAAAATGCCGGATGCAGCGGATTTTACAGCGGTAGATTTAGCAAATAGAAATATAATTAATTACACGCCCGCCGATGAAGACAGCGATTTTAAATTGGTGTACTCCCCGGAGAATTTACCCAACGGCAAATATACCTTGCGGGTACAAGGCAAAGATTTATCAAATAATAAATCGGGTTTTGAACCCTACACCATTGATTTTGAAGTAATAAATGAATCGACCGTAACGCATTTTTATCCGTATCCTAATCCATTTTCGAGTAAAACGCGCTTTGTGTATACCTTAACCGGCAGCACCGTACCGGAAAACCTGAAAGTTCAAATCATGACCATAACGGGAAAAGTAGTGCGCGAAATAACCAAAGCGGAGCTGGAACCAATTAAAATAGGTAATAACATTAGTGATTTTGCCTGGGATGGCACCGATGAATTTGGCGATAAACTTGCGAATGGCGTTTACTTGTACCGGGTTATGATGGATACGGGAGAAACGGAATTTAAGCAGCGCAAGGCCGGTACTTCCGGTAAAGCCGATCAGGCGTTTAAGAAAGAGTACGGCAAGATTTATATATTGCGCTAATATTCTTAAATTGATTAAAAGCAAATCGGCCTGGTTAATTAACCAGGCCGATTTGTTTTCAATCAGAAATTTTTATTGAAAAAGATTCGAAGAAAGATACCGGTCGCCCCGGTCACAAATAATGCAAACCACTACGCCTTTATCCAGGGTTTGAATTAATTTGGTAGCGGCTAAAACCGATCCGCCACTGCTCATACCGGCAAATATTCCTTCTTCCCGGGCTAAGCGGCGGGTCATAGCTACCGCATCTGCTTCGGTAACATCTATAATCTGGTCTACCCGTTCTTTTTCGAAAATTTTTGGTAAATAAGCTTCGGGCCAGCGTCGGATGCCCGGAATTTGGGAACCTTCCTGGGGTTGTACTCCTACAATTTGGATAGCTTCGTTTTGTTCTTTTAAATACCGGGAAACCCCCATAATAGTACCTGTAGTACCCATCGAGGAAACAAAATGCGTTACCGTGCCTTGCGTGTCCTGCCAGATTTCCGGACCGGTGCTGGCATAATGCGCCAGGTGATTATCAGGGTTATTAAACTGGTTTAGCATGAGGTAACCACCTTTTTCTACCTGTGCCAAAGTATAATCAATAGCGGCTTCCATCGAGCCCTTTTCGGGGGTTAAAATAACTTTGGCCCCGTAAGCCTCCATGGTTAAAACGCGTTCGCGGGTAGAGTTTTCCGGCATTACAATCTCTATTTCTACCCCGAACAAACGGGCAATCATAGCTAAAGCAATACCGGTATTGCCACTGGTGGCTTCAATTAATTTCATGCCCGGTTTTAACTCGCCTCTTTCCAGCGCCCCTTTAATCATGCCGTACGCCGCCCGGTCTTTTACACTGCCGCCCGGATTATGACCTTCTAACTTAGCCAGCAGTTTTACCCCCGGTTTATTTACTATATTATTTATTTCAACAAGAGGCGTTTGCCCGATAAAATCTAATAATGATGCCACTGAATATAATTTTGAACAAAATTAGTAATATAATTCTAAAAGGAAGACTAAGCTTACCCGCAATACTTTTTAAATACTTATGGTACGAACGTAGGTTTATAGCGTAAACTACCTCAAATTTGCTATTATTTTTAAATCGCCATTGAACGAGTAACTAACATTGAAAGCGCTTTTGTAGTAGTAGTTTAGTTAAGTATAACAAAGAAGTTATTTATTGATTTACCTATAATTACGAAAAAAGTTGAATTAAAATTTAAGTACAATGCAACTAACCGACCGTTATAATATTTCTTTAAACCTGCTTACCGATCTGTATCAGCTTACCATGGCTCAGGGCTATTGGGCGCAAGGAATAGCGGAACAGGAAGCGGTTTTTCATTTGTATTTTCGTAAAAATCCTTTTAAAGGCGGTTATACCGTTTGTGCCGGTTTGGCCGAGGTTATTGATTTACTCCAGAACTTTCAATTTTCGCCGGATGATATAGCTTATCTAGGTAGTCTGCAGGGTAGCAAAGAACAACCTTTGTTTCAGGCCGAATTTTTAAAATATTTAGAAACATTACGTTTTACGTGCAGTGTTGCTGCTATGCCGGAGGGTACTTTGGTGTTTCCCCAAGAACCTTTATTACGCGTTACCGGACCAATATTGCAGTGCCAACTCGTGGAAACACCTTTGTTAACGATTTTAAATTTCCAAACGTTGGTAGCCACCAAGGCTGCTCGCATAGTAGATGCGGCCGGTGCCGATAAAGTAATAGAATTCGGTATGCGGCGGGCCCAAGGACCCGACGGCGCTTTATCGGCCACGCGGGCAGCTTATATTGGAGGCGTAGGTGCTACTTCTAATTTATTAGCCGGTAAGTTATTTGATATTCCGGTTAAAGGAACGCACGCGCACAGTTGGGTCATGTCGTTTAATGAAGAAGAAGAATCTTTTGCCGCTTATGCCGAAGTATTTCCGCACGATAGCGTGTTTTTGGTGGATACCTATAACACTTTGGAGGGCGTAAAAAAAGCGATTGTGGTAGCCGAAAAAATGCGATCTCGGGGTACAGAGTTGCAAGGTGTCCGGCTCGATTCCGGTGATTTAGCTTATTTAAGCAAAGAAGCCCGCCGGTTACTGGATGAAGCCGGTTTTCCGGCGGTTTCCATTGTGGCAAGTAACGATTTAGACGAATACCTGATCCAAAGTTTAAAGTTGCAGGGCGCCCGCATTGATACCTGGGGCATTGGTACCAAATTAGTTACTGCTTTTAATCAGCCGGCCTTAGGTGGGGTTTATAAATTAGGTGCTATCCGGAATGCCGCTGGTTCCTGGGATTATAAATTAAAACTTTCGGAGCAACTCGTAAAAATATCTACGCCCGGTATTCAGCAGGTAAGGCGTTTTTACGGGAAAGATGGTTTTATTGCCGATATGATTTACTCGGAAGAAGAATCTGTTGCTGTTCCCGCTACCATTGTGGACCCAAATGATACGACCCGGAGCAAAGTGTTGGGGGCAGAAGTTGCTTATGAAGATTTGCTGGTACCTATTTTTACAAAAGGAAAGTTAATTTATAATCAACCTAATTTATCAGATATTCAAGAATATGCCAGGCAGCAGGTAAAGCAATTGCACGAAACCAGCCGACGATTCTTAAATCCGCATTTATATCCCGTAGGGCTGGAAGAACAATTGCACAAACGGAAAATGGGAATGATATTAAAGTTGCGTAGACAAAGTTAAACAGCAGCAAACCACGTACTCAATAGAAAAAACCTCGGATTGGATAATCTTATGGCTGTAGTCTTTTATCTAATTGCCGGCCCGTAATGGCAATATTATTTTGCGCGAAGGCCGTCCGGATAAAATCATGGAGGTCATTGGAGATAACACCAGTGTTTTCCCGTTGAGTCCAAACGCGGGTTATAATGGCAATGCCGGCATCCATATTTTCCGAAACTACTTGCGGAGCAGGTTCAGTTAGTATGCGGGTGTCTTGGTTTATTATATCCCAGATGAGTTGTTTAGCCAATGCAATATCGTTTTCGTATTGTACCACAATCCGGATATCGGCCCGGCGGTTAGCTTCCATATCAAAATTGGTAATGGTACTATTCGCTAAGGGGCCATTCGGAATATAAATAGTTTTATTATCGGGCGTTTTAATAATAGTATGTAAAATATTAATTAAAAAAACTTTACCACCCACGCCCTGGGCCTCGATATAATCGCCGATGCGGAACGGCTTTACCGCTAAAATTAAAACGCCCCCGGCAAAATTAGATAAGCTTCCCTGCAAAGCTAACCCAACCGCCAACCCGGCTGATCCCAAAACGGCGACAATAGAAGTAATGGCCATCCCGAGTTGCGATATAACTGCCATCACGAGTAAAATACGCAACCCAATATTTAAAATATTCCGCAGAAAAGGACGCAAGGAAGGATCTACCTCGTGCTTTGTCATTTGCAGATTTATAATGGAAACCAGCCACCGGATTAGGTATAAACCAATTATTAAAATGAGAATGGCCCCTACAAACTTAACGCCGTAGGAAAATACAAAGGTGGTTAAAACGTCGCGGTATTTTTGATAATCAAACATAAATAAACAATTGGTGCAGGATGCAAATATTCCTAATAAAAGTAAAAAATAGCTCTAAGTTGTTGGGCTGTATAAGCGGTTACCATCTCTAAAAATTAATTTAGGTAAGCGCTTTGCAGAATTAAATTCGGGTTTAAACAAATTTGGGCATAGTACTCTTGTTGGGCAACCGTACAAACGCCCGGAAAATCCCCGGCCATTCCTAACATATCCGTCATTAACTGAAAGTGCAAGTGCGGCGGCCAATCACCATTTTCGGGAAATGGACCGATATGAGCCATGATATCGCCTTTATTTACCTCTTTGCCCACAAATAAGGAGTTTAGAGAAGTACGGGTTAAATGTCCGTAAAGCGTATAAAAGGTTTGATCTTCCAGTTCGTGTTTCAAAATAATGGTAGGGCCATAATCGCCGAAGTTGGCGTTGTCCTGAAAAGAATGGACGCGGCCGTTAAGGGGAGCAGTTACCGGCGTAAAAGCTTCCATCCAGATATCTACCCCCAAATGAATACTTCTGCTTTCTTCTTGTGCTATAAAATGATTACTTCGGCCGTAAATAGTTCGGTTTTCCAAGTAACCGCCCACCCCAACGGTAGCTTGTTGCAATGCCAGTAAACCATTAACCAGTTGGGCGAATGAGGAGGTATCTCGCAAGTCTTTCCCATAAAGCAAGGAATTAGCCGCGGAAAAATCTAAGCGGCAAACGGCGTTGCTGCTTAAATTTACCGGGACTACCGGACCTATTTGCGAAGCATGTTTTTTTAACTGGAGAATGACGGACGAAGATATCATGAAGCTACAAAATGGTGCGTAAAGGTAATAGGTTATAAATTGTTCTCCCACCAAAATCGGAATTGTCGTAACTTTAGCTCCCGATTAAAGTTAATATAAAGTTAATTTTTCTACCTGATACATGAGTCAATCCTT
>Ga0210040_10001402_pt1 | contig 36481 bp, 25 predicted proteins | sample CryGeyCG12114_NA_FD_185462 | JGI IMG/M metagenome (GOLD analysis project Ga0210040, IMG submission 185462) | Groundwater microbial communities from aquifer - Crystal Geyser CG19_WC_8/21/14_NA (SPAdes) (version 2) | ecosystem: Environmental > Aquatic > Deep subsurface > Groundwater | place: USA...
AATTCTTTGGGAAGAAGCCCTAATTTCTGGGCTGTTTCGACGGTTGTCAGCTGTGGTTCCACCGGATCAGGTTTTTAATGAAGCGCAAAATTAGAGATTTATCTCTTAATGCTCTAAAATATTTAAACTGTAATTCCGGAAATGGGCATTATTGGTAAAACAAAAAAGGAAGTCAGAGAATATCCGACTTCCTTTTTTAATTATAAAACATGAAGTATTATCAGCAAACAAGAGCTATTTTTAAAGGCAATTACTTATTGAAAAACCAAGTAGCGGCCAGGCTAATTCCTTTATTCATGAATTTATCATCATCGTCGTCATCGTTCCCATCATAACTTGGAGCTAACTTACTGAGGCCTTTAGAATAGGTGGCAGTTACCAGCACCGGCCCCAACCGGTATCCAACGCCCAGGTTTAAACCAAAGTCGGTCCGCCGCAAGTAATCCTCGTCATCTTGCAAATCTTCCAAATCACTTTCCGAAACCTTATTTTTAAATTTAAATTTTCCTTCTTCACTTTCCGATTCGCCACCAATTTCATATTCAGCTTCTTCTTTACCCGAAAGACCAAAACCAACGTACGGGCCGGCATGTAGCTGGAAGTTGCTTATTTTAAAGGCAAGGTTTAAGGGTATTTCAAGGTAAGTTAACGAAGTTTTTTGTTTAGCGGAAATGCCATCTTCATCAAACTCTATTTTATAACCTTTATTCGCGAGCAGCAAGCCCGTTTGCAGACTAACTGCCTCACTAAAACCGTATTCCGCAGCTAATCCTACAGTATACCCGATTTTGGCTTTTGTCGCATCTTTTAAATCATCTTCATCATCCGAGTCTTCGAGGTTATAACCTATGCTGTTAGAACTGACACCTACTGTAACGCCGAGTTTAAACTGGGCAAAACTAGGTAAGCTGGCTAAACTGAACATAGCCGCGCATAAAATGGTAAATGCTTTTTTCATGATGTTTTTAATTAGGTTTTGTTTTTAAATAATAAGGTAAAAGTATAGGTATAACCTTATATAGAAAATACCTATAAGTAAGTATTTTTAGACTAAATAGAATCTATTTAAGATTGAAATTGCTGCTGATTATATGGAGCTTTGAGAATATTAAAGATTATTTAAATAAAACCCGTTGTTATTTGGCATTTATTTACTGGTTTAAGTTATCAGCCAAATAATTATAAACAGGTATAAGAAGAAATCTTTTTTGCCGCTGATACATGCAAAATATATAATATACATATTCCCTTTTTATAATAGATAATTCTGTACTTTAATCCCATTCAAGCCCATATATTTTTCTTTTCGCGCCTAAACCTTATGTACTTTTCTAAAATGATTTTTCAAACCCTAGCTAAGAAAGCTTGGGTAATTGCTTTATTGTGCCTGATTGTTAGCTGCGGAAAGAAAAATGAACTGCATATAGAGCAAAAGAATTTTGAAGCCGAAATTCAGCCGGAGCAAAACCTGGTTTTTACGTTTAATAAACCGCTGGTAACTGCCGCCCAACTGAATAAATGGGACACCACCCGCTACCTCCTTTTTACGCCTGCGGTTCCGGGCCGCTTTAAATGGACGGCCCCCGACGAACTGGTATTCTCACCGTTACGGCCTTTTGCGCCTTCCGCCGATTTTCAAAGTGAATTAACCGGGAAATTATTTCGGCACAGCCCTAAAAAATATAACCTGCCCACCGACGAATTAGTACGTTTCCATACGCCTTACCTCCACTTGAGTGATGCCAAAGCTTTTTGGAGCCAAGACGAGAACCAAGAAGGGCAATTAGAACCCCGTTTAGATTTAAAATTCAATTACCCGGTAACGCCGGCTCAGCTTGCCAGTCGGCTGCACGTATACCACGGTACCACCGAGTTACCCGCGGAACTGGTCACGAACAATGCCGGCGAACAGATTACGGTGCGCCTTACCGATAATGCTATTTTTAAAGACGATGCCTTACCCGTGCGGATAAGTATTACGCCGGGTTTACGTACCAGCGGTAGTACCTACGAAACCAAACTTCCCTTGGATAAAGAGGTATTGTTTCCGAGCCGCCGGTACTTGCAAATAGCCGAAGTAACCACCGGAATAGAGGAAGGGCAGGAGCAAATTTTTGTTTCAACCACCCAGCCGGTGCGCCTAGATAACCTGCACGAATTAATAACCCTGCAGCCGCGCGTCGATTTTGCCGTGGAAGAAAGGGAAGGTGGCTTTGTAATTAAAGGAAATATCCCCCAGGAAAATACCTATGAACTCTCCATCTCGAAAAACCTGACCGGCTTAGAAGGGGTGAAGTTGGGTAAAAATTATTTCCACACGGTTACGTTTGAAGATGTACGGCCGGGTATTTCGTTTGTAAACAGCAAAAGCATTTACCTCAGCAGCCAGGGCGCCCGCAACATTGCTCTGAACGTGGTAAAAGTGCCCCGGTTGAAAGTAAGCATCGGCAAGGTATACGAAAACAATATTCTGGCTTTATTAAAACAAGGCAAATCGTACGATGGCGAATACGAGGAAGAAGCCGAGGAATACCACGACTGGAGTTATTTTCCGGTGGATGAAACGAACGGCAACACCATTTTCGAACGTGAGTACGATACGCGCAGCCTGCGCAAACAAGGCAATACCCATCTATTGAACCTAAACCTGAACGACCTGGATTTTGACAGTGAGTTTAAAGGCTTGTATGTTTTAACCGTTACCAGTACTGATAAAAAATGGCTCGGCGATTCCAAAATAATTTCGGTTTCGGATATTGGTTTAATTGCGAAACAAGGGAAAAACGATGTTATTGTTTTTGCTAATTCCCTGCGGGAAGCAAAAGTACAGCCGGGTGTAGAAATACGGTTCATCAGCACGAACAACCAGATTGTTTACAAAACCACTACCGATCAGGACGGCGTAGCGCGGTTTACCGATATAAATAAGCAAGCGCCGGATTTTAGAATCGGGTTAATAACGGCCCGTTACGGCCAGGATTTTACTTATTTGCCCTACAGCCAAACCCAGGTAAATACTTCGCGGTTTGAAGTAGGCGGCAAGCGGCTGAGCGAACTTAATTACGATGCTTTTATTTACGGCGACCGCAATTTATACCGTCCCGGCGACGTCATGCACGTGAATACCGTGGTGCGAACTCCGGACTGGAAAACAGTAGCGGGCCTGCCGGTTAAAATAAAGTTGCTGCTGCCCAATGGCAAAGAATATAAAAGCCTAAAAAGTAAACTCAACAACCAAGGTGCGGGCGAATCGACGTTCCAGTTGCCGACCTCCGCCGTGACTGGTTCTTACACCCTGGAAGTTTATTCGGGCAACGATGTGTTGCTAAATTCCCGGAAAATTAGCGTGGAGGAATTTATGCCTGATCGCCTGAAAGTAACAGCTATGCTAAACAAAGAAATGTTTCAGGCGGGCGATAGCCTCATCACCAAATTCGTGGCCCATAATTTATTTGGCCCGCCGGCAGCCGGTCGGAATTACGAAGTTCAACTCAGTTTAAAAAAGAAACCCTTCGCCACCAAAAAATATGACGATTATACTTTTGATTTAGTAACGGCGGGTTCCGTGGATATCCAGAACAGCGTGCGCCAGGGCCAAACCAATGCGCAGGGTCAAGGCCAGGAAACGTTTGGCTTAACTGGTTATAAAGATATAGGTCTCCTGGAAGGTTCGGTCTTTACCACTGTTTTCGACGAAACCGGCCGACCGGTAAACCGCATATCTAAGTTTGATGTGAGCACACAGGCCGTATTTTACGGTATCCGGAATTTTGATGATTACGTGAGCACCCGCCAGCCGCTCCGCATTCCGTTGCTGGCGTTAAACCAGGCCGGCATTCCGGTAGCTACCCCGGCGCGGGTGCAGCTGGTGCGGTTTACGTACGAATCCGTCATTGAACATTCGGAGGAGGCCTATAATTATCGGTCGCAGCGTAAAGAAAATATCATCAACAGCAAAACCATCACTATTCCGGCGGGCGGCTCCGTGTTCAACTTTACCCCAATTTCTTCCGGCGATTACGAAATTCGGGTGTTGCGGCCGGGCGCTTTAACCTACGTAGCCCAGCAATTTTACGCCTACGGCTGGGGCGATACCGAAAGCACATCTTTTGAAGTGAACAACGAGGGCGAAGTAGATATATCGCTGGATAAAACTTCGTATGAAGTCGGCGACGAAGCCCAAGTGTTATTTAAAGCGCCCTTCCCCGGCAAAATATTGGTAACGGTGGAGCGCGATAAAGTACTGCGTTATTTCTATTTGAAAACTGATAAAAAAGCGGCTTCACTTACCCTGCCTATTCTGAAAGAATATTTACCCAATATATACATTACGGCTACGGCTTTGCGGCAGATTAAAGATAACCAATTGCCCCTTACCATTGCCCGCGGCTTTGTGCCCTTAACTGTTACGCAAAAAAATACGCAATTACCTGTTGCTATTTCGGCTCCGGAGGTGTCGCGGTCGCAGCGGGTACAGCCCATTACGGTTCGTACGGCTCCGCAGGCCGAAGTAACGCTGGCCGTGGTGGACGAAGGTATTCTGCAGCTGAAAGATTACCAAACGCCCGATCCGCACGCCTTCTTTTACCAAAAACGCGCTTTGGAAGTAAATGCGTATGATTTATACCCGTTTCTGTTTCCTGAAATTACCGGCCGCAAATCCAGTTTTGGCGGCGATGGCTACGATCTGGCCAAGCGCATTAATCCGCTTACATCCAAACGGGTAAAGCTGGTCTCGGTGTGGAGCGGACAATTAAAAGCCAATAGCGCCGGCATAGCTACGGTAAACGTGAAGGTGCCGGAATTTTCGGGTGCCTTGCGCATCATGGCCGTGGCGTATAACAGTAATGCTTTTGGCTCCGCTGATAAAATGATGCAGGTATCGGACCCGGTAGTAATCAGTACGGCGCTACCGCGTTTTCTGAGTCCGCGGGATACGGTCTTGGTGCCGGTTACGCTGAGTAATACTACCGCTAAAAATGCTGCGGCCAGCAGTGTAATTTCGGTTACCGGACCTTTGCGCCTGGTAGGTGCCGCTACCAAATCAGCGGAACTAAAGCCCAACAGCGAAGCCCAGGTAATCTATAAAGTAGTAGCAAATGCTGGTATTGGCCTGGCCAAGGTGCAGGTAAATGTGCAGGCTCTTGGCGAGAAATTTAGTAACCAAACCGATATAGCGGTGCGGCCCACGGCACCTTTAACCAAAATAACGGGGGCGGGTTCGTTAAAGGATTTGGCGAGCACCACTATCAAACCAACTCACGACTATCTGCCGGCCTCCGAGGCGTCGCGGCTGGTGTTAAGCAATTCGCCGCTTGTGCAGTTTACCGACGATATTACTTATTTGCTGCAGTACCCGCACGGCTGCCTGGAGCAAACTACCTCCAAAGCCTTCCCGCTTTTATATTATTCTGATTTAGCTAAATCCCTAAACCAGGACCGTCAGGCCCGCACTTATAACCCGAACTACCTGGTGCAGGAAGCCATCATAAAAATAGAAACCATGCAGCAGTACGATGGCGGGTTTACTTATTGGCCGGGCGCGAGCGAAACGGATTGGTGGTCGACGGCTTACGCCACGCATTTTCTGCTGGAAGCCCGCAAAGCCGGATACCCGGTAAATAAAACGGTGCTGGATAAAGTGATTACCTATTTGCAACGCAAAGTAAAAACTAAGGGCCTGGAAGAATATACCTTTTACAACGTGCAGCAGAATCTGCAAAGTAAATTTATCGCGGCCCACGAAGTAACCTATTCGCTTTACGTCCTCAGCCTGGCCCAGAAACCCGATTGGGCCACCATGAACTACTATAAATCAAGGCCCGAATTGCTTTCGTTGGATGCTAAATATCTTCTCGCCAGCACTTACGCCCTAAGTGGCCGCCGCGAAAGTTTTAATCAGGTGGTGCCGCGCAGTTATACCGGTGAAAGCTCCGTGCGGGCGCTGGATGGTTCTTTTTATTCCGCTACCCGCGACCGGGCTTTGGCCCTGAATAGTTTGCTCGAAGCTGATCCGGACAATCCGCAGGTGGGTACCTTGGCCCGCCATTTATCGCAGGAGTTGCGCTCTACCAAGTGGTACAATACCCAGGAACGGGCTTTTGCCTTGCTGGCTTTGGGAAAAATGGTGCGCCTGAGCAGCGGCAATCTTACGGCCAAGGTTTACCAAAACGGTAAGGTCATTGGTTCGTTTGCGGGCAAAGATGTTTCTATCCGAAATAAACTAAAGGATGGTGCGGTAACGGTAAAAACTACTGGTAAAGGCACCTTATATTATTTCTGGGAAGTTGAAGGGATTAGTGCTGGCGGCCATTACCAGGAAGAAGATAAATTGCTGCGGGTCCGGAAAACATTTTTCGACCGCAACGGAGACCAAATCAAAAATAATACTTTCCGGCAAAACGATTTGGTAGTGGTGCGCCTCGCGCTGGAATCGTTGGACGGCCGGAATATTCCCAATGTGGTGTTGACCGATTTACTTCCCGCGGGCTTCGAAATTGAAAACACCCGCTTGTTGGCCAACCGCGAATTTAACTGGCTTAATGCCCTAAAGCCCTGCCAACCCGATTACCAGGACATCCGCGACGACCGGATTAATTTATACACCACCGCCAAACCCGAAACCCAATTCTTTTTCTACCAGGTACGAGCCGTTTCCAAAGGTGATTACCAGATGGGCCCGGTAGGCGCTGACGCCATGTATAATGCGGAGTATCATTCTTATAATGGAGCGGGAGTGGTGCGGGTTAGGTAGGTTTTATTTAGAAATAAAGGCAAATGTTACAAGATTATTTAAAAGAAGAAGAGTTAAATTTAATTTTTAATAAAGAATACCAATCTAAATTTGATCCAGATTTAAAGGAACTTTACGAGGGTCATTCTCGAATGCTAGGGGATGAGTTTAATGGCCTTTTTATAATCAATAAATTATTAGAGGACTATTCTTTTACAGCTAAGAAGGTTGGATACATTAAGTTTCTCAATTGTAAATTTGATAATTGTGATTTTGCCGGTTCCTATTTTTGGATGAGCACATTCCAAAATTGTGAGGTGGTAAATTGCACTCTAAATGGGACAGCATTAAAAGAATGTGATCTCATTAATACAACATTTTCTTTTTGTGAATCTAAATTTCGCTTCACTATAGAAGAAGGTAACCTTAGTGGTAGTGCTTTCAAAAATTGCTTTTTTGATGGATTTAATCTTGGTGGTGTAGATACTTACGGAGTAGAATTCAAGGAATGCAGTCTTGAAGAAGCTTCTTTTCAGGGAAATTGTACTTATCGAGCCTTTTTGTCCTTACTTTCAAAAGACCGAATCCTTAAAAAGGATGCTAAATTGTTAGCGTCAAAAGAAGTTTGGGGTGATTTAATTTTTGACTATTGTATAATTACCGATTCGAATTTCAGGAATATTCATTTCATTGATACCGTTTTTAAAAAATGCTGTTTATTTAGCTGTGCTTTTATTGATTCTAAACTATATCCTTATAATTTTAAATCGACTGTAAAACGTAATATTTCAGGTAATAATCATTTAGATATTAATACTTTAATAAAGAGTGAAGATATCCCAGCTGAAACTTTAAGTAAAATGTTCAATATTACCCCGACTTCTCAAGCTGAAATAAAAATTCTGATGAAAAATAAAATTCTAAAAAGCGTTTTTATTTCTTACAGTTTGAAAGATAGCAAAATAGCAGGTAAAATTAATGAGGCTTTAAAGTCTAAAGGTGTAACTACATTTCTCTGGGAAGAAGATGCATTAGGAGGAAAATCGTTAAAAGCTATTATGAAATCTAATATTAATTCTAAAGACCGTCTATTATTTATAGCTTCCGAAAACTCACTAAAAAGTGATGCATGTCAATTTGAATTGACAGAGGGTAGAAGAAAACAAGATAAGCTTTGGCAAACTATTTTATTTCCTATTCATATTGATGATTTTCTTTTTACAGTTGAAAAGGAGCAAATTAGGCCTAAAGTAAAACAAGATGAATATTGGGAAAATATCCAAGAACTTAGAAAAATTAATAGTCTTGATTTTAGGAAAGTTAATAGTCTTGAGAGCAACAAAGAACAAGATTTTGACAAATTAATTGAAAAATTAATAGAATCTTTAAAAGCAGAATAGTTAATGAAGTTGTAAAGAAAAATGCAAATGCCACGACTAAAAATACCGCAATTTTAGCGAAGCGTAACTTGTGGTAACAAATAAACGCAAGCTTTCAGCTTGTCTGCAAGCAAGAACCAATTGACCCCCATGAGCCGAAACTACAAAATTAAAGACCAAGGCAAATTATATTTTGTCACGTTTTCGGTAGTGCAGTGGATAGATGTATTTATCCGGCCAGTTTATAAAGATATTTTAATCAATAGTTTTAAGTATTGCAGGCAACACAAAGGCTTGGAATTATACGCATATGTAATAATGACAAATCATGTGTATGCTATTCTCGGAACTCACGAAAAACCTATTCAGGAAATCATTCGCGATTTTAAGCGGCATACTTCCAAAGAGCTTATTAATACAATTGAAAATAATCAGCAGGAGAGCCGTCGTAACTGGATGTTATGGATTTTTAAGCAAGCGGGTAAACAGAATCCGAATAACGAGTTTTACCAATTTTGGCAGCAGCATAATCAGCCTATTTAATTAAATACCAATCAATTATCAGATCAAAAGCTGGCCTATATCCATCAGAATCCGGTTGAAGTTGGTTTTGTAGATGAGCCGGAAGCTTTTTTCTATTCCAGTGCCCGGAATTATGCAGGTTTGTCCGGGTTGATTGACGTGCAATTGATTGAATAATTAAGGGGCAAGCTGAAAGCTTGCTTTTATAATAAAACCACAAGTTACGCTTCGCTAAACTTGCGGCAGATCGTTAAAAATAAAGTAAAATTTAATCCTAGAATGAAGGCAAAAAGCAAGAACAAACAGAAACAATTGCTGAAATATGCAGGGGGCTTTCTGTTGCTTTTCCTGATAATTTTAACTACCCTCAACTTCCTCTTTCCTCTCCGGCTGCAAGTAGATTATTCCCCGGTAATTACCGCTTCGGATGGTAGCGTAATTAATGCGTTTCTAAGCCGCGACGATAAATGGCGGATGCAGTTGGAGCCCGACGAAATCAGCCCGATTTTGAAGAAAGCTATTCTCCTGAAAGAAGACCGTTATTTTTATTATCACCCGGGCATAAACCTGGTAGCCATGGGGCGGGTCTTGGTGAAGAATATAAGTCGGGGCAAAAAAACAGCGGGCGCTTCTACTATTACTATGCAGGTGGCCCGTTTGCTGTACCCGCAACAGCGAACGTACGGGAATAAAATAACCGAAATGTTCCGGGCGCTGCAACTGGAATGGTACTACAGCAAAGACGAAATACTGCAATTGTACCTAAACCTGGTGCCGTTTGGGGGTAATATTGAAGGCGTAAAAGCCGCTTCGGTATTGTATCTTCAGCAGTCGCCGCAGCACCTGAGTTTAGCCCAGGCCGTAACCTTAAGCGTTATCCCCAACAAACCAACTTCGTTGCGCATCGGCAAACAAAACAACCGCATTGTGGCCTTCCGGAATAAATGGCTGCGGTATTATCAGGAGCAAAAAGCTTTTCCGGCCAAAGATATTCTGGATGCCCTGCACGAACCTTTAGCCGCTTCCCGTGTGGAAGCGCCCGGTGTGGCGCCCCATTTTGCGTTCCGGATGCGGCAGAAATACCAAAACCAAGCTATTATTAAAACCACGCTAAACCGGCACGTGCAGGAAAAGGTAGAAAGCCTGGCGTATAATTACCTGCACCAATTACGAGGTAAAAATATATACAATGCCTCGGTTATCGTCATCAATAATCAAACCCGGGCCGTGGAAGCGTATTTGGGCTCGGCCGATTTTAGCGATGCGGAACACCACGGTCAGGTAGATGGCGTGCGGGCGATCCGGTCGCCGGGCAGCACCCTGAAACCTTTTTTATACGCAGTTACTATTGACCGGGGACTCATTACGCCCCATACCGTTATCAGCAATGTGCCCATTGATTACGCGGGGTATCGACCAGAAAATTATTTTGGCAATTACAGCGGCAACATTACCATTGAGCAAGCGTTGGCGACTTCCCTGAATATTCCGGCAGTAAAAATTTTAGATCAGTTGGGCGTGTCGCATTTTGTGCAGAAGCTGCAGCAGGCCGGGTTTTCGCAGGTAAAAAAAGCCGGACATCAGTTGGGGCTTTCGCTTATTTTGGGAGGCTGCGACGTAAAACTGGAAGAATTAACGGCGCTGTTTGCGGCTTTCCCCAACGATGGAAAATTTGCCCCGCTACGCTGGCAGCAGCAGGATACAACAGCCAGCGAAAAAAGTCTGGTTTCACCTGCTTCGGCTTACATGATTAACCAGATTCTGAGCCAACTCAAACGCCCCGATTTGCCTTATAACGCCGATAACAGCCGCAACTTACCCAAAATAGCCTGGAAAACGGGTACCTCGTACGGACGCAAAGATGCCTGGAGCATTGGCTACAATAAAAAATACACGGTGGGAGTTTGGGTTGGTAATTTCTCCGGCGAAGGGGTACCGGAATTAAACGGCACCGATTCGGCTACCCCGTTGTTGTTTGATATTTTTAATACCATTGATTACAACAGTCCGGCGGGATGGTTTGTGCCGCCAGGCAACTTTAGCCAGCGGGTGGTTTGCAAAACCAGCGGCCTGCCGGTTAATTCTTTTTGCTCTGATCAGGTGCTCGATGGGTTTCTGCCGGGCATTTCAGCCGTTACGAAATGTGCGCATCTAAAAAAAGTATTGGTATCCCCCGACGGGAAATACGCTTATTGCCCGAGTTGTTTGCCCGACGTAAATTACAAAGAAAAGTGGTTGCCTAATTTTGCTTCCGATATTTTGGCTTTTTACGAAAGCGAGCATATTCCTTATCAGCAGTTGCCGACGCACAACCCCGCCTGCAGCCGCATTTTTCAGGAATATGCGCCGGTTATTGTTTCGCCTACCGCCGAAATGGAGTATTTACTCGAACAGGCCGAGGAACAAAAGCTGATGCTGCGTTGCCAGGCCCACAACGAAGTAAAGCAAGTTTATTGGTACATCAACGATAAATTAATAAAAGCAGCGCCGGCTACTGAGAACCTATTCTTTACTCCCAAAACTTCTGGGAAATATAAAATATCCTGCACCGATGACCAGGGCCGTAATACTAACTCTTATATTTTGGTTAAATTTTTAGATTAGATAAAGCAGGAGGGAAGTAGGTAAATCAGTACAATATTAGGTGTAATCAGGCAAGAGCTTTTATTTAAGCTAAAGGTATCTTTAACAGATATACTAAAAATAAAAAAATCTTTCGCGAGCATCCTCGCTCGTGCAGAAGTTCTTCCGGCCTCAAGCCGCTACCTTATTTAATAATTTATAAAAAAAATAATTAGTAAGTACAAGCCAGAGTATGGTTAGACCCGAGCGAGGACACTCGCGCCAGTAGAACGATTGTTGAAGGTTTGTTTTTAAAAATTGATTCTGTAAACAAAATTAACGAACCATTCACCCCTATAACCAGGTACTTCATCCCCTTATTTAAGCAGTTGGTCTGGACCACCATAATTAGCAAAAGAAACCTTTGCATTTTTACTGACATAAATCAGATCAGATCAGAAGTAAAACAGATTAATTAAAATATACAGAGAAGGCGAGGCAACTTAATTTACAAGAGCGGCATCTTAACCAGAGAAGAGTTAGGTAGCGTGCCGATTTAAATGAAGCAGGCAGAAGAAGGAGGCATCCGGTAAGGAGAAAAATTATAAGAAACTTTTGTGGAAACAGATTAAAACACCATCATCTATATTTATCCGCCAAAACCTATGAAAAACCTTTTTACCTTGTTCCTATTTTTTGTACTTATAAGTAAAGTTGCTGCCCAATCCGGCAATCCCGGAAAAATCACGGGTAGTATCTCTGATTCTCTGAGTGCTAAGCCGGTGCCTTACGTAACCGTGGCCCTTAAAGACGGACCAAAGATAATTTCGGGTACTACGGCTGATGGTGCCGGTGCTTTTGAATTGCCCAATCTGCCTTTAGGTAATTTTACGCTGGAGCTATCTTTTATTGGGTACCGGACTAAAATAATGCCGGTAAAGCTTTTGGCTGATCAGCCAACTCTAACTTTGGGCCCGCTGAAAATAAATACCGTGGCTAAAATGCTGGGGGCCGTGGAAGTGGTGGGTCAGAAACCCATAATTGAGGATAAAGGCGATCGATTGGTTTACAACGCAGAAAACGACATCTCGAATGCGGGTGGCAATGCAACCGATGTGATGCGGAAAGTGCCCACCCTAACCGTGGATTTAAACGGAAATGTACAAATGCGGGGCAATAGTAATATAAAAGTATTGGTAAACGGGAAGCCATCGGCCATGATGGCGCGGAACCTGGCCGATGCGCTCCGCCAGATGCCCGCCAACGTAATAAAATCGGTAGAGGTAATAACCAGCCCGGGAGCAAAGTACGATGGGGAAGGTTCGGCCGGGGTTATTAATATTATCACTAAAAAAGGTTTACAGGGTTTTAACGGCTCTACAAACGTAACGTTGGGTAATTTAAACAAAGGCCTGGGCACCAGCCTGAATTACAAAAAGAATAAATTAGGTTTTTCGCTCAAGGCAAACGGGTACCAGAACCGTAATATCTGGGAAAATGAATTTACCCGGACTAATTTGCAAAATGGCGTTCCGGCTAGTATTATAACCCAAGAGACCGAGTCTGATAATACCGGTACGGGTGGTTACGGCGAAATGAGTATTGATTATGATCCGGATTCTACGAGTCGCATTAATTTGGCGGCCAATGTGTGGGGTGGGAATTTCCCGAGTAACAATACCATGCAAAGCCAAATTTTAAATCCGGCCGGAGGAGGAATAGCCGCTTTCCGGAACGAAAGCCGTTTTCATAATCCGTACGGCAACGGGCAATTAGATATAGGCTACACCAAAACCCTGAAGAAACCCGAACAGGAATTTTCGTTATTGGGTCAGTTCAGCCGGATGCCTGATAATTATTTTTACGAGACGGATACTTACTCGGGGGCAAATGAAATTACTTTCCGGCAGAAAAGCTCCAACTACAGCCGAAACCGGGAATATACCATTCAAACCGATTACACGCATCCCTTCAAAATAAATGGCGTTCGCGATACCACTAGCCTAAAACTAGAAGTAGGAGCCAAAGCCATCCGGCGCGATATCGGGAGTGAGTACAACGTAGAAGAGGCCGTTAGTGGCGAAGGCGCTTTGGTACCCGATCCCGAGCAATCGAACGAATTTGATTATTTCCAGCGGGTATATTCTGGTTATACCTCTTTGCGGCTTGATACGAAAAAGAAGTGGGGCCTGAACGCCGGCTTGCGGCTGGAACAAACCAACATTGAAGGTAATTTTATAAATGAAGTAACTACCCAATCGGGTGTAAAAGACCGATACCGCAACTTGTTTCCGAGTTTTACCCTTTCTAAAGGTTTGGGGCCCCAAACGGTAAAAGTAAGTTACAACCAACGTATTCAACGGCCTTTGGTGTGGTACCTGAACCCCTGGGTAAACCGCACCGATACTTTAAACCAGACCACCGGAAATCCCTATTTAAATCCGGAACTGACGCATAACCTGGAATTAGCGTATAACCTGAACACGAAAAAAGGCTTATCGGTAAACACTGCTTTGTATTGGATTTATACCGATAATGCCATTGAGTACCTCGCTACGGTAAACGAGGAGGGCGTATCCGTGAGTAAACCCCAAAACATTGCGGAGCGGAAGTCCTACGGCTTAAACCTGAATCTCGGCGGCCAACCCAGTAAAAATTGGAATCTGAGCGGCAATGGTAATTTAAACTACGTTGATCTGCAAAGTGCCGGCTTGAATCAGCGGAATAATGGTTGGGTATGGAGTCTGAACCTTAATACGACTTATAATTTACCTAAAAATTATTCGGTGCAAGCCAATGGCCATTTAAGCTCCGGCTGGATAAGTTTACAAGGCAGAAATTCGGGCTATTACTGGCACGGATTTTCGGTAAAAAAAGAATTCTGGGACAAAAAAGCCAGCCTGAACCTAAACCTGAATAGTCCTTTTATCCGGAGTGTAAAACAAACACGAAATCAAACAGCGCCTACTTTTATTTCCGAAGGTAGTTCCCGGTTTGTTAACCGGTCGGCCCGCCTCACGTTCGAATGGCGGTTTGGGCAAATGACGGCCGGCGGCAGCAAGCAAAGCAAAAAAATCAACAACGACGACAAAGGCGGCCGGTAATAATTACCGCCAGTTGGGGGTGCCGCAGCAAACGCCGCACCCGCATTTGGTACACGAGTTTTTAAGTGCTTTAGTAGTTGGCCGGGATCCTTTTCCCAATGCCCGGCAATCGGCTAATATTACTTGTGTTGGTATATTGGCGCACGAGTCAGCGATGCAAGGAGGTAAAATTATAAAGCTGCCGGCGTTTACCTTGCAATCAGCCCCAACAAAGAGTTTGTTGCCGAGCTAACCAAAATTATTTATAAAGATACAATTGGTTTACCTTAAATTTAAAGGGCAGATGTAGGGCTGAAATGATCTTACCAGCAAAAGGATAGCAATATTGATTGAAGCAATTATTGCCGTCCTTTTGCTATTTTACCGGGATAATTTATAATGTTTTAGAATATTTTTATCTATGAACCAACTATTGAGCCGTGAATGGCGAACTTAAGAGGGCTTGGGTTTGAATACCTATATTATAGCGGAAAGTGCTTTTCCGTAATAACAGTAATTATGAAGGCAGAATAAAGTTTAATAAAAAGGTAACGATTTAAGCGATAGCTTTTAAGTAGTTTAAACCTTTTTGAGTAATACTAAATTTTTGCCGGTTGGCACTGCGGATTACCAGTATATCCGATATTATATAACGTTGATCTATTAATGGTTTAATATATTTAGAATAATTCTCCGGGGTAATTTCAACCTGAAGATATTCCAGAATTTCTCCGCGACCGCGGGGCTCCACACAATATTCCATTATTTCTTTTTTTACATCTTCTAATAATAGAACAGAATTTTTTAGTATCATAAATTTTAATTTTAGGTAGTTGTTTTGGTTTTTCCGGTTATGGTATAAACGTTCAGTTTGAAAAGTAGAATAAAGAAGAATGTTTTAATTGAATTGTTGGATATGGGTTAAAATTCGTTGAAAGAGGAATAGATATAATCACAAAGTAGCAAGCTGTTTTAAACTTAAATCACCATTTCAAATAAATATTTTCGAACTGAATACTTATACTTTTAATTGATATAATATTCTACCTTAAAGTCAAATCCAAAAATCAAGGTTTTATATTCATCTTTAGAAAGCAGCAAATTGTAGAATTTAAAAAATATTGCTTCTACAACTGCTTTGGAATGTGAGGTCGCAAAAAACATATTTTAGTTTTATTCAGTATTATATTTCTATACGACAGAAAAAGATTAAAAACTGAATAATTATCCATTTTATTCAAACAGATCCGGAAAGTTTTAATCAATCTTCATTGATTTCGGGTATACTTTAAATCGTTGCCCAAATGTAGGTGTCAGTTTAATGCTAGACAGTCGTATATATTTTATGCTAAATACCAAAAGCTCTATTTAAGAAGTCTGTTGAAGTAATTTAAACTATTTACTTAAATAAATATAGTAGGTTGATGCAGATTGAAACAGAAAATGAAATGCTTGGAGAGTAGATTATATCTTACAGGTAATAAGATAATTGCCTGGCTATCTAGATTGTTTAATTTAGGAAAACAAGGCAAGTTGTAGCATTAATTTAAAAATTTATGAGAAAAAAAGTTGTTGTTATTGGCGGTGGATTTGGTGGTATCAATGTCGTGCAGCACCTGGAAAATGAAGAAAATTTTCATGTCATTTTAGTAGACGTAAATAATTATAATTTTTTTCCGCCGCTGCTTTACCAGGTAGCCACCGGTTTTTTAGAAACTTCCAATATCAGCTATCCTTTTCGTAAATTATTACAAGGCAAATCCAATATTAATTTTCGGTTGGGTACTTTAGAAAAAATTATTCCGCAGGAAAATAAAGTAGTTCTGTCGACGGGGGAATTGGAATATGACTATTTAGTAATGGCTACCGGTACCGAAACTAATTATTTCGGCAATGCCAACATTGCAAAACATGCCTTGCCAATGAAAACAGTAAACGATGCCATTCTGCTGCGCAACAACTTATTAACGCGTTTGGAGGAAGCTACTTTATTAAAAGATAAAGCAGACAGAATAGCTCACACCACCATTGTAATAGCCGGAGGTGGACCTACCGGGGTGGAAATTGCCGGTATGCTATCCGAAATGCGAAAAGATATTATCAAAAAAGATTACCCCGAGTTTACGGGCGGCAAAGCTCCCATTTATTTAGTAGATGGCGGGCCCAAAGTACTGGCGCCTATGAATCCGGAATCGCAGCAATATACGTACGACACGCTGGTGAAAATGGGCGTAGAAGTAAGACTGAATAAATTAGTAAAAGATTATGTAGATGATACCATTATTTTTGCCGACGGCGATAAAATTCAAACCAAACTGCTCATCTGGGCGGCGGGAGTAACGTCGAAAGTATTCGAAGGTATTCCGAAGGAAAGCTATGGACGGGGCCGCCGCCTGCTGGTAAATGCCTATAACCAGGTAGCAGGTACTACCAATATTTTTGCGGTGGGCGATACCTGCCTCCAAACCACCGATCCAAACTTTCCGGAAGGCCATCCGCAGGTAGCCCAAGTAGCCATTCAACAGGGAAAAAACTTAGCGAATAATTTAATTGCGCAAGATCAGAACAAAGCGCCGAAACCTTTTCTTTACCACGATAAAGGCTCGATGGCTATTATTGGCCGGAACAAAGCGGTAGCCGAATTGCCCAAGCCCAAAATGCATTTCAAGGGTTTTATTGCCTGGGCGATGTGGCTCTTTATTCACTTGTTTTCGCTTATTAATTACCGCAACCGGCTTAAAACGTTTTCGAATTGGACCGCGGCTTATTTTACCAAAGACCAATCGTTGCGGATGATTATTCGGCCCGAAACAAAAAAGCCGGAAGATATTACAAGTAAATAGCTAATAGAAGACTCATACCAAGTGCCATTACTTCCCTTACGCCAGCGGTTGCCGCCGGAATATACTGTCTATTTTTTTGCCCGGATATATTAAACTTAGAGTTAGTGCTTTAAGTGCTCTCTGCTTTTTTTGTATGCTCTTGATGACCAAATCTATAATCAGCGTGCTATTTAAATATTAAATTATAGAGCTTAACGGTAATTTATGTTGGTTTACCGGAAATAGATTTCATAACGCTGCTAGCTGGTGTTTCTTTGGATAAATATTAATACTTAAAGAAGTTAAATCTTCCTTTCGGATGGAATAGAAAGGATAATTCAATTTTAATATTTTAATATTTATTCAAATTTCTTAAAAGCAAACAGATAAAGCTATGGCAAACACATTAAATTATATGTCCGATTTAGAGCCCGATGAAATGGCTTTTGTACAGAACCTGATGGCCAACATGACAGATTACCAGGCCCAGCAATTCACTAATATTTACCGGGCTCGCCGCAAAGAGCCGCAATTTATTTTATTAACCACTCTGTTAGGTTTTTTTGGTTTTGCCGGAGTGCATCGTTTTTTAATTGGCGATATTGGTTTAGGTATTCTTTACTTTTTTACCGGCGGCTTGTGTTTGGTGGGTACCATCGTAGATTTGTTAAACCACAAACGGTTAGCCTTCGAATATAATTACAAACAAGCCCAGTATGCTCACGCTATGATGTCGGGCCAGGGTGGAGGCTTTTCGACGAGTATCTAATCAGAAATCAATACAAAATGTTTTTGTTGGGATTAACTACCGTTAAAATCTAAAAAAAGTATATAGGTTTGATGGTATTTTCTAACTTCAAAATGTGCCAATATTTTAAAAGATAAGTATTCAGAATAAGTTTTAAAGCATCAGAAAAAAGCCCTTCTTACTAACTAAGAAGGGCTTTTTTGCTATTTATTAACTGATTGCATCATGTTCTCCGGATACCGTAAACCGGCCGCGGCATCGGGTGGAAAGATAGCTTCAATCTCTGCAAGTTCTGATTCGCTTAGCTGAATTTCCAAGGCACCTATATTTTCTTCTAAATACTTCCGGCGTTTCGTGCCCGGAATGGGTACAATAGTTTCTCCTTGGGCCAAGACCCAAGCCAAGGCTAATTGCGAAGGGGTACAACCTTTGTCCTGAGCTAAAGCTTTTACTTTATCTACTAATTTGAGATTCTTATAAAAGTTTTCGCCCTGAAAGCGGGGACTAAACCGGCGGTAATCATTTTCCTCAAAATCTTCCGGCGAAGAAAAAGAACCCGTCAGGAATCCCCGGCCTAAAGGGCTATACGGCACAAAACCAATACCCAACCGGTCGCAGGTCAGCAGTACCTGGTTATGTTCCGGGTCACGGGTCCAGAGCGAATATTCGGTTTGCACCGCAGTAATAGGGTGGGTTAGATGGGCTCGTTCAATAGTTTGCGCCGACGCTTCGGATAATCCCAAATAACGTACTTTGCCTGCTTTTACGAGTTCACCCATAGCGCCTACTGTTTCTTCAATCGGGACATTGGGATCTACGCGATGCTGGTAATATAAATCAATGGTATCAATGCCCAGCCGCTGTAAACTACCATCTACGGATTTTTGCACATACGCCGGACTGCCGTTAAAACCCCGGACAGCCGGATCATTCGGGTCCCGGACGATACCAAATTTAGTGGCGATAAATACCTGATCGCGTTTGCCCCGAATAGCTTTTCCTACCAGTTCTTCGTTCGTGAAAGGCCCGTACATATCAGCGGTATCCAAGAAGTTCAGGCCTAATTCCAGCGCCCGGTGAATAGTGGCAATTGATTCCTGATCGTCGCGACCGCTGTAAAAGTCGCTCATGCCCATGCAGCCCAAACCCAAAGCTGATATGTTGGGTCCGTTGCTGCCTAAATTTCTTTTTTTCATTTCGTTTTATTTAGTTCTATATATTATTTCCAATATTTATACTAATGGCCTCTGCTTCGCCGAGTTCAAATACCTGCGCCAGCAATTCGAAAGAGCGTTTTCGTTCCTCGAAAGTAGCCATAGTGGTTACCACAATTTCATCTGTATTAAATGCATCCGCCAGTTTGGTTAGTTCGGATTTTACAATATCAGGTGTGCCAGAGATCACCCGCCCGGCGTTGGCTTGGATGCGAAGCAGTTCCATATCGGAGAACTCATAGTTCCGGATATCTTCGTAGCTGCTCAGGGAAGTAAAATTGCCTTTTTCCATCTGAATAAACCGGTAATCCAACACTTTGCGCATTTGGTAAACCTGCAGCGGGGTTTCGGCGCACAGCACAATAATGGATACTATAGCGTGTGGAGTGGGAAAGGCACTGGAGGGTTTAAAGTTTTCGATGTAATCCGATACTACATCGGGCGTAGCATTGCCGTTTATAAACTTGGCAACGGCCAAGCCCATACCGTACTGGGCGGCTATTTTACTGCTGCCACCACTGGAACTCAGCATCCATTGCCGGGGTGAAGTAGCTGCTTGCGGAATGGCCAAAATGCGCCCGTTCTCGGTTCCGGCCGTATCGGAGAAAAATAGTTGTAAGTAATCTAATTGCTGGCGGTAACTTTCTTCGCTAAAATCATTGGCCGGGTTTAAGAGATAAGCAGTAACCCGGTCGCCGCCCGGTGCCCGGCCAATACCCATATCAATGCGGCCCGGAAAAAGCGCTTCCAAGGTCCGGAAATTTTCGGCCATTTTTAATGCACTGTGGTTGGGCAACATAATACCGCCGGACCCAATACGAATACGCTGCGTAGCATCGGCCAGCTTTACTATTAATATTTCCGGCGCCGATCCGGCAATCGCGGTTAAGTTATGGTGCTCCGAAACCCAAAAACGGGTATATCCCAACTGATCGCCCAATCGGGCCATGGCTACGGTTTTGTGTAAAGCTTCTGTCGCTCCCATGCCCGGACCCACAATGGATTGATCGAGAATACTTAATTTTAATTTCTTAGTACTCATTAGTAATAAGGCTGTTGATGAAAAGTGGCGCTAATAAAGTTGGTACTTATTCTGTTTATGTATACTGCGCCGCTGCCAAAATGATACTTTTTATACTAAATTGTCGGGTTTAATTTTAATCGTATAGATTTAAGATTAGACCTTACAATTAGTTTTAATTTTCATTATCAGGCTTATAAGCTTTTATTACTGTATATTTATATTCTTTATATTTGCTTAACTAACCAGCGCCATAAAGCTACTGCCGGTAAAAGCAAACGCAATAATTCTTCAAGGAGAGTGCTACAAATTAATAATTAGAAAAACTGAAGCTATGAAAAAAAGGAATAAGGGCACTAATGGCTTAATGGCTTTTGGTTTAGCAATTTGGACCTTACTAAGTGTCTCAAGTTGCCAGAACAAAGAAACCAAAACCGCCGCTACCGCCAGTACCGCTACTACCGGGCAGGATACCACCAGTATTCCTGCTAAAGGAGTTTCCTTCGGAAGAATAAATGATGGCACCGAAGTTTATGCGTATACCCTGACCAATAGCCAAGGATTAAAAGCGGTGATTACAAATTATGGCGGCCGCTTGGTTAGTTTGTTGGTGCCGGATAAAAACGGGAAGTTAACTGATGTAGTAGTGGGTTTTAAAAACGCCGCCGAATACGAAAACGCTACTGATGCTTATTTTGGGGCAACTATTGGCCGGTTTGGCAATCGTATTGCTAACGGAAAATTTAACCTTGCTGGTAAGGAATACACCTTATTTAAGAACAACGGACCTAATACCCTGCACGGCGGTAAAAAAGGTTTCCAAAGTGTCGTTTGGTCTGCCCGGCAACCCGATGCAAATACCTTAGAGCTTACTTATTTAGCAAAAGATATGGAAGAAGGTTTCCCTGGAAATTTACCGGTAAAAGTTACGTATGCCCTAAATAATGAGAACGAACTAACAATAGATTACGAGGCCACCACGGATAAGATGACGGTGGTAAACCTAACCAATCATGCGTACTTTAACCTGAACGGGGAAGGAAGTGGTACTATTCTGAATCACTTATTGCAAATTAATGCCGATACCTACACGCCGGTAAATGCCACGCTAATTCCGACCGGTAAAATCGAACCCGTAGCCGGCACTCCGTTCGATTTTCGGCAGCCCACCCGCATCGGTGCCCGGATTAAAGCTAATAATGAACAGTTAAAATTTGGCGGCGGCTACGATCATAATTTCGTTTTAAATAAAAATTCGGGTACGGGCCTCCACCTGGCTGCTACCGCAACGGGCGATAAAAGTGGCATTGTAATGCAGGTGCGGACGCTGGAACCAGCGCTCCAATTTTACAGTGGTAACTTTATGAAAGGCCAAAATACATTTAAAAACAACAGTAAAGACGATTTTCAGACGGCTTTCTGTTTAGAGACGCAGCATTATCCCGATTCTCCTAATCAACCAGGATTCCCCAGCACCGTTTTAAAGCCGGGTGAAACTTATAAAACCAGATCTATTTACCAGTTTTCGGTTGATAAAACAACTAAATAATCTGTATAAAGCAACTAATATAATACGTTTTCAGCTAATCCTTTCCGGAAAGAAGCCGCCCAACTTACTGGCGCTTACATTTAAAACTTCCCGGAAAAGAATTGCCACTTTATTATTTATAATAGGTTAGGAAGCAGCTATTTGTCTGCATTCGCTAAATTTCTGCTGTCGGCAACCGGTACTTCTTTTTATGAATATTCAATTAATACTAAAAAGTCATACCACTTAAAGGCGACGCAATGATACAAACTGTTATGTATTTAGATACTGCTATTTAGTTGTAAATCAAAATAGTTAAGGTTTAAAACCTTATTTTTGTCGAATATTCCGGAATATTTAAAATATAATTTGAAAGTCAGATATATCTATTTAGATTGATGGTGAATACCCACTTGATTTATCTGATAGCTATTGAAGCTAACTATAAAGTACAAATTCTTACTATTTTTATAATGTAAGCAGAAAGTTTTCCTACTTAGCCAGTAGTAATTTTATTTATTTGTTTACTCCCATGATCAGCGCAAATTTTGTAACTATCCTACTACTTTAAAACCAAATTATCTAGTCTATGAAACACGGTTTACCCCACTTGGTACCCACTATCTTTTCTTTTTCTTTGTTGTTTTTTAGCCTACAATTAAGTCAGGCCCAAACGAGCCATCCCGCTAAAGATACCCGGTTCAAAACGGCCGAAGTGTTAAGGGAACTGCAACCGCAAGCTAGTACCGCCCGATCTAAAAGCCAAAGAACGTTAGATGTTAACTCTAATTTCCGTAAAATAGCCGCTCTACAGGTAAGAGATGGCTACGTAGCGATTGATGCGGTTTCTAAACTCGAGAACGGACAGGAATTATTAAACCAGTTGCAAAAACTAGGTCTTCAGAACGGCTCGGTTTACGGACGCAAGGTGTCCGGTTTTTTCCCCATCGAAAATATAGACCAGTTAGAAAATGTGGGCCAACTAAACCGCGTTATGCCGGCCTATACGCCCGTCCGAAAATCCGGAGTTGTCGTGAGCCAGGGGAAAGCTGCTTCTAAAGCCCAAGTGGCGGAAAAGGAGTACCGGGTAACCGGTGCTGGCTCTAAAATAGGCATTTTATCCGATACGTATGGTTCAAGCGCGGCGGGAGTTGCTTCCGGCGATTTACCGGCTAATGCAGAAATTTTATCGGATTATAAAGATGGCCCCGACGAAGGCCGGGCCATTGCTGAAATTGTACATGACCTGGCGCCGGGTGCCAAAATTGCGTTTCATTCGGGTTTTCCGGGGCAAGCTGCCTTTGCTAACGGCATTTTAAGCTTAGCCGAGGCGGGTTGTAATATTATTTTAGATGATATTATGTATCCGGATGAACCCATGTTTCAGGATGGCATAATTGCCCAGGCGGTAAATAAAGTAGTTAAAAACAATGTAGCTTATTTTAGTGCCGCCGGTAACCAGGGCCGGCAATCGTATCAGGCCGCTTTTAAAAATTCGGGTAAACTCATTATTATTAATGGGGACTATTATGGGGTAGCCCACGATTTTGGCGGGGGAGATATCACCCAAACTTTTCATATTCCGGCCAATGGTACGTTGCAGTTACCCTTTCAGTGGGACGATGCTTTTTATTCGGTAAGTGGCGGCGCTGGTGCTCGCACCGATTTAGATGTTTTGTTTTTCTACCAAGGACAATTACTTACTTCTTTATCTTCCATGTATGGCAACGAAGGCGACGATCCCTTTGAGTATATTGCCATGGGGGTAGAAGAGGCAGATGATATTGAAATCATGATTACGAAATACAGTGGGCCAGACCCTAAAATTATGAAGTGGGTTAATTATGGCAATTCTTATCCGTTGGAACACCTCACTAACAGCTCCACTTTATATGGCCATGCCAATGCTGAAGGAGCCATTGCCGTAGGAGCTAGTGCCTGGTTTAATACTCCGGCCTTTAATAAAAATATAAAAATACCGGTAATTAATTATTTTTCATCGATGGGAGGAACACCGGTGGTAATAAACCCCGATGGCAAACGGGCCGCAACAGCTATTAAAATTCGGCAAAAGCCTACTCTGGTTGGCCCGGACGGAGGCAATACCACTTTCTTTGGCGACGATATACCTCAGGATGCGGATAACATGCCTAATTTTTTTGGCACGTCTGCTGCTACACCGCACGTAGCCGCCATAGCTGCCCTGATGCAGGAATTTAGTCAGACCTCTTTATCGCCAGCTTCCATCGAAGATTTTTTAAAAAAAGCGGCCATAGATATGGATGATCCTGGTACGGCTGGTTTTGATACCGGTTACGATGCCCTTACGGGTTGGGGATTTGTGCAGGCCGATAAAGCATTGGAATTGGTTGCCCAGGCCAATTGTACCGCTAGTGGTACCCTGGCCCGGGAACAATTTAATTCCGATAATTTAGGGGGGAAACCATTAGTATCCACGTTAACTTCATTTGAAGCGAATAATAAAGGAAATTATTTCACGGCCCGGCTTTTCGGATATATCTGTCCGCCTAAATCCGGTAATTATACGTTTTGGATTTCGGGTGATGATGCCACCCGCCTTATTCTGAGTACCGATGCTACCCCGGAGAAATCCCAGCTAATTGCCTACAGTACCAGCCCGACTAACTTTAGAGATTACAAGAAATATCCTACTCAGAAATCAGTACCGGTATATTTGCAAGCGGGTCGGCGCTACTACATAGAAGCGCAGCACGTAGAATTATGGGCCGGCGATCACGTGACGGTAGCCTGGCAACTGCCGGATGGTAATTTTGAAGGTCCTATTGCCGGTGCGCATCTTTCGCCTTATGTACCCGCTGAGACACCTAAAGAAGCAACTGTAGCGATTGCCCCGGTATATTCCCGAATAGCCAATAAAGAAGTACCTGAAATAACCAGTATACCGGCCAACAATATAGTAATCTCGCCTAATCCATTCTCCGGTAAAACAGCTTTGTCGTTTTTGGCAGCAGAGGAGGGGAGTCTTGCAGTGGAAATTATTTCGCCGCAGGGTACATTGGTAAAAACTTTATATAAAGGTACAACCGCGGCAGGAGCAGCTTATAATTATACCTTCGACGGCGATAAATTTGCCAGTGGGGTTTACATTTGCCGCCTTACGCTCAATGGCCAGGTAACATACAAACGCATGGTGCTGATAAAATAAACTTTTGATTGAGTTGCTAATTGATATATTTAAAGAAATATAGGTAAACAAAATGCAGACATTTTCATTAGTCTGACCGAATGGCCAAAAAGTTTAATGAATATGAAATGAGCTAAGTTTATTAAAAGTACTAAAGCCTGAATACAAAAAACGCCAACCGATTTAGTTGGCGTTTTTTATTTTAGCAGGTTGCTTTTTTAAAGTACCTGTAGGCAGTAACAATTTTTAGTCGCAATGTCCAGGACCGGTTTTTCCGTTGTTATAATCATCTAAAATTCCGGCCAGCTGGGTGGCTTTGCTATGTAAACTTTTGTCTCCTGCTACCTGAGCCGGAGTGTAAGTGTTAAAGAAAGTAGTGGCCTGGTTGTAGGCAGTCATAACTGCATTTGGCGCCGAGGCAACCTTCATGTTAAGAGTAGCAGCTACGTATTGATGAGCCAGAATATAGTAGGCGTTACCTTTTGGTTGCACTCCCAGAATAGAGTAATAAGTCTGATTACTCTTGAAGAATGCGGTGCCTTCACCTACTTTTGCCCAGGTAGCATCATAATGTTTAGAATCAGAAGCATGATTTTTCCAGTAGCCCTGGGTGCGGGTGCAACCAGATACCGATGTTCCGTAGCAGAACTTTATATTATCAATAGCTCCGGAACCTACCCAGGCTTTTTCATTACCCAGAATTACTTCTAATTTTACTACATCACTAGTTCCATTGGTTCCAAACATCAAGGTGCCCACGCCGCCATCTCCGGTCATTGGGTATTCAAAAGTTTGGGTGGTGCCGTTTTGCAGGTATAAAATAGCTTTAGAAGCGGTTTCCTCATTATCCAGAACGGTCATTGAAGTGAGGGTAATGTTACCCAACGAAGAAAAATCCACAATCATTTTGGCTCCTCGGGCAAAATCATCGGTATAAGTTGCGGTAGAGGTCTGATTAACGATAAGAACATTACCTGTTTCGGCCTGCATCAAATCATCATCGTCGCTGTGATCGGGCCGGGTGGTACCCGTTGTATTAAAAAGATTGGCCGAGTTTACTGTTTCGTAGGTGGGTACAGGATAAACACTGCTTCTTCTTACCCCCATTACGCCAATGGTTTTTCCTCCCGTACTCTGAACCGATGAAACAAAGCCACTTGCATCTCGGGTGACGTTATTCTCAAAGGTAATTTCATCGCATACCATACCGGAAGATTCTTCTGACTGGGAAATGGCATCGAGTTCTGCGGTTACCTGTTCATCGGGCGTACAGGCATAAAACAAAGATAGAGCCGCTGCTACAAAGCAGGATTTGAATAATTGTGGTTTCATAAAAATTAATATTTAAAGATGAATAATAAATTTTCTAACTACTGGTATTCTTTCCTGTTTAGAGCAGCTCAATCCGGTAACCTCCTTTGTATGTATTAGTAACTATTGGTATTGAGATAATATAAATTTAAGTGGAAATAATTATACGTACAAATAAATTACTAAGTTTTTTAAATATTTTTTATTAATAAATTTATATGCTAAGTTTTTTTTAAATTTATTAAAGTTTGTAAGCACTTTTAAGATTAAAAGGAGCTAAGTAGCTAAAACATTGCAAGATTAAAAATGAATGCTTTATAAAGGAGGTACTATATGTTTCTGGATTTTTTGTAAAGATTTAACTTCAGTACAGCGAGCGAAAAATCAGCAGAATGATCAGGGTTTTACCCCATAATCTAACCAAAAACGGAAGCGGCGAACGGAGTTTATATTTAGTTTTAAGTTTTAGATAATTATCCTATTGAATTCATTTACCCAGTACAAAAAAATAATTCCGGGGCATAAATATGAAAAACAGTACTCTCCTTTTTATTTTTCCTGGCTCCGGTAGTATAAGCGCAAAATAAAAGTGCCTTATAAGCTAATGCCAAAAAAGGTATAATCAGCCGGCAAATTTACGGGCACTTTGCCGAACATTTAGGCCGTTGCATCTACGGAGGCTTTTATGTAGGAGAAAACAATACTAAAATACCGCATACTAATGGCGTGCGCAACGATGTGGTAGCACCGCTGAAGAAATTAAAAATACCTAACCTGCGCTGGCCGGGCGGCTGTTTTGCCGATACGTATCACTGGAAAGACGGGATTGGACCCAAAGAAAAGCGCCCGACCATTGTGAATACCAATTGGGGCGGCGTTACCGAAAATAACAGTTTTGGTACGCATGATTTTTTAAATATGTGCGAGCTGCTGGATGCAGAACCATATCTGGCGGGTAATGTGGGGAGCGGATCGGTGCAGGAATTAACAGATTAGGTGCAATACGTTATATTTTAGCGGGAAAGGTCCTATGTCGGATTGGCGGCGGCAAATCGGCCGGGAAAACCCCTGGAATGTAAAATACTGGGGCGTAGGCAACGAACCCTGGGGCTGCGGCGGCAACATGGCTCCCGAATATTATGCCAACCTGTACCGGCAATATGCCACTTACATGACCGGCTTCTCCGATGCTAAAAAGATGTTCCGGATTGCTTCCGGTCCCAGCTCCGATAATTATCAGTTTACCGAAGTACTGATGAAGAATATTCCGCTGAATCTAATGGAAGGACTGGCCTGGCATCATTATGCTGTTATCGACTGGGAAAAAGAAGGACCTTCGGTAAATTTTACCGAGCAGCAATATTTTGCCACCATGCGCCAGGCTTTGCTCATGGAGGAGCTGGTAACCAAACACGCCGCTATTATGGATAAATATGATCTGGAGAAAAAGGTACCTGGTTATGCTAGGGCTTTAAATAAAGAGCATACTAACTTGGTGAAATTCTTAGAGAGGGAGGTAGGGCTGATCTGATTATTTTAGGGCAACATTATTATAGAAAGGAAATAGTAAAGATTCATTTTCCAAAACTACTTTAAATAGCTACTTTTGTGGCTTCAATTCTGGATATAATAAGCTGCCGGCATGGAGTTAAAAAAAGTTGCTTTAAACAGTGTTCACGTAGCCTTGGGGGCTAAAATGGTTCCCTTTGCGGGTTACAATATGCCCGTTCGGTATTCTTCTGACTTAGACGAACACCATACCGTACGCAAAGCCGTAGGAATATTTGATGTCTCGCACATGGGTGAGTTTCTGGTGAGTGGCCCCGGTGCCCTGGACCTGATACAGCGGGTAACCACCAACGATGCTGCTAAACTTACCGATGGGAAAGTGCAGTATTCGTGTTTGCCAAACGAAGAAGGCGGCATTGTAGATGATTTGCTCGTATACCGTTTTGCCGAAGAAGATTACATGTTGGTAGTAAATGCTTCTAACATCGAAAAAGACTGGAACTGGATAAACCAGTACAATACCCAAAGCGTAACGCTGCAAAATATATCCGACGAAATTTCACTTTTTGCCGTTCAAGGCCCTAATGCCATTGCGGCATTGCAGCCCCTCACCAGTCTGGATTTAGCAAGCATGGTGTATTATACTTTTTCCCGCGGCGAATTTGCCGGCGTACCTAACGTAATTGTTTCGGCAACCGGATATACCGGTTCCGGTGGGTTCGAAATTTATCTGCCCAACGAACACGCCCGCCTTGTTTGGGATAAAATTATGGCTTCCGGTCAGCCTTACGGCATTAAACCTATTGGTTTAGGGGCCCGCGATACCTTACGCCTGGAAATGGGTTTCTGCCTGTACGGTAATGATATTAACGATACCACATCGCCGCTAGAAGGTGGCCTAGGCTGGATTACCAAGCTGACCAAAGATTTTACGAATGCCGACCACCTGCGGCGGCAAAAGGAGCAGGGTGTACAACGCCGGTTAGTCGGTTTTGAAATGGCCGAACAAGGCATACCGCGCGCCCATTACGAAATTGTAAACGAAGCCGGAGAAACTATTGGCGAAGTAACTTCGGGCACGCAAGCGCCTTCTTTGGGAAAAGGAGTAGGCTTAGGATATGTACAAACAGCGTTCAGCGCTCCCGGCTCTGATATTTATATTAAAGTCCGCAACAAGAACTTGAAAGCTAAAGTAGTAAAACTGCCTTTTTATAAAGGTTAGTCCCCAGTAGATAGACCGCAGTCCACAGCTGCTGGGAAAATCTGGAAATAAAAACTTGTGTTCAGATATATATATTCATTACTTCTGTGGACTGTGGACCATGGACTATCGACTAAATGATGCCTTTAATTGATGTTTGCTTTAGCCCCGAACTCCTGCACCTGTATGAGTTACCGGGAAAAGTGGTAGTAGTAGTGGATGTGTTGCGGGCTACTTCCACTATGGTAACGGCTTTTGCCCACGGCATAGAAAAAATTATTCCGGTCAGTTCCCTCGAAGATTGTTTAAACCAGAAGCAAGCGGGTTACTTGACAGCTGCCGAACGCGAAGGTCGCAAGGCCGAAGGTTTTGACTTAGGTAATTCTCCGTTTAGTTACATGGAGCCAGAGATAAAAGGTAAAACTTTGGTAATGACCACCACGAATGGTACGCACGCCATCCGGCTTTCTATGGCGGCTGATAAAGTAGTGGCCGGGGCTTTTTTAAACGTAGGCAGTGTGGCGGCAATGGCCAAAGCTGAAGGCAAAGATGTCTTGGTAGTCTGTGCTGGCTGGAAAGGCAACTTTAATTTAGAGGACACCCTTTTTGCCGGAGCTTTAGCCGAAAGACTTAAAAATGATTTTAAACCCGCCAACGATGCCACTTTAGCGGCCCAGCATCTTTACCGTTTGGCTTGGACTGATAAAGCAGCGTTTTTGGCCGATTCATCTCACGTAAAGCGGCTTAAAAATTTAGATATCACAAAAGATATAGTCTTTTGCTTGCAGGAAGATGTTTATGATGTTATTCCAATCCTGGAAAACGAAATACTAGTGAAACTGCAACCAGTTGCTGTAACCTGAAATCCATATAATATTCGCTTTTGAGTGGGTGCTGCTTTCTTCAATTATTGTAGCTTTTTATTTTGCTGATGCCGATCTTTATCCCGCAAGGTCTTTTTAGCTAAGTTAGCCGTTAAAGCCTGGGTCAGGTCTACGCCGGTTTGGTTGGCCAAACAAATCAGCACGAATAAAACATCCGCTAGTTCGTCGCCTAATTCCTTGCCTTCGTCACTCTTCTTGAAAGATTGTTCGCCGTACCGGCGCGCAATCAGGCGAGCTACTTCTCCTACTTCTTCGGTTAAAATAGCCATATTGGTGAGTTCGTTAAAATACCGGATGCCATTTTCTTTAATCCAGTTATCTACTGTTGTTTGCGCTTCTTGTAAAGTCATGTTTTCTTAATCCAAGTCCATGGCCGATAGTCCATGGTATTTTGATAATAAGTTTAAGGTTAAAAGCTGGCGGTTAATAGTTAAAACTTGTTTTTAAAACAATCAACAACGAATAATTAATCCCGGTTTTTAGAATCCATAATAATGGTTACGGGGCCGTCGTTCAAGAGCCTAACTTGCATGTCGGCGCCAAACGTGCCGGTCTGTATTGGCTTGCCGAGTTCTTGCTCCACTGTTTGAATGAACTGCTCATACAAAGAGATAGCAATAGCGGGCGGAGCTGCGGCAATATAGGACGGCCGGTTTCCTTTTTTGGTACTGGCATGCAAGGTAAACTGACTAATTAGTAAAATATCGCCCCCGGTATCTTGCAAACTCCGGTTCATTTTGCCGGCCTCATCGCTAAATATACGTAAGCTAACAATTTTTTTGGCCAGCCAGGTTAAATCTTCATCGTTGTCATTGGCCGCAATGCCGGCCAGCACTAATAAACCAGCCTTTATTTCTCCTTTTATATTGCTCTCTATTTGCACGGATGCTTCGCTTACCCGCTGGATAACAAGTTTCATGCTGACGTATACGTTAGTAGTAATTTTGGTAAAGGTATTAGCAGAAGGGATTTTGGGCAAACAGAAAAATAAAAAGCTTTGGTACCGGTTAATTAAATTGTATTATTGAAAAGGGATAGAAAGATGAATTATCATGATCATTACGGGTTCAAGTAAATTGCGTATTTTGCCTACCCCAAATTGAGTTGAATGCTTAAGAAGTATATTTTTTACCTGGTAGGGTTGTTGTTGCTGGCGGTAGCTGGTATTTATGGTTTTACCAAATGGTCCGAAGCCAAAGAAAAAGTAAATCTCTGGACGTTGGTGCCCGAAGACGCCGTTTTTATTCTGGAATCGGCTAATCATACCCGGCTGCTGAAAGACTTGCAAAAAGAAGATTACTGGGAGAACATTGCTACCATGCAATCGGTAGGCGCTATCGCGGATAATATTGCGGTTCTTGATAGTTTGGCAGGAAGAAACGAAGGCGTGAGCCGTTTTTTAAAACGGAAAACGGTTTTAACGTCGCTGCACGTGATGAGCAAAACCGATTTTGATTTTGTTTTTTATATTCCGGTTAATACTGTTGGCGAGCACCGCTTTGTGCGCACGCTGGTCGAAAACATCAGCAAAAGCAAAGCCTTTACCGAAAATGCGGTTTCCTATCAAAACTATCAGATTACCAGTATCCGGAACCAGCGCATTGGCGATACTTTTTATTATTTTTCGTATCACAACAACATCATCGTTAGTGCAAATTTCGATCTGATTAAAGAAATAATCCGGAAAATAAACCGGGAGCAACTGGAATCACCGGCGGCTGAATTTGCCGCTATTAATTACCTGAACCAGTCGGACGTATTTGCGCATATTTTTGTAAATTACCGTTACCTGCCGCCTTTTCTAAATATTTTTCTGAAGGCTGATTTACAACCCGACATAGCTTTTTTATCCAGTTTATGCCGGAACAGCATGTTGGGACTAAAAAGGCAGCAGGATAAATTTATAATCAACGGGTTCTCTAATCCCGAACTCCTGAAAGGTTCTTTATATAATCACGTAAAAGACCAATCTCCCCAACCCTTTAATTTGCGGAAACTATTGCCTTCCCGTACCGCCTTTTTCCTGCATATGGGCGTAAATCAGATACAATCCCTGCGGCAGCTTTACTCCAGAGATAAAGCTATAACCTGGCCGGAACCATTAGTTGCAGTAGCCGATAGTTTAGGACGGACTTTTACGCAGGAATTAGGTTTGGCTTACCTGGAAACCAATGGTAATACGGCTGATGCTGAAAAAGTTATTTTTGCCCGGTCGCAGGCAACCGGCCGCACGGCCACCCTGCTGAACTCCATTATAAGCCAGGCCGCCGGTACCACCAAACCTGGTGCAGAACGATACAATGGATATTTGTTGCAGCAAGTACCGGTAGCCCAGTTCCCATTGTTATTATTTGGTTCGCTGGCCCCGGGCTTTGAAGGGTGTTATGTAACGCAAATCGATAATTATTTTCTTTTTGCTCCCGATGCTGCTTCTCTTCGCAGCGTATTAGCCGATATCAAAGCCGGCAAAGTTTGGTCGGAAGTGGATGCACAAAAGCTTTTGCTGGAATCAACCCAGCAGGAAGCTAATTTTAGTTTGTACCTGAATACCCGGTTGGCTTGGCGCATGCTCAATCGGCAGGTGCGCGAAAATCAACGCAGCAGCCTTTTACGAAACGAATCGTTGGTAAAGAAATTTAGCCAAATAGCCCTGCAGTTCAGTTTAAAAGAAAAGCAATACTATACCACCTTTGTTGCCACGCACCCGGAAGTGGTGCCGGGGAAGCGGGAAACGGTAACTGCCTACGAAACCCAGAATTTTGCTTCTTTGCCCAACTCTATTCTTACCGCAGCAGTACCCATTGCTACTGACCCCAACGTGAATACTGGTTTTTTGCTGCAAGACGAGAGCCTTACCCTGCACCGCATCGGGAACAACGGCCAGCTTATTTGGTCCGATTCTTTGGATGAAGCAATGGTATCCCCGGTTTACCAGGTGTATATAGGCCCGGAGAAATTCGCAAAGCAGCTGTTTGCTACTTCTCACCATTTATTTTGTCTCGATCAGAATGGCCGGTCGGTAGAAAATTTTCCTTTTAATTTCCCCGATACAGTAGCGATAAAACAATTGGCCGTTATCGATTTTCAGCAGAACCGGGATTATCGTTTTCTGGTCAGCGATCAATCCGGTAGTTTATTTATGTTCGATCGGGAAGGTAATATGCAGAACGGCTGGAGTCCCAAAGTTTTAGAATCGCCTTTAGTAATAACGCCGCAGGCATTAAAAATTAACGGCAAAGATGTAATACTAGCGGTGGAGCAGAACGGGTATATCTACGCTTTTAATCCAAGAGGAGAAGTGTATCCGGGCTTTCCGATCGATTTAGAAAATAACTTAGGTCCGGGTGTTTTTATAAAAACTGGAGCTTCTTTCGGGCAGTCCTTGTTTACCGTGGTTACGCAAACTGGGCAGCGAATTACGGTTAATTTTAGCGGGAAAGTAGTACAGCGGAAAAACATCCCCAACCGGAAACGGGGCAGTACCTACGAGCTAATACGCGAGCCGGGCGAGAAATCCTATATCATCAGCAAACAAGAAGCCGGTAAAGTAAGCTTATTCGATCAGAACCTGCGGTTGCTGCTGGAAAGAAATTTTATTACCTCCTCGCGTAAGTTATTGCAATATTTTGATTTTGGCCCCCTTAACCGAATATATGTATTAACCGAAACCGGCCCGCGCAAAACCTATTTGTATACGTACCAGGCCAAACTTATTGGGCAGCAAGCTTTAAATAACCGCTTGCCCGTTACATTGCGCTTTAATGTTAATACGAATATTTATACCTTGTTTTTGGCGGAGCAAAAAGAACTGAAACGCATTAACTTCCGGGATAAATAAAATAATTAAGAGTAGGAACGCTCCGGAAGAACCGGGTAAGTTTTTCGCTAACACGTAATAAAATATTTTAATTGGATAATTATAACTTGTTGCTGAAGAGAAGGACTTAGCTTTAACTACCATGAGTCCACAAAAACAAATAGGAGTATAGTGAAATTTTTGGCGAAGGTGATTTGTTAATCAGAAAAATATATATTGCGCTTACAAAATGGATCTGAAAAGCTTTTTTCTGTTTTATATCGTTTTAGCCCTCCGGTACTTGTTTATTGCCGGTCCGGCTTTTTTTATATTTTACCAGCTGTATCAGCTTAAATTTAGTTCCCGTAAAATTCAGTCCCGGTTTCCCAGGAGTAAAGATTACTACCGCGAAATAGGTTATTCCTTTTTTACATTTATAATTTTTGCGCTAATCGGGGTTATACTCATGCTGCCGACGGTAAGGTCGCACACCCAGATTTATACTAGTATTGCTGAATATGGCTGGGGTTATTTTGTATTTAGCTTTGTATTAGCGTTGGTGATACACGATGCTTATTTTTACCTGACGCACCGGTTGATGCATCATCCTAAATTATTTAAGGCTTTTCATTTGCTGCATCACCGTTCTACTAATCCGTCGCCCTGGGCGGCTTTTGCCTTTAGTCCGCTGGAAGCGGTAGTAGAAGGAAGCATTATATTTGTAATTGCTTTGCTCATACCCATTCACCCTTTGGCAATCCTAGCTTTCTTGTTGTTCATGACGATTTATAACGTATACGGGCACCTGGGTTACGAAATATTTCCGTCATGGCTGGTAAATAGTCCGGTTGGCAAATGGCTGAATACCTCCACCAACCACAATATGCATCACCAGTATTTTAAAGGTAACTACGGCTTGTATTTCCGGTTCTGGGACGAAGTATTTAAAACCACTCACCCGCACTACGATGCTACTTTAGCTAAATTACTCACCGAGCCGGAAGAGGGAAAATATGCAGATGGCAAGCTTAATCCATACTACTCAACCAGCCTTTCCGCCAAAAAAAGTACAACTGAAAAAAGATCATAACGCCCATAATACTCAGTAAAATAACGTAGCCGTACGGGTGGTACAACTCGGGCATGTTTAATTTGTTTACCCCGCCGTGTGGGTTTTCGCGCGAAAAATTCATGCCGTATAAACTAGCCACAAAGCTCAGCGGAATAAAAATGCTCGAAATAATGGTGAGTACTTTCATGATTTCATTCATGCGGTTGCTCACGTTAGATAAATAAAGTTCGGTAAGATTAGCGGTCATTTCCTTGTAATTTTCCGTTAGATCGATCACCTGGATAATATGGTCGTGGGTATCTTTAAAATAGATGCGTAAACTTTCCGGCATCAAATCTTCGTCCCGTATGAGTTCATTTATTTTATCCCGCTCCGGCCAGATAATGCGGCGCAGTTTGGCTACTTCGCGGCGTATGTTTAAAATCTGGTTTAGGGTTTGTTTGTTAGGCTGTCGGAACAGGCAGTCTTCCAAAGATTCCAGGTAATCACTTATTTCGGCCAGCACCGGAAAATAATTATCTACAATTACATCCATCACGGCATAAGCCATATACAAAACCGGCTGTTTACGAATAGTGCCTTTGCCTTGCCTTACCCGGGCCCGGAGCGTTTCTAAGCAGTCATTATAATCTATTTGGAAGGTAATAATATAGTTAGGGCCGGTAAAAATAGATAATTGGTCGTCTTCAATGGTTTTACCGGGCGTAAATTCCAGCATCCGCGAAACAATAAAAAGCCGGTCGTGGTCTTCTTCTACTTTAGGTCGTTGGTAATCGTTCAGCACATCCTCCATTTGCAACGCATGGATATGGAAATCAACCCGTATTTTTTCCAGTAATTCTAAATTATCATAGCCCCGCACATCAATCCAGTGCCGGGCTTGCGGATGTTGTAAGTAAAAAGCTTTTAATTCTTCGTAACTGGTATATTCCTTTTCCGCAAAGAAATCCCCCTCAAAAGAGATTAAGAATAAACGGGGTTTTAAAGTATCTCTGGGAACTTCCAGGGTGCCGGGTTTTTGGCCTACGCGGTATTTATTAGCCTTTTGTAAAATTTTTGGTCGGTGCATGGTTAAGCAAATCGGATTTATAAACCTATACGCAATTTATATTTAAATTGAAGCACTTGCGGGTTTAAGACTTTATTTCTCTCGTCCTTTAAAAGTAAATTACATTATTTCAGAAATGGCCATACCGGCTAATTTAGCGCTGATAGTAGGGACCAGGTTTTTCCGCACGGCCAACTGCAGCCGGCAATTCAGGTTAAAGTCCTGCTCTTTAATTTCCAGTTTATATTCTTTTACCAGGCCCATGATGGTATTGAGGTGCTCGTATTGGAAGTTTAGCTGTAGCGTAGCCGTTTCTACTTTTTCCACCACGGTGGCCTGGGCAATGGCCTCCGCGGCAGCAGTTTTATAAGCCTGGATTAAACCACCTACGCCTAGTTTAATGCCACCAAAATACCGGATAACCACCACCAGAATATAACTGAGATTGGCCGAACGGATTTGCCCCAGAATAGGATCGCCGGCCGAATGATTAGGTTCGCCGTCGTCGTTGGCGCGGTAAACAGCGCCGCCAGCGCCGAGCATATAGGCGTAACAATAATGCCGGGCATCGAAATATTCTTTACGGAGCTTACTCAAAATCTGCTTTATTTCTTCTTCCGTATCTACCGGATAAGCAAACCCGATAAACTTACTGCCTTTCTCTTTATAAAGGCTTTGAGCCGGCGTGGCAATGGTGCGGTAAATATCGGTATCGTCGGCCATTCTGAAATGATATTTTATTTATAAGCCGGATAGTAGCTTTAGGCGTTTTACGCTATTTAAAAACTTAAAATTAGGCAGAAATAAATACTTTTGCCGGAAGTTTGATTTATTTCTAAACAAAGGCAGCTTTTAAAAGTAGGCAATATGACGTCAGAAAAC
>Ga0210040_10001404_pt1 | contig 36477 bp, 15 predicted proteins | sample CryGeyCG12114_NA_FD_185462 | JGI IMG/M metagenome (GOLD analysis project Ga0210040, IMG submission 185462) | Groundwater microbial communities from aquifer - Crystal Geyser CG19_WC_8/21/14_NA (SPAdes) (version 2) | ecosystem: Environmental > Aquatic > Deep subsurface > Groundwater | place: USA...
CGCAACAACACGACTACCTACCCTATTCCCGCCGGTAGCACCAACACCGTGACCGTGACGGGCTACTACGCGGCGGCATCCCTGTGCAGTAACTCAGCCAGGCAGTCGTTTACGCCGCCCGCACCGGCCCAGGCGCCGCAGTTCCAGCGGCTGCGGCTGGATGGCACTACGGCCCAGCTTACGTTTGCGGGGTTGCAGGCAGGTTATCAGTACAATTTGCAGGTGCGCGATGCCACAGCCCCCGGCGGCTACCGCACGCTCACAGGAATTTCGGCTACCGCAGCCGCCTATGCACTCCCCAACGCGCCGATGCCGGGCTGCTACCGTCTGCTACAAACAGATGCCTGCCAGCCCTCGGTTACCAACCTGGCTTCCAACGAGCTATGCACGGTTTCTCTGATAGCTACCACGCAGGATAACCAGAACCTACTCACCTGGGCCACCGAACAAGCAGGGCCGTGGGAGGTAGTGCGCGACGGGCAAGTGCTGGCCCAACTGCCGGCCGGCACCACGCGCTACGCCGACGCGGCCGTGACGTGCGGCACCGCATATACCTATCGCGTCCGCACTGCGGGAGGTAGCATCTCAGAATCGGCGGAGGCGCGCGTGACGGCCGTTTCGACAGATGCGCCGCCCGCGCCGGTGCTGCTAGCCAGCTACACGCTACGCAACCAGGTGCAACTCACGGTCAGCGGCCCAGCGGGCAGCACGACACAGGTCACCTACCTACGCAACAACACCCCACTGGCTACCACTACCGCCCAACAGCTCATCGACTCCGCCCAAGCCGTTTCGACGCCTGCTTGCTACGCGGCCACCGTACGCGATGCCTGCGGCAACATCTCGGCGGGCAGTGCGGAGGTGTGTCCGGTAATCCTCACAGCTGAAGCCGCTACCCCCGAAGGTACGACTACCCGCCTGACCTGGACGGCGCTGGGCGCTCCTACCCGTACTGCGCCGGTTAGCTACCGCTTGCTCACGCTGGCGCCCGATAACACAGTTCTGAGCACGCGCACCGTTACCTTCCCTACCACCCTCGATCAGCCCGCCAGCGACCAGCAAGTGCTGCGCTACCGGATTGAAGCCACGGGCGGTGGCCTACCGGCACCCAGCTATTCCAATGTAGCCACCGTAGCGCGCCGCCTCCAAGTGGTAATTCCCAATGCCTTCACACCCAATGGCGACGGGCAAAACGACGTATTTGGAGTGAAGGGTCGCTTTTTGGGCACTTTTCTGCTGGTAGTGATAGACCGTAGCGGGCAGGAGGTATTTCGGGCTACCGACCGCACTCAAACCTGGGACGGCCGCATTGGCGGGCGCCTCCCAGTACCCGCAGCGTACGTGTGGCGCTTCGAAGCTACCGATGCCACCGGCCAGCGCGTGGTAGACCACGGTACCGTCACGATTTTGCGGTAGTGCTTACTATGCTTGTGGGTCAGCCGGCGCCGACCGGCTACTGATTAGATCCACCAGCAATCGACATAAGTCGTCTTCCTCGAAAGGCTTGGTGAGGCAGGCGTTCATACCGGCGGCCAGGTAACTGGCCTGATCTGCCTCGAAAGCGTTGGCTGTTAGCGCAATGATGGGCACACTGGCCCGTCGGGCGGTTGAATATTGCCGAATAGCGTGGGTCACCTCTACCCCACTCAGCCCCGGCATCTGAATGTCTAGAATAGCCGCATCGTAATCAGTTGCTTGCAGCTGCGACAGGGCATCGAGGCCATTGCCGACGGCGTATACCAGCACGCCCCAGTGCTCCAGCATTACGGTGGCCAGCCATTGATTCACCATGTTGTCTTCGGCCAGCAGTACACGCACGCCATTCAGCTCGGGGTAGTTGGGTGCAGCTGGTTGCTCGGTTGGTTGGCTAATAGCGGTCATATCTTCGGCACGGGGTAGAGTGAGCACAAAGGAAAAGGTTGTGCCCTGGTTGGGCATGCTGCTCAGCAGCAAGGTACCACCCATATAGCGCACCAGCTGCTCGCTGATGGCCAGCCCTAACCCAGTGCCCCCAAAACGCCGGCTGGTTTCGGCGCTGGCCTGCGCGAAACTTTCGAAAATAGCCTCCTGCTGTTCGGGCGCGATGCCAATACCAGTGTCGGTCACCCAGAAACGAAGTGTCAGGTCGGTACTGGTTTCGCGCAAGACTGTTAGGCCAAGCCGAACGCTACCCTTCTCCGTGAACTTGATGGCATTGCTGAGCAGGTTGAGCATAACCTGGTGCAGACGGTAGGCGTCGCCGAGCAGACGCGGGATAGGCGGGCCGTCTACTGGGTTCAGAATCAATTGCAAGCCTTTTTGCGCAGCCAATGGGGCTACCGTTTGGCTGGCCCCTTCCAACAACACATCCAGGCTAAAGGCAGCCTGATCAAGCTCCAGGTGGTTTGCCATTATTTTCGCCATATCCAACACATCATTCACCAACGCCAGCAAGTGCTGCCCCGCCCGCCGCATGGTAGTCAGGTACTCATGCTGCTGAGGGGTCAGCGGTGTTTTTTCCAGTAGGGTGGCCATACCCAGTACGCCATTCAGCGGCGTACGGATTTCATGGCTCATCCGTGCCAGGAACGCTTCTTTTGCGCGGGCATTGTCTTCGGCCTCCTGCTGCGCCTTTTTCAGCGCGGTGATGTCCGTACTAACAATCAGCAATTCCGGCTCTTTATCGATCTGCGGCAGGGCGCGCATGTGCACTTGCAGAAAACGGGTTTCGCCCGATACCATTTCCAGCGGCAATTCCGTTGTTAAGGGCTGCTGCGACGCCAGAACCTGCAGGCCCAATTTATGAATCAGCCGAAGCTGCTGTTGCACCACGGCAGTTTGTTGGCTGGCTGGCAGCATGTGCTGGCTGCGAGCAGCCATTTCATCAAAAGCGGCATTATGAAATACTACTTCATTAGCTTCATTCTTCACATAAATAACGCTGGGTAGCGAGTCTACGATCAGACGGATGAATGCTTCCTGCGCCCGCATTTGGGTCTCGGCCTGTTTTTGCCATTCCTCAGCCTCATAGCGAGCAGTGATGTCAATACCCGAGCCCACTACCAGTTGCAGGTCGCCGGTAGCGTTGACGACGGGACGTAAGTGGCGCAGCGTGCGCTTGTTGCCGGTGGCGGTAACGGCAGTTTCTTCCCAGGTAACATCGGCACGGGTTTCCACTGCCTGCCGGAAGTGCTTTTCCCGCTCCTGAGCCACCGTTACGGAGCGCCCCCGATACCGAAAATACTCCTCGTTGGTCATGCCCAGTATTTGTTGGCGGACCTGCGGATCGGAAATAGACGAAGGGTTGGTGAACAGGTAGCGATGCTGCGCATCGAACACGGCCACGTCAACCGGCAGCAGATTCAAAATAGACTCGTAGAACTCCCGCTGACGCGTGGCGGCCTCCTCCATTTCCTTCCGCTCGGTGATATCCAGCCCCGAGCTGACCACCATGCGCACGGCCCCGTCGGGCCCGGTAATGGCCCAGCAACGACGCAGCCAGTACTGCCCCCTGTTATTTTCATCATCATACAGAAACTCTTCCCAAACTGACTCGCGCCTGTTGCACATAGCTTCTGCAAACGCACGCTCACGCCCTTCAATAATAGCTGCCGCCCGCCCGCGCATCTCGCAGGCTTCCCTGTTTGTTTTGCCCAGCATTTGCTGCCGCTTGGTGGCGTTGGGCTCCACGGCCGGATTAACGAACATATAACGGTGCTGGGCATCAAACACCACTACCCCCGCGGGGATTTCCATTAGAATAGTCTCATAGAATAGCTGCTGCTCCACCAGAGCCTGCCGGGTTTGCCGCTGCACCGTAATATCGGTTAGATAAAGCGTGGTGTAGGGTTGGCCTGGCACCACGGCCACCGTCAGCAGGTAATGTCGCTCGCCCACCGTTAGCTCCTGCGGATACGGTCCGGCAGGGGCTTCCAATGCGGTGTGCGCCATCTCCAGCATCTGCTGCTTCAGCGCGACCTGCTCAGAAACGGCCAGCCTGTGCAGCAGCTTTCGCGCAGCGGGGTTGGCATACACGGTTGCGCCAGTGGACACCAAGCGCAGAATTGGATTGGGGTTTTGCTCTACAATATGAGACGCTGCGTGCAACGCGGCCGCCTGCTGGTGCTGCTCGGTTACATCGCGGTAGCAGATCAGCCGGCCCGCCCGTGCGTAATCCAGCACCAGATAATCCAGCTCTACTACCCTACCATCGGCCAACCGAAACTCCTCCCGCAACTTGGTCTGGCCAGCCTGGTGCATGGCTTGTGCCCGCTCGGCAAACGATTTAGGGTCTTGGAAAGCGTCATCAATCCGTACGGTATCAGCGGGTATGGCCGCGTAGACGTTCGCCACGTTGGCATCGTCGGCCAGACCAAACATCTGCCGAAAATGCTGGTTCACCAGTTGAATTTCACCCTCCTGATCTACCAATAGCAACCCAACACGTAGGTTATCCACCAGCGCCGCCAGCTGCCGCTGGTTGCGTTGCGCCTGGGCACTCACTGTGGCTAGCTGTTGCTCCAGCGCGGCTATGCGCGCCTCCGCCGCGGCCAGAGCGGCCTCTGCTCGTTCGCGGCATATCTGTTCGGCAGCCATGCGCGCAACCAATGGCTGATAGGAATCGGACGGAAATGTACTCATCACGTAATCAACACCTGCTTTCAAACTTACTGCCTGGCAAAGCAAGCGTTTTTCCGCTTAGCTCAGCAATAAGCCGACCAACTGATTTTACGTCACGGGCTGAGGGTCACCGTTTCTGCCTTTGTAGTGCGTAGGGTGCCGGGTACTACCCTACTTCTTACGCACTATTTGCCGTTAGCACGGGGCTTGCGTATGAGGTCAATGTTGATATACACGCACATAGTCTACCTCGTAACGACTGGGTAAGGTGGTGTCTGCCAGGGGGCCGCCGTTGTCGCCGCCCAAGGCCAGGTTGAGCAGGAGGTAGTGCGGCTGCATCATGGGGTTGCGGCCGGTACTATCCTGATTTACGGTTTCCGTCAGCGGCGTTTCGTTCAAAAGTACATCGTCCACATATAGGCGAATGGCTTCTTCATTCCAATCCATGCGCCAGACGTGGAATTTTTTGGCCCATTCTGGGTCAGAGAAGGAGTCGACTGCTTTAGCTTCGCTGTGCCACTTGGCGGTGTAGCGCTGGTTGGTGCCGGAGGCGACGTTGGCGAGAATCTTCCCCTTGTAGTACTCCATGATGTCGATTTCGCCGTTGGAGGGCCACTCGCCGGCCACGCCCAGCGTCCAGAACGCGGGCCACAGGCCGGCGCGCGCGTCAATACGCCCGCGCATCTCGAAGCGGCCGTACTGCCACTGGTGCCGGCCCTGCGTGTTCAGGCTGGCTGAAGTGTAGTCGATGGTAGGGCGGTTGGTTTTCCAGTTGGTACTACCGGGCTGATGGGTAGGGTTCGGGCGGTTTTCCTGGCGGGCCTCTATAACGAGTATTCCGTTTTCCACACGGGCGTTATCGGGCTGATACCATTGCAGCTCGTGGTTGCGCGTGAAACCATTTTCAAACTGCCAGTGCTTGGGGTCGGGGCGTCCTTCGGTGTTGAACTCATCGGCCCACACCAGCCGCCAGCCATCCGGCGCCGGGGTAGGCGCCGCAGCCCCCAACGACCAAGGCGTAGCCGCCTGCTTTGCGGAAGACGTTTCCGGCTGCCACTCCTTTATATAGACAGGCTGCGGGAGTAGATTTTCCAGCGTTTCGCCGTCGCCCTGGCCGGTGCGCTGCACAAACAGGTGCAGCACGTGCCGGCGTTGCCATAGCTCCGTATCATAGCTGGGCTCCCAGTTGCCCACGCTGGTGGTGGTCAGGTCCGTGATGGCCCACTGGTTTTGCGCGAGGTCGGGGCAGGCCGCCACCGAGGCGCGGTCCTGCCGCTCAGCGTCGCGGAATACGAGGTAGGCGGCTGTTTTGCCTTTCTTGGTTTCAACCAGCAGTTGCGGCCGCGAAATCGGAATCTTCTTGGTTCCTACCCCACTCAGGCTAAAAGGCGTGGTGCGCTGGCTGATCTGCTGCGTTTTCCAGGCGTTTCCAGTTTTATAAATCAACTGATACTGCGGCACTTGCGTACCCTGGGGCCGCCAGTAGGTAGCAATATAGGGCGTACCGGCCGCGTCGGTGGTAATAGTGGTTTGGTTGATCAGCTCGCTGTTTTGCGGAATGCGCGCCGCGTACTCAGCCGTGGCCTGGGTGATGGGTAGGCGGTAGGCTTCGCCGGTGCTGCGCTGCCAGGTTTTACCGCCGTCCAGAGAGCGGGCATAGGCCATGTCGTGGTTCGAGGCCACGTTGGGACTCTCCCGCCACACCCACGACAGGTGGATAGCGCCCTGGGCATCAATACAGGCCTGCCAGTAGGCGTTGCGCTGGCCTTCGCCGTCGATCAACACATCGTGCAGGCGACGCCATTGCTGGGTTTTGGCGGCGTAGTAGTTCAGGGCGAGGTTGCCGTTGCCGGAGCTGCCGTCGCGGTATAGGAACAGCAGGTCGCCCGAGGGGAAGCGGTGAAACTCGGGGTAGGTCACGTTCTTTTCCCGGTCGCCGGTCATGGGCACCAACTCGCTCATTTCCAGTGAGCCGGGTGCTTTGCTGCGGCAATAGTGCAGGGGGTTGCCGTGGTGGTCAAAGGAGCAATGCAGGTAGCCGCGCCCATCTACCATGATGCTGATGACGTTGTGGGCGTCTTTTACATGGCCTTGGTACTGGGTGCGCCGCACCTGCCACGGCCCGTGGGGTAGGCGGCGCTTGGCCAGCACCACGTAGCCCACTGAGTCGTAGTAGGCGGTGTACTGCTCCCGGCCATACGTCACCACGGAATTCTTGCGGAACACGGCGCCGTTCACGTTGTTTTTGGCCCAGCCCAGGCCCACGGGTGTTTGGGCGTGGGTAGGCGTAGCGAGTGAAGCAGTACCGCTCAGCGCCAACGCCAGTAGCCAACGGGAACAGTTCATAGTGTGGTTTGGTCCAGGATTAGGGTAGAATTAACTGCAATAGGACGTCATGCTTCTTTGAACGTCATGCTTCGACAAGCGGACGCCAGATGAAGCATGATGTTCTTGTTAGCTTACTTACCGTTGGCTTTCGGCTGTACCTGCGAAGTAGCCCCCTGGCTAGTTTTGCTACCATCGAGCAAGCGCAGCGTGTAGGTGTAGGTGTACTTCTTGTCGAGCAAGCGATATTGCTCGTGCGGTAGGGCGCCCCAGCTGTTGTCGCCGCCCACGCCGCGCTGTTTCAGGTCGAGGTGGAGGTAGGTTTGCTGGTGGGGCGGCAGGTCGGTGGGGTGCTGCTGTTTTTTGGTGAGGCCGGGGTCCAGGTCCTCGGCGCGGTATGGTAGGGCGCTGAAGCCCAGGGGCTGCTGCCCTTCTACCCGCAGGCCCTGGCCGGCGGCATCTGTCAGCGAAAACCAACGCACATCGGTGTGGTAGCCGTTTTCCTGAGGCCGGATGTAGCCCTGTACAAACTGCCCGGCCACCGAATCCTGGTAGGTCCCCAGGAAAGAAGCCGTGTTGCGGTCCTGGTAGTTTTCCCACGGCCCGCGGCCGTAGTAGCGTAGCTGGCGGAAGCGCTCCGGCAGCTCCAGGCGCATCCCGAAGCGGGGTAGCTCTGGCAAGTCCTTGCCAGTCATATCAATAGCGGCCGTCACCTGCACGGCGCCATCGGGGCCAATGAGGTAGGAAACCGTGTAGGGCACGCCCACGGCCGTTAGTAGGTAGTCTACTTTGATGGGTAGGCCGGCGGCCGACTGCTCGCCCACGGTCACCTTCTGCACCTCACGCGCGGCGTGGGCTGTACGCCACACGCCCAGTTTCTGCGGCATGCCGTTACCGAAGTCGTTGTCGGTAGGGGCGCGCCAGAAGTAGGGCTCGGGGAAGCTGCCCAGCGTGCGCTGGTCGCCACGATGGTAGTCGGTGAGGCGGCCCTGCTTGGTGTTGAACTCACCGTGCACGTCGCCGGCTGCGAAGGTCAGCTTATCGCCCTCGCGCTGCACTTGCAACTGGCCGGCAGCGGCCGGGGCGGCGGCAAAATAGGTAGCGGCAGGCGTCAATACAAACTGCTCGCGGGCTACCTCGTGGCCGGCCGGCAATAGCGGCGCGGCGGCTTTGGTGGTAGCAAACACGTTCAGCACGTACTCGGTGCCAGGCTCGGTTTTCATCGTGGGTAGGCCCAGCTTCACTTCCTTCTGCTGACCAGCAGCCAGCTTGCCCACGGCGAAAGTACCGGTTTTGGCTACCATGCCATTGCGCAGCAGCTCCCAGCGGAAGGTATAGTCGTTCAGGTCTTTAAAGGAGAAGCCATTCAATACCGTTATGTGGCCATTGGTGGGCTGGGCCGCCGAGAAGCGGATATCCTGGTACACCTTTTTCACTTCCAACAGGCCAGGGTGCGGCACGCGGTTGGCCGATACCAGACCGTTGGCGCAGAAGTTCTCATCGTTTTGCAGCAGCAAGCCGCCCAGATCGCCGCCGTAGGCATAGAAAATGCGGCCATCGGCGGCGCGGGTTTGCAGGCCCTGATCCACCCAGTCCCAGATAAAGCCGCCCTGCATACGCGGCGAACTTCGGATCAAGTCCCAGTATTCCTGAAAGTTACCGTTGCTATTGCCCATCGCGTGCGAGTATTCGCACATGATGAAAGGCCGGGTTTTGTCGGCGGCGGTGGCGTAGGTCTTCATCGAGTTCATGCCCGGGTACATGGGGCACACGATGTCGGTGTCTTCCTGTTCGCCGGCCTGCTCAAACTGCACCGGGCGCGAAGGGTCGCGCTGCTTCAGCCACTTGTAGGCATCATGAAACACGGGGCCGTTGCCGCACTCGTTGCCCATGCTCCAGATAATCACCGAGGGGTGGTTTTTGTCGCGCTCCACCAGCCGCGCAATGCGGTCGAGGTGGGCGGGCGCCCACTCGGGTAGGTAGGCCGGGTGCTTGCTCTTGTCGAATCCGCCCTGCCACTCGGCACCCATGCCGTGGGTTTCAATGTTGGCCTCGTCTACCAGGTAGAAACCCAGCTCGTCGCAGAGGCGGTACCACTGCTCGTCGTTGGGGTAGTGCGAGGTCCGCACGGCGTTGATGTTGTGCTGCTTCATCAAAGCTAAGTCCTTGCGCATCATTTCGTCCGTCACTACGCGGCCGGTGAGGGGCTCCATCTCGTGGCGGTTCACGCCGTGCACCTCCACCGGGCGGCCATTCACCATGAGTTGCGCGTCCTTGATTTCCACTTTACGGAAGCCTACCTGGCAGCCCGTTACGGCCAAGGCCTTGCCCTGGGCATCTTCCAAGGTCAGGCGGCACTGGTAGAGGGTAGGCACTTCCGCCGACCACGGCCGCACGTTCTTCACTGTGCCCTTGAGCTGCACGGTCTCGGCGCCGGCTGCTACTGGCTGCTGCTGGCGCAGCACGGTTTTGCCATTGCTGTCCAGGATTTCGGCCGTGAGGCGGGCCGGAGCGCCCGCCGCCGCGCCAAAGTTGCGCAGCGTGACATCGGCCGAAAACTGGCCGTTTTTGTAGGTAGGGTCGAGGTCGGCGTGGGTGAAGAAGTCCCAGATGGTGCGCTGGGGCAGGCTGTAGAGGTACACGTCGCGGTCGAGGCCGGAGAGGCGCCAGAAGTCCTGGTCTTCGAGGTAGCTGCCGTCGTGCCAGCGCGTGACCTGCACGGCCAGCGTGTTCTCGCCCGATTTCAGGTGCTTGGTAATATCGAACTCGGCCGGCGACTTGGCTACCTTGCTCATGCCCACGCGCTGCCCGTTCACATACACCACCGCGTAGCCGGAGATGGAGCCGAAGTTCAGCAGCACCTCCCTACCCGCCCAGGCAGCCGGCACCGTGAAGGTGCGCCGGTAGCTGCCCACCGGATTGTCGCGCCCCCCAATGAAGGGCGGATTTTTAGGAAAGGGGTAGGTGATGTTGGTGTAGATGGGCGTACCGAAACCCTTGATTTCCCAGTTGGAGGGCACGGCAATGCTGGCCCAGCTTTTATCATCGAAGCCAGGCTGCTGGAAGTCGGTGGGGCGCTCAGCGGGGCGAGGCACGTAGTTGAACTTCCAGGGGCCGTTCAGCGACTGGTGGTAGGGCGAGCGGGTGTAGTCGTTGGCGGCCACGTCGGTGGCCTTGTCATACACCATGAAGCTGGCGTGGGGCTTCTCCTTGTTCTGCTCAAACACCCGCGGGTTTTCCCACTCGTTGGGGGTATTTTGGGCGGTAGCCGCGCCGCTGGTTAGGAGCAGGGCAGCCGTTAGAAAGTGAAAGTTGTGCATCGAATAGATGAGGTAAGCGAGGCAATTAGCGGCGTGGTTGGCACCGCGTGGTTGGCCTCAGTAATGCATAGACAAACCTACGCCACTCCCGCCGGAGTAACCGGGGGCATTTCGGGAGAATGGCAGGGTGATATTCGTCGGGCGGTGTGGTGGCTGGCTTTTAGCATACTGTAAACACCCTACCCACAATTGTCTATAATTAGTTGATTATCATCTGTAACACATCATCCGCTACCTGCTAACGCCCCTACCCTGCACCCGGATAACAACCAGCGAATAGGGCTGCGCCGTGTAGGCAAACGCTTTGCGAGCTTTATAGCCCGACTTTTTAGGTAGCACTGTTTGCGGACTGGTGAAGGTGTTCTTGGCCTCCTTATCGCCCGTCAGCACGGTTAGCGTTGCGGTAGATGTCAGCCCCTTGAAACGCGCCAACTCCACCCGGAAAGTCTGCGCTGTGGGGCTGGTATTCACCAACTTCAAAATCACGTCGCCCGTTCGGGCGTCGCGCACGCAAGAGGCGGCCAGGGTGGTATCGGCGGCCGTACCGGCAGGGAGTGTTACTACCCCCTGATGATACGTATTGCCTTGGTTTTGGCCAAAGAGCTGCTGCACGTAGTAATTCACCGTGGGTGCTACGGTGGTATTGGTGAAGTAAATAAGATCGGGGTTCCACTGAGTATGACCTTCTTTGGCCAGTAGCGGCGCGTAAGAAGCCAATTGCACCACGTCGCCGTTGCGCTCCAGGCTTGTCATGTAAGCGGCTTCGGCTAGGGCATTGTATAGCGTATTGCCCCGCGAGGCATATTCACCCAGATACACTTTCGCTTTGGTCCGGTCGTAGCTATCGTAGCGCTGGTTGTTGGCCAAAAACCACTTTGGGCTTTCATAGTAGTGTTCATCCACGAGTGGCACGTTGAGCTGGTTGGCCAGTGCCCAGCCCAGGTCGTAGTCCTCGCCTTTGGGCGAGGGTCCTACGGTACCCACAATTTTTAAGTTTGGATATTTCGCGTGCACAGCGTTGTAAACCAACGTAAAGCGGCTCCGAAAATCAGGGGTAATCTTGTCTTCGTTGCCAATGCCGATGTACTCCAGGTTGAAGGGCGCTGGATGACCAGCAGCCGCACGCTTTGCTCCCCAGGGTGAGGTAGCCGGGCCATTGGCCCACTCCACCAGGTCGAGCACATCCTGCACATAAGCATCCATCTCACTGAGCGGAATAGCTTGTTGCCCGGTACCGCCAATCCGCCACGACCCACCCGAGTTCTGACAGCTTACGCCGGCGGCCACCACAGGCAGAGGTTTAGCCCCTATGTCTTCGCAAAACTGAAAATACTCGAAGTAGCCCAGCCCGCCGGTTTGGTGGTAGCCCCAGATGTTGCGTTGCGCCACACGCTGCTCCACCGGACCAATGGTTTGCTTCCAGTCGTACAGGTTGTCGAGCCCATCGCCGTGGGTCAGGCAGCCACCTGGGAAGCGCACAAACTTGGGGTTGATATCGGCAATGGCCTGCGCCAGATCGGGTCGCAACCCGTTGCGGTGGTGGTGAAACGTGGTTGAGGGAAACAGCGAAATCATGTCGAGGTCGATAGTGCCCTTGCCGGTAGCCAGCACCACGAGCGTAGCCTTGTCCTCGGTAGCGCTGGGCGTAAGGGTAGCATCGTACTGTTGCCACTCCCCCTTCTGCGCCGACAACGTTGTTTCGGCCAGCACCTGGTCTTTGGGACCACGCAACTGCACCAGCAGCGGCATTGCTTCCTGCGATTTCACCCGCGCCCACAACGAGAAATTGACCTTTTCTCCCGCCCGCACCGGAATACCATCAAAACCGGCATTTTTTAGTCCTAGTCCTTTCTGGAATGGGCTTTCCACCCGCAGTTCTGCATAGTGCGGATTGTTTGCGTGCAGCGGCGCGGCACTTTCCACTGATACGCTACCCATTGCGTACCCCTCGTGCAGGTACTCCCAGGCCGTGAGCGGACTCCAGCCAGCGTGGTCGCTCGGCGCGTACTCAAACGAGCGATTTTGTATCAGCTCGGCGTATAGCCCGCCATCGGCCGCATAATTGATATCCTCGAAGAAGATGCCAAACAAGTCGGTACTGATGGGTTTGCCAGCCGGCGCGGTTTGGCCCAACGTCAGTAGTGGTGCAGCCAGGGTCAGAGCGACAGCACAGGCGAAAGCACAGCGAAAGGAAGTGGTCATAAGAAACGGATTATTTAGCTGAATACGGCTGCACTACAAAGCCCCCGTGCGCTGGCAGCGTCACACTCACGGTACTGCCCAACACCGGCCGCGTCGGTAGCGTTGATGCTGGTCAGGTACCAGCGGCCATCGGGGGCTGGCGCGCCAGTACGGCGTACTGACCAGGGTAGCCCTCCAGGAAGCGCACGGCGGCCCAGCGCGGCGGCGGCACCTCGGCACTGCGATAACGCACGGCGTAGGTAGGCTGGCTCTGGTTGGTCACGTCCACGGTCACTTGCACGGCGCCATTGGGGCTGTCCACGCGAATGGGTTTGGCGACGTAAGTCAGGCTTAGCAGACCCAAAAAAGGCAGGAAGTGCGTGATGGCACGTAGGTAGTAAGATGACATTCAGCAGGAATTCATGAGGGTTTGTGACACCCTTTAGATGCAGTAAGGTGCAGTCGTTCTGGTGGGCGCCTCACCCCTTTCGCGCCGTGTATGCTTTTTTCGAAAGATTTTATGTCGTTCCATCCAAGCTACCGCTTGCCCACGTGGCGGTACATCTCGCTGGCAGCCAGCAGGAACGCCCCTACCCCAAAGTTGGAAGTGGAGCTTTTATCAACCACCTGGCCGGGAATGGCTTTCTCGCCGATGGGCTGCACGTAGCCGATGGTGCCATCGGGTTGCAGAGCCGTGGTGGTGAGGTACTGCCAGCCTTTCAGGGCCGTAGGCAGGTACTCTTTGCGGTCCAGCACGCCGTGGTTGATACCCCACAGGTAGGCGAAGGTATTGAAGGCTGTGCCGCTGGTTTCGGGGCCGGGCGCGTGCTGGGGGTCCAGGAGGCTGCGCGTCCAGTAGCCTTCGGGCTGCTGGGCTTGCTTGAGGGCGGCAGCCAGGCCGCGGTATTTGCTTACGTACTCGGCGCGGTGCGGGTCAGTGGCGGGTAGGTCTTGCAGCACTTTGGCCAAGCCAGCAAACACCCAGCCGTCGCCGCGCGCCCAGAAGTCCTTTTTGCCGTTTGCCGACTTATGCTGGGGGTACACGTACTTGGCGTCGCGGTAGTAGAGGCCGGTTTCCTGGTCGTACATGATGCTGTTGGCGTAGCTGAAGTACTCATGCAGCTTACTCAAGTACTGCGGGTTGTTGGTGATGTTGTAGAGCTTGGTCATTACGGGCATCACCATGTAGAGGCCGTCGGCCCACCACCAGTAGTCGTTTTGCGGGGTGCTCATCTCGTACTCCATCACCTCGCGGGCGCGGGCAATGCGTATCGGGTCGGGCTTCAGCTTGTACAGGTCGGCGTAGGTTTGAAAGCAGATCTGCCAGTCGCCAAACAGCACGTGGTCAGGCGCTTCGCCGTACTTGTATTTCCAGGTGGCTTTGTCGTCGGAGGTGGCGCCTTTCCAGTTGTTGTGCTCGGCCCAGGTTTCCGAATATTGGCGGTACTTTTCATTGTTAGTAACGGCATACGCCGCCATGTTGCCGGTATGATAGGCGGCTACGTCCCAAAAAGCGCGTTGCTGCGGCGGGTGCCCGGCCTGCCAATGGTCGTTTACCTTCGTGATGAGCGCCAGCACCTCTGTCTTTTTTGGCTGTGCGTAGGCCGTGGTGGCAGTTTTGGAAGTGGTGCAGGCGGTGGGTAGGCCCAGCAGGAGGCTTGCGCCCAGCAGGTAGGTAGGGATACGGTTCATAGAGTGAAAGAGCAGGTTTGCGGGAAGTAGTCATCTGCCGGTCGGTCGACGTTGCACACGCTTCGTACTGATGGCTGCTCCAGACTGCGCAGACATCAGCAACGATACCGGTCCGACGCCTACAGCATCGAACCGGCAGACGACTATGGCTGATAGGGCTTGCCCACTACCAGTTTGTTGCCCGACACATCCACTTCAAACAGATGCGGAATGCGGCGGTAGTGGCCGTTGATGTCCTTGTGGCTGTGCGCGGCCATCAGGAGCTTGCCATTGAGGGTGCGGAACAGCATGCCGTGCCCGTAGTTGGGCGGGGTGATGGGGTCTTTCTCCTGCACCCAGGGACCATCAAGAGTGCCGCTGGTGGAGTAGGCCACGCCCTGCGTGTAGGCGTCGTAAATCCAGCTGGTCCAGATCATGCCCAGGCGGCCGGTTTTGGTGCGGAACAGGTAGGGGCCGTCGGTTACTTTGTTGGGGCGGTCCTGGCCGTTCTTATCCTTTTCGCGGCTCCAGGGCGAGTCGCTGGCCCGAAACAGCAGCTTGCTCTCCCCTACCGTACCGCTCAGATCGGACTTCAGCTGTATCTTTTCGATGGTGCCGTTCAGGTTCTGCAACCACTCGTAGCAATACACCAGGTAGGGTTTCTGGTCCTTATCCACCCACAACGTGCCATCGAGGGTAGGCTTGCTGGCGGGCAGGTAGGTGGCATCACCGTTCGGGATGGGCACGTAGGGGCCGCCCGGCTGGTTGCTGACCAGCACATGGCAGGCCCGGCGCTCAATGGCAATGTCCTGCACCGTGTCAATCTTGACCGCTTGATTGGTGAAGGTGGCGAAGTAGTAATACTTGCCCTGGTAGGGATGAATCTCGGCGGCCCAGATCATGGGCTTCGGCCCCATCCAGGAGGCAGGGTCGGGCTGGGCTACGGGGTAGGGACCACTCCAGCGCTTCATATCCGGGCTTTTCCAGAGCAGGCCGCCGGTGCCGGTCATGTAGTACTGATGGGTTTTCGAGTCGGCCAAGATAAACGGGTCGCTCAGGCCAATGGAGTCCAGCGGCACATTTTGCCGGATGGCCGGCCGTTTCGCGTTCTGCGCTTGCACGGCCACCGATAGCGCCAGGCACCCGAGTAGCAATAAAAGGTTGATTTTCATGCGTTTTATCTTAATAACACTCTACTGAGCGCAGCCGAAATACGTACAAAGTCCTACCACAACAGCACCACAACAGCACCACAACAGCACCTCAACACCACTCAGCGGGCCGCTTATTTCACTTAGACGGCTTTCTCACCGGCTTTTTCTCACTACCCGCTTTCGCCCCCGACAAGCGGTAGAACACTGTGCCGTGCCGGCGCACGTAGGGAGCCAGCGCCGCATCTTTCGCCACGAAGCGCTTGCCGCTCCATAGGTCCGTGACGGTGGTGCCGGCGGCCAGGCCCAGGTCGCGCAGCGCCACACTCACCCGCACCGAGTCGGCGGGCGGGGGTAGCATAGGATTTTGGGTGAATACCAACGCCTGAAACGTACCGCCCGTGTTCTGCCCCGCCGCCGCTTGGTCGAGGCCAACAGTAGCAGTGAAGCGGGTGTAGCCGGCCGGCACATCGTACTCAATTACGGAGCTGGCGTGTGTGCCCAATCCCTGCGCGTAGGTTTGCCCGGCCACTTGCAGCGGCCCGCCCGATACGCTTTTATCTTGGCTCACCTTGCCCCAGCCGGCCGTGGCCTGCTGCCAACGCAGCTTGCTGAGCGGCATGGTTTCCGAGCCCCGGTGCAGTGTCGGGTTCAGCCAATTGGCGTGGTCCCAGGCCGTGCCATCGTCGCCATCGCGCACCACCAGGTAGAGCTTGCGGGCACCCTTCAGCTCCACGCTCACCGGCTGTTGCGGCTGCTGCCGATTGATGGGGGCACTGGCCCAGGCGGCGGTGCTGGCGGGGGCCGGCTGTTGGTCCTGGGCGTTGAAGAGGGCCAGAAATTTATCACCCGTAGCGGGGTCGTCGGCGGTCCAGCCTACCAGGTCGCCGCGGCGGAACAGCTGGCGGCCATTGGTGCTGTGCTGGTTCACGTGCAGCACGTTCTGGTTGGTAAGCAGGCCCAGGGTGAAGGCGTCGTTGCTGGGCAAATCGCCGCCAAACATGAGGGGCGAGCGGAAAATGCTCCACAATGTCATCAGGGTGCGCTGCTCGTCGGGCGTGAAGCGCGTCATCCGGTCGTCGCCGCGTTCGGCCCGAATGCCCAGGCGGCCCAACGGCAGCATATCGGCATCGGGCCAATTGCCGGGGCGGGTGTAGGGCGCCCACCGCTCGCACACCGCAAAGTGCTCCTTCAGCTGGTCCCAGGAGTCCCAGAAGTCGCCCACGGTGCGCCACATGTTGGCGTGCTGCTGCGCGTGTTTGGCATCGGCAATGGGCGTTTCGCCCGGCGACATGCTCAGCACGATGGGCCGGCCAGTACGGTCTATGGCCTTGCGAATCAGCTCAATCTCGCCCGCGTGGTACGGCTCCGAAAGATCATCTATCTTCACAAAATCGACCCCCCAGCTGGCGTACAGCTCAAAAAGAGAGTTGTAGTACTCCTGCGCCCCCGGCTTGTCGGGCACAATGGTGTACATGTCGTGCAGCCAGCGGCATTGGCCCTCTGTAGTATAGATGTCGGCAGCTATCAGTTGGGTGCCTTTGATGGGCAGCTTGCGCTGCACGGCCACCACCGGCACGCCGCGCATGATGTGAATGCCAAACTTCAGCCCCTTGGCGTGCAGGTAGTCGGCCAGCGGCTTGAAGCCCTGCCCGCCGGCAGCCGACGGAAACCGGTTGGGCGCGGGCACAAAGCGGCCATACTCGTCGAGGTTCCAGTCGGGGTTTTTCTCGTTGTAGCCGTGGGCCGTATCGTTGCCCACATACCACCGAATGTCGACCACCACGTACTCCCACCCACTGGGCCGAAGGTACTGGGCCATGTAATCGGCGTTGGCGCGGGTTTCGGCTTCCGTCACGGTGGGGCCGTAGCAGTCCCAGCTGTTCCAGCCCAGCGGCGGCGTGGTGGCCCAGTTGCGGAAGGGCGGCTGGAGCGGAGCGGGTTGCTGAGCCTGGGCCAGATGGGCGCTACCCACCAAAGCAAGGGCCAGCAGGCCACTCAATCGATTGTTTACTAAACGAATATCTAGAGACATAGAAGATTATTTCAGTTTCACCGGCTGAATGCCCGCGTGGGTAGGCGTCACCTGCTTGATACTACCGTCGGCGTTGAACTCCATCTTATCGATGCACACCTCGCGGTTGTAGCCAGCCGCTTCCCCCATCTTGATGCCTTTGGGGTAGGTGAAGCGGTGATACACCAAATACCACTCGTCGTGGCCGGGCACCTGGATGGTGCTGTTGTGGCCCGTGCCGTAGATGCCCTGAGACGGGTCTTTGCTGACCACCAAGTTGTTGGCGGGCACCGTAATCTTGCCCAGCGGCGTGGCCGAGGTGCCGTAGCGTACCTGGTAGTTGGGCGAGCGAGTATCGTCCTCGCTCCACATAAAGTAGTAGGTGCCGTTGCGGTAGAACACGTGGGCGCCCTCGCGGAACGTCTTGTCGGGCGTCATCACCTGCGTGGTGCCGGATTTCAGGCTCACCAGGTCGTCGTTCAGCTCGGCGCCGGCCATGTAGCCGTTGCCCCAGTACAGGTAGAGTTTGCCGCTTTGGGGGTCGCGGAACACGGCGGGGTCAATCTGCTGGCCGCCTTTCACGCCCTCGGGGCGCTGGTCAATCAGGGGTTTGCCGGTGTCTTTGAACGGGCCGGTGGGGCTGTCCGACAGTGCTACCCCAATTTTAGCGCCCGCGCAGAAGTAGTAGGCGTAGCGGTAGCCGGTGGCGGTTTTCTGCTCAATGATGCACGGCGCCCAGGCATTTTTCTTCTCCCAGCTTACGTCGCGGGGCAAGTCCAGAATCACGCCCTCGTCCTGCCAGTTCACCAGATCCGGCGACGAAAACGTTTTGAAGTAGGTGCCCGACCAGCCCGTAAACCCGTCGGAGGTAGGGTAGAGGTAGAATTTGCCGGTTTTCTCGGCGTACATAACAGCCGGGTCGGCGTAGTAGCCGTTCAGGGCCGGGTTGTGCGTTTCGGTGGCCGACACCGTGTAGGTGCGCTGCTGGCCGCCCTGCCCTATCGTGTAGGTCACGGGGCCGTTGGCGAAGTTCTGCGGGCCGCTTGGCTTCACGTCCAGCCCAAACGCCGTGAGCTGCGGGTCGAAGGATTGCCGGTTGGTGCCCGGCAGCACCAGATACGCCACCTTGCCGGCCGCGCTATCCACCACCGTATTCTGCTGACGAATTGCCTTGTTCTGTGCCATTTGCAGCACATCGGTGGGAGCCAGCCAGCGGTTAGCCAACCGGCTGGCCTCCTGCGTGGTGATGGGCAGCACGGTGCCGTGGCGGGGGTGGAAGTTCATGCGCACCTCGTCGTCTATTACCTTAAAGTGCTCGAAATCGGAGGTGCGCGTAAATTGGTAGCGGCCCTTGCCGTACACGTCGTACATCAGAATGTAGTCGTTGCTGTTGTTGAGCTTGAAGGTGCCCGCGCCCTCCACGGCATCCTTGGTTTGCTGCACGTAGGGGTCGCGCAGTTGGTAGCCCTCCGTCAGCTTATCCGACACAGCCACTTTGATGCCGTTGCCCTGGCCTTCGGTCTTGAAAAACAGGTAGTACTTGCCGTCTTTCGCCACAATATCACCATCAATGCACGAGCCGTTGGTGGGCGAGAAAAACAGCTGCTTCGGCTCGCCTTCCAGGTCCGTGAAGTCCTTGTTGGCGTAGGCGTAATAGATTTTATCGGGCTCCGAGCCGTGCTGCAACGAGAAGTACACCATGTACTTCTTGGCCTTGGCATCGTAGATGGTCTGCGGGGCCCACACCCGCTTCAGATTCTCCTGGTTGGGGTACTTCTTCTGGATGTTGACTACGCTGGACTTCCAGGTAATCAAGTCGTTGGACTTGAGCAGCACCATGGCCCGGTTGGAGTCCCAGCCCTTGGCTGCCACCATATCGGTGGCTACCATATAAAAGGTTTTGCCGTCGTGGCCGCGCAGGATGTGTGGGTCGCGCACGCCGCCGGTTTCGCTGATGGCTGCCGAGCTGATGACGGGCCGGTTGTCGTTGAGGGCGGTGTAATGGTAGCCATCGGTGCTAAGCGCGAAGCGGATGGCTTCCTGCTCTTTGCCGTTGCCAGTGAAGTAGGTGAACAGGTAGGCGGTAGTGTTCAGCTTTTTCGGGGGCTTGCCGAGCGCAAGCGGGGCGGCCAGCACTGGTGCCAGTAACAGAAGGAGCAGGTAGGAAAAGCGTTTCATCAAGCGAATTGGTATACTGAAAAATAACATTTTGCTGAGCGAAAGCGGCGTTGTAGTCGACGCAGCTACAGCCTTCGGTAGGTGGCCTACCCTGCATGACGAGGTAGGAAATTATCTAGGAGGAGGTCAGTAAGTTACAGCTTCACCGTCACCTTCTTGCCCGCGTAGCGCACTTCCTTGGCGGGCTCGGTGCCCTCGCCTACCCCGGTGCCGTGCTGCTCATCCACTAGCACCGCCCGGAACGTACGCTGCTGCTGCATACCCGGAAACGAGCCGGCGCGGTTTTCCACGGTCAGCTGCCGGGCCTTGTCGTTCCAGCGCATTCGGATGGTAGCATAGGCGCCTTTTTCGTAGTTGTAGTTGTCATTTTCGTCCTCGTAGAGCGTGAATTCGCCATCAGCACCCGGATACACGCGTATTTCCAACGGCGCATCGGCCTTCTCGCCGGTGTATTGCTGGAGCGGCCCCAGCGGTAGCACTGCGCCGGCGCGCACGTAGAGCGGCATGAGGTCAATGGGCGTGGCGCGCTGCACTGTCTGCCCCCCGTTGTGGCGCTTGCCCGTCCAGAAATCCACCCAGTTCGTGCCGGCTGGCAGGTACACGTCGGTGGTTTTGGTTTGCGAGAAATCGGCGGGCACGGGCTGGTTTTTGTCGGGCCGGTTGACGTACTGCGCCTCCACCACCGGCCGCACCAGCAGGGCCGGCCCAAACATATACTCCGAGCCCATGTCTGCTACCTTTGGGTCGGTAGGAAAGTCCATGGGCAAGGCCCGCATCAGGGTGCCGGCGCGACTGGTTACGCCCCAGGCATTGGCGTAGAGGTAGGGTTGCAGGCGGTAGCGCAGGTCAATAAACTTCTTCTGCGCATCGAACGCCCAGCTGCCTTTCTCGCCAAACTGATAAATCTCGCGGGGCGTGTTCTCGCCGTGGGCGCGCATCATGGGCGTGAGGGCCGCAAACTGCTGCCAGCGCGTAAACAGCTCCTGAAACGCCGGGTCTTTCACGCCCTTTGGGTATTCGCCGTAGGGGAAAAAGCCGCCAATGTCGCTGTTCCAGTACGGAAAGCCGGTCAGGCTGAGGCTGAGCGCGGCGGCCGGCTGCTTGGCCAGCACGTCCCAGCGCGAGTTCACATCGCCCGACCACACCATGGTGGCATTGCGCTGCTGCCCGGCAAAGGCCGAGCGCGTGAGGATGAACACGCGCTTGGCCTCGCTGGTCTCGCGCTGGTGCTTATACACGCCGGTTGTGCTCATGAGGGGGTAGGCGTTGCGCACCCGCCGGAAGCTGCCCAGCGCCGTTTCGTTGTCGTCATCGGTGTCGAAGGGCTGGAGCTGGTCGGGCTCAGTGGCATCGAGCCACCAGCCATCCATGCCCAGACGGAAGATGTTCTTGTTCAGGTAGCTCCAGTAGATGTCGCGGGCCTCGTGGTCGAAGGCATCGTAGACCTTCACGTGGGGCGTGCGCGGCCAGGTAATAAAATCAAAGAGCATATCCTTGGCGGCAAACTCCTGGTAGGCCTTGGTCTTTTTGCCGAACGAAGGCCACACCGAAATAATCTGGTGGGCGTGCAGGGCGTGCACCTCGTCTACCATGCCCTGCGGATTAGGAAAGCGCGGGTTGCCGAACTCCGTGGAGTTCCAGTAGTCGTTGTCCTCGCCCCAGTACTGCCAGTCCTGCACAATGCCATCGAGGGGCACGCCCAGCGCGCGGTACTTCTTCACCACGTCCAGCAGCTCATCCTGTCCCCGGTAGCGCTCCTTGCTCTGCCAGAAGCCCAGCGTCCAGCGCGGAAACATGAGCACCTGACCGGTGAGGCTGCGGTAGCGGGCCACCACGCCATCGGCCGTGCCGTTGCCGTTCAGCAGGTAGTAGTCGGCGCAGTCGCCTACCTCTGAGTCGAACAGCGCACCTTGTTCATTGTCAGCAAACTGCGTAGTGGAGTAGTTGTCCCAAAACACCCCGTAGCCCTTGCCCGAGTGCAGTACAGGCACGGCAATAGCGAGGTTGTTCTGCTTCATCATCACCTTCTGGCCCCGGTAGTTGAGGTGCCCGTCCTGGTGCTGGCCCAACCCATACACCGCCTCACCGGAGGCCAGCTGAAACAGCTGCCGCACGCGGTAGGTGGCAGTGCCCAGGTCCTTTTTGGCCGTGAAGCGCGAGCCGTAGGCCTTTTCGCTCACCAGCGGCTGCCCTTTGGCCGTGAGAAAACTCACTTGCCCAGTTTTCTGGTCGATACGGACCTCCGTACTCGGGCTACTCAGGCTGATGACGTTGTTTTTGCTGGCGTATTTCAGCTTGCCCGGCGCGGGCATTTGTATCACTACCAGACTCTTTCGCTCTGTTGCCTGGTCCTTTGGGTATTTCAGAACCCGCACAATATCAGGGCTGTAAAATTGCACTTCCACCGCGAGCGAGTCGGTCGTGAGTCGGAGGCCGGTGGCGGTTTTTTGGTATTGCTGGGCGTGGGCAGCCGGCACTAGCAGCAGGCTAAGCGCCGCCGAAAATAGTGGGTGTAGAGTGGGTGTTGCCAAAAGAAAGATAGGTTTAGGTTTAGTAGTTCAATAGAAACGGTGATGCATAAGAAGGGTAGGCATAGAAGCCATTTGGGTTAGTCTGAAGCGGTGTAGAGACGCATACTTGCGTCTCGTCGTCCGCGTCGCGTGGTCAATGTCGTTCAACGACGAGACGCAAGTATGCGTCTCTACATCGTTTAGGAGGCCCGAAAAGCTTTGTAGCTTTCGACAGCTGCCTGATATGCTACCCCGAACGCGCAGCGCCCCACCTACCCCACAGATTCCCACGGCCATTGGGTAGGCTGTCTATGATGGAGTGCTATCAGTAGGCCCCGCTGCTTCCCTAATTAACAGCCAAGCCCAAGCACCCAATCAGTAGGGACGCCACGCGTTATGCGGAATAATAAACCTTGATTTTCAATAGCGTATCGTTTTTTGCTGACCGTTTGCCATGGTCAAGGTGATGACACCGGACTGAGCGTCGTAATGCAGATTTTTCACAGGCAGCAGCTCCTTGCTCGTCCATTTCTCGCCCGACTTTTTCCAGAGCAGCAAGGTGCTGAACACGATGGGATGGTTATCGGGCGAAGTAGTGCCCACGGCATTGGGTACAGTGCTTTGGGTAGCGGCCGGGTGCAGGCCGGTGGCGTCTACTACTTCCGTGACAGACCACCCACTCAGCGGCACCAAGGCTAGTTGGTACGTACCGTTGTCGATGAGCTGTACCGTGTGGCCCTGCACCTTGCGGGTGCTGCGCCGGATGGTACCCGCGAGCTTGGGTAGGGCATAGTGGCCCAGACGCAGGTCCGTGGCCGTGGGACTTTGGGCCACGTCTACCCGCAGGATGCCGTTGGGTAGGGGCATTTCGGCCAGGTGCAGCCGCACATCTTTGTTGGTTTCCAGCACGGCGTCGCGGTAGTACACGCCGTCCTCAAACTTCTTGAAGGTGTAGAGGCGCAGGGGCTCCCACTTGCCGTCCTTGTTTTTGAACACGTAGTTCATGGCTACTTCGCCGTTGGGGCCGTCGGCCTGCCACGGGAAGGCGCTGTTGTAGCTGAGGCGGTTGTAGTTTTCGTCGCCGCGGTAGGGGTCGGAGCTGGGCTGGTGGGAGGGCGCGCGCAACTCAGCCGCGCCCGTGTTGGGGTAGTCCGTTACGAGGATGTTGGGGCCGGGCTCAAACTTGTTGAACACCGTGCCTTTGGCCAGCGCCGGGGTAGCCCAGGCGCCTTCGTTTTCGGTGGCCGTCCAGAAAGGCGAGTCGGCGGGCACCAGCAAACCCAGGAAGGCCTTGGCCATCCAATACACGCTACCCCGGCAGCTATACGGCTGCACGGCCGGCTCGAAAGAGCCGTAGAAGCCCAGCGTGGGCACGTTATCCTCCAGAAAATCGGGGTGTTGCAAGAATTGCAGCATGGCGCCCGAGGCAATGCGCCGCATCCAACCGAAGTTGGTATCGGCGGCGGGGCGCAGGCCCATCAGCGGAAACGGTACCACGGCCGCAAAACGGTAAGTGATGCTGCGGCCCCACATAATCAGGTGGCCGTCGCGCCCAAACTGGTAGGGGTAGGTGTCTTTGAGCGGGGCAAAGTTCTCGTTGAGCTGCCGGGCCACCTCGGGGTAGTGCTGGCGGCCGTAGTATTCGCTCCACAGCCGGCCGTACATCTGAAACGCCCACATGCTGTAGTAGTCGTAGGTAGGCGCGTCGTTGTACCAGCCCTGGCCGTCGTAGTGGGTCAGCTGCTTTTGCAGGTATTCTTCCAGCAGCTTCTTGTTGACCGGGTAGCCCCGCGTATCAAAAAAGCTGAGGATGAAGATGTTGAAGTAGCGCCAGTTCTGGGGCACCGTGGGGCCGTCGCCGTAGCTGAGCATGGTAGCGGCCAGAGCGTCTTTGGTGGCCTGGGGCAGCGGGTCCCACAGCACTTCAGGCGCGGCAAACAGGGCCACGCCCAGCCCGCCAAACTCTACCAGAATCTGGCTGGGGCCGCCATTTTTGGCGCGGGGCCGAATGTAGCTGGGGCTCTTTGGATCTACCAATAACGCCAGCTGGTGGCGGTAGTAATCGACTACCTTCACGCCGTTCAGCGTCAGGCTTGGCTCCTCTTTCAAGAGCGGTGCAGCCATAAACAGCGTGCGGCACAGGCCTTCCAGCTTCTCGGTGGGCACCTGGCCCTCGTTGCGCGGGTAGCTCTTGCCTGGCTCCTTCGGGAACTGCATGGGGTCGTCGAGCTTGTGCACGTAGCTGAACGCGCCGCTTAGCAGGTAGCGGGCCGCGTCCTGCCAGTGCCGGCGCGTCATGCCCGTAAACGGGCTGAGCCGCTTGTCGGGCTGCTGCACCACAAACGGCGGCAGCTTAGCAGGCGCCGGCGCCACGTGGGTATCGAAGTAGGCGGGCGCGTTGGTCTGAGCCTGACCCGAGGTAGGCGCCAGCCACCCGCCTACCCCCAACAGGCCCAATAGGGCAGGCCGAAGGAGTGTTGCAGGAAAGAGCGAAGAGAGCGTAGTCAGAAGAGGGCGGTAGGTGGAAGTGAGCACGGGTTAGTTGGTCTTGCGAGCTTCGCCTTCTGGCTTCAGCACGTTCAGGATAGGTTTGTCGAGGCCGGTGAGCTGGTCTTGCTCCGGCTTCAGCAGCTCCAGCACCACCACATCGTTGCGGCCTTGTTGAAGCCATTCGGCGGGTACATAGAGGGTTTGCTGCGGCCCTACCTCCCAGAAGCGGCCCAGGTGGTGCCCGTTCAGCCACACACTGCCTTTGCCCCACTGGCTCATATCGAGGTAAGTATCGGCGGGGGTAGCCAGCGTGAAGCTGCCGCGCCGCAGTACCGGGCCGTTACCGGCAGCGGTATTGCTGGATTTGGCAGCCGTCACCTTTGAAATATCATCGAAAGGCAGCGGGAAGTGCTGCCAGCCGGTCAGCTCCTTGCCCGCAAACGTCACCTGCTCGGTGATGCCCTTGCGGTTCTGCAACAGGTAGGCGCCGAAGTTGATACGGCCCAGGTTTTCCACCAGAATATCGAGCGTGGCGGTGCCGGCGGGCAGCGTGATGGTGGCTTCCTGGTGCTCGCCCTTACGGCGGTCCAGCACGGCTACGCGCTGCCCGTTGACCAGCACTACGGCATAATCACGCAGCTCCGTAAGGCTGAGCACGCCCGTGCGGCCACCCGGCACCTGCGTGCGGTAGAGCACGAAGCCGTAGGGCTGGTGCAGGTCCTCAAACGTCTGGGGCTTGGCGCTGGTCACGGCCTTGGGCAGCACGCTCAACAGCGGAGTAGCCTGACTCAGGCTGATAGCCGGGATGCGGGTAGTAGGCTTGGCAGCAGGCACGGCGGGCAGCTTGGTCCCGGCGGGTAAATTCTTCTCTATCACCTGACGAAACGCCATGAACTTGGGCGTTGCGTTGCCGGCTTCGTCCAGGGGTGCGTCGTAGTCGTAGCTACTGATCTGGGGCTCGTAGCGGGTGCCTTCGCCCTTATAATTGGCGCCGTTCATGAAGCCCCGCGTGGTGCCCCCATGAAACATATACATGTTGATGGATACGCCCGCCGCCAGCACCGAATCGAGGCGGCCGGCGTATTGTGCGGCCGGCACGGTGTGGTGGGGCGCGCCCCACCAGTCGAACCACGCCGGGTACCACTCAGCAATGAGGTAGGGGCCTTTGCCGGCGTGGTTGTCGCGCACAATTTGCTTCACCTGGTCGGGCTTGTCGAGGCCATTCACAGCGGGGAGCAAGCCGGGCAAGTGGCCTTTGGCTACGTCGTTGGCCGGGTCGCAGGTGTAAAGTAGCCCGTCGAAGCCCGCCTCGCGGAACAGCTTCTGGTTTTGGGCCAGGTACTCTTTGTCGCTGCCGTAGGAGCCGTATTCGTTTTCCACCTGCACCATCAGCACGGGTCCGCCGTGGTTCACCTGGTAGGGAGCCAGCTGCTTGGCCACGGCGTTAAGGTAGCGCTTGTAAGCGGCCACGTACTGCGGCTCCTGGCTGCGCACTTTCAGGCCAGCCACGTTTTGCAGCCAGTAGGGGTAGCCGCCAAATTCCCACTCGGCGCACACGTAGGGGCTGGGCCGCAGCACCACCCACAGGCCTTCTTCCTGGGCCATCTTCACGAAGGCGGCCACGTCGTGGTTGCCGGTGAAATCGTACTTGCCGGGCTCGGGCTCATGCACGTTCCAGAACACGTAGGTGCCGATGGTGTTCAGGCCCATGGCCTTGGCCATGCGCATGCGCTGGCGCCAGGCCTCACGCGGCACGCGGGGGTAGTGCATCTCCCCCGAAATCATCTGAAACGGCTTGCCATCAAGCAAAAACTGCTCGTCGCCCAGCGCGAAGGTATGGTTAGCAACTGCCGAAGCAGCCGTTTTGGTGGCAGGTTTGGTTTGCGCCTGAGAGGCAGCAAGGGTAGTGAGGCTAAGTCCGCTCAGCAGCAGCGCCCGCACAATCGTCTGGTTCAGCACAGCCTAGAGGGGTTTGGTAGAGGGTTTGTTGAAAAAAGTCAGGTTCCACTGGTCCAGCCATTCAATGGTAGGCTGGCCGTCTTTGAATTGCACCGGCAGCCACAGGTAGCGGCTGTCTTTCAGGTCTTTGGGATTCCAGCGGTCGGCCATGAAGATGAAGGCGTTCTTCTTGCCGGCCACCGGCAACACGTAGGTCGACTGCCCGCCGAAGGTGAGCTTGGCGTTGGGGCCAGTCATGGGGTCGCCCAGCGGTTTCCAGGGGCCGAAGGGCCGGTCGGCCACATGCAGGGAGGCTTGGTTGGGGTCCCAGCCGGTGCAGCCCGAGGTGATGAGGTAGTACTTGCCGCCGGTTTTGAATAGGGCCGGCGCCTCCTGGTGCTTGCTGAACAGCAGCGAGTCCTGCGGGGTAGCGGTCAGGTAGTCGGGCGAGAGGCGGGACAGGCGCAGGTCGTAGTTTTCGCGGGCCGAGTAGATGTGGTAGGCCACGCCGTCGTCGTCCACAAACAAGCCCATATCGCGCGACATGTTGCCGTTGGGACGGAAGCTACTCACGTATTTGAACGGGCCGGTGGGCTTGTCGGCCACGGCCACGCCGGCGCGGGCGGCTTTGTAGCCCTGGCCCTTCAGCTCCAGGTGAAACCACATCACGTATTTGCCGGTCTTCTTGTTGTAGATGACCTTGGGGCGCTCCATCAGACAGCCGGCCGCAATGTCGCTCTGCGCATCCTGGCTGGGGGGTAGGGCCACGCCCTGGTACTGCCAGTTATACAGGTCTTTGGACGTATACACGTTCACGCCTTCTTCCTGGTGCTGGGCGCGCTTCTCGCCGTACCAGTAGTAGGTATTCCCTACCTGCAACACCCCGCCGCCGTGGGCATTGATGAGGTTGCCGTCGGTGTCGTACCACAGCTCGCCGGGACGGAGGGCGGTGGGTTTGGCCTTTGGCGCATGGCTAGGAGCAACGGGGGATTGCGCCAGGGTAGTACCTGTCAGCCCAAGCCCTACCAAAACGAAAAAGACTTTCTGCATACACGTAAAAATATACGGCCGACTGCGCCGGCAGTCGGCCGTATGTATACCGATGAAAGGGTAGTGCTAATAGCCAGGGTTCTGCGCCAGCGTACCACTGGTGTTCCGGTCGATTTCCGACTGCGGAATGGGCATCAGTGCCTTGTTGGCTGTCAGACCCGTTACGGAGGCCCCGTTCAGGCGCAGTGTGCGCTCTACCAGCGTGCCAGTGCGCACCAGTGTAATGCGGCGCTGCTCTTCGCCAATAAGCTCACGGGCGCGCTCATCCAGAATGAAGTTCAGGTCCATCTGGTCGGCCGTTACCTGAGCCGCTTTGGCGCGGGTACGCAGCACGTTGACGCTGGCGGCGGCTCCGGCAGTGTTGCCCTGCTTCACTTGCGCTTCGGCCAGCAGCAGGTAGGATTCGCCCAGGCGCATCATGGGCAGATCCTTGATGGTGCCGTAGCCGAAGGGGTCGGCGGGGTTATACTGGTTCCACTTGGTGGTGTAGGGCGTGATAAAGAAAATCGTATCGGTGCCCACTAGGCCGGTTACGCGCTTGCCAAACAGGGCCGTCTGAGCAGGATCGTTGTAGTAGAAGCGGCGCTTGAGGTTGAAGCGCGAGTTGCGCATATCGGCAGCGCCCTCGCCCTGGGGGTAGAGGCGGTAGTCCACCCAGTTGCTGAGGCGCATGCGCCCGATGCCGCGGCCACCCAGGGAGTCGGCAATCAACATGCCTTTCACGTTGTAGTAGGCCGGCACCCACATGCGGCGCTGCTGGGCTTCGGTTTGCGCGCCCGGCACGTTCAGCTGCTGCTCAATGCCCCAGATGATTTCGGTGTTGCCCTGGTTGCGGCGCTGGTTGCCCACAATAAACATATCGGAGAAATAGTCGCCGGGCTGGTTGGCACGCACCCCGTAGCGAGCCGTAATCAGCTTGTAGGTGTTGCTACTGATGAGGGTTTGCAGCACCCGCTCAGCATCGGCGGGCTTGTTCATGCGCAGGTACACCTGGCCCAGCAGATGCTGGGCTGCACCCCGTGCGATGCGCCCCGAAGTGGCTTTAGTCGCATCAAACATATTGGGAATTGCCGTAGTCAAGTCATTCACAATAAATTCGTTGACTTCAGCTACCGGCGTGCGTGTGAAGTCGGTGCGGGGCGAGGTCACGGGCTCGTCCACCAGGGGTACGTCGCCATAAAGCGTGGCCAGGAAATCGTAGGCATAGGCTCGGAAAAAGCGTGCCTCGGCCGAAATGCGGTTTTTATAGCCCTGGCGCAGCGACGCCGGCGCGGCCTCGGCCCCAGCAATAATCTGGTTGGCGTTGTTGATGGTGCGGTAGGCCCAGCTCCAGTAGTAGCTGGCGCCCCCATCCTGGGAGTTGAGCAGGGTGTAATTGTAGTAAGGCACTTCCACGCCCTGCACCTGGCCCGGAATGGCCACGTCGGTGCCTTCCTGCATGATGCCCAGCAGCCCTTGCAGCCCGGCAGAAGTATACTGCTCACGCACCACGGATTGCAGGCCCGCCATAGCGGCCTCAAAGCCCAGCGAATCGACCAGTACGGTTTGGGGCGTGTAGAGCGAAGGTGGCTCCTCGTCCAGGTATTCTTTTTCGCAGGAGCTGAGTAGCTGAGCCGCGCCCAGCAGCCCCACACATGCTAACGTAAAACGTTTCATATCAGAAGTTGAATAAGTCAGGGGAAATTTTTTGGTTGTGAGTTGTCAGTTGCGAATTGCCAGGTTTGGCTGGTCAACAACTCGCAACTGACAACTCATCTAGCGTAGGCTCACGTTCAGGCCCACCACCACGGTGCGCACGTTGGGGTAGTTGGTGCCCCCGTTGCCGGTGCCGTTGCCCACGGTGTAGCTCTGCTCGGGGTCCCAGCCTACCCAGTCGGTCCAGGTGTAGAGGTTGCGGCCGCTGGCGTATACCGACAGGTTGCCCATGTGCAGCTTCTCCGTTATAGACGACGGGAAGTTGTAGCTCAGCGTCACGTCTTTGAGGCGCGTAAAGCTGGCGTCGCTGGGGTAGCTGTAGCCGCGGGGGTTGTTGTAGTTGAGGCCGGGGCGGTCCTGGCTCATGTTAGTGGGTGTCCAATACCCAATTTCCTGCGGGGTGTTCGAGCGGCCACCCAAGTCCACAAAGTTCAGGTTGCCGTTGTTGCGCAGCACACCCTGCACTGTTTGGAAGAACACGCGCAGGCTCAGGCCTTTGTACGTGAAGGTGTTGGTGATACCGCCCTGCCACTCAGGGATGGTGCTACCCTGATAGGTGCGGTCGAGACTGGTGATAGTACCGTCGCCGTTCACGTCCCGGAACTTCAGGTCGCCGGGCTTGGCCGAGGGGTCCTGCCCGCTGGGGTCTTCGCCCACTTGCCATACGCCTACCTTCTCATAGGTGTAGATACCGCCCAAGGCCTTGCCAATGAACAGGTTGCTCCCAATGTCGTCGCCACCAGTGCCGTAGATTTGCAGCACGCGGTTGCGTACCACCCCAAAGTTCAGGTTGGTTTCCCAACCGAAATCCGGCTTGTCAATATTGCGCGTGGTCAGCGCCACGTCTACGCCTTGGTTGCGCACCGAGCCCACGTTGGCGAGAATGGAGCTGTAGCCGGTGATGATGGGCAGCTGGCGGTTCAGCAGCAAATCGTTGGTCTTGGCCACGTAGTATTCCACCGTACCCGTAATGCGGTTTTTCAGCAACCCGAAGTCCACGGCGTAGTTGGCGCTGGTGGTACGCTCCCACTTCAGATCGGCGTTGCCAATGTTGGCAATAATCCTACCTCCACTGCTAATAGTGCCCGCATACAAAGATGTAGTTGGCACTCCGTTGTAAGCATATTGGCCTTGCGCCAGTCCTGTAATAGTCTGGTAGGGGTTAACACCCTCGTTACCGGTAGTACCGTAGGAGAAACGTAGCTTCAACTGTGTCAGCAGGGCGTTGTTTTGCAGGAAGGCTTCGTTGGCCACGTTCCAGCCCAGGGCAATGGACGGAAACACGCCGTACTTATCGGTATTAACTCCAAACACGGTAGAGCCGTCGCGGCGGGCCGTCACCGTCAGCAAGTAGCGGCTGTCGTAGTTGTAGTTGATGCGACCCATCTGCGAGAGCAACGCCCGCCGCTCGCTGTAGGAGCTGATAGTAGGAGTCAATGAGCCGCCGCCGACACCGTTGAAACCAATTGCGTCGTTGATAAACCCGCTGGCGTTTTCGGTGGTAGTGAAGTAGCTGTTCTGTTGTGAGCTGTACAGTGCCGTCACATCCACGTGATGCTTATCGAAATCGCGGGCGTAGCTCAGGATGTTCTCGATGGTGTAGTTGCGGCGCTCATCGTTGAGCAGCTGCGCGTAGCCATTGAGGTTGCCGAACTCCCTACCCTCGTAGTAAGCGTAGCGGTAGGGCCGGAATGAATAGGTAGCGTTCAGGCGGTACTTGAGGCCTGGCGCAAACGTGGGCGCTACTTCGGCGTAGCCTGTGCCCGTGAGCTGGTTTACCACGCTTTCGCGGGTGGTAGTGAGGGCCAGCAGGGGGTTTTTAATCAACAGCTCCGGCAGCTGCGGGTAGATGGCGTAGGTGCCGTCGGGGTTGTAGAGGTTGCCGTAGGGGCTGGTTACCTGGGCCAGCGTGAGGTCGGCGCGGCCGCCATTGTCGTTGTTGGTGGAGAAGAACGACGAGGTGCCGATGCGCAACCACGGTGTCAGGTCGGCGTCGATATTAGAGCGCAAGCTCACGCGCTGAAACTGGAAGCCTTTGAGCGCCCCGCGCTGCTTGAAATACTCTCCCGACACGAAGTACTTCACGTCGTTGGTACCACCCGAAATGGACAGGTTGTGGTCCTGAATCGAGCCGGTTTGCTGAATTTCCTTCATCCAATCCACCGTCTTACCCGCCGCCAGGTTCACCACCTCCGCCGAGTTGGGTAGGGGCTGGGTAGGCGTAAAGCCCCGCTGGGCGGCAAAATCCTGGTACTTCTGCGCGTAGGCCGGGCCATCAAGCGGCGTCAGGTTGTTCACGAAGAACTCGGGGCCGTCATAGCCGTTGTAGCGAATTTCGGGCTTGCCGGTTTTGCCCCGCTTGGTGGAAATCAGGATGACCCCGTTGGAGCCCCGCGTACCGTAGATGGCCGTGGAACTGGCGTCTTTCAACACCTCAATGGAGGCAATGTCGTTGGTATTGATATCGTTGAGGCTACCCGGAAACGGAACACCGTCTACTACAATGTAGGGGTCGGCGTTGGCCGTGATGGAGCGCACACCCCGAATGCGAATGCTGGGCTGCGCACCTGGCACCGCTGAGCTGGTCACAATGTTCACCCCCGCCACGGCACCGGCCAGCGCCTGCGCCACGTTCGACACCGGAATCTTCTCCAGGCGGTCTTGCGGTACCGAAACCACCGAGCCCGTCACGTCGGAGCGCTTCTGCGTGCCGTAGCCCACTACCACCACTTCCTCCAGTGCCTTGGTATCCGTCGCGAGGCGCACCTCGAACGTGGTGCGGGTACCCAGCGGAAACTCCTGGCTGGTGAAGCCGATAGAGGAAATCAGCAGGGTGCCGCCCGCATTGGCGGTGGGCACTACCAGACTAAAGCGGCCCTCACCGTCGGTGCCGGTACCAATGGTGGTACCCTTCACCACCACCGTGGCACCGGGTAGGGGCTGGCCCTGGTCATCCGTCACACGACCGGTAATGGTCTGATCAACAGCGGCCGCTAGTGCCGTCGTTGGGTGCTCGTAATTGCTAGGGTGGCTATGGGCAGCAGGTGCGGCGAGAGCGACTTGCAAGGGTACAAGCGTCCCGCATAAGAGTAACGGTTTTACTCTCATAGAAGTGATGAAATTTTGCATCCGGTGGAGACCAGAGCAAGGTGGAAGATGTAAAATTTTTCCAAAGAGATTTGATAAGAGTCGCATCATGCGACCTGTTTCAGGTTCTCAGCAGCCTTATCTATCTATGGGTAGATAGTGATGTGCGTGACAGCAACTGAGCCTTATTGGAGACTGTCCAAAAGTAGGCGCTACCTTACTGCACAGTCGGGGGTGATTCAATCGAAAAAAGGGGTTAAATTAGTCCGCAGTGAAAAACACAATCGATTGACAAAAACCAAACACATTGTCAATCAATTGACTTTCAGAAACTTGCTGCATACACCTCTTACCGTTATGTGTTTCGACTTCCCCCTCCGGATGTTTACCCGCAAACGATTGCAAATGCTTCCCTTTAGATTTCGACGTCCTATTTCTGCTATACTTTTCTGCGCTACGCAGTGGTCCTGTATCCGACTGATGTGGGGTATTCTACTCCTGCTTAGCAATACCCAGGTTGGGTTGGCACAGAGTGCGCCCCACGATTTTCGCTTCGAGCATCTCACCGTTAATGAAGGCCTTTCCCACAGCGACGGCATGGCCGTGACGCAGGACCAGGCCGGCTTTATCTGGGTGGGCACCAACCGGGGCCTCAACCGCTACGACGGCTACACGCTGAAGCAATACTCGCTGCCGGTGAACCCGCACAATGGCATTTCCAGCAACCGCATTTCGGTGCTGCACGTGGGGGCCAGGGGCCGCCTGTGGGTAGGCACCGAGCGGGCTGGCCTGAGCTTGTACAACGCAAGTCAGGATAATTTTTTTCGGCTCGATGAGCAGCACATTCCGGCGGCGTACCAAACCCAGGCGCGCCTGCTGGCGCAGTCCGATGTAACGGCCCTGGTATCGGATACGCTGGGGCGCTTGTGGGTAGGCACCGGCCGCAACGGCTTGTTTGTACTGACCTTCAACCGCCAGGGAAGCGTGCAGCGCCTCCAGCAATTGCCCCCTACCCTGCCCGGCCGGGCCGCACTCACGCACATCACCAGCCTGGCCCTCGATGCTGAACGCAAGCTGTGGGTAGGCAGTAGCAGCCATGGCCTGTCGGTTATTCACACCACCCACCCCCACCTTGAGCCGTATTCTACGGCCCTGACTGCCAGCTCCATTCGCGCCCTGCACCTCGACCGCCACGGCGACCTGTGGATAGGCACCGACCACCGGGTATACTGGGTGAGTGCCGCCAACCGCCGCACCGTACGGGAGCTGACGGCCCATCCCCTACCCCAGGAGCTCCCGCTGGTGCAGTCGGTATACACGGATTCGTTTGAGCGGCTGTGGGTTGGCACTATCTACGGGCTGTACGTGTGGGAAGCAGGTGCCCGTACTACCCTTGCGCCCCCGCTGCGTGCCGCAGCCCCTACCCTGTTTATGCCCCAGGATGGGGAACCGTTCAGCATCAACTCCGAGCGCATACACCAGATTTTTGAGGATCAGCACCAAGTGATGTGGCTATGCTCCTCGGCCGGCGGCGTTAATAAGGTAGACCTGCGCCAGAAGCCCTTCGGCAGCATTCGGCAGCAGCTTACCGGGCGGCTGGCGCTGTCCAATAACTACGTCAACGCTATTTATAAGGAGGAAGCGCGTAATACCTTGTGGTTTGGTACCCGCAATGGAGTAGCCAGCTATGATCTGGCCCGGCACACCTACCGCAACTACCTCAATCAGCAAAGTGGCGGTGCCAGCGGGTTAGATGTGTCGGCCGTTTTCCAGACCACCAACGGTACGCTCTGGTTTGGTACGCGCGGCAATGGCCTCGTCACGCTCAGCCGTGTTAATGGCCAAGAAAAGCTCACCACCTACAACCAACTCCCCGATGGTACGCGCCTGAGCAAGACCAGCATCGAGCGCATTACGCAGGACCGACGCGGCACGGTATGGGTAGCTACGTTCTCGGCCGGGTTATGCTGCTTCAGCCCAGAGGGTAAGTATCTAGGCACCTACCATATTGCCAACAGTAAGCTACCTACCAACCAGTTATCCTTCCTACTCTATGATACCAAGCGCGATGTGCTGTGGGCCAGCACCCGCGACGCAGGTTTGCTGAAGCTCCGCGCCTCGCCCGACTCGCTGCGTGTGCTCCGGCACTATCAGTATGCGCCCGGAAAATCTAACAGCCTGCGGGTAAACTATGTGTGGCCGCTACTCCTGGACGAGCAGAACGCGCTCTGGATTGGCACCATTGGGGGAGGGCTGCACCAGCTGCGCACCGATGCGGCTGGGCACGAAACTATCCGGTCCTACCTCGGGCAGCTGCCGGAGCAGGACGTGGAAAGCATTCTGGCCGATGAGGCGGGCCACCTCTGGATTGGCGGCACAGGCCTGTACCGCTTCACGCCCGCCACCCGCCAATACCTGCGCTACGACGTGGCCGACGGCCTGCAAAGCAATGCCTTTAAGATTGGTTCGGCGGCCCGCGCCCAGGATGGCACACTCTACTTTGGGGGCATCAACGGTATCAACTACTTCCAGCCACACGATATTCAGGCCAATCCCTACCCACCGGTGGTGCAGATTACCGGTCTGCGCGTAACCAACCGGCCGGTAGCCGTGGGCGACACTGTGAACGGCCACGTGCTACTCCAGCAAGCACTGTCGGAGTCCCAAAATGTCACCATTCGCAACGCCGACAACGACTTCCTCGTGGAGTTTGTGGCCCTGAACTACACTAATCCGCAGAAAAGCCGCTACGCCTACCGCCTGGTGGGCTACAATGAGGAGTGGGTATACCCGGCGCCCGGCCAGCGCACTGCTAGCTTTGCCAACTTGCCGGCGGGCCACTACACCCTGGAGGTGAAGGCCAGCAATGGCGAGGGAGTATGGTCGCGGCACTATGCTACGATGGGGTTTGACGTGCTGGCACCCTGGTGGCGCACGTGGTGGGCCTACCTGCTCTACGTGGTGGTAGCCCTGGGCGCAGTAGCCTGGTTCCGGCGCGTGGAAATGGCTCAGCAGCAACTCAAAAACCGCTTGTTGCTGGAGCAGTTTCAGGCTGAAAAGGAGAAAGAGCTGACCGATCTGAAGCTGGGCTTCTTCACCAATATCTCGCACGAGTTGCGCACGCCGTTGACCCTCATTCTGGGGCCAATGGAAGAAATCATGCGTGCTTCCAGCCCCGTGGCCGACCTGCGCGGCAAGGTGCAACTCATGCACCGCCAGACGCGCAAGCTGCTGGAGCTGGTGAATCAACTGCTGGATTTCCGCAAGGTGGAAACCGGCCACGTGCCCTTGCGCGCCCGTCGCGCCGACGCCGTGCGCTTCCTCACTGATATTCACTCCGTTTTCCAATTGAAGGCTCAGGAGCGCAATGTGGCCTACCTGCTGGACGTGCCACCGGAGCCAGTGCCGCTGTATTTTGATCAGAGCAAGCTGGAAATCATCCTGACCAACCTGCTGGCTAATGCCTTTAAGTACACCCGCAACAAAGGTCGGGTAGAGCTGGCTGCCACCGTGATTGGCGACGCAAACGGTGAAGCGCTGTACCGCCAGGGCAAGCTAACGGGGAACTACCTGAAAATTACCGTTACGGATACCGGAGTAGGCATCAAGGCCAGTGAGTTGGATCGGATTTTCGACCCCTACTACCAAGCCTCGCACACCAACACCCTGCGCATGACCGGCACCGGCATCGGCTTGTCGCTGGCCCAGCAGTTTGCCAAGCGCCACGGTGGGCAGCTTACGGTGGGCAGTACCCAAGACGTGGGCACTACCTTTGAGTTGCGCCTGCCGCTGGGCGAGCGGCACCTCAAGCCAGAAGATATTCAGCCAGAAGAGGATACAACGCCTGCCTACCTGGAAGACGAGCCGCTACTCACTGCCTTCGAGACGGAGGAGCAGCTACCAGAATCCGCACCCACGCCGGCAGGGCCGCCGCGCCTGTTGGTGGTGGAGGACAACGACGAGGTGCGCCAGTATCTGCAACAGCTCTTTGCGGCCGAATACGATGTGCTGACGGCCGCCGATGGCCTCGAAGGCTGGGAAGAAGCCCTGCACCAACTTCCCGACCTGATTATCTCGGACGTGATGATGCCCCATTCCGATGGTCTGGAACTGTGCCAGCGCCTGAAACAGCACCCCAAAACGGCGCATATTCCGCTGCTGCTGCTCACGGCCCGCACCGCCGAAACGCATCAGCTGGAAGGCCTGGGCCTGGGCGCCGACGACTACATGAGCAAGCCCTTCAACCCTACCTTGCTCTTGGCACAAGC
>Ga0210040_10001405_pt1 | contig 36474 bp, 34 predicted proteins | sample CryGeyCG12114_NA_FD_185462 | JGI IMG/M metagenome (GOLD analysis project Ga0210040, IMG submission 185462) | Groundwater microbial communities from aquifer - Crystal Geyser CG19_WC_8/21/14_NA (SPAdes) (version 2) | ecosystem: Environmental > Aquatic > Deep subsurface > Groundwater | place: USA...
CCCCCGCCACCCCCGCCGCCGCGGCAGACTAAGTAAGCATGTAAACACCATGGCAAAGCAACCGAAATCCACGCCCCCTTCCCGCAAAGGCAGCCAGCAATCCTCTACATTGCCAGGGCACCGTAATCCACCACCCCCGCCACCACGAGACAAAAGCAAGGCTCAGTAGCCAACAAAAATTTGAATTTATTCCCGGTTAGGCATGGCGACAGCATGGTTTTGTCCTTCTGGAATTGTCTCACATCTTACTTGTTGTTATAAGTAAGCCGAAACGACTCCGCTTTACTGCCTACAGTACGTGACTACTAAGCCTTGGCAAGTTGCCAGGGCTTTTTTGTAGTTTGGCAGTACTATAAACCGTCAAAGCGCTACACCATTAACCCCCATAGGAACGACTATGTCAGAGAAATCTTTTGCCGAGCGCGCCCGTGAGTTGCAAGCCAATCAAGAGAAGGCTGCATCCAAACAACAGGCCATCGAAAATACCGCTCGTGAACGACAGCATCGTATTGATACTGAAGGGACAGCAATGGCACAGCAGCTTGCCATTCATCTAATCGCAGATATAAAGGCGCAGGTAGCTGAAGTTGCCCCCAATGGTTTGTTCCGACTGCCGGAAAGCCCGCAACTTGGGTCGGCCCTCGAAATTATTGCAGCTGACAAGTGGCTCCTGACTGGGCAGCCGAACGGCTCAGATTTCGTGGTGGGCACCCGCGAACTACGCTGGCTAAACAACCCACGAGCGCGGCAATATGCGCATGAGCAGGAAGAACCCGAATATGTTACTTATCGGATTGATCTTGACAGCGATGATGCGTGGGGATGGAAAGAGGTTGAGGATACCGCACTGCGAGGGGTATTCATGCCTACCTTGATGCCCTCCGCGCCACTTACCAACGCCGAACTTGCTGAGCGCATTTTGAGCAAAGTCTTAAGCTTAGCTGAACGTAAGCCCAAAGGTGAGGGCGGCGGTGCCGGTGGCTTTTACTTCGCTTAGATCAAGTTAGTAGTCACTTCATTACAAGCCCATGCTATGGAGATGTACAAGTTCACATTTTTGCTTTGGCAATTCAATATGATGCTGGACAGTGGCAACTATGATGATGTTACTGTTAGCGATGTAAAGGCTATGCTTCGAAAGAGTACTCTTTCAGACTATTTGAGAAACCAAGTGCCGGATGCCGATTTTAGCATGATAGCGCCTAACGATTGGGAGTACTTAACTCACGAGTGGAACGGATTAGCCGATGTAGTGGATGAAGACCGAAAAATGGGGGTAGTTAATCGCGGAATATGCTTAATGCTGGCCTATGCACTTAATGGCTTGCAACTACACCCTGAAAATCCACGGAACAGGAACAAATAATACAAAGTCTGTCTCACAAGATAAAAGCCCCGACCTCCTAGCCTTGTCCTTACCCAAAACTCAAAAGCCCTTCTGGCCATGTGGCCGGAAGGGCTTTTTTGCGTGAGTGTCTAACTGATTTACCCCTTTTCGGGCTGTTTCAGCTGATGAAATAAGGCCTTTGCTTCACCTCTGACAAATCGGGTAAAGATTTGGGTAAGGACAAGGTGTTGGGGCTTTTTATTTGTGTTTACGCAAGCTAATCAGCAGTATAGGCTCGGCAATTACTTCAGTATCAATATACCCCTTTGCCGCCACTGTCTCGCCTCGCCAATACAGCGTATCATTACTTGTTGTTTCTGGCCCGTACTGGCGCCGCATTTCGACTAAGTAAGGCTGAACATGGGCGCCAACCACCGTATAATCTATATCTATTAAGCGCCCTGCTCTGTACGTGTAATACACCAATGGACTCACCTGGCTAGGTCTGTTAGGTTCCTCAACCTCATACGTTGCAAAACTCCCCGTCTGGCCCAGCAATCGCCCCTTTATAGAGTCGGGTGAACTGCCAAACTGAACACCTGAAAAGCCATTTTGAATATCTAGCTGTTCAGGACTGCCTTGTGTTGCTTCCTGCTTTGAATTACAAGTTCCCATCACCAGCAATAACAATAGCTTTTTCATAGTCTCATAGGTACTAACTTTCTCAACACTTCTAAAACCCGAAGCTACCGCGCTACGCGCCAGGATTCGCGGCTAGCGAGCTATCCTCTGACATTGCGTTTCCACTACCCATGCATCTTGCTTCGTGTAAAAAGGGGATAGGAGCGGAAACGTGACAAGAAATACGCGTAACGCAAAATCCACTCATGCGCACGCGCACGTACTATATAACGCGCGCGTTCCTTATATATATGGCGCACGGAATAATCACATTGACTATAGAAATTTGTGCAACTTTGTAGGCTTTGCTATTGTTTGCTACGTATAGCAACTGTAAATTGACTCCGCCCTTCACATAATGCAAAGTCGGCACGCATTTTTCTGCTACTGACTCTGTTACAAGCCTTTGGCTTTACCCCAAACATTCCTCACTTCCCATCTGCAATCCTCTTATGCTGAACCAACGTCAGAATAGCCGCCTTTCGGGGGTTAGTCTTGATAGCTCGCGGTTGCTCCCAAACACCGCCCCCCGACCCCAGTTAATGCCCAGCACTGCTTCTTCTTCAAAGAGCTACTGTTTGGCTGCTTCATCCGAGCGCATCGAACTAACACCAGACGAAGCCAAAACACTAGGCGAGGCTTTAATGAAGCCCGCGCCGAAAGCAAACGCACACCTAACAAAGATTCTGAAAAACGCCAGTAAATGGTAATAACGCCTCCTTCAAAGGTCGCAGTTTCTAATCCCAAGATTGAGCCGCTCGGACTGCACCATGACCGAGCGGCTTTTTTGTGCTTAAACCAAGACCTGACAGATTACATGCGCGATGGGCGTGCTTTGAAAGAGGCAGTACAGCGCGATACCAGTGTTTACGTATGTATTAATGAAGAAAAGCCTACTCAAATAATCGGGTATTTTACCTTAGCTCAAGGACAGGTTTCTCGCGATTCTATAGCAAGGGGAATGTATGGAAATGATTGGCGGAGTAGTAGCAAATTCCGCAACAAGATTTTTTCTAAGTTTCCTCGCGATTTTATAAATGCTACAATTTTAGGGAAACTTGCCATCCACAGCGATTTGAAGGGACAGGATTTTGGTGAAGAGTTGCTAGGCAAAGCCTTAGCCATGGCCTTAAAAGGAGCTGATATAGTAGCCTCTAAAATGGTTTACCTAGATGCTATCCATGAGAAGGTTGTGCCTTTTTATGTGAGAGCTGGCTTCCAGCGGACAGAAGATGGTTCATTAAAAATGTTCTTGCTAATGGATACTATCGCCAGCGGGAAATAAGCAAGAAAAAGCCTCAGCCTTACCCGCTGGGGCTTTTTCTTGCCCAAAACTTTTGTATTGACAGCCTTTTAGAATAGCTATCCTTCTATACCCACCTTTCACTACGCTTTCCGTGTTCTACCCCTGAAGCAGCAACTACCCCTAGTATGGTAGGAAGGCACATTCCTTGCACAGCGCCTGAAAGCCTGTATCCCTTTATTCTCTTGACTGATCTGCTTACCTCGTAACGCTTCAGCTACCCTGTGCGCAAATCCTTACTCCTCGGCTTCCTGCTGCTACTGCTGGCCCTCTCTCCTGCCCTCGCGCAGCAGTCCAAGCGGACGCCTACCCCACCCCTCGATCCCGTTACCCAGCTGGTCACCTACACCGAAACGGTAGGGATGGCCAATCTATCCCAGGACACGCTTGCTACCCGGGCTCAACGCTGGTTTCGTCGGCAGTTCACGGGCGTGCAACAAGCCCCGGAGCGCGGTGGCCGGCTAGGTGAGCCCCATGCCACCATGCAGGGCACCGAATTACTGGCCAACGGCTGGGAAGAGCAGTCCATCCAACTCCCGGCTGGGGGCACCTACTACCGCCTGCACTTCACCTGGCAACTCCTGGCCAACGAGCAGGGCTACAGCTGCACCTTCACCAACTTCACTATTGGCCCATCTGAGGGCGACGCGCAGAACCAGAAGGGGCTGATCCCCCTGGAGACGAAGCGAATCGATCCGAGCCTGACCAAGGCCCAGCGCGCGGACGTGCTAGCTCAGTGCTACCACCACGTGGCCATCCTGGCCCAGCGGCAGCTCTCGTCGCTGAAGGAAGCGATGAGCCAGCCGATTCCCGGTAGTTATCAGGATTTACATCGCTTTAAATGGGAGTAGCGGCAGAACTCTATTCTACCTGAATCACGCCCTTTATATACCCTATGCGCAAACAACTACTCCTGCTACTGTGCTGCCTGTTACCCTTATTTGTCTCAGCGCAGTACTCCGCCAGCACAACGGCGGCGGCACCAGCACAAACCGCTGATTCGCTCTACCAGTACGTCAACGCCACCTCGCTGACCCTACGCACCCTACCCAATGCCTCCTCGGCTGCGACCGCCCGCATCGCCGGCGGCAGCCGGGTGTTGGTATTGCATGAGGGCTCCGATGGCTGGAGCCAAGTGCAGGTAGCCGCGTACACCGGCTATGTCAAGGCTGAATACCTGATTGATGAGCAAACCGATATCACGGCCGAGATCGATTGGACTAGCGTTTCTCTGGATGGAGGCTACCGGTACGCCAGCGTTGCACCGGTCTCAGCCGCTACGGGTTCCCCTACCCGCCCGACAGCATACAAGGCCGCGCCGAAAGTGGCCGCGGGCCCTAAGGTGTATATCTGTGGCAACGGCCGCACGGAAGTCTATCACACGACGGAAGGGTGCTCCGCGATGCGCCGCTGCACCTACCAGACGCTCACCATGAGCGAAAGCCAAGCGCGCTCCACAGGCCTACGAGGGTGCATGAAGTGTAACTGATAGCTTTGCTACCCTATCTGCTTTTCTGATGCGTTCCTCTATCCCTATTCTCCTGCTATCCCTGATGGGGCTGTGCGCGTGCGGTGATTCCGCTAGCTTACCCCCGACGGCTGCTCCCAACACCGTAGCCCCTGCTGCCGACCCACTGCCCGAACTTTATGAAGGGGGCGGGCAGCAAGCTGTGTTGGAAGCCGTTCAGCAAGGTATTGTCCTGCCCTGGGGCACCCCGGTACCGGCGGCAAATAGCCGCGTGGTGGTGCAGTTTGTGGTCGGCACGCTAGGCGATGTAGCGGAGCCAACGATCGTTCAAGGAGTCAGCCCGGCCGTGGACGAGGCGGTGCTGACCGCCGTGCGCATCCTTCGTTTTCGCCCCGTGCAGCGCGCAGGTAAGTTCGTCCGCGTACCCTATACGCTGACCATTCACGCGCCCGGGGTAGCAACCCCGGCCCAGTACCGCGAAGCTGCTACGCGCCGGCGACAGATCACCCGGCGGCTGCCCGGCGAAGCAGATAGCACCTTCGTGCGGCGGGTGCTGCCGCTCTCCTACCCGGAGGAGGAGCATAGCCTACTAGCCTACGCGTGGCGACCGGGCGCCTTTGGCAAGCAACTCTTTTTCTCCCGGCGCGGCGGGGACGACAATGGCTACGGCACGGACCTGTTCGTGCTCGATCCGTATCAGCCCGATACCTATGCCGTGCAGGTCATTCCGATCGGCTCGATGGGGGATGTGACGGATTTGGCTGCTCTCTTCTTTGCCGACGCCGACCACGACGGTCGCAAAGACCTGTTGGCTCTAGCCGAATGCAGCCTACGTGATGGGTTCGAAGTCGACGGAGAAATTCTAATGGGCCGGGCCAATCATTACCGAACCGACATCTGGCAGTATGCCGGCTTCGATACAGCCGGCCGGCCACAGTATCGGCAAGACACCACGGCCCGCCCCTACCTCGACGAGTTGCGCACTGCGGCAGAAGTGCGGGATGTCCTCAGCAATGAAAAGGTCACACCCCACAAATGACGAATGAAGGGAGACAGCTATTCTTCTAACCAATATCCATCCCCCGTTCAGGCCCGCGCCGCTCGTGTTCCCGTTCGCGATCCAAGGTGCGCACGGCGCTCGTGCGTGAATTATGATGCCCGTAGCTTTCCTCCAGTAGTGTATCCTTAGACCGTTGCACCTTATCCAGCACTTGGCTGATACCCTCAATGGTCTCCCACTCAAAGAAGTAGCTGACGCGTAGTCTTACCCGTTGGTCGGGCAATACTTCTTGTTGCCACACATTAGCCCCCGCCTTTTCCAGCGCTTCTTCAATACTGTCCGCTTGCGCCGCGTCCCTCGCCTGGATCACGGCGTGCAGCGCCGCGGGATTCTGGGCTAACTTCTCTCGGCGCTGCTGCTCTTCGCGTTGCTGCCGCACCGCTTCCTGCTGCTGCGTGCGCGCGATGGCTTGCTGTAGCTGCGGCCACAGCTCCTGCCCGTTCGGCCGCAGGTCCAGGAGTGGAAAGCGCACCTGCGTGCTCTGCTCGCGTACCAATAACTCATCTTGCCCACGCAGTTGGTAGACCTTGTACCCTTTGGCTTGCAACGTCTCTAGTAGTTGATCCGAGTTGGACACGGGTCCTTGCAGGAAGGTCTCGACTACCCGGGTGGCCCGGGTCCGGCTTTGCTGCTGTTGCGTTGCGGCCCAGTCCTGCGCAGACTTGCTGAGTGGTTCCTGCTGAGCCGTGAGCACTAAGAGGTGGTGAAACTTTTGCCGCACCGAAGCCAGGTCCTCAGTTTTGGTCGCCAGTTCCTGCGTTCTCTGGGCCAGTGCAGCGGCCGTCTGCTGTTCGCGTGCCTTGCTGGTGGCTAGCTGCTTTTCCAGTACCCGCGCCCGGTCCTGGGCCAGGGTGTTGGCCGTGGCAATGAGAGATACCTGCGCCAGCTTGGCGTTGACGGCCGCTACCTGCTCGGCCAGGTGCTCGTTGAGGCGGGCCTGCTCCCGTTCCAGGTACGCCTGGGGGCTCACCCGCTCCAAGGGCTTGATAGCGGGCAACTGAAAGGGCGTGTGCACGAGCGGCTTCGTCAGCTCGGCCAGTTCCTGCTGGCTGGTTTTCTGGGCCCCGTAGTAGCGGCGCACGTCCTCGTGGATGGCCGTGCTGTACATCACCCCGCGCTGCAAGCCGTAGGGCGCCATGGCCTTCGCGTAGTCGGTTTGCAGTTGCCGTAGCGCCACTGGGTTGAACAGATCACGAGCCGAGAGGCGCACGGCGGCCCCAACTTTTTCACCCTTATGCACGCGCTGCTCCTGCGTGATGGGCACGACCAGGGCGTGCAGGTGGGGCGTGCTTTCATCCTGGTGTAGCATACACCCAATCACGTTTTCCGCCCCGTACCGCTTCTGCAAAAAGTCCAGATTGTCTTTCACCCAGCTGGAGCCCCGAATGTCGGCACGCTGCCCCGTCACAGGGTCTTTGGTAAACCGCTCCTCGCTGGCCGTTAGCAGCACCTCCACGGCTCGCACAGCGTCTTTTCGCCGGCGCGGTAGCTGCAACTGCTCAATACGCTCCGTAGCCAGGTCCCAGTAGCTGCGCTGGGAGTGGTTGACCAGTTCCTGGTTCAGGTGGCGCAAAGCAGGATCGGCATTGGGCGTCTCTTGGGTGCGGTAATTATGGTGGGCCACGCTTTGCGCTTGCTCCCGGCTCGTAATTTTGGTAACGCGGATAATTGCAAAGGCCATCAGATAGAGGGCTACAGATACAGGTAGAATGAAGCCGGGAGGATTTCCCAATGTATAGTGGGTTATACATTGAACGAAATCGGCTGCCTCTACCCAACGATATGCGTAGGCCTTCTATTGTTGTCTCTTCCGCAGGAAGTGTATTATCTATTAGCCTTCTATAGCTATCCGCTTGCCTACCTCCCTACCGGATCCGCAAGCGGTGACACTGTAGAACCAACAGCTGCTCTAGGGTTATCTCTGCCTGCACGTAGCGCTGCCACAGTGATAGTGTTTCTGAGCTTACCTGCGGGAATCCTGCGTCGGCTATTCCCACAATCTGCTCCGCTTGACGCAGGCGCGACAACCACCTTTGTTGTTCCGGTAGCGAAAGAGAAGCAGGAGGAGCGGGTAAGTAGCCAGCAGACATGATACAGCAGTAAAGTGCAAAAGCTATCATAGCTTTGGGCCATAGTACGGACCGTGTCGTTGCGAGTTTCGCCTCCTATGGAACAAAAGAAAAACGGCCTTAGCGCTGCTTTACCAGCCAGTCTTCCTGCCCACGCTTTTCTATCCTGAAGCCGTCCTGTAGATAGACCTGTTGTAGATGCTGCTCAAAGGTGTCTGCCCGTTTCTGGCGTTGCGCGTAGGGTCCGGGGTTATCGTACATCTCCCGTACTTCGCTCAGCCGGAAAGCCACCTCCTCCTTTTTCTCTGTGGCCTTCGGCAGTTCCTTCTTGGCCAATTGCCGCGGTTTTTTGGAAGCAGTATAATCCTCTAACAGGTACTTCTCTACAAGGGCTTTATAGATGGCTCCGGCGGGTTTTTTAATCTTACCCTTGCGAAACTGGCTCTGCACAATGTGCATCACGTATTCCACGTATCCTTCATCATACTCACCAGCGCTCAGTTGCGCTTCAATGGTGGCAATGCTACGGTTCCCTACCCCACTTTCTATAAGACGCTGCTGCCACACAGGACGCGCAATGGACGTCATAATTGTAGCGGTTCCTGTTGGCGGGAAGGAAAAGATGATGCTTTTCGCGGACCGCCCACTGCGCTCTACATTGTAAGTGAACGGTATATCCGTTGTGGCAATTTCGTCTTGTGCTTTGTCAAGTACCCGGGCTTTGAGGTTCTTAAACTCGCGGTACTCATTCTCATCTATGTCGAGGGCAAACCGCAACTGTTCCAGCGTCATAGTCCGTTTGCCAAAGTCGCCATACTCACGGAGCAGGAAATAGATGCGTAGCGAATAAGGGCTTTTCAGTTTGTGTAGTTGCTCTACTTCGGCAGTAGTAAAATTGCCGCTCTCTCGAAGCTGTAGCAGATAAGGCATGATCAGTGGGTTGAAGCTGGCTACCACCCCGCCCATTTCGCCGTGGTAGTCCGCTTGCGCCATAAGCGGCCGGTTGAGATACACAGGCTTCTTCTTTCGCTTCCGAGTCTGCTCATCCAGCTCTTCTATGTGAACCGTGAACTTGGTGATATCACGACACATATCAGCGATTGCTTCGTAGCTGGAGCCACCTTTCTTACTCTTAGAGTGCAGCAGCTCCTCAAACGGAATGAACTGAGGTTGAAACTCTTCGTCATTGAAGTCAATGCGCGTGAGTAGGGCAATGAAAAGCCGCATTTGCATGGGCGCGAAGCTAAAGCGGGCATTCACAAGCGCATTGTGCTGAGCAACGACAGCTGTAATCTTACTGGCTGGACTCTTCATTGAGGTGACGTCATTTTTGTAGCGGTTGGAGCCCTATTTGACGTCATTTTTGTAGCTGACTGACGTCATTTTTGTAGCGGGTAACGTCATTTTTGTAGCGCATAACGTCATTTTTGTAGCGGCTGACCCTCTTAAGATGCTGTGATACTGTGAGTTATGAGACCTATAATACTATTAATATAGTAACAAGTAGTAAAAGCTAGCTAGTTTTTTTTGACGTCATTTTTGTAGCGGTTCAACAGGTTCTGGTGAGTATAAATTAGTATACACGCCGGATTTTACACCGCGCGTTTTTATACGTTTTTATACCTTCAGGTACTACATATTTATAACCTCACAGTCAATAAGTTGTAGATCCTGTCACAACCTCAAGACATAGTCAGTATGCCCTTCTACGCCGGGGGCAATCGACGGCGTTTCGCCTGCTTTGCTGGAATCTCTCGTTCAGCTTCAGGTTTACCATCTAAGTAGGCCAGCAGCGCATCGTTGAGTACGTCACCGATCGTCTCATGAGACCAGAAGGTGTACTGTTGTAAACGACGGAACGTGTTAGGTGGTAACGCATTCGTGAAACGAATCTTGGCCTCATCCCCTGCCGTTGGTTCGGGTGCAGGCTCAATCTGCGGGGAAGGTGCGTTACCCAGAAGAAGATCATCCACCGATTGGGCGGGCTTTGGGAGCAGGTGTCCGAGGGATACTTTCTGTTTCGACATTACTTCTTGCGTAGAATTTCTTGGGTAAGTGCTTCGTAATCCTGCAGAGCCGCGGATTGAGGAGCCCACTCATACAACGACTGCTGGTTGACCTGAGCTTCGGCTACTGCGACGTTATCACGGATTGTAGACTCCATCAAGTAGGATCCCAGGTTGGGGTGCTGTTGCATGACATCGACAAACTGGTGATGCAGGCTCTTGCGGTAGTTCTTGGCGTATTTAGTCAGAAACACCCCTCCTACCTGTAGCTTCGGTGAGAAGTTTTTCTGAATGCGACTTACTAGGTCGAGTAGTGACTCTAAGCCGTTGAAAGCGAAGTACTCGGGCGTTGTAGGAATGTAGACTTGGTCCGATGCTGTAATCGCCGCCATGGCCAGGGCTGAATTAGGACTGGGCCCCGTATCGAAAATCACAAAGTCTACCAGCTTGCGCAGGTCGCCTACCAGGTTCTTGAACGCCAACGGGTACATGGCATCGGTACCCAGTAGCTTTTCGGCAGCTGCCAACGACGGAGAAGCGGGTATCAGCCACAGGTTGGTCGCTACCTGTTGCATGGCCTGTGGGAAGCCTAAGGAGCCGTCAAGTATCTGGGTCAGGCTTTTGTCCTGTGAGCTGGCCGGGAGTGCCTGAGTAAGATTCATCTGTGGGTCCCCATCAACAAGCAACACCCGGTGCCCATCATGAGCAAGACAGTGAGCAACAGCCCATGCAGAAGTGGATTTTCCTGTTCCTCCCTTTCGGTTTGTAAACGTTAGTATCTGCATCGTGTTGATAATGTTGGAAAGCTTGGAAGTAAACATACGCAGTATTTACAACACAAACCATAAAATACATAATATATTGCTAATATTGGAGATGTTGTTAGTGCGGTAATCCAACATTGACAACATGGTGCATATCGCTCATTTGGTTGTAGTAAAACGCCTAGCCGCGTGTCGAAAGAATGGCCTTGGTTCAAGGGTTTAAGCCAAACGTTACCTGTACCTCGCCAACCGTACCTTCTAGCTTGGGTAGCCCACCCGCTGGAGTACCCACCGGCCACCCGGCTAGGGGAGCAGCTAAGCGAAGTGTTCTCGTAGCAAGCTCGCGACTCTCTCTTCGTCAGGGGCTTGGTGAGAATGCCTACCGCCGCGCCTAGCGCTTTAATTCGTTCTATGTCGCGCCCATGCTGGGAGGTGGTAAGGACGACGATGACTACGCGACCTTTCAGTGTCAGCGCATGCTGCCGATAAGTCTGCAAAGACTCGATACCGTCCATCACGGGCATATTTACATCACGTAGCACAAGCGCTTGGCGTGTTAATTCACCTGTTTACAACAAGAACCCTTTACCGGATCGGGTGCAACTGATGGTAGAGCAGGTGGGCAGCTGCTTCGAGCAAGGGTAGATCCGTGGTGCGCTCCTGACAACGCTGCATATCGTAGTGGCAGAGGGTGCCATACGCTTTCCCTCGGTCGTCACGGATCAGCACGCCGCAGTACGAGATGACCGATGTATCCACCCCTTGTGCCTGCGGGTCAGTGGCCGCGTCCAAAATGTTTAACGGTGCCTCTTGCTGGCCCACCAAAGAACAGTAGGTCACGGCCATCGGGACATCTAAGCCCTGGCGTACACTGGTCTGGTAGCGATCAAAAATCACCTCATTACGTAGAATGTCCCCATCGAAGCGGAACAAACCGGTATAGCGGTGCGGCGTGCGGTGGTTGAGATAGCCTAAGGCCTCGTGAACGCCTTGCTGGTACAATAGGTCCGTAAACAGCTTTATTTCAGACAGCATGGTGTCTTCTTGCCTTCTACTAAGTGAACTCATAGGACAAAATAAAGCCTTTCTGGCTGCTCTCAACAGTTTGAATTCTACTTCTGTTCTTCGGCTTGAGCAGCCAGTGGATCTTGCGCACACGAGGTCCACTGGCTGCCAACTGCTAGCAAAATAGGGTTTGAGGGGAGTGATGGGTAGCTCCTTTTTCCTTTGGCTTCTGGGAAAAGGGGCTTAGCATACTACTGCCGCTCGGACAAGTCTTGAAAAATGGCGGTTTTGCACCTATTGGCCTCGGTTAAAAGTTTGGTACAGAAGTTAAGTGAGATGCTGCTGAACAGAGTTGTTACCCCCTAAAATCCTGCACTCAGCGCTTACAAGGGTTATTTGTTCAGTGAAACCTCCCTATAAATGAACAACTGAGCCAACCATCTGCTAAGCGGGCAACCGGCACCAAAACCAGCCGATTTGGTTCAGAGAACTTGTTCATCAATCAAAGTACAATTACCTCACCTATTGCGACGAGTAAACTGTACGCTGATGCTAGAATATCGGCCTTGGTTAAAAGTTTGGTCCGAATGTTACATGGGTCGCAAGGATTGTCATGGCCAGGTGGAAGAAAGCGCATGTTACCTGCTTGCTATGGCCGTTGCGGCGCGGCATCGACCAAGTTCCGTACGCTACGTATGCAATAGCTTCCCCCTCAAAACAGACCGCTATGAAGTCGCACTCTACTGGAACCAGCCACAAGCACCACCGCGATATTGTGGTCATTGGTGCGTCCTCGGGCGGCGTATCGGCCCTGCTGGACTTGGTGAAAACCCTGCCGGCTGATTTCCCGGCCCCTATTTTCATCGTGCAGCACGTCGGGGCCGATTCTCCCAGCGTGTTGCCCGAACTCCTGAGCCGGGAAGGACCGCTCCCGGCCAAGCACCCCCGGCACGGTGAGGTCGTGGAGGCTGGCGTGATTTACGTGGCCCCGCCCGACCACCACCTGTTGGTGGAGAAGGATAAGGTGCTCGTCACCCGCGGCCCCAAGGAAAATCGCTTCCGCCCCTCCATTGACGCGCTTTTCCGCTCCGCCGCGTACACCTACGGCCCCCGCGTGATTGGCGTGGTGCTCACCGGCTACCTGGACGACGGCACCTCCGGCCTGTGGACGTTGCAGCGACTTGGCGGGGTGGCCATCGTGCAGGACCCGCACGACGCCGTGTCCCCGGCCATGCCCGCCAACGCGCTCGAATACGTGAACGCTGACCACGTCGTGCCACTGGCCGGGTTGGGCTCGCTGCTGGTGCGCCTAACCACGGAGTGGGCACCGGGCAAGCCCCGCGTCACGAAAGCCGAACTGGACCTGCTCGAAATTGAACTCACCATTGCCAAGAAAGACAACGCCTTTGAAATGGGCATCATTGAGAAGGGCGAGCTGACCCCGTTCACCTGCCCGGATTGCCACGGGGCCCTCACCCAGCTCATCGAGGGCAAGCTGATTCGCTACCGCTGCCACACCGGCCACGCCTACACCATCAGCTCCCTGCTCTCGGAACTGTCCGCCTCGGTGGAAAGTCACCTCTACCAGACGATGCGCGGGCTGGAGGAAACCAAAATGCTGCTGCACCGCTTGGGCGAGCATTTCGGAAAAGACCAGCAGCCCGCCGTGGCCGACGTCTTTTTCCGCAAATCGGAGCAGACCGGCGAGCAGGCCCGCGTGGTACACGATTCCATCATGCAGCACGAGGCCCTGAGCGGCGATTTGCAGTTTAAAAAAGAAAACAACACTGACTGAATGCCCGCGCCGCCGAGTCGGTGGCGCACGAGCGACGTTTGGGTGGGTAGGGTAAGGAGAACTATCGTACCTTCCGGGCTTACCTACCCCTTTGTTTGTGCCGAATTTCGCCGCCTTATTCATGGACCAGGCGGAAGCCAGCGCCCATGTGCAGTTTGTCTATGATGTGGCCGCTGGCCACGTCGTGTTTGTCAATGACGCGTACGAGCCGGTGCTGCACGGCCAGCAGGCCCAGGTGAACGAAGAACTGCCGGCCCTACTCGCCCACTTGCACCCCGACGACCGCCACTACCTGGCCCATTATTGGAAGCTGTGGGTGCGGGGCCAGATGCCCGACGAAGTGGAAATTCGCCTGCTTCGCCCTGAGCAGCCGGAGCAGACGCTTTGCCTGACCCCCCACTTTTACCGAACCGCCGAAGGACAGGCATTGGTGGCGGGCAGCTTACGCGACATCAGCGCTGCGAAGCGCTACCAGGAGAACGCGGACACGTTCAACACGCGCAAGAACGCCACGCTGGAAATCCTTTCCCACGACGTGAGCGGGGCCTTCGTGATGGTGCAGCAAATCGCGGAGTTTCTGCGCGAGGAAGTCCAGGCTCCGGCCGACAGCCGGGTGCTGGAAATGCTGCGGGTGCTCGAAGCCACCAGCCGCAGCAGCGTGAAGATGATTCGGGACCTGGTCAACATTGAGTTCCTGGCCTCGGCCAACACCGACTTGAAGCGGGACCGGGTAGAGGTCGGGGCCGTGCTGCGGGCGCCGCTGGAGGAGTTGCAGCGCGGGCAGGCACTGTTGGGCCATCGGTTTGCCTACTCGCTGCCCGCCGAACCCGTGTACGCGGCGCTGGACGTCAACAAGATGACCCAGGTGCTCACCAACCTCATCAGCAACGCCATCAAGTTCACGCCCGACGGGGGGCAGGTAACCGTCGCCGTGGAGCCCTGCCCCAACGGCATCCGGGTGCAGGTGCGGGACACCGGCATTGGGATTCCCGCCCACTTGCAGCCGCACTTGTTTGAGCGGTTCACCCCCGCCCGGCGGCCTGGATTGCGCGGGGAGCAAACCACGGGCTTGGGCCTGATGCTCTGCAAAACCATCGTGGAGTGGCACCAGGGCACCATTTCGGTAGCCAGCACCGAGGGCCAAGGCTCGACGTTTACCGTGGAAATACCCCACGCCGAAGCGGTGGCCAGCAGCGTGGGCGCGGGCCGCAAGGCAGCGCTGTGAAGCGGCCTATCGAGTAGCGTTTCTTACCAAGCTTTACTTATCCAAATCGGGATAAGCGCCATAGCCCTTTCCGTAGTGGCGAGGGATAAATTTGTTCTAACCGGCCATCCATCGCTATAGCCAGTGGCCATGTAACAGTTGGACTAAACTTTTAACCAAGGCCAATATCGATTGCAAGTACCTGTTTTTCAAGATAGTATTCCCTATTCATTCTAGGGCCTTGAGGCTGCTGCTGAGTTAGCCACTTAACTTCTGTACCAAACTTTTAACCAAGGCCCTATTCTACCACAGGCATGCTAGCATGGTTTCTATAGGGTAGCTTAGCCGACTTCTTATTTGCAGACAAATCAACGGTTCGGCTACTCGCCCTATCTTCCAGATGTAGCCTTGGTTACAAGTTCGGTCTCAAAGTCGCTTGCAGAGTAGTATACTGGATTGTCGACCTTTGTACTTACTTCGACCTAGCTTCGCCGCCTTGATGCTATTAGCCCAGCCCCCACTTGACTTGCTGCCCGTCTTCAACGCCCAGCCCGGCGCCACGCTGTTGCTGTCTCCGGACTGGGTAATTGTGGGGGCCAGCGACGACTACCTAGCTGCTACCCTCACCCGGCGGGATATGATCGTGGGGCAGCATATCTTCGACGCCTTTCCTGATAACCCCGAGACGCCCGAAGCCAACGCGGTGGCCAACGTGCGCGCCTCGCTGCAGCGGGTGATGGCCACCAAGCAGCCGCACGAGATGGCTCCGCAGCACTACGACGTGCCCGATCCCGCCCAACCTGGCCGGTTCGTGGAGCGCCACTGGCAGCCGCGCCACACACCCGCGCTCGACGCGCAGGGGCAGGTGCAGTTTATCATTCAATCCGTGCAGGACATCACCGCCAGCCGCCAGGCCGAGCGGCAGTTGCGGGAAAGCGAGGCGGCCGAGCAGACTGCCCACGCCGTGGCCGAGCAGCAGCGCCATCGCTTCCTAGAGGTGCTCACGCAGATGTCTGCCTACATTGCCGTTTACCAAGGGCCAGACCATATCTACCAGTTCGTCAACCCCGCATATCAAAACCTGTTTCCGCACCGCTCCTTTCTCGGCCGGCCCTTTCGTGAAGGCACCCCGGAGGCTATTGAGCTCGGTGTTGTGGCTTTGTTTGACCAAGTCTACCAGACGGGGGAGCCGGTCTACCTGCGCGAAATGGAAGGCTGGTTCGACTTTCACGGCAACGGGCAGCCGGTGCAGGTCTTTCTCAACATCTCCCTGCACCCGTTGCGCAACGTGCAGGGCCACATCGACGGCGTACTCGACTTCACCTATGACGTGAGCGAGCAGGTGCGCGCTCGCCAGCAGCTTGAGCAGCTCAACCAGGAGCTGGAAACCCGCGTGCAGCAGCGCAGCCAGCAGGCCCTGGCCCTGCAAGCCGACCTGCTGGCTGCGGCCCAGCGCCAGGTGCAAGCCCGCGAAACCTTCTACCAGGCCTTCGAGCAAACGCCGGCGGCCATCTGCATTCAGCGGGGCCCCGCGCACCACTACGAGTATGCCAACCAGGCCTACCGGGACTTCTTCCCCGGCCGGCCGCTGATTGGCCAGCCCGTGGCCGAGGCCCTGCCCGAAACGGTGGACAGTGGCATCGTGGCCCTGCTTGACCGCGTCTACCAGACCGGCGAAACCTACAATGGCGTGGAGCTGCCGTTGCTGGTTGCCCAGCCCAAGGGGCCACCCCGGCAGATGTACTTCACCTTCACCTACCAGGCCCTACGCGAAAACGGGGCGATTGTGGGCATTTCCACCTTTGCTTACAACGTGGCCGAGCAGGTGCACGCCCGGGGCGAACTTGAGCGCCAGGGGCGGCGCCTGCGCGAGGTGTTCGAGCAGGCGCCCGTGGCCATTTGCGTGTTCGCCGGCCCGGACTACGTGTTGGAAGTGGTCAACCCGCCGATGGGCGAGATGCTGGGCCACCCGGCTTCCGAGCTGGTGGGCCGGCCTTTCTTTGCGGCCCTGCCTGAGCTAAAGGAGCAGGGTCTGCGCGAGTTGCTGGACCAGGTGCGGCAAACGGGCAACCCCTACTATGCCCGGGAGCAGCAGATCCGCCTGAGCCGGCATGGGCAGGGCGGTAGCGGCTACTACAACTTCACCTACCAACCGCTGCGCGATACACAAGAGCAGGTAACGGCCGTCACCTGCGTGGCCACTGATGTTACGGAGCAAGTGTTGGCCCGCCAGCAGGTGCAGGACCTGAACCAGGAGCTGGCCGCTATCAACGAGGAGATGCAGGCCACCAATGAGGAACTGCTCGACACCAACACCCGCCTTACGCGCACCAACGCCGATCTGGACACGTTCGTGTACGCTGCCTCTCACGATCTAAAAGCCCCCATCGCCAATATCGAAGGGCTGCTGAATGCCCTGCGCGAGTACCTACCCACCGAGGCGCAGGAGCCCATGGTGCCGCGCTTGGTGGGCATGATGGAGGGCGCCATCACCCGCTTCCAGCAGACGGTGAGCCACCTCACCGACGTTTCCCACCTGCAAGTGGGACGATACAGCCAATCCGTCGAGTACCTAGACATTCCCCGGGCCCTGGAAGACGTGCGCCTGGACCTGCTGCCGCTGCTGGAAAGCACCCACGCCGAGTTGGTGGTGAGTGTGGAAGCCTGCCCGAACGTGCGCTTCTCGGCCAACAACCTGCGCAGCGTGCTCTTCAACCTACTCAGCAACGCGGTCAAGTACCGCGCCCCGGACCGCACCCCGGTGGTGCAGATACGCACCCATTGCACGCCGCGGCAGGTGGTCGTGGAGATCCAGGACAACGGGTTAGGCCTCAGCAACCGCCAGCAAGGGCAGTTGTTCACCATGTTTCGCCGCCTGCACGCCCACGTCGAGGGCTCAGGCGTGGGCCTCTACTTGATCAAGCGCCTGATAGAAAACGCGGGCGGCACCCTCACCGTCGCGAGCCAACTCGGCATCGGCTCGACGTTCAACGTCACCTTGCCCCGCGTCTAATTCTAACCAAGGTAGGGCTTATAACATTTATTAAACGCACGTTCAATAAACGTTATATATCCTACCTTGCGGGCTCTTTCCTCCTCACTGCCCCTCGCTCGCATGTCGGTGCCCGCTATTCAGTACGTCCCTTACTACCGCGTCTCGACCCTCAAGCAAGGCCAGTCCGGTCTGGGCCTGGAAGCCCAGCAGGCGGCCGTGCAAGCCTTCGTGACGGACCCTCGTCAGCTGCTGCCCGCCTACGTGGAAGTGGAGAGCGGCAAGAAGAACCAACGCCCCCAACTGCAAGCCGCCATCGCCGAAGCCCGGCGGGTAGGGGCCACGCTGCTTATTGCGAAGCTTGACCGGCTCTCACGCAACGCGGGCTTCATCTTCGCCCTGCGTGATAGTGGGGTGGAGTTTCAGTGCTGCGATATGCCCGACGCGAACACCTTAACCGTGGGCCTGTTCGCCGTGCTGGCCCAGCACGAGCGCGAGACCATCAGTAAACGCACCAAAGACGCGCTAGCGGCTAAGAAGGCCCGCGGCGCCGTGCTCGGCACGCCGGCTAACCTGACAATGGCTGTCATTGCGCACAGTCGGGCCATTCGCACCCAAAATGCGCAGCAGCACCAGGCCAACCGGCAAGCTGCCCGGCTGGCTTCGCTACTCTACGCGCAGGGGCATACCCTGCAGCAGATTGCCCAAGAGCTCAACGAGGCCGGCTATCGTACGAGAAGGGGGAAGGCGTTTTTTCCCATGTCCGTGCAGCGCCTGCTTAAGCGACCGTCAGCCTAATTTCCTCCTTCCGTTCTCTGAGGGGATGTATCTTGGCTTCATGAAAGTAGTCTGTTTGACGTTGCTCCTCCTAGCAGGGGTAGCTGGGTGTCATCACGCGGAACCCACCACCAATACAAGCAATAACTCCATCGTAGGTCTGTGGGAATGCGACTCGACCGTCTACGAGGATCTGGATCCATCGGGCCGGGTGCTGGGAGCTAGAAAAGTCGAGACGATAGAGTTTTACTTACACCTAACGCCCACTCATATCAAAACCCTTATACCCTATCTTTCTGCTGGTGACTCAATTCCTTACAATCGTCGAGCAGATACCTTATTTTTTCATGAGCCCAACGAACGCGAAAGAATGATGGGGTATGTTACCTTGTTGACTTCACGCTCATTTGTTTTCGAAAGCATGAAAGCCACGATTCCGTACCCGGATACTGATCAGGATGGTTTCCGCTCACGCACACGGATGTATTTGCATCGCGAAACGCTGGAATCATTGCGCTCCAGGAAGGGCCCGAGGTTGAATCAGTATTCGCACTAGATTTGCCCTGCTGTGGCCTCGTCCAATTTTTACGTCAACGGCATCTTCTTCCAATTGCCATTCACGTTCCTCTACGAGACCCAGGCGCAGCGGGAGGACTACGACATCATTGCGAACGGGACGATAGTCGAGTGGGCTGGACTAGGGAAGATGGTGACGGTGGCGGATGTGGTGGGGAAGTAAGGGTATAACGCCTAGAGCCTATCTAAGTGTTGAAGGTGCGCCCTCTACTGTCTAATTAGGGCTTTTTAATCTATGATTAGTTAATATCTGTAATCAGATAGTACAAAGTATAATAAAAGAGAGGTGCTAGTCCAACGATAGCTGCCAAAGCTCGATAAAACTGCTTTCGTGACAGGTAGCCTATGATAACCATTATCCCTACTAGAGATGCAGATGCTAATGTGTTGGTGCTAGGACCGTAATCTACTTTTTCAATAGAATGAGGCCCACGGACGTTACCAATAAGTATAATTGCCCCTATAAAAAGGACCACAACACTGTACAGGATAGACCACCCAAATGTGCGCAAAGGACTCCCATTATTACTTTTAGTATCCTCTGAGTTTAAGCCATCTGGGTCGTTATTATTAGCTATCGTCATACTAAAATTTAATTTTTTCGCTTGTAATTTTTTGAGTGCTATGTTCTGCTAGGGGGCGCTGCCCCCTATTCCCCCGAGGTAGAAAGGGCATAGTGCTACGCCGTCTATTTACAACTCCGGCAAGTCAATATACACTGCGTAATCCTCCAGCTCCTCTTTCCTAACAAACGTGCGGCAGTGGTGTAGGTGGTTGACCTCGGGATCATAGTACACCTCAGCAAAGAAGCTGCCCATGTGGTAGAGGTTCACCGTATCCTCTTCCTCGAATCGGGTAGCCAGGAAGGTGCCCTCGAACACGACTAGGCCGAGCTGGGCTTGCAGGGGGAGCTGGTCGAAGGACGCGCGGGAGGGAATAGCCATGGTGGCAAGATAATAGCGGTACATTTCAGCCTATCTATCTCCGCTCTATGCCACTGCTTTTATTCGATGGTTCCTGGATTGAACCAGTCTTCAAATTTATCGGTGCTGTCCTCCTTATTGGGTATATAACCGGCTTCGTACTGGTAGTGCAAACACGATCGAAAGGAGTACGCAACGCTGGTATACTCATCATGCTAGTAGTGGGCCTACTGCTCTACTCTTGCTTGGGCGGCTAATATTACCACCACGCCAACGGCTCCAGCACTAGGTAATACAGCAGTGCACCACCGACCACAATAGCGCCCACTTTCAACTCGAACCAAATACCGTTGTCTTGTTTCTGCTCCATCCCTCGAATAGCAAACGCCCGGCCAAGTGATCGGGGCGTTGTGTGCAGCGTTACACGTGGCTGAGTATTGATGGTTCACCCTCTACTATCTAACGAGGACTTTCATTTCCTTTAGGGTAGCGTTAGCAGCATGTTGTATGAAATCTATTCACTATATCCGTTTACTAGGCTTGCTCTTTTTGACCGAAGCCTGTGCACAAAAAACCGAAGAGCAGACAGTTACGCAGGCAACTGCAGCCCAACCCGCTATTGGGCGCTACATACAACAGATGATGAAAGGTGTCACCTATACGCCCTTAGCGTGGAGAAAAACGACGCCCTTGTATTCTCAGGATGCCGGCGAAGTGGCCATTCAGGAGCAATTTGGTCTTTGGGTTGCCGAGAAAAAGCATGCTGCTACGTATGACGATTCCCTCGCGCGTGAGTACCAAGAGCAGCTTTTTGCCTCCAAAGGCTATCGCCGGAAAACGGAGCTCGATACAGCAGCTCTAAGACCAGCCTCTCGTAGTGCTACCGCGGCTGAGCACCGAGCCCGTAAACGCGAACTTCTGCTTACCAGACTCCTTGATAGTGTGCAGCAAGCGACTGATGTTCAAGCACCCCCTGTTCAAGCACCTGCTACAAGCACTATTATCGGCCAACGGGGATGGCATCTGTTTCAAGTAACGGATGCCCATGGACAGCAGCATCGGGACAGTGTGGAGTATATCATCTTGCCTTCTGGAAAGGCATTTATCTGTTTTGACCGAGAAACGATTGCGGCTCGCCCTTGGCAGCCCGATCTCAGGTATGACCCTTATTAGTTCGTTCTACTGACGGTATTGCTCCTTACTTTCCTGAGATAATCACGTCCAGTCTACTGCTATACGAGTACGGCGTGGTTCGATTTTTTCTACTTAGCTTCTGCTGCTGGCTGGGGTTAGTTGTCGCTCTCTTTGCTTTGTGCCTTGCTATTCTTCCGCTGTTGGGGCGGCTGACCAGGGCGTACAGTCGGTGAGAGTAGGCTAGTATCGGCACTGGGTGAAACTCCCTTTTCTGGTTCGGCAGGCCACCCTGGCCGAGGGGAACAACTATGTATTATGATCTCCCCCGGTGGTGTATTATCTGGGTGTTTTTGGTAGTATTTCTCTGCCGCACGCATGGCGCGCCGTTCTGCGTTACAGCTACTTATTATTATACAGACTACTAGGAGGCAAGCTGAGTTCTTCATGATTTCACTTTCGTAAGCGGTATCCTTGAAAGCCAGCACCGGGTGTTGATCCAGTAGAATACGGGTTAGCAGGGATTAAGCGTCAGGTTGTGTGCTTCCTGCCGATAGCGTGGCAGCCATGCCAAGTTCGTTAAAAATTCTTCGCTATGATCAGCCTATCATTAGCACATCACTATCCTGGCCAATAAGCGGAAAAGAGTGTAATGTACGCTCAGGATAACAGCCTATCACCAGTGTAGAGCATCCCTAGTCCGCCTGCCTCAGCACACGAGCAACAGCTCCTCTAGACGCGTCGTGTAGGCTGGGCTGCAGTGTTGCGCCTTGCCCAGCCAAGGCGGTGGTTGCCCTGCGGCCGTGACTGCCGCTGCCGCTCGTACCGTGCCCCGCCCGAAGCGCTGGTTCAACGCATCCACTCACGCCATCAACGGCTGGTGGCGATCATGCGTGGCTGGTGGCGAGGCAGCCGCGGGCGCGAACAAATCCAGCTGTTGCCCGCGGCCCGGCAGCTCTAAGCCATCGAGTACCACGCCGACTTTCATGTAGCGACGGCCCGATTCATAAAGCCGCTCCAGTAGGTGCCGCCCGTACGCGAGTATTCGTAGCATTTCACTAGTGGGCTCACTGGGTAAGATTAGCGTAGCCGAACGGATACAGGGTGGGGAATGTAAATGTTGTAGCAGTCATGGCTGAGGAAGACCGTGAGCAGGTAGGTCTGTTTGACGTGTTGGCCCAGCACGAGCGCGAAACCATTAGTATTTGCAGGTGAGCATAGCTACCACCATATGTTCCTTCTTGCACTTTTAAAAGGTCGGATTTTCCGACGTTTAAAAAACGCTCGCTTGCAGCAACGAACCAAGGACGTGCTGCCCGCCAAGGGAGTCCGCGAGGCCCGGCTTAGCATGCCGGGCCAATCTGACAAAGGAGGCGATTGTCAAGAGCCCTGCAATCCGCACGCAGAACGCGCAGAAGTACCAAGCCAACTGACACGGCTGGCTTCGCTACTCTCCGCGCAGGGACACCCTTGCAGCACAGCAGGTTACCCCAGGAACTCAACGGGGCCAGCTACCGCACCCTCCGGGGGAAGGCGTTCTTTCCCATGTCTGTGTAGCGGCTACTCAAGCGTGTTTAGTTATTGTCTGATTTCTAAACAAGCAGTCAGCCTAAAGCAGAGTACGTACGGTTAAAATAGCGTAATGTGTATCCTGAGTTGATAGAAGTCGTATCTTTCATGCGGCAATAATCAACTCTATCATATGGTATTCGATGACTCTCCAAGTCCAGACAGCTATTACCTTGATATAGCTGACTACAATGGCTGCGTGAAACAAATCGCGCGAGAGTTAGTCGGTCTTACAACCGAGTCTTATGTAGCTTGGTACTACCATAATTGCTTTGTTTTTTATAGCCAAAGCGCGAGTTGGTCAGCATCATGGCGCCGATTAAAGAAAGTGAATAAGTCGCATGACTTTGACGACCAAGCAGTAATAACTTTTCATCTTAAGCTAGCACAGCGTCGGTATCGTCGATTGTATATTCTGCGAAGCATGCAAAAGATCAAGCAGCAGACGACTCAATTTCTAGAGCACGAATACCGGGTCCTAAATAATCCGTCCAAGGTCGGCTACAGACGAGCTTGTGATAAACACCTATTTTCAGCTTACGCCCTGAAGGGTGCTGCGGAAATTCTACAGCCCGTAACAAAACAGTTACGTGAAGCACGGATAGGAAATTCTTGGTTCACTAATCCCCAGTTTTCATTCAATCCTGAATGTACGCTTGGTGATACCCCTATACAAGTTGCGAAGATCATAGCTGCGATTCAGCACTTTCAGTATTGCTGGCAGGCTTTCAGTGGAGCAGAACAAGATAGTCAGGGGGTTACTGTCCCTTCTACGATTCACCCTCCAGTTGTAGTGGCTGAATCATCAACGCCTATCACACAGAGTACTTTACCAGACGAGATGGGCAACCAGGATCAGACTGATTCTCTCGACACTATTTTGGATGCTGATTTTGAAAAGGAAGATATAATTGAATTAGCCCGCGAAGTAGGCCTGGTTAATCAAGCAGGGCATTTTGCCTTGGGAGAACGAAAATTGAGCGGGGTAGTAGGATTTTGTCAGGCTCTGCAAATTCAGGGTAAAGTAAAAGGAAGTATTCCCACCCTGACTTCTGTAATCGGACCGTTATTACATGTAACAGTCCTTACCCGCAAGACTGGTACTAAACCAGCTGACAAGTTTTTTAAAGCCACTGAAAGGAAATTAGCCAACTATATCCCGATTAAGAAGAGGCTCAGCCCGACAAAATAGGGGAACACTCCGATTGAATAGGGGATCAATTGAGGACTTACGCACCCAATTAGAGGCTCATGCTTGCTAAGGGCTGATAGCTGCCGGAGAATTGTAGCAGAATTTCCGGTACACATCCCCGGTTTTTCTGCTACCAATGCAGTGTGTTACTATTGCGGGCGAATCTTACGCCCAATTTCTGGAAGACGTGCGCGCCGTCGTCCGGCAAGAATTACGTGACGCCCCAACTGTTAGCCCTGAACACGGCACGGCACCAACTAATGACTTGCTGAGTATACGTGAAGCTGCTGCTCTGTTGGATGTAACGGTACAGACAGTTCACGAGCACAAGCGCCGTGGTTGGCTGGCCTACCACAAGATCGGCAGCCGCTCCTACATCAAGCGGTCCGACATCATGGCCGCGTTGCAGACCCACCAACGTGCTGTAAAACAATAAACCCGCTAGTTCTGTGAAAACTAGCGGGCTCAATACTTTGCAGCAGACGGAATCTGCTGCCAAAGTTAGCGAGTTATCATCTGCTAATCAAGCAATAGCCTGTGCCCCTAGCATCGGACCATACATTGATCTGGCGGATAGTCTCGCTCCTATAACAATTCTCTTCCTGGGCCAACCTTCCCCGACGCGTGGGCAACTCACCGCACGTCTGGCTACGGAATGGCCTGGTGACGCTGGCTACAACTTTGCCAGCCTACTACGGCACCACTGCATTGAGCAAGTAGGCAACCGCTTTGTGCTGCCACGAGCGGGTGGCCCTAGCCCCCTCATAGCCCAGCGGGTAGTAACTGACTGCCGACGCGCAGCAGAACTGACGGACTTTCAGCTTCTAGTCAGTCGATGAGCCGTGACCTATCCTGCCCGCTAGCTTCTGCAACCATATGACTGCTTTCGCCCAACGCTTCCTGTATACGGAGGGAGGCTACCACCCTACGATTACCCGCCTCATGCTTCCCATCCGTCAACATTTAAAAACCGCTACTCGCCTCAAAGCTGGGCCAAAAGCCGTGCTGATGGAGGTGTGTGAGTTACACGAAAACGGCGGCAAAGGCTGCTATGCCTCTAACGATACTCTGGCCAAGAGCCTGGGTATCTCTCTCGCTACCGTCGTGCGCACCGTGGCCGCGCTGGTGGCCGGCGGCCTGCTCACTTCCCGCGTGGTGAAGGCCGAGGCGAACCGCCGGTACTTGACACCGACGGCTGCCGTACGGGCTTGCTACGCGAGCGGCACGACGCAACAGCAACTCTTAGCAGCGTCCAATTTGACTATAGTCAAAAAAGAGGCTGTCTCAGAAGTGACTATAGTCAAAACTGAAACTGACTATAGTCAAATTGGTGAGGCGACTATAGTCAAAAGTGAGAGTGACTATAGTCAAAATGCCTCGCGCGTAATAGGAGACAAGCAAGACAAGCAATTAACAAGCACTCTCTCTACCATCGCGTCGCTGCGCGCTGCGCTTGCCGAGCGAGAGCTTGAATTGATTCAAGTCAAAAACGAGCGGGACGAGTTAGCGCAGCAAATTGCCGAGTTAACAACTGCCCAACCTGAAAGCTCAGCACCGGCAACGCCCAGACGCTCGGAGGGGCGAGCCGCGGCGCCGGCCGCCCCCGGCGACTTCGCAGCGTTCTGGGATGCGTTCGACAAGAAGGAGGACCGCTACAAGTGCGTGCTCAAGTGGAAGGGTCTATCCGAAGCCGACCGCGCCGCCGCCTTAGCCCACGTGCCAGCCTATGTTCGGGCTACCCCCGAGAAGCGCTATCGCAAAAGCCCGCTTACCTACCTCAATGGCCGTTGCTGGCTGGATGAGCAATTGCCCGACCGCAGCACTACCCGCACCGGTACTCTGACTGCCATCACGGCTCTGGGGGGGCTTGCCCAGCGCGCCGCCAAACAAACGCAAAACGATTTCCTCTAATGCCTACACACGATACGTTTGCCCTCGTTCCGCCCCACGCCACCGACCTCGAAGAAGCCGTGCTAGGCGCCATGTTGCAGGAGGCCGCCGGCCTCACCACAGGCCTGTCGATGCTGCGAGGCCGCGAAGAGGTATTCTACCAGCCCAAGCACCGCGTCATCTTCCGCGCTATTGTGGATCTGCATAATGCCGGCCTGGCCGTGGACCTGCGCAGTGTTACCCATAAGCTCCTACAGATGGGCACCGTGGAGCAGGCTGGGGGGACGGCCGCCGTGGCGGAACTGACCTTCAAAATCCAGTCGTCGGCCAACCTGTTCACCCACTGCCTACTATTGCTGGAGTACTACACCAAGCGCGAAGTAGCCTCGGTTGCCCGCCTGCTACTCGCCAAAGCCTACGAAGAGACACAAGACACTTTCGCCCTGCTAAGCAGCGCGCAAACCTCCCTGAACAGCCTACACGATACGTTGCAGCTTAAACGCCCCCGCTCGGTCGGGGAGTTGTATCACGGCGTCGTGGATGAGATTGTGCATGCCACCCAGCAAAGCGGCGGGCTAACAGGAGTACCCTCGGGCCTGACGCTGCTGGACAAGCTCACCGGCGGCTGGCAGAAGTCCGACCTTATCATCATCGCGGCCCGGCCCGGAATGGGCAAAACCAGCCTCATGCTAGCCAACGGTCGCTTTGCTGCCGGCGCGGGTTATCCTGGGGCTATCTTCTCGTTGGAGATGAGTAGCCCCCAGCTGGTGCGCAAAATGATTGCCACGGAGGCGGGCTACACCACTTCGCAGCTACAACGGGGCAAGCTCTCTGGCGGCCGGGAGGAGGCCGAACACATCCGGCAAAAGGCCGCGGCCCTAGCGGAGGTTGGGCTCTACATTGACGACACGCCCGGCCTCTCCATCGGGGAGCTACGCGCCAAGGCCACCAAGCTTAAAGCCGAACACGGTATCACCTGGCTAGCCGTGGACTACCTGCAACTCATGCGCGGCGACAATCCCAAGGGTGGCAACCGGGAGCAGGAAATCAGCAGCATTAGTCGCGGGCTGAAGATGCTGGCCAAGGAACTCGACATTCCCGTGATTGCCCTGGCCCAGCTTTCGCGCTCGGTAGAAACCCGCGGTGGCGATAAGCGCCCCATGCCCTCGGATTTGCGCGAGTCGGGCGCCATTGAGCAGGATGCGGACATGATCCTTTTCCCTTTCCGGCCCGAGTACTACGGCATCGACGAAGATGCTTTCGGCGGCCCCACCAAAGATACCACCGAACTCATTGTGGCCAAGCATCGCAACGGCAGCACGGCGACAGGAGAAGATGCGCTGGTGGTGAGTTCGAAGATGGCCTTCGGTCGCTATGCAGACATCGACCCCAGTCCCGTGCCCGCCGGTGAACGGCCAATGCCCGTCGGCAACGGAGAGACAGTGGCCTTCGGTCAGCTCCCCCCGAGCAATGATTCCGCTCGCACCGAGAACGACGCATTCTAACACAGCACTACAGTCCCCGCATGAATGCGACACATCTTTTTAATTACCCCATTTCTGGGGTAATTAAAAAGCATGCTGACTTTTAAACCCCCTAGAAATGGGAGGTTTAAACATCGCTCAGGTCGATATTTAAACCTACACATGGGTATACACCGCCTGTTACCAATACTAAGCCATGGAAGACAATGCCCAAAAGGTAGATTGCCTATTAACAATCAAAGCGCTCTTACAGCAACACCCCTCATATCAGTCACTTCCGGCCTGCGTACAGACAGATGCCGAACGGCAGGAGTTGCTGGCTTATGTACTACAACTCATCGCTAGTTTTGAACAGCTAGAACAGATCCTGTGGTTAGGTGCAAAGCAGGCTCCCCACTCGGCACAATGGACAGCTCCGGAAATCAACGATGGAGTTCCCTTTGCTCCGTATGAACTGTTGCATACGGTGCTGCAGGGTACTTCGCAAACACCAACCCTGCTCACGCTGCACCCTACCCTGCAATCGTTTCTGCAGGAACTGCCTATAGTGACAGAACAGCTACTGACGCAGAAACAAGGACCGGATGAGACACTAGCAGTCTATCGGCTCCGTCGCCGCTTCTTGCACGGCTTGGCGCACTCCGACCTCCCCTACCTATTGGATACCTACACGCATGACATGGCCGCTCTCTGCATAGCAGTTGAACAACGCTCAACGGATTGGCTGGAATTATCACGCTTACTCTTCACAACGCCGGCCCGTTGGTGTCAGCGCACGAAGGCAATTGCTTCGTGAGAACTTAAGGATCTGCACTCGTAACGTTTGATACCCCTATCAAATGTAGAGGCTGGTTCCGTTGCGTGAGGAATCGGAGTTGCAGCCGGGGTGCTGGCTAGCTGCTATCATTGCCTTACGTACACCCACCCCCCCCCGCCCCCGGTCGAAAAGACCCCTACCCGGTCTACGGAAAACGGGTTCGGAGTCTTTTCGAGGGGGTGCCCATTTTTAGAGTAAGTACCCTAGCCTGTCCTCGTCTTCAAAGATTGAAAAGCGGTATTAGGCGCCGCTGGCAAATGCAGTAGTGGCTTGCTCTACTGCGCGCGCACAACGCTTCGCCAAGTCTTTACCCTCAAACGTCAGCGCCAGGGTACGTGGCCCTTTCCGAAAAAACTTCTCGCGCCGTAACAAGCCTCTTTCCTCTAATGCACGCACATACTGACGCAGTAAGGGTAAGCTCATGAGCTGGAGGCGCCCCAGGTCGGCAGCTGTTCGGAAGGCATTCGTTTGTAACAACACATGCACGGTCAGCAATACATGCAGTTGGGCCGCGGGCACTCGTTGTGCTCGTGACACTCCTCGCAAGGCAGTAGCGGCAACCACAGCAGCTGATAGCAACTCCGGATTCTCTTGTTTACGCTGCATCATCGTGATTAGAAGGATATGCTCACCTCAACTTTATCGTAGCCTTGGCCGAAATCAGCTACTTTCTTACTCTCAGATTTCAGGGAAAATAGGATGAAGTATCTGCTACCCAAGCGTACCTGCGATAAACGAAAACTTTTCAGCGAAACACTAAAAGCAGATAAACCCTCGGCCAACTGCTCAATTTGGCTCGTTCAACATATTAGTTGAGCGAGATATTTACAGTAGCCTTGCTACGCGTTCGATTTCGGCTGCTTCAATGCTAGATACCTCTGCATCAGACTATCATAATCGTTCTGTAGCTGCCGGGCGCGCTGCCGCTCGCTCTCTAGAATCTCCCAGCACTCTGGGTCAAGGGCATCGTTAGATGCCTCAGGCAACTTGAATATTTCACCGACACCTCGCACAAGCCAGTCCATGTTGACGGCAGGAAAAGCCTTGGCTATCTTTTCAAGTAGATCAAAAGAAGGCTTGCCCTTACGCCCTCCTGTAATGTTTCCAATTACAGAGCCATGCGTATTCATAGCGATAGCAAACGAATTATTATTAAGATTCAGACTGTCAATAAGTTGTACTAGTCTGCTGTTAATTGTAGTATCTTCCATTATTGTTATTTGAAAACATAGCCAAGGGATATACTTGACATTTGTTGTCATTTGATTATATTTACCATGTCTTCTGACAAAGGTAATATATTCAACTAACACAATGACAACAACCAACTCCCCCTTTGTGGCGACTGGTCTTGCCACTGGTAGTCTTGCCTCTACTGGCGCTACAGCTACCTCTGACCTATTCCTTATCCGGCTGCACATCGCCCAGCAATTAGCAGCTAGTCTCTTTACAGCAGAAGAGCGCCGTTGCGCCGCGCCCAGGATTGTTCTTACCGACGACGCGCCCCAGCTACAACGCTGGCAGCGCAATATCGTCCGCGTGCAGCAAGCACGTGAAGCAGCCCAGCATGCACAGACTATAGCTGAACGGGCCCGCCGCGGCCGCACCAGCGACTAAGCCGGCGAACAAGTGGCTGACTATGCCGAAGCAGAATTGACGGCCAAGACCGGCTTGTCTTACGCGAATCTAGCCACCCTATAACTCCTTTCCCATGACGGTTTTAGAACACGTAGCCGCTACGGCAGGCTACCCCATGTCCTTATTGGACTGCACCCCAAACGAGCCAGGCTACTGGCAAGAGCCGGCGCTACCCTATTGTGCTCAGCTACCAAAGCAGGAACTCGCTGCGCTCCACTACTTCACGCTGCTGGACGACCTGATGGGACCTCGCTTCCAGCAGGGTAGCGTTGTCGCCAGCCAGTGCGTTCATGGTGGGCAGCAGAACCTAGTGCCTGGCGTCTACATCGCCGTATGGCTCGATGAAGATAGCCAACTAACGCAGTATGTTGGCCGGCTCCAGGAAGCAACTGAGCAGTGCCTCGTCTTGCAGCACGATAAGACGGGTGCTGTATTCTGCTGGCCGTGGAAGAATGCTTCACTGCAGCTGTACCGCGTAACGCATTACTGTCAGCGAGTAGTATGCTAATCAATTCACCTTCATCAAGTTGATATGTCTACCAATCCCTCTCCACCAATGAACACTCCTCTTGGCATTTTCGAGCAGATGCAGGCTGCTATTCAAAACATGCAGCAAGGAATGCTGGAACTACGGCAGGAAGTAACTGAACTTAAGGCCGCCCTGCCCGAATATGTCGACGAGCAGGAGGCGCAACGCCTGACCGGCGCGTCCGGCAAAACCCTTTACCGTGAGCGGCAAAACCCTTCGTCGCTCATCGTCTGGAAGAAGGACCGGGGCGTGCGCTATCTGCGCAGTTCGCTGCTGCTTTACAATGAGCGCCATACCATCCGTCGGCAGCCGGCCACACTTACGCATACATGAATGCCCTTAATATCCAAACAGGGCTTACAACTAGATACGCCGTTTTCTACACCTTTTGGAAATAGTAGAATCATGACCACCACCTACAAAGCCGTGCTGCGGCCCGCCCGTAAGGACGGGTTGCAGCCAATTCACTTGCGCTTTACCCGCAACCGGCAGTCCTTGTTTCTGACGACGACGATGGCCACCAGTACCGTGCATTGGAATGATCGGGCTACGCTGGAAAAGGCCAACTGGCTGCGCAAGACGCACCCCTACGCCACGCAGTACAACGCCCACTTACAACAGATGCTGAGCCTGGCCCAGCAACTGCTGCTGGTCGACCCATTGCTTGATGCGGCTACGCTACGTAGGCGCGTGAGTGGCCAGCCAGATGCCGACCAGACAGAGCCCGTAGACTTCCTGACTTTCTTCGCGCAGGACACGGCCCGGCGCGAAGCAACAGGGCACCCACGTACGGCGGAGAAATTCCGCTCTATTCTGCACAAGTTGCGCGCGTACTGCTATTATGCTGCCACGCCCGCTCCCACTACGCCGCCGACGGCCACTCAACTGGAGGCCCTGCGTTTACCGTTTGCCAGCCTAACCGTTCGTTTCATTCGTGCCTACGAGCAGCACCTGAAGGTTCTCGGCAACAAGGATACCACCATCTACCGGGAGCTGTCGTTTCTGAACACGGTGGTGCGCCGCGCGGTGGAGCAGGATTTGCTCTCCCCTGACCACAACCCGTTTGCTCGTCTGCGGCTAAGCAGTGGTAAGTCTGCAGCTAAAACCAAGCTCAACGAGCTGGAGGTGCAGCTACTCGAAGGCCTGCCCGAAGAAATGCTCACGCCAGGTGAGCGCCAGGCGCGTGACACATGGTTGCTGCAATACTATCTACTCGGCTCGCGCGTGGGCGACGTGCTCACCCTGCGCTGGGCCAACGTGCACGCGGACCGCGTGGAATTTGTCGAGCACAAAACCGGTAAGCGTAAGGTGGCTCCCCGCTTCCCCGAGCTTGATGCCGTGCTGGCTCGCTACGCGCCCGCGGTGCCCACGCCCGAAGCTTTCGTACTACCCTATCTGCATGCCTCGGTCCGCTATGCGCAGTGGCCGCTGAATACGAATTGGGCTGAGCTTTCGCGCAATCCTGTGTACCGGCCCCTGTGGATGCAGTTGCTTCGGCATGTAGAATCAAGCACCGCTACCGTTAACACTAATTTAAAACGAGTAGCAACGCATGCTGGCATCGAGAAGAAGCTGACTTCCCATACGGCCCGCCACTCTTTTGCCGACCGGGGCCGTCGCCTAGGCATTGCCGCTGCTGATATGCGTGACATGCTCAACCACCACAGTATTACCCAGACGGAAGAATACTTTGGGGAACTGGAGCAGAGCGAGATTCATAACAAAGCGTTGGGTATCTATACTCGTTAGGTATGGCTACTTCCACTTTACCCCAGCTCCTGCGCGAGTTTCACCAACAGGCCGAACAACTCGCTGCGCGTTTCGGTGTGACGAACGTTACGACGTACACCGACACAGCATCAGACTGCGCCCCTTGTTTCTATTGCTACTACTATGTGCATGGTGAACCGATCGAATGCCTAGCCGGCTCTACACCACAAGTTGCGTTAAAGCATCTACATGAAACCCTTCAGGATCATATAGGCTCTCAAGTCGTCTAAGAACCTACACAAATGGCCGCTCCTGTTCGGATGCGGCCATTTGTATTTGTGGTAATTACTGCACTCAATCTGCTTCAGAAGGCTACAGAACTAAAAACATATGGTACGCGCCACTGAATATGAATGGATACGTGATGCCATCATGAATAATTGCGCATTCTTCTCCCCGCAAACTCCCTTCTATTATACCAATTAAGGTTTCGCCAATGTAGACAAAGCTCCTACCGTACTTAGCCGTGTCGTTAGGAATCGGATTGTATTTGAACTCTGTGCCAACCGCCCCAAGCCATTTTACATTGGCTGAAGAATTTGATTCTACAAAAGTAAATAAGCCTTTTCCAACAATAGAAGCGATGAAACTAGGTGTGCCTCTCAGATACTTACGATACTCCGAGCCAACTGTGAAAGAGTAGGTTGTCCCATTGTATGTGATGGCGCATTGTTCCCCTCGTAGATTCGCATCAACTGACCCAATCTGTACACCATCCACGAGGAAAACATGATTACAGTACTTCCAGGGTTGGTTGGCTATGGGGTTGAACTTAAACTGAGTGCCGGGCGCTCCGCACCACGTTACACCGTTTAAGCCTTCGGGGGTAGCGGCATTTTGCCCAGGGCCGTTGCCAGGCAATGAAACAGAGAAAGAGGCAGTAGCCATTTACTTCGTGCTTTGTGAATGTTTAGTATAAACCGCTCGTGCTCTTGCGGGCAGGTGTTGTCGTTGAAGTGGCGGTCGGCGGTCTTTTGCAGATCGTGGCAGAGGTTATTCTGAGTAGATGCCTAGTGTAAATGCATACGGTAAGCGGTACCTACCGTGAAGGGGGAAGTTGTGCCATTGTAGGTAATGGCTGCGGGCACACCTGATCGATCAGTGCTTAGTTGTCCAATCTGTACACCATCCACATAAAACAAGGTAATAACGTGGCCTGATTGCTTAACAGGTTCGGGATTATAGTGAAACGCTGTACCCCGCGCTCCGCACCATACCGCAGCGCAAAGCGGATGTTCAGCGTTTTCGCCTGGCCCTTTGCCAACGAGCGTAATATTGAATGCTGGTGAGGTCATAAGTGAGGAGCTATACCGCCGTCAAATGTTTGATTGTTGGATAGCTGATGGTAAAAGGATACATCTTGCCATTGTATTCAATCGCTGCTTGCTCGCCATTCAGGATGCTCCACAGGGCCCCGATCTCCACACCGTCTACAAAGAGTTGATTGTATACTTGGTACCGTCTACTAAGCCAGTAGTAGACCTCTGGAATGCGGTTATACATGAAGCGGGTGCCGGGATTTGCGCACCATACTGCATTGAATGTGTCAGCAGGCAGCCCTGGGCCTTGGCTTGTCAATACAGTATCAAAAGGAAGAGTTGCCATTTGAGTGGAAATGAGATAATGACTTAGTATGGCCCGGCCGCTTTGCGTGTTAGCCTAGCTTGGTGATTGATTACAAAATCACCAAGCCATAGAATACCAAGTTGCAGGAGTAGTATCTACTTCTTTCCTTCAAGTTCGACAACTCTTTTGACCATTCCTTACACTTGCTGGACTTTTTGTGGACCTACCCAGAATGCAGCTTTTGGGCTGCATATTCACTATTGCCTCATGACTCAACATAGTGCACTTGGTTGTGCACAAGTAGTACCTGCACGCGCTTAGCTATCCAGCCCTACGCTTTGCCCATTTGGCTTTAATCACGCATGAGGCACTCGACAGCCAGTTCCATATTCTTGCGCTCCTGCTGCCACTCTAAAAACACTTGATTAACTGCAACAGCCAAATTAGGGTGTAGATACTGCGCGCATTCCAATGCAATTTGCAAATGCACATATGTGCTGCCATTACGTCCCCGTGTTGTGTGGATAATGCCGGATTCTTCGGCATTTAAAAAACGAATGCTTCCTTGAATAATGCCTGACACGACAGATGAGTTAGAGAAGGAATGCATGCTGCTGCGCGCGGAGAAGATCGGCTACATCGAACTGCATATTCAGACGTTGCGCGTTATGCTGGAGCAGGCGGAAACCCAACTAGCGCTTGAAAAAGCGATTATACAGGTCAAATTGCGAAAGAGTGCGGGATTAGCTCCTGTTGAATCAGTACCACAACAAGAAGCCGTTAACAGTTCTGCGGAAGACGAGTAGCAGCCGGCAATTGATAAATATTCTTAATATAACTCCTACTATGCTGTTCGATAATCTGACTACTTGCCCGCTAACCGGCCTACCTGTAAATCCGGAAAAGATGCTCAAGCTACTTAATGGCTCAAAGCAAGCCCTTTATACATTCGCGCCTATAGGTCAAGCCATTTTCGACCGTGATTATTTAGTGTCAATAGGCCATTCTATTGCTACTGGAAATTGGCAAACTCATCTTAAGCTAGCGGCTAGCTGTCGTGCGGCAAAAGAAAGAGGCCAGCCACCATTATTGCTTACCCCACAATTGTTCGCCGAGGCTTCTAAGGCACCAGATCTATCCTTCGAGGAAAAGCAAGACTACTTCTTGTGTTTACTATATGAGCTGGGAGGCAACGAACATAGGAAGCGAAATATATTTATCGAATTTGACTTTACGCTAGCCTGCGCCGAGGATGCAAAGGAATTGAATAGAATTTTAGAGTCATTATTAGCTGATGATCTACTACTATACGATAGGCCAAACGACACTCCAAATCACTGGATTAACGGAGTAAGAACGCAGTATTATGGTGTGTTGCCGACTTCTTCAGGGAAAGCAAAAGCGAAAACCTTATCTATCACGTTCAACCAACCTGCTAATCCTATGACAGACGAATCACTCATTCGCCAACAAGCACACAATGCTTACGTTCGAGCCACATCAAAGCATTATGCATTCCAAGCTCATCGCGTTAACGAAACAATACAGAGTCTGCAACAAAGCGCACAGCTATTGCACCGAAAGGAAGACAAATCACTTTTCTTGAATGAGATATGTGAGCTGCTCAATAAAGAGTTAGAAGAGCACAAGGTGACGTGTACTACGAAAGGTTCAGCCTGTCCATATGAGGCAGGAGTGCATCAAGTACTATTCTTTATGAAACAAGAGATAGACATCCTGTCTCAACCAGACACTTCTGCCCCCTTTTTAAACCAGTTCAATTTTAGCTCCGGTAGCACTAGTCATGTTGCGACAGGCCCCAATGCTGTACAGGCGAGTAATACAGGCGCTGGTGCACAACTTAATGTAGCGAGTGGGCAATCCGTGACGCAAACGATCACAGGTGCGCAGGTATCTTCTCTGAAAGAATTGACTGAGCAGTTAAAGAAGGCTTTAGGCACTGAGCCTAAGCTAGATTCTCAACGCGAGGACATTGAGGATGAATTAAGCCGGATAGACGTTCAATTACGAAAACCCAAACCCAAGACGAGCATTTTAGCACGCTCCTTTGAAGCACTACAAGATTTAGCAAAAGACGGGCTTGGTAGCGTGGGAGGCCATGCTGTATTCGAACTGCTTCTACGGGCACCTAAACTACTTGAGTCTTTTAATTAGGGCCCGGCCTGGGCATTATGACGCCTGACAGCCCCTAAAGTGCCAGCGCTGTCAAACATATAATCGATATGCGAAATAGGATCTGGTATCTGTTGGTGGAAACCAAGACAAATGAGTATTATGCTATATCTGTCACGAAGTTTTATCAAGTATGTGAGTGGCTTACCAATACGTTTTTGGTAGTGGCGACCTCTGCTGGCGTTGCAGCCTGGGTGACGTGGCAGAAGCACCCCTTCCTGTGGATTGTGGTTATCGGCGGATCTCAGTTTATCACCCTAATCAAGCCCTTCCTGGGGTTTCCGAAGTATGTTAAAACATATAATGAGAAGTCGGTAGCCCTGCAAAACATTGCCTGCGACTTAGAGAACCTGTGGTATCAAATTGAACGCAACAAGATAACGGAGGAAGAAGCTGAACGGGACTATAATTCGCTCAAGAAGCGGATAGTAGAGACTGACAGGTTTCCAGATGAGGTAATTGTATTTCAGCACACAAAAGCCTTAATTAAGGCAGAAAATCGCGCCGAATCATTCTTAAGTAGATTATAAGCATGGGAAAGCAACCTTCGATACCTACTTCACCGCCCGCTGGGCCTATCCCTGGTACTAGGTCTTTACCGGGGCATCGAAATCCACCCCCGCCCCCGCCGCCGCCACAAACTAAGTAACAGTAACACAATGGCAAAACAACCTGCTGCACCCCAGCCTTCACCTTCGCCTATTCCAGACACAAAGTCTTTGCCAGGGCACCGTAACCCACCCCC
>Ga0210040_10001406_pt1 | contig 36468 bp, 41 predicted proteins | sample CryGeyCG12114_NA_FD_185462 | JGI IMG/M metagenome (GOLD analysis project Ga0210040, IMG submission 185462) | Groundwater microbial communities from aquifer - Crystal Geyser CG19_WC_8/21/14_NA (SPAdes) (version 2) | ecosystem: Environmental > Aquatic > Deep subsurface > Groundwater | place: USA...
TTGATCGAGCTAATGTCGGCTCAGATCGAGTGGTGCGCCGACATGCCTCTTGGGGCAGCCGGTTTCGCGGGTGAGCTTTACAGGAAGGACTAGGACGTGCGGCTTTTCTATCATCCCGAATCGGACAGCCTCTTTTGGAGCGGCGAATGGCCGTCCGATGGTCTGTGCGAGGACGTGACCGACGAAGTGAAGCTGCGCCGTGCCGCCCGTGATCGCGGGATCAAGGAGCCACCGATGATTACTGTGTCGGCCGTCGAGAAGGCGGCAGCGCAGACCATCCGTGGCTGCGGCACGATCTGCAAAGACGAGCCGCAGAGGGTCGCGTTCTACAAGGAATTGCCGGCAGACAGCACGCCGTTGCAGGTCGCTCAAGCGTTCGCGGGCGTGCGTTCGGGCGGCCTGGCCGGTGCGATCCAGACGAGCTACAAGAAGTGGGACCGAAAGCCGGCCGACTTCTATCCGACGCCGTTCGACGTGACGCACTCGCTCTTGCCGCTGGTCCAGACGCTCGCCGACTCCGTTATCTTGGACGAACGGCCGTTCCGGATTTGGGAGCCGTGCTGCGGCGATCTCGACATGACGCGGGTGCTTCAGCACGCCGGCTACGAAGTTACTTCCACCGATATCCGCGATACGGGCGTGATCCCGTTCGGCGAGGGCTTTGGTGGCTTCGACTTCCTCAATGATGATCCGGTTGAGAAATTCGGATGGGAGCCGCAGCCGGACATGATCGTGATGAACCCGCCGTTCAATCTGGCGGCCGAGTTTATCGAGCGGGCGCTGCGCTACACGCCGAACGTCGCCTGTTTGATGAAGATCGACTATTGGAATGCCGTCAGCCGGCTCCCGCTGTGGCAGCGCAATATCCCGCAATTCTTTCTGCCACTGACGTGGCGCCCTGCCTTCCTCAAGGCTGAGCGCGGCAACTCACCGTTGATGAATTGCGCCTGGTGCGTGTGGACGGAGCATCGGGACACGCCGGATATGTGCGTGATCGAGCCGATGCGGAAGCTCGTCTATCCCGGCTATCAGGGTCCCGGCCTTCGCACCGCCATGTCGCGGCTTGTGCAGGCTATCGACGATCTCACGGAAGTTACTTCGCGTGTCAGCACGAACGCCTGAAGGCAAGCTCAAGGAGAAGTGCCGCAGGCTCGCGCTGAAGCTCGGGCTGATGTTTCGCAACGTCGAAGGCAAGGGCTTCAAGGGCTGGCCCGACACGGCCTGCGGCAAATATCCGAAGGGCAGCGGCTTCCTGCATATCGAATTCAAGGCGCCTGGCAAAGAGCCGGAAGAGGCTCAGTGGGCGCGGATCAACGAGATCAGGGACGCGGGCGGCGAGGCGGATTGGGCAGATAGCTACGAGCGCTACTGTGAATTGATTGGCTACGATCTCGACCTATGAGGATGGTATGACAAAAGCACAGCGCCGTGAAGCATTGCTCCTTTTCGAGAAAGGCTTCATCGTGCAGCCGCTCAGCTTTCGAGGGCTACCGCGCAACCGACCGCTTGGTGCGCTAGTCGAGATGGGCCTTGCGGACTTTGATCGAGGCCCTGCGGGCAGTTGTCTCAAGATAACCGGCTATATGCCTTTATGGTCCGATCCGATTTGCTGAGATGATGCATTACGCGATCCAGCCTGAGCGGCATGTCCGGAAGCTCGGTGATCTGCACGCTTTCCAGCGGAAGGCGAAGCGGTTCCTCCGCGAGAATCCCATGTCGCATCTCTTCATTGATCTCGGCATGGGGAAGACGGTCATCTGTCTGAGCCTGCTGCGCGACATGATCGAGAATGACGGGTGGCAGGGTAAGGCGCTGGTGATCGCCCCGCTGCGGGTGGCGAAGGCCACATGGCCGGACGAGATCGACGAGTGGGAGCATCTTCAGGGCTTCCCTTATACGCTGATCCGCGCTGAAGACGATGACGACGATATCCGCGAAGCCTATGAGGCGATCTACAAGCCCCGCTATGCGAAAGAGCGCTGGTATGGCGAGACGCCGGCTGACGCTGCCAAGCTGGCCCGATCCAAGGCGAATCCCGTTCGCCAGGCCGCCAAGGAAGAGAAGCGCGGACGCCTGGCGGTAGAGGACACGCAGCTTCACATTATCAACGTGCAGCGGCTCGAATGGCTCGTCGAATTCTGGAAAGCCCGCTGGCATACGCACCGCGAGCGCTGGCCGTATGACACGGTTCTGATCGACGAAGCCACGATGTTCGGCATCCACAATACGCTGCGGTTCCGAGCACTGAAGAAGGTGCTCAAGCGGATCAAGCGGATGCACCTTCTGACGGCCTCGCCCGCGTCGGAAGGCTACATGAAAATATTCGCCATGACGTATCTCGTTGACGGCGGCGAACGCCTTGGCAAGAGCATCACGGCCTATCGCGAGCGGCACTTCACGGAGAATCCTTACACCCGCGCCTGGACGCTGAAGCCAGGCCACGACAAGATCATTGCCGAGAAGATCGCTGATATCACGATGATCCTGAAGGCGGCCGACTATCGCCATGTCATCGGTAGAGAAGCCAGCGACTTCCAACCGCTGAAGCGGAAGATCAAGCTCCCCGAAAGTCTCATGGAAGTCTATTGGCGCTTCGAGGAAACGATGTTCCTACACTTCGATACGAACGTGATCGAAGCCTTGAACGGCGGGGCGCTCGTCAACAAGCTGCTGCAATTCGCTGCCGGCGCCGTCTATGACGAATCGAAGAAGGTCGTCGCGATCCATGACGAGAAGATCGAGGCGCTGCGCGAGTTAAAGGCCGAGCTTGGCGACGAGCCATTGATGGTCTGCTATTGGTTCAAGTCGAGCCTGGACCGGCTGAAGAAGGCGTTCCCGAAAGCCGTGGTCATGGACAAGGCCGGCAAGTGCATCAAGCCCTGGAACGAGGGCAAGATCGACATGCTGCTCATCAATCCAGGCTCGGCCGCGCACGGCCTCAACATGCAGAAGGGGCCAGGCCATGATATCGCGTTCTTCGATCTCGTTTGGAGTCGCGAGCTTTATGAGCAAGTGATCGGCCGTCTGGCCCGCCAGGGGCAGAAGCAGCTAGTCCGCGTCCATCATTTGCTAGTGGTTGGCTCGGCCGATGAAGTCGTTTATGACACGCTAGTTGACAAGGGCGAGGGCCAAGAGCGCCTTTTCAACTTCATCCGCGCCATGCAGAGGCGCATTGAAAAGAGGAACAGAGATGCAGGAGGCAAACCCCGCGCTCGATCAGAGCGGCGTGCTCACGCCAATGATGCAGAAGCATTTGAACGATCCCGTGATCTGGCGAAGGCTGCATGAAGAGCATGTGGGCCTGGGATATCTCTTCAAGGATCATCTCAGTTGCCAATGGTTCGCGCTCGCCCGTTACCCGTGGCTGCCCGATGACCGGCTCCCCTGGTGGTGTAATGAGTATGATTCGCGCACGACGCTCATGGGGCGGGGCAAGACGCCGGTTGAAGCGGTGCTCGGGCTGTTCGATCATCCGAATCGCGAGAAGCCGGAAGGACTCGGCCGAGCCGTGGCCGCGCTGACGTGCGAGATCGCTAATCTGATTGCGACGATTCGGCGGTGATCGACATGGGTAGCCTTGAGTGGAAGATGCGGAAGGCGGGCGAAGCGCTCGACACGCTTCGATTCGCGCTGCGCGACAATCGCGAGTATGGGATGAGGAAGCTCGGCTACAGCAAGCCGGCGATGGGAAGACGGAGCAACTGGCCGTGGCAGAATTAGAGACGAAGCGGCGGGGCCGGCCGCCTACGGCACGCGACGAAGTTACTTCCGATCTCCTGGCGACGGGCGAGGCGAGCATCGCGCAGATCGCGCACCTATTCCGCACGGACGCCAAGACGCTCCCGAAGCGACTTCGTCGGCTCAAGCCCGTGGCCGTTCGGCGTGGCGTCAGCATGTATAGCATCCGCGACGCCGCCGCCTATCTCGTCAAGCCTGGCTACAGCATCGAGCAGTATATCCGCCAGATGCACCCTAATGAATTGCCAGTAGGGTTGATGAAGGAGTTTTGGGCCGGTCAGAAGAGCCGTCAGAGCTACGAGCTTCAGGCCGGCGATCTTTGGGTTACTTCGCAAGTCGTCGAGGCGTTGAGCGAAGCACTTAAGGAGTTGCGGATGACGACGATGCTTTTCACAGAGACAGTGGAGCGCGAAGTCGGTATTACGGAAGATCAGCGCAAGGTCTTGCGCCGACTTACGGATGGTCTGATCGACGACGCACGCAAGGCATTGGTGGAAAAGTTTAAGCATTATGAACCTTCTTCCGGACCACAGCAGCTTTCACCCTCTAGCGGAATGGGACCCGCTGAAGACGGAGATGGCGTTCTTCCAGCCGAGGATGACTCGGAAGACCCTGACGACCTTTGAGAGCCTGGGCGATCTCTTCGCGAAGGTAGCGGATCAGGCGCTTCAGCCGCCGCAGCGGATGACGGTGAGCGAGTGGGCCGAGCAGGACCGCTTCATCAATCAGCCTGGCGCTTATGTCGGCCCGTGGCGCAACGAGACGGTTCCCTACATGGTGGAGCCGATGGACGTTCTGACGGACACGGCTTTCCAGTATTGCGTCTTCGTTGGGCCGGCTCAGTGTGCGAAGACGGACGGCCTGATCGTCAACTGGATCGGCTATTCGGCGACCGTCGATCCGATGGATATGATTGTCTATGAGAAGACTTCGGTAACGGCCCGCGACTTCTCGATCCGCCGCGTGGATCGCTTGCACAAGCATTCGCCGGCCGTGGGCGCGGCCTTGCTGCCGCAACGCGACGCCGATAACCGAACGGACAAGCAGTATAAGAACGGCATGATCCTGACGCTGAGCCATCCGTCGAAGAACGAATTGGCCGGCAAGCCCGTGGGCCGCACCGCGATCACCGATTATGATCGTATGCCCGACGATATCGACGGGGAAGGCTCGGCCTTTGATCTGGCGGCCAAGCGCGGCACGACCTTTGGCAGCTACCGGATGCACTTGGCGGAAAGCTCGCCCTCGCGTGAAATTCTCGATCTGAAGAAGATTCCGCAGGGCAACGAAGCTCCCCCGTGCGGCGGCATCCTGGGCCTCTACAATCGCGGGGATCGCCGCCGTTGGCATTGGCCTTGCCCTGATTGCGGAAGTTACTTCGAGGGTCTGTGGGATCACATCAAGTATGATCGGCTCGCGTCCAACATGGACTCGGCCTTGTCTGTGCGAATGGTCTGCCCGCATTGCAACTATGCGATCAAGCCTTCGCAGCGCTTCGAGATGAATAATTGGGGCGTGTGGCTCAAGGAAGGCCAGGGCATTGACGCAAACGGCCGTATCGTCGGTGAGGGCCGGCGCTCGGATATCGCGAGCTTCTGGCTTCGCGGCGTTGCTGCGGGCCTTACGAATTGGGTCAAGCTCGTCAAGTCGTATCTCGATGCCGAGGACGACTACAATCGAACCGCGTCCGAAGAGGCGCTGAAGAAATTCTACAACACTGATCTCGGCGAACCGTATGTGCCGAAGTCGGCCGCGAACGACAACGAGCGCACCGCCGAGACGCTTCAGGGCCGTTCCTACGCCCTGCCTTACTTCGACGATGACGATCAGCAGGATATTGGCGTGCTGCGGCTCACGTCGAACAACGCGCCGAAGTATATCGAGCCGGCTGTGCCGGAGAACGTGCGAGCGCTCGTCGCGGCCGTGGACGTGCAGCAGAATATGTTCATCGTCCAAGTCCACGGAATCGCTCCCGGCCGGCCGTTCGATATCGTGCTGATCGACCGATTCCAGATTCGCAATTCGAAGCGGGTGGACGAACACAGCGGCGGTTTCGAGTGGCTGAAACCAGGCAGCTACACCGATGATTGGGACTTGCTGACGGAGCATGTGATCCGCCGCACCTATCCGCTCGAAGCCGATCCGTCGCGTCGGATGCAGATCAAGCTCACGCTCTGCGACTCGGGCGGTAAAGCCGGCGTGACGAGCAACGCTTACGCCTTCGCCCGCACGCTTCGGAAGCTCGGCCTCAACTCGAAGTTTCATCTCGTCAAGGGCGCCAGCCAAATCGAGGCGCCGCGCTATCGGATCACCTATCCGGACAACAGCAACCGGACAGGCGTGAAGGGCGGTGCTCAGGGCGACGTGCCGGTGCTCATGCTCAATCCGCTGCTCAACAAAGACACGGTGGACAACCGGCTCGACGTGATGGTGCCTGGCGCGGGCATGGTTCACTTCCCCGATTGGCTGCCCGATTGGTTCTACCAAGAGCTTGTCGCCGAGATCAGGGACAGCAAGAAGGGCTGGACGAATCCGAACAAGCGGCGCAACGAAGCCTGGGATTTGCTCTACTATCTCGTCGGGGCTTGTGCTTCGTCGCTTCTCAACATAGAGAAAACCGCCTGGGAAAATCCGCCCTTGTGGCTGACGCCTCAAGATAGTAATCCTCTCGTCGTCGCGGCCGAGCGGCAGGATGAGATCGCGCCTACAACCGAGATCGACTTCAGCAGATTTGGCCGCGCTCTGGCATAAGAGGGAGCGGGCTAAATGCAGTTGACACCGGCAAAGGCCATAGTCCTTCTCGGGCAGGCCCGCACGGCGCGTCACCAAATGGTGACAGGAAAGCTCGCCCGCGTCTTCATGGATCAGAACGGTGAGCGCGTCGAATTCTTGGCGACGAACATCGCGCAACTCGACAAGTATATCCGTGAGCTTGAAGCGATCTGCAACCCCGTGGCTGCCCTTCACAACCGGCCGCGACCGATTGGATTCACGTTCTAATGGGAACCGCTCTCACCGTGATCGCGCCGGACGCTTCCGGCGAGCAACTGGCGTTCGGCGGCGGCTTGGAAGGCGCCGAGCGGACTAGCCGCGAGACCGTTTCCTGGCGGCCGGTCTTCGGCTCGCCGGATCAGTCGATCAACCCCGTTAAGCGCGAGGCCGATGCTCGGTCCCGCGACATGGTGCTCAACGATGGTTATTCGGCCGGCGCGGTGGCGCTGCACAAGGATAGCATCGTCGGCTCGCAATACCGGCTTAACGCAAAGCCGGACTATCGAGTGCTCGGAGCCGACGCCGAGTGGGCCGAAGAGTTTGCCGTGGCCGCTGAGAGCCGCTTTAACCTTGCGGCTGAGAATGAAAGCTGCTGGTTCGACGCGGCAGGGCAACTCACCTTTACCGGCATGGTTCGGCTCGTCACAGGCGCTTTCGTCTATACCGGCGAGATTTTGGCAACGGCCGAGTGGATCAAGGACGGCCGGCCGTTCAACACCGCGATCCAGCTTGTCTCGCCGGATCGGTTGAGCAATCCCGATGGCGTGTCCGACGACCGGCTGCTGCGCGGCGGCGTGCGGAAGAACCCTCGCGGCAAGCCCATCGGCTACTATATCCGCCAGGGCCACCCCGAAGAGTGGTATGACAACCGGCAGAATTCGTGGGCCTATATTCCCGCGATGAAGCCGTGGGGCCGCCGCCAGGTGATCCATGTGATCGACCCGCAGCAGATCGACCAAACGCGAGGCGTCGCCGACATGGTGGCCGCGCTTAAGCACGCTCGGATGACGAAGAAGTTTTCCGAGGTCACGCTTCAGAACGCCGTTATCAACGCGAGCTTCGCGGCGGCTATCGAGTCCGAGCTTCCTTCGCCGGAAGTCGTCGCAGCGATGGGTGGTGGCAAGGAAGGCTATCAGGATGCGATTGCCAATTATCTGACGATGCTTGAAGGCTATCTCGGCGCGGCGGATAATGTGCATATTGACGGCGCGAAGATTCCGCACTTCTTCCCCGGCACGAAGCTGAATCTGAAGCCGATGGGAACGCCTGGCGGCGTCGGAAGTGACTTCGAAGCGTCGCTGCTGCGGCGGCAGGCCGCTGTGCTCGGCGTCAGCTATGAAGAGCTTTCCCGCGATCTGTCGCGCACCAACTACTCCGGTTGGAAGGCGGGCGCGTCGATCACCGGCCGAGCGATGGGCGCTCGCAAGAAGCTCGTCGCGGATCGCTTCGCGCAGAACGTCTATGAGCTTTGGGTAGAAGAAGAGATCGCTGCGGGCAATCTGCCGCTGCCGGCTGGTCGCAATCGCACGGACTTCTACCGCGACAACGGCATGGCGAAGGCCGCCTACACCCGCGCCACCTTCGTCGGCTCCGGCATCGGCCAGATTGACGAGTTGAAGGAAACGCAGGCTGCCATGCTGCGCGTCAAGGCGGGGCTTTCGACCTACGAGATCGAGTGCGCGAAGCTCGGCCGCGACTACCGCGAAGTCTTCGAGCAGTTGGCCCGCGAACAGAAGTTGATTGGGGCGCTCGGCATCCCGGTCAACCTTGACGCGACGGCCAAGGGCAAGCAGACGGCCGCTAGCACGCTCAAGGGCGACGGCCAGAGCGACGATGCTCAGGGCGGCCAGGAAGAGGAAACCGAAGATGAATGATCCCCGCGTCGCGCTGAGCCAGATCAATCTTCGGCCGTCCGCGTTCCTGCCGCAGACGCTCGATCAGTATGCGGCGAATCTCTCGACGTTCGCGACGACCGATCCGAAGAGCGGGCCTGATCTCGAAGACGCGGTTTTCGCGGGCGTCGAGTGCGCTTACGGATTCGACCGCTCGGAGCGAGCCGACCGCAAGCCCTTCGTCTATCAGGACGGCTTTGCCGTGATCCCGATTCACGGAGCGCTGCTCAACCGCTTCGCCTATTCCTGGGGCTTCGTCACCGGCTACCAGGCGATCCGGCGCCAGTTGAACGCCGCGCTCGAAGACGATGACGTGAAGACGATCATCTTTGACGTGGACAGCCCTGGCGGTGCCGTGGCTGGCAATATCGAGCTTGCCGACGAGATCAGGGCCAGCCGCGAGATCAAGCCGTCCCTGGCCGTGGTGGACGCCGTTTGCGCTTCGGCCGCCATGCCGCTCGCGAGCGCCGCCACGCAAGTCGTCGCGATCCCGAGCGCACGCATCGGCAGCATCGGCGTTTATGTCATGCATATGGACGTGTCCGGCGCGATGGAGAAGGCCGGCGTCAAGGTGAGCTATATCGAAGCTCCCGAGGACGGCATGAAGACTTCCGGCACGCCGTTCCGCGCTCTCTCGGATTCCGAGCGTGCGGAATTCCAGGCGAGCGTGAACAAGTCCTATGATCGCTTCGTGGCTTGCCTCACCGCAAACCGTGGCATCTCGGACAGCGCCGTGCGCGAAACGAAGGGCCGCGTCTTTGATGCGGATGAGGCTCTTGCGCTCGGATTGATTGATGCAGTAAGAACACCATCGGAAGCCGTCTCGTCGTTCCTGGCGGAATTGGCCGATGATGACACAACCGAAGAGGATGAGGACATGAACGCCAAGACCGGAACCGTTGGTTCGACCGCCGCCGCGCCTGCCGCCGCCGCGCCTGCCACGACGACCACGGAAGTTGCTTCCGCGCCTTCCGCCGATGCGATCCAGACTGCCATTGCCGCCGACCGTCAGCGCGTCGCGTCGATCAAGGCGTTGCCGGAGTCGGCCAAGCTGCCGAAGCTCGCCGATCAGCTTGCGCTCTCCGGCGCCAGCGTCGAGGACGCCAAGGCTTCGCTGACTGCCGCCATTGGCGATCTGCCCGAGCCGGCCGCCGCCGCCGCGCCCGCCGCTGGTGCGACCGCAACCGCGCCCGTGGACGGCACCAACCATCTCGCCGCCGCGATGGGGCAGACCGAGCAGCCGAATGTCGGCGCCGGCACTGGCACCGGCCAGGCCGCCGCTCCTGGCACCGGCCAGGCCGCACTGACGGACGATCAGCAGGCCGCCGCGATCCTGGGAGATCATTCGGCCGTCACCGGTCGCCGCTACGAAGACGCCAAGTAAGGCGTCGTCGCAACCGCAACAGACCTTTGCCGGATGGTCCGGCCGAAGTGAGGGAGTGAAACATGGATCGAGCTTTGGCCGGATATGAGGCCGTCGCCACCTTCTCGCCGGATCAGCTTTACGCTGGCGAGGCGGATATCGTCACCACGCAGGGCAGCGTTCCGGCCGCGCAGGGCGCGTTCACGAAGTATGCAGTCGTGTCCCAGGACACGGACGGCAATCTCGTCGCGTTCGACGGCACCGAGGCTTACGGCGTTCTGCCGCACGCGCTCCCCGATGCGGCTGTGCCGCAGGACACGCCGGTTATCATCGGCGGCGTGCTCAACTTCGACGTGCTGACGGGCCATGCCCTGAGCTACGGCGATCTGCGGACGGCGTTCGCCCGCAGCAACAGCAACATCGTGCCGCAGAAGCTCTACTAAGGGCCAAGCAGCAGGGCGGGACAACGGGGCAGTAGTGGCCCAAGATCAAAAGGAAAGTGGGAGCATGTTCGATATCTTCTCGACGGCCACTCTGCTCGCGGTTGTGCGGCAGCAGCGTCCGGAGTCGGCCTACTGGCTCGATTCGTTCTTCGGCAACACCATCAACTTCACGACCGAAGAAATTCTCTTCGACCGCGTGGTGAAGAACCGCCGCCTGGCGCCGTTCGTGTCGCCGGTCGTGCAGGGTCGCGTCATGCGGAAGCAGGGTTATCAGACCCTCAGCTTCCGGCCGGCCTACACCAAGCCGAAGCATGTCGTCGATCCGAATCGGCAATTCAACCGCCTGGCGGGCGAAGCGCTCGGTGGCGAGCTTACGCCGGCTCAGCGTTGGAACGCGGCCGTGGCCGAGAACCTTCAGGAAGAGCGCGACGCCATCCAGCGCCTTTGGAATTGGATGGGCGCGATGGCGATCATCCACGGTGAAGTTACCGTGGCCGGCGAGGACTACCCGACTCAGGTGGTCAACTTCGGCCGTGATCCGGCCCTCACCAATATCCTCGCCGGCACCGCTCGGTGGGGCGAGGCAGACGCCGATCCGCTCGCGGACGTGCGTGACATGCGCCGCGCCGCGTTCGGCAAGGGCGGTGCGCCGATCACCCGCCTGACGTTCGGCCTGGACGCCTACGATCTGTTCTCGGCCGACGAAGGGGTGCAGAAGCTCCTTCAGGGCAAGGATATCGCTCGGCAGAGTAATTCCACCCTGTCGGCGATGGGCAGCGAGGATGCGCCCTACGAGTATATGGGCCGACTTCAGGGCGCGAACGGTCAGGGCGGGGTGGATATCTTCACCTACAACGAGCAGTATGAGGACGCCAACGGCGATACTCAGTCCATCATGTCGAGTTATGACGTGATCGGCACGGGCGGCTCGATCCAGGGAACGCGCTGCTACGGCGCGATCCGCGACAAGCGGGCCGGCTTGGCGGCGCTCTCTCTCTTCCCGAAAATGTGGGATCAGGAAGACCCGAGCGTGACCTACACCATGACGCAGAGCGCTCCGCTTATGGTGCCTGGCAACCCGAACAACAGCTTCCGGATGAAGGTTCGCTAAGCGGCGAATTCCGAGATCGGAAAACAGGACGGCCGGGGCTTCCAAAGCTCCGGCCGTTCTTGTATCGAAGTAACTTCCGCCAACGTAGGGGAAAGAGGACATGACCAAGCCAAGCCTAACTCTCACCGTCAAGAAGGGCGTCACCGTCATTCGCGACGGCAAGCGCGTTCGTCCGGAGATCGGCAAGACCTTCGACTTCACCGCCGACGAGCGCGACTCGATCCTGGGCGCCGATGCGTCCGCGCTCGTCAAGCCGCAGGGCGAAGAGGCTGGCACCGCCACGGCCGCTTCCGTCACGGGCGGGACCACGCCGACCGGCACCCCGCCGAGCGCCGAGCAGTCGCAGAGCAAGGCCAGCGGTGGCCGCAAGAAGTCCACGGCTGGCAAGTCCGACGCCGAGAACGCCAGCGATGGCGACGACAACGGGCCGGACAATTCCGAACCGCTCAAGGACGGTGAGGGCGACGCCGCCCACGCCGACGAGACTGCGGACGACGATCTCTAAGCCATGAGCATGAGCCAGTATAAGGCGCAGGCCCGCGAGGCTCTGCACGGAGCGTTGGCCGAGCCGGCGTCTTATACTGCGCCCGTGAAGTCGGGCGGGCAGACCTATCCGACTCCAGAACAGATCGCGTCCGGCTTGAGCCTGACGGTTCGCTGGCACAATCGCATGAAGATCAGCGGCGAGCGCACGTCCGATGACGTGGGCGTGATCGAAGGCATCAACCGCCTGGTCCTCAACGAATACGAGATCACCGCGCTCGGCCTCACCCTTGAGCGCAACGGCGTCATCTCGGTTCCCGGTTACGGCAAATCGTTTCGACTCGATTATCACGAAGAGCCGGACGGCCCGCAGAACGTTTATTGGAGCGTCGTCGAGCAATGAGGATCGAAGCCGGCGCGATCAAGGGCCTGGCCGACTTCCTTGAATCCGCAGAGGGCGCTACTCGCCCCGCCGCCGCGCACGCCATGAATGACGTGACGGGCGGAAGCGGCCTCAAGACGTATCGCACGGAGATGCGGAAGGAGATTGCTTTTCCGGCTGGCTATCTCGAAGACGTGGATCGCTTCGGGCAGAGCGGCTTTGCCACGGCGCAGCGGCTTGAGACCAAGATCAGCGCCCGAGCACGGCCAACGAGCTTGGCCCGCTTTAGCGACGGCGGCGTGGGCGAAGGCGTGACCGTTCGCGTGAAGGCCGGCCGCACGACTCGGCTCAAGCGTGCTTTCACCGTCCGGTTGCGGGCCGGAGCCGCGATCACCGCCGATGGCTTCAATCTCGGCCTGGCGGTGCGCGTGAAGCCTGGCACGGTGATCCGCAACAAGAAAGACGGTGCCAGCGCGGCCAGGCTCGCGCCCAACGTCTTCTTGCTCTACGGGCCTTCGGTGGATCAAGTCTTCCGGACTGTCGCGACGACCGCGACGCCGAAAGTGCTCGATCTCATGGGCGCCGAATTCCTACGTCAGTTTGCGAGGCTGAGCACTTAGCATGTCCGATCCGAAGCAACTTCGCGTGCTCAAGAAGCTGTGCGACCATCTGGAATTCATCAACCCTGAGAACGTCGATCCGTTGACGGGTCGGCCATACGAATTCGATCTGCGGGATAAGGTCTATCGGGGCCGCTCGATCCTTACGATTGACGACGCCGAAGACGCGATCTCGTTGTTGGAATTCCCGCGCCAAGATATCTACGAGCCGGTGGGCGAGCACGGGATCGTCCGTGTCGAGCGCATGTCCGTTATGGTGCAGGGTTGGCCCGTGGACGATCCCGAGCACCCGAGCGATCCCGCCTATCGGCTCAAGGCCGTGGTGGGCGCTCGCTTGGCGCGAATCGTCGCGCAGAAGGACGCCGGCCGTGGGGCGGAATTTCCTGACGAATTCATGCTAGGCAAATCGCCGGATGGAACGGGCTATGAATTGGCCTCTTTCTTGATCGCGCCTGGTGTTGTAAGACCGCCCGAAGACGCCGCATCCAGGCTTGCCATGTTCTACATGCCGCTGGTGCTTGGCGTCCGAGTGGACGTGGCAAGGCCATAATTGAGCGAGGGAGTTATTACGATGCGGAATCCCAATTACGTTATCGGGCGCGGCAAGCTGTTCTTCACGCCGTTCCTGCCTGGCACGCGCACGCTCGTCGGCGGCTCGCGCTACTTCGGCAACTCGCCCGCGCTCTCGCTGAGCCAGGATGAGGAAAAGGTCGATCACTACAACAGTGACGCCGGCCTGAAGGTGAAGGACGCCAGCGCGACCCTTCAGAACGATCAGACCGGCAGCTTCTCGCTCGACGATATCAGCGGCCCGAACCTGGCGATGTTCTTCCGTGGCGCTATCGAGAACGGCGCCGTGGCGGCCGTCAACGCCGATACCACGACCGTCGCAGTCATCCTTGGCACGCACGTCCAACTCGGCTTGACCGATGGCAATCCTATCGGTGCGCGGCTGGTGAAGGGCGTGACCGCGAAGAAGGGCGACGAAGCCGTGGCGGCGGCTGGCAACTTCGAGGTCGATTCCGTCACCGGCCGCGTCTATATCCTGCCGAACGCGAGCGATATCGAAGAAGGCGACGAGATCGAATTCACCTACAGCACCGACGCCTATGATGAGGAAGTCGTGATCGCTGGCGGGACGCTGATCGAAGGCCGCTTGGACTTCCTTTCGGACAACGCCGTGGGCGAGAACCGCGACTATATCTGGCCGTATGTGCAGATTCGTCCGGACGGCGATTTCTCGCTTAAGGGCGACGATTGGCAGACGATGGAATTCAATCTCGAAGTCCTGAAGCTGAACGACTCGACCGAGCGCCAGTATATCGTCAAGCGGCCGGCCGCCGCTCCGGTGGCGCCGTAAGCCACGGATTGATCTCTCCGGAGATCACCGGCATACAGAGGGCGTCGGGCTTCGGCTCGGCGCCCTTTTCATTGTAGCGGGTGGGACCGAACCATGCTGTTGAAAGACTACGCGATCCCGAAGGAGCGGATTCCGCTGCCGGGGCCGAAGGTGCAGGGCGAGCAGCCCTACTTCGAGATTCGCGGACTGAATATCGACGATCTGACTTTCCTTGTGCAGCTTCATCTCGACCCCGTGACGCGGGCGGTGAAGCTCTATCAGGAGAGCCGCAAGGATATCATGGCGACGGGCAACCTGTCGCAATTCGTCCTGTCGATCATGCGCGACTTCCCCGGCCTGACGGCGGAAGTTATTTCCGCAGCCGCCGACTCGCTCGACGACGCCACGCGAGAAGTCGCCCAGCGGCTCCCCGTCAGCACGCAAACCCTGGCGCTCACGAAGATCGTCAGCCTCACGCTTGAGGACGCTGGCGGCCTGGGAAACCTTTTGGCCGAGATGCGGGAGCGGATGGCAGAAGCCGTCCAGGCAGCCAGCGTCGAGGGCGTCAGCGCGAACGCACGGCCGAAGACGAAGTAGCGCACTTCTATTGGGGCTGCCGCGAGGACGTGGGCGCCCTTCTAGCAGCAGGCCACAGCAATGCGGCCCGATATCCCTTGGCGATGGTGTGGAGTGAGGCTCGCGCTGCTCGACGCCGCATGGTTAATCGGTTAGAGAGCGAAGCCGGAGTGATGCAGTTGGCTGTCGCGGGCGGTATGGGTGCGAAGAAGGCACCTACATTGCTCAAGGATATGTTCAAGAAGCTGAGGGCGAGCGATGGCGGGGCTTAGGAAAGACGTTGAGCTAATCTTCCGGGGTGAGGACCGCGCCTCACCGACGATCAAGAAGGTCCGGCAGAACGTCAACGATCTAGGCGACGCGATCCAGCAGCAAGTCGCGGCGGCCGAGCGCGGCGAAGGCAGTATCGAAGAGCTTGCCAAGGCGCACCGGCAACTCGGCGAGTCGATGGTGGACGTGCGCGAGATCGCGAAGATCGCGAGCGCCTACGACAGTCTGACGCGGAAGCTCGACGAGCAGGCCGCGAAGACGGAAGAGGCCCGCCAGAAAGAGGCCAAGCTGACGGCTGAGATCGCAGCGGCCGAGAAGCCGACCAAGCGGTTGCAGAACGCCCGCGACGCCGCCGCCCGCTCGCTTCAGGCCAACGCCGCCAAGGAAGAGGCGATGCGGCGGGAAGTCGCGGAGCTTGGGGCTGCGCTCGACGCGGCAGGCGGTGACTCGAAGAGCTTCGCTGCTACGCAGGACGCCGTTCGCCAGGCTGCGGTTGAAACGGCTCGCGCTCTGCGAGATGCGACCGCAGCAATGGACGAATTCAAGGCCAAGCAGAACCAGGCTGCGGCCAACAAGGCGGCGGCGGCCGACGCGGACAAATTCAATGCGATGGCGGCTGGCTCAGGCCTGCCGAAAGAGCAGATCGCCTTCATCTCGCAACTCGAAAACCGGATGCAGGCGCTCACCGCTGCGATCCGCGAGCAGAAGGCCGCGCAGGACGCGCTCAACGCCGCTCAGGCAGATCGGGCCGCCGCCCTGGCCGCGACCGACGCCGCGCTCCTGAAGCAGCGGTTGGATGAAGCCGCGCAGGCGGCGCTTCGGCTCGAAGCCGCTGCTAAGTTTCGCAACATCGCCGCCGAGATCGAAGCCGGCGCTCGGGATATCCAGCGCTTCGGCACCGCGACCGATAGCACGGCCGTCAGTGTGCAGCGCTTGGGCGATGCGGTGCAAGCGATCCTTAACCCGACACAGGCTGCGGCGTCGAACCTCCAAAGCGTCAATTCCATTCTCGATCAGGCCGAATCGAGTCTCGAAGGCAACAAGCGCCGGCTGTCGGAATATAACGCGGAGTTGAACAACCTTCAGGCGGCGTCGGCCGGCCTGACCGGGATCGCCGGCTCGATCGACAACTTCCGGCGCCAGGAAGCCGCCGTGAACGCGGCTCGATCCGAGATGGAGATCGCACGCGGCGAAGTGCTGAAGCTGTCCGGTGCGATCCAGACGGCCGATGCACCGACGAAGGAGATGGTCGCCGATCTGCAAAGGGCCGAGGCCGGTTTCGAGCGTGCCGGCGCCGCGATGCAGAAGGAAGTGAACAAGCTCGCCGAGCTAGAGCGCGGGCTTGAGTCGGCCGGCGTGGACGTTCGCAATCTCGACAAGGCGCAAGAGACCCTGATCGCGTCGTCGAACCGCTTGGCTGCGGCGCAGGCGAAGATCACGAACGCGACGAAGGGCAAGGGCAGCTTCCTTGGTCTGAATCCCAACGAGATGACCAATCTCGGCTATCAGATCAACGATATCGTGGTGAGCCTGGCGTCCGGCCAGAATCCGCTCATGGTGTTCGCGCAGCAGGGCGCTCAGATCGGCCAGATTATCCCCGGTGCCTTTAGCGCAATCGCGTCGAAGATTCCGCAGCTAGCCGCGCTCGCGGCCGTGGTGCTCACGGTTGCCGGCGCTATGAAGAAGGCCGACGACGAAGCTCGTCGGCTGGCTCAGGGCGTCAGCATCGTCGGACAAGTGGGCGACGGCGGAACCGGCGTCAGTGCTCAAGGCTTCGCCGATCTCGCGGCGCAGATGGAGAACGCTGGCGTCAAGGCCGAAGACGTGCGCGAGAAGCTGGTGCAGCTTTCCGCCGATGGCCTGAATACCGCTCAGATGGAGCAGTATATCGAAACGGCCAAGACTGCGGCCGAAGCTACCGGCGTGGACTTCGCCGACGCGCTTGAGACGGTGCGCGGCTCTTTCCAGGGCGGCATGGAAGATATCATTGCGCTCGACGACGCGCAGAATATCTACAACGACACGCAGCTTGATACGATCCAGAGCCTCTTCGATCAGGGCAAGGCTGACGAAGCCCGCACGATGGCGCTGACGATCTATCAGCAGAAGATGAATGACGTGGCCGCTCAGCAGCAGGGCGGGTGGAAGACGGCCACGGATCAGCTTTCGCAGGCATGGTCAAACTTCCTGGGATGGCTGAGCAACACCGCGCCGATCACCTACGTCCGGCAGAAGCTCGCGGAGCTTGCGACCGGCGCCGCGTTCGTCGCCACGCTGCTGAATCAGATCGCGTCGGGCAAGGGGATCGACATTGACGCGGCCGGCAAGACCGCAATGGGCATCACCATGCCGAAGGCGGCCAAGGGTGCTGCGGCTGATCCCGGTCGCACGACCAATGCCGGCAGGCGGATGCTCGCGGAAGATCGCGAGGCGCTGGCAATCGCCAAGGCCCGCACGCCGGCTGAGAAGGCAGCAGCGCAAGCCATCGCCAATCGCCGCAAGTATGCTCAGGAAGCCGCCAACGCGGGCCTGAGCAGCGCCGAAGCGCAACGGCATGTCGAAGCCCGCCTGGCCGCAGATCGCGCCACGTTCGACGGGCAGCAGGCTAAGCGGGACGCCAGGGCGGGCAAGAGCGCAGCGTCGAAGCAGGCTGCGGCCGAGCGCCGCCGTGCCGCTGCCGCTCGGGCCGCCGCGAATCGTGCCAAGGCTGAGCAGAACCGAATCGAGAATCAGGAAGAAGGGCTTCAGCGCCAAATCGAGTCGCTCGACGCCAGCGTTGCGCGGAAGAGCACGCAGGGTCTCGACGAGCGTTTGACCGCTATCGACTCCAAGTTTGCGAAGTTATTTCGGGGGATCGACGAATACGCTGCGGCGACGGGCGGCAAAGGCAAGATCGGTGGCCGGACCATTGGCGAAGCTCGGGCGCATATCGAAACGCAGAAGCAAGAGCTTCGCAACTTCGAGACGCTGAGCTATTACGAGCAACAGATCGGTGAGCTTGAGCAGCAGCGCGACGAGCGGCTGAAGTCGATTGCGGATAATGTGCGGCTCGGCATCATCAAGCCGGAAGACGGTCTCACGCAGTCGAACGCCGTGATCTCGGACATGGCCGGCCAGATCAATGCGATGGCCGCCGCTGGCCTGGCGTTCGCGGAAGGGATCAAAGGGGCCAAGCCTGATCCGCAGCTTCTTGCGTTGATCGAGAAATTCCGCACGGCCGGTTCCACGAACGCCAACGGCAACGTGTCGCAGCGGCAGGACAACAGCCAAGCCCTCATCGAAGGGCAGATGCGCGATCTCAACGACCTGATTCAGCACCGCACGGCGCTGATCGAGCATGAGAACGCGCTTGTGGACGCGGGACTTCAGACGCGCAACGACGCTGAGCGGAAGATCGCCGGCCACTACGCGACGACGAGCGGGCTGATCCAGCAGCAGATCAATCAGATCAGGGCGCTTCGTGCGGCCTACGGATCGAATCTGACGCCGGAGATGCAGCGCTACTTCGATCAGCTTGAGATCAATCTTCAGCAAGCCGCGCTTGAAACGCAGTATGTCGATAGCCGATTCCAAGAGATGAAGAACGGCTTCAACCAAGTTATCTCGTCGGGAATTGTCGGCTTCATCGACCAAGTGGCGCAGAGCTTCGCCAATCTCGCGACTCAGCAGACCGGCGTGCTCGGCTTCTTGGGCGAGATCGGTCGTGCCTTCTTGGGAATGATCGCCCAAATGCTTCAGGGCATCGCCATGCTCATCATTCAGGCGCTTGTGCTTGACGCCGTGGACAAGCTGACGGGTGGCTTGGTGAAGCCGCTCTTGAAGCTCTACACCGGCAGCGGCGTCTTCCATGAGGGCGGTGTTGCCGGGAACAACGGATCGAGTAGCCGGAAGCGCCAAGTTTCCCCTCTCGCCTTCGCCAATGCCCCGCGCTATCACACGGGCGGGATTGCAGGACTGCGGCCAAATGAGATGACCGCGATCTTGGAGAAGGGGGAAGAAGTGCTGACTGAGGATGATCCGCGTCATCGGACCAACGGCGGCCTTGCGCCGTCCGCTCCGGCTGCGGGTGGTTTGCGCCAAATCCTCGCCATCGGTGATGACGAGATCGCGGGCGCAATGGCCGGCGCGGCCGGCGAGAGCGTGACGATCACGCATATCCGCCGCAACATTCCCACGCTCAAGCAGATGCTCAATCAGTGACGGCCGACAACGCCCTTCCTGTTTGGACGATCCGCCCGAATTGGGCGAGCGGCATCGTCGAGCGCCTGTCGTGGCTGACGGACGTGATTCCGTCCACCTACGGCACGGAGCAGACGCGAGCGCTGCGCCTGTCGCCGCGCCGCGAATTCGAGATGAGCTTCTTGGTTATGGACGCGGCCCGAAGTTACTTCGAGTTGTTCCTGCATCGGCTCGGCTGGACGGAATTCATGGTGCCGCTGTTCCACGACAAGGGCAAGGTGACGGCCGCGCTCGCGCCTGGTGCCGCCGTGATCCCGGTCAACACTCTGTTCCGTGAATTCACCGTGGGCGGCATGGCGGTCCTGATCGGCGACGATCCTTTCACTTTCGACAAGGTGGAGATCATCGGCAAGTCGCCTAATGATATCACCGTCAAGCCTGGCGGGATCACGCGAGCCTGGGAGAAAGGCTGCGCCATCCACCCGTTGCGGCGCACTCGGATCGAGCAGGAGAGCGCGGTGGCGGCCCTGTCGAATCGAGTGGGCGAAGCCACGCTGCGGTTCCAACTGAATCAGGCCAACGATATCGAGGACGAAGGCGCCTGGGGGCCGCTGTATCGCGGCTATCCGGTGCTCGCAACGCCGCCGAACCGGCGCGAGGCCATTGATCTCAGCTTCTTGCGGAATTCGATGGTGCTCGACAACGACCACGGCCTCACCGTGCTCGGGGACGACGCGCAGCGGGCCTTCACGGTGCAGGTTCACAACAAGATGCTGCGGGGCCGCGCCGAGCAATTCGCCTTCAGGCAATTCCTATATCGGCTGCGCGGCCAGCAGGGCGCCATTTGGCTGCCGACCTTCAACCGCGACTTCCGCATCTCCCGCGCTAAGCTGGCCGGCACCGCGCAGATCGACATTGACAAGATCGGCTACGCCTACACGGGCGGGGCGGTGAGCGGGCGCACGCATGTCTTCCTCCCAGGTGGGGCCACAGGCGCGATCTCAGGCACCGTGGCGGCTCCTAGCAGCCGGGAAGAGCGCCTGGTGCTCACGGCGCCCCTGGCGGCATCCCTGGCGGCCGGCAGCTACGGCAGCTTCATGGAGCCGTGTCGCCTGGCGTCGGACGATATTGAGATCACGCATCACACGGACACGGACGGCACCGCTGAGTGCAATCTGTCGTTCCGCGCCTTCCGCGATGAGCGCACGACTGCCGGCGCTATCGACATGCCGATTCCGGCTGCCGTGAAGTCACCGCAGCGCTGCGGTGCGCCGGCTCCGGAAGAGGCCGGATGCGTTGACGAAGACACGACCGGCTGGTGGCTGAAAGTCCGCATGACGTGGGGATGGGTTAGCCCAAATACGGGGCTAGTCACTAAGAAGCCGAAAGTGGATATCTCGCCAGGCGTCGCGCTTGATACCAATGGCGATGGTTTCGAGGATACGGGTGGGCCGTCAAGCTATACGTCAGTCCGCGTGCAGGAAGGTGAATTCTTGCGGACTAGCTCAACGGAGTGGACTTGGAGCCGCACGCAATATCCCGTGGATTTTACCCGTCATCACCCGATTCAGGCGCGTTTCCAGATTCAGATTCCGATTGACTTCGGCGTAGGCGAACAGCCGCGAGCCGCTTATGTGGAAGCGCGGCGCTATGATGAGCCGTGGCATCCTGTAGCCGGCACCGATGGGTTCTTTGGCGGCGATAGGTCTGTGCTCGGCCAAGGTGGCATCTTTCCCTTCGACTTCCTATTCGCGATCTGAGGCTCGGCGATGGCGTTCAATATCTTTGAGATCGGGAGCAGGAGCGGCCGGCCGGTCTGCCTCTACGACTTCACTTGGGGCAATACCAAGTGGCGCTATACAAGCGCGGATCGCGACGTGACTTGGGGCGCCGAGCTAATTGACGGTGAGCTAAAACCGATCACTTGGAAGAAGCTCGCGATCTCGGACGATGGATTCAGCCAGGGTAGCCAGGCACAGGAATTCACCGTCACCATGCCGCGAGCGACGCCCCTGGCCGATCTCTTCCTGAGCACGCCGCCGAGCTTGCCGGTTTCGCTGATCTGCCGACGCTTCCACTTCGACGATCCGGATCAGGACGCGAAGGTCTATTGGTCCGGCACCGTGGGCAACGTGCGGGGCAAGGATCAGATCACCGTCGAAGTGCTCGGCACCGCGATCTCCGCGACAATGAAGCGCACGGGCCTACGGCTCTGTTGGGAGCGCAACTGCCCGCACGTCCTTTACGATGAGAATTGCCGCGCAGATAAGGACGCTCACAAGGTTGAAACCACGATCACCGCACTCACCGGAACGTCGATCACGGTGGCGAGCCTGGGCGCGTTTGCATCGGCTGACTTCAGGGGCGGCTTCGTCGAGTGGGCGGCTAACGCGGACGGCACGATTGAGCGACGAGGGATCGAAACGACCAACGGCAATGTCTTCGCGCTCTTCGGCACGACCGTTCGCATGACACAAGGCATGGCGGTGACGATCTATAAGGGCTGTGATCTCACGCCAGGCACATGCTTCAACCGTTTCAACAATCTCCCCAATCACGGTGGCATCCCGTTCCTTGCGGGCGAGTCGCCGTTCGACGGCAACCCGGTTTTCTAGGGAGCGCTCGACATGCCTTGGCTCCTGATCGCCGCCGTGGCGATGCTGATTATCAGCTACATCATCACGGCCTTTATGACGAAGCGGCCGGCGCAGAAGCCGGCAGCACTCGAAGAGTGGGAATTCCCGCAGAAGGAAGAAGGCACACCGGAGTATTACGTCTTCGGCGACGGCTGGCTCGAAGGCCCGATGGTGCTGTGGTTCGGCAACTATCGGACGATTAAAATCAAGAGCAAGGGCAAGAAGTGACGGAAGTAACTTCCGAGCTTCGCGTTCACATGCGTCATGTCCGAGCTGCTGGCATCTGCTCGAAGGGGTCACGCGCCTTCTTCGCAAAGAACGATCTCGATTGGCCCGACTTCCTTGCCAATGGTATCCCCGTGGCGATATTAGAGGATATCGGCGATCCGGTTGCGCTTCGCGCTGCGGACCAAGCGAGGGCGGAAGCAGACAATGGGCGGTAAGAAGCAGACCATCGGATATCACTATCTGTTCGATATCCTATTCGGCCTGTCGCGTGGCCCGTTGAATGAGCTTCGCCAGATCAAGGTCGCCGACAAGGTGGCTTATGACGGCCCGCTCTGCAACTCGGACGTGAACGCGATTTACAAGCCCGATCTGTTCGGCGGCGACAAGAAGGAAGGCGGCATCCAGGGGCCGTTCCGCGTGCTGTTCGGCAAGGCCGATCAAGTGCTGCCTGGCGACGGCTCCACCAACTGCGGCTCGAAGGGACCATACGGCGGCAACCGCGTGCTGAAGGGGCTGCGTTCGCTTATCCCTGGTCCGTTCGGCGATCTGCGCGGCGTCACGACGCTCCACTTCTCCGGCCTGATCTCTTCGATGAATCCATATCCGAAGGAGTGGAGCTTCCGCGTTCGGCGGCAAACGAAGGGCTGGCATCTCAACCAATGCTGGTATCTTGAGAAGGCGGTGATCTTCATGGCGGATGGCAAAGTCCATGCCATGAATCCCGCGCATATCATCTATCAGCTTCTCACCGATCCCTTGTTCCGGGGCCTGCCGGTCAACCTGATCGACGAGCCTTCCTTCGTCTATGCAGCCAACACACTCTGCGCTGAAGGCTTCGGGCTGTGCTTCGTGTGGCAGCGTCAGGAAGAGATCGACCAATTCCTTCAGATCGTTCTCGATCACATTGGCGCGGCGCTCTACCCTGATCCCGAAACCGGCCGGATGGTGCTACGGTTGTTGCGCGGCGACTATGTGGCGGCCGATCTACCGCTCTATACCAAGACGAGCGGCCTGGTTGAGATCAAGCAGGATGATTCTGCGAGCCAAGACGGCGTTTATAGTGAAGTCGTCGGCAAGGGCAAAGACCCTATCGAAAACAAGGATATCTCAGTCCGCGTTCACAACCTTGCGGCCCGCATGTCGCAAGGAGCCACCAACACTTCGACAAAGGACTACAGCGGCATCCCGACACGCGATCTCCTGGCGCGAGTGTGCCAGCGCGATCTCCGCATGTATGCGGCCGGCCTGAAGAAGTTTGAAGTCGTCTTGGATCGGCGCGGCTGGAAGCTGCGTCCCGGCATGTGCTTCCGCGTGCAGGATGACCGCCGTGGCTTCGGGATGCTGGTATTGCGCGTCGGCGAGATCATGGATCAGAGCTTCCGTGACGGCAAGATTACGATCAAGTGCGCTCAGGACGTTTTCGGCCTGCCCGATACGAGCTTTGTGGCGATCACGGAGCCGACATGGGAAGCCCCGCCGCAGTCTGCGGTGCCGGCCACGGAGTCGCGCCTGGTGGAAGCCAACTATCGTGATATCGTGCTGCGCCGAGATGAGAGCGCTGCACAGACGCTCGACGGCACGGACGCGGTTATCGGGATGCTCGCGCTCTCCCCGCATCCAGCGATGTATGAGTATGTGCTGGCGTCTCGGGCGCTCGGCGAGGACGAATTCGACGAAGACATGCGCGGCGGCTTCACCGGAGCGGCGACGCTGGTGGACGCGATTACGGTCTATCAGACAACGTTCGCGATCACGGGCGAGACTGACTTTGCCGAGAGCTTGGAAGGCCAAGCGATCCTGATCGACGATGAGCAGATGGAGCTTGTCAACTATGACCCGACGACTCACATGGTCACAGTTACTCGCGGCGTGGCCGACACGATCCCGCAGGCTCATGCTGCTGCCGCGACGCTGTGGACGATTGACGACGATCTCGTAAGCGACGGTCGCACCTATGCAGCCGGCGAGACAGTGGAAGCCTACGCGCTCACCGCCACCTACAGCGACGTGCTGGCAATCGAAGCTGGCACGAAGAAGACGTTGGTGCTCGGCGGCCGGCAGGGCAGACCCTATCCGCCTGGCGACGTGCGCGTGGGCGGTGATCCGGCGCTCGCGCTGACTCCGTTCAAGGAATACACCGCGCCGCTCATCGCCTGGGCGCACCGCGACCGCATCCTTCAAGCGGATCAGCTTGTCGGCCACGCGGCCGGCAGCACCGGGCTTGAGCCTGGCGCGAGCTACACGATCCGCATCTATCCGTTCGCGACGCCGGACGTGGCCGTGCGGACGGTGCCGGGGATCATGGACGCGAGTTGGACCTACGACAACGACATGTGGACGGCTGACGGCAGCCCTTCACGGGTCTATATCGAGCTTGAGACGGTGCGGGACGGTCTGGCTTCCTATCAGAAGTATCGCTTCCCTGTCGTTATCGCTATCGGTTATGGCACAGGCTACGGTATGAATTACGGCGGTAAGACGGTCTAGGCCGGAAGTAACTTCGAGCGGAGAATCGAGATGGGATCGCGGACACTTGCTGGCGGGCTTGCGCTGAAGGGCGATTGGACCTTCGGCGAGGATCATTGGGATGACGAGATGGACGCGAATCTGCTGCGCCTTTCTGTGCTCTGCCAAGGGCGCGTCGTCGATATCGTGTCAGTTACGCCTGGCGCTCCGGCTGAAGGGGCGGTGTATCTGTTCGCGTCGGATCACCCGACACAGCCGAACAAGGTCGCAGCCCGCGACAACGGCGCCTGGGTCTATTTCACGCCGTTACAGGGGTGGCGATTCTACAATGTCGCTTTGGGCGCGTCCATGTCGTTCTCAGGGGCCGCCTGGGTGACGGATGGCGCTTCCGCTAACGCTGCCACGGTCGCGCAAGCGTGGGCTGGCACGAACAACGGCGCCTTCATGACTCCGAAGACGATCTTCGACATGGCGGCTCCGGTGGCTCTACCGGCTGCGGCGGCAAATGTTATCACGCCCGACTTCGGCGCGGGGATCAATTTCTATGGCGTGCTCGTGAACAACGTCACACTCGCCAATCCGACCAATGCGAAACCAGGGCAGAGCGGCAAGATCAAGCTGACGCAGGACGCGACCGGCAGCCGCACCCTGGCCTACGGCAACAAGTGGCGGTTCCCTGGCGGGGCTGCAACAGGCGGTGTCTTGTCCACGGCTGGCAATTCGGTCGATCATCTCACCTACTTCGTCGAAGAGGACGGCACGATCACCGCCGCCGTCATCAAGGCGCTTGCGGCATGATGCCGTTTCGAGCGGCGCTGCTTGCGTCTTCCGCCCTCAAGCCGGTCGGCGGTGGTAGCACCCCTGGCGGCGGCGTTGATGGCACCCCGCCGTCTTCGACAAGGTGGCGGATCAACTTCACGTCGCGGCAAGTGGCTACAAATTGGTTCACGCTTACCGAGATCGAGATGCTTGATACGGCGGGCGGAACCGATCAATGCACGAGCGGCACGCCAAGCTCGTCCTACAGCTATAATTCGGCGGCTCTTCTCTTCGATGATAATCGCGGGACTCAATGGCAAAGCGGGACGAACGCTTTGGGTTGGGTGCAGTATGAATTCACGGCGCCCAAGACGATTCAGGCGGTTTCCATCGCGATTGGCTCCACGCCTGGTGACGCGCCTACGGCGTTTGACGTGCAATACTGGAATACAACGACGAACGCTTGGGTCACTTATTGGTCCGAGCAGTCGCAATGGAACACATGGCCCACTGGCAGCGAGAAGCGAGTCTATGCCAAGCCCTTGAACGCGGGAGTGGGAGCACTGAAATGGCGGCTCAATATCTCTGCGACCGGCTCGCCTACGGCGTGGCCTACGCTCCGTGAGATTGAGTGGCGCGTCGCCGCCGGTGGATCGGATCAGACGGTGCCGGACAACACCGCTCCGTTCGGTAATGCATTCTCGGACGGCTATCAGCTTTCCCCGTCAAACTCGGTCAACAACAATTTGGGCGACTATTGGCAGGCACCAGGCGTCCCACCGCGCAAACTCGGTTATCGGTTCACGACCAAGAAGGCGATTGCCGAGATCGCGATCACGGCCGCGCCAACGGTCACAGACACGCCTACCGCATTCACCGTCGAGTGGTTCGATGAAGTGAACCTAGTTTGGGTGGCGCAGAAGACCGTCTCGGGATTGACGTGGGCGGTGAACGAAACAAAGGTGATCGCGGCTGTATAGCGAAGTAACTTCCGAGAGGGCCGCGCAACGCTTACGGATCGTTAAGGTTCCGTAACAGTCTTCACGATTGCTAGACAATTCATTTTGCGGCGAGTAGAGCAGCTAGGCCGGGGCATTAAGGGTTGAGGGCGGGACCTTTGGACGACCAAATTCAGGACCGCGTAACCATGATGCTCGTCAAGCTGTCGAAGACATTCCCCGTCCGCGTTACCGATTGGCTAGTCGCGTGCATCATGTTTTCGTGGTCGCTTGTCTGCTGGCGTTTAACGGAAGAAGCCTGGACATTGCCGACAATGGCCGGCCTGGCCCGCATCTTCGATCAAAACACTTGGGCCTTTCTTGCGTTCTGGATCGCGGTGACACGGCTTTCCGCGCTGGCGATCAATGGCGCTTGGCGTCCGTCGCCGCATCTGCGGGCAGGCTGCGCGTTCCTGTCCTGCTTCTTGTGGCTTCAGATCAGTATCGGTATGCTTTCAGCCGATGTTACTTCGCTCGGGGCCGCCGTTTATCCTTGGTTACTCGTAGCAGATATTTACAATGTGTTCCGCGCATCGCATGACGCTCGCCTGTCCGACGAGCGGGCGAGAGTGGCGTTAAAGGCGGGGAACCAGGGAAGTGACACAGCCGCCGCACATTGACGGTCTTCCGCTCTGGCTTCAGGCGGTGCTTTCGGTCATCTTCGGGTTGGCCGCACTTGGCGCTGCTTACAAGGGCTACTTCACCAAATCGGGCGAGCGGGTAGAGACCCGTCAAACCGCACCCCAAGCACAGCTTATGGCGGCCACGATTGCTGACATGGGTGCGATCCGCAACTTCACCGATGCAGCCCTACGGCTCGAAGTTGCGGTGCAGGGTTTGTGCCGCGAGATCGAAGACGCTAAGCACCATGAGCGCAACAACGTGGAAGTTACGCGAGAGCTTTGCGGCCGGTTGCGTGCGCTGACTGAGATGATGGAGCGTCAGTCGAAAGGCTACTAGGTGGGGCGGGATGGACGACAACGCGAATAAGGATCAGCCGCTTACGATTTCAGCGCCGCCCGCGCCGACTGTTACCGTTGATCCGCAGAATCCGCTCCCCGAACCGAGCTTTTTCTGGCGTCGCGTGATCGCGTGCGCCGTCACGGCGTTCGCCTGCACCCTGGCGTGGATTACGGCCGGCCATCTATTCGCCTTGGGCGACGCCGAACGGCTCTACAGCTTGACGAAGCTCGTCATCATCGGCGCTGGCTTGGTGCTCACCTATTACTTCGTGGCGCCGAGCGCGGCCGAGCTTACGAGCATGATCCAGACCGCCAAGTTGCAGCGCCACGCCGTTGAGGCTGCAATGTCGGCACAAAATAAGGCGATTCCCGACGATCCGCGTTGGCGCCAGGCACGATCTCAGCAGTCCGTGGGGCCGCACAGCGGGATTCCGGAAGAGCCTCTGAGCGACGCTTACAGCCGCCCTGGCGGCGATTTAACCGATTTGGATCAAGATTGCGCTCCTAGAGGCCGGCAATGAGCATGAATCGAGGGCAGCTACAGGCTGTCGAGCTAGACCTTGAAGCCGCGCTGGTGAAGGTGCGGGCGCTCCTGGCCGAGTTGCCGGAAGTTACTTCGGCTCCCGCGCCGCTGCCCGTGCCGGCCAATGACGCCAGCCCTGCCTTCGCGGACTACGGCCTGTTCTATGACTTCCTTCGCGGCAACAAGATGCTCGGGCCACGGATCAGCGCCGACGAGTTTGGCGGTTGCGACGCGATCCTGAAGGCTTGCGTGCGTGCCGGCTGGCCGGTGAGCTTCACCGCCTACGCCCTGGCAACCGCCTACCTTGAGACGGCTGCGACCATGCAGCCGATCCACGAAAAGGGCGGCACAGCTTACTTCACCCGCATGTATGATATCCAGGGTGCTCGGCCGGCCAAGGCTCGGGAGCTTGGGAATCTGACGCCTGGCGACGGTGCTCGCTACCACGGGCGCGGTTACGTCCAACTGACGGGCAAGACCAATTATGCTCGCGCTACCACGAAGCTGCGGGCGCTCGGCCTGGACGTGGATTTGGTCGCCGATCCCGATCTGGCGCTGCGGCCGGACGTGGCTGCCGCGATCATGGTCTCGGGCATGAGCGAAGGGTGGTTCACGGGGCGGAAGCTCAACGACGACCTGCCGTTGCGTGGGCCGGCGAGCTTGGCGCAATTCACCGCTAGCCGCGATATCATCAATGGGAAGGATCGAGCGGCCGAGATCGCCGCGTTCGCGCTCGATTGGCAGACCGGCCTAATGGCTGGCGGCTATCGCATCGCGGCGTAGGAGATCAACGATGGAATTCTTCTCACGGACCTTCGCGCTCAGCAGGGTCTTGCTGATCGCGCTGCCGCTGCTCTTGGTCGCGATGATCGGCGCCTATTTCTACGGCCGCAGCGACGGCAAGACGGCAATCGAATTGGAGAACGCCGATGCGCGGAATATCGCGCTGAAGCGCTCCTACGACGCGGGCGAGCGGGCAGCCGAAGCACGGCTGGCCGATCAGCGCCGGCAACTGGAAGCGGAGAACAAATATGAGCACGCGATTGCTGCCGCGCCTGGTGGGCGCAACTCTCCTGCTGCCAGCGCTCTTGCTTGCGAGCGCTTGCGGCGGGCGGGGCTTAGGGGTGCAGAGCTTCCCGCCGAGTGCGGACCTTCAGGCGGCCACTGAGCCGAAGCAGAAGCCAACCGTCGAGATCGTCACCGATCCGCAGGCCAATGAGCGCTACAACGCAGCCATCGAGTCTCGCGGTGATCGCATCTACGACGCGGCCGTTCGGATTTGCGAGTGGGCGGTGGAGATGGGAATGAAGCCAGGCTTCGAGTGCCGGCGCGATCCACCGCATTGATCGACTACCGGATCAGTTGAGTCGCCACATAAAAGGAAGCCCCGGCTGAGAGATCGGCCGGGGCTTCGTTATTCGAGTTAGGCGCCGGCAGCCCGCAGCTTCTTCAGGGCGCCGAGCAGATCGGTCGCCGACTTCACGACCGTCTCTTGGTGAGCGATCACGGCGTCAAGCTCCGCAACCGTCAGGATGACGCTCGGCTCCGGCTTCGGATCGGGCTGCGGCGTGGGCGCGGTCCCGGCCGGCACGGTCACGGCATTGCGCGAGCTTGTCTGCCCGCGCCGATCCTTGGCGTCGAAGCCATAGACTTCGGCCTTCACCGGCTTGCCGGCGTGCTCGGGCGGCACCGTCAGAACGATCTCTTTGCCCTCAAAGCCCTCGCCGACGATGGGAGCGCCCTGGCCGTTGATGCGAAGCTCGGCGTAGCCGCGCACCACAGGGCCGTTCTTCCACTCCGGCATCGGCACCCGCACGCGGTTGTCCGAAGTCAGACTGATCTCGATCTGCGTTCGCGCCTGGGGCGGTTCCGTGCTGGTGGTCGGCACCGGCTCGGTTGGCTTGGGATCGGGCTGCGGCGTGGGCGGCGTCGGCGTCGGCGTCGTCGCACCGCCGATGACGATCTCCTTCCAGGCTTTTGCGTAAGCCGTCATGCCTGCGGTCGGCTGATCGCGCACGATCTTCGCAAAGCTGTCGTCCGCAGACCAATTCGTTGCGATCCACGGCGCAGCGCCCCACAGCACGTCCGCGAATTCCTTCAGGAACGCAACGAAGTGCGGGACAACTGCGACGCCGATTGCGGTGTTTGGCAGCCCGAATTCACCGAAGAACAGCTTCAGGCCGAGCGCCCGCGCCTTCTCAAGCTGCTTCCGCTCTTCGGCCAGGTTCGCTTTGACCTTGGCCCCGAGATCGGCCGCCGTGGCGTCCGCGTCCGTCAGATTCCACAGGCGCGGATCGTTGCCCTCATTGCCGGGATCGAAGTAGCGGTGGACGGAGATCACAAGCGGGTTGCCCCGCGTCTTCAGCAACGCCAGGCCAGGCGCATCTTCCGTGATCCGCGTGATCCCGCCCCAACTGGCCGTTGTGCCGATCAGGGTGTTGGTGCGGAAGCCCTGGTTCCATATTTCGTCGAAGAAGGCGTTCTGCACGTCCCACGTCAGCGGTGCCGCGACGTTGACCATCTCGTTGCCGACTTCAAACGCAATACGGGTGTCGTTCTTATACTCGGGGAAGATGCGGCCGTAGAGCCGCGCCAGATCGCGAGCGGACTCGACCGTATGCGTCTTCGTGAGCGCATAGGTCGGCCGGCTATCGGTGCCGCCGTTGCGGACTGCCGGCGTCGTTTTGCCGTAAGTGTGATCGTCGATCACGATCACCGCTTCGGGGTTGGCCGCATGGATCGCGGCGATGCTCTTCTTGTAGGCGTCCACCGTGGCCGTCTGGATCGGCCCGCCTGGCGTAAGCTCGAAGCGATGGCGCTTGTGCGCGATCCGAGCACCCTGGAAGCCCAAGCCGGCGACAAGCGCGATCTCGCTCGTCGTGGGAAAGTTGAAGTCCTGGCCGAGATTGGCGCCGTTGCTGTCGCCGTGGCCGCCTGCGCCAAGATTGATGAGATGCAGCATGATCGAGTCGTCCCTCTATATGCCCCAAAATGGGACATTTGACGACCTTAGACCGATTCGGCTATACGGCCAAGGCCGGGGTTTGTTCCTCTTTCCTCGGCGCCTCTGCCGGTCGGTCCACCGGGAGATCAGGACTGCGGGATCGCGGTCGGGGCGGCTCCTTTCCTCGCAAGACAGGGGCCGCCCTTCTTGTGTCGCCTCTGTGAAGCCGTGCGATTAAGCGTTGACCTACCTTTTACCCTAGCGAAGCCGACTTGGGGTGGCTCACAGACCTTGCTTTCCTGCGGTTTCCCTCAGAAACGCTCGATATGTTTTGGCGGGTGAGAGCTTGCTGCTCCCGGTAATTACCTTCGCACGACTTCACGGAAGCGACACAGGGCGGTGACAGGAGAAGCAGCACCGCCCTGTGCCTGGTCGATCAGATATCGTCCGGATCGTCGTTGTCAACGGTCGGAACGCTCGGCGGCATGATCGCCTGCTCGCCATCGTCCTCGGAAGTTGCTTCCGGAGCCGGAGCTTCAGGCGCCGCTTCGGGGGCAGGAGCCGGGGCAGCAGCAGCCGCAGGCTTCGCGCCGCCTCCACTCTTCTTCGCGCCGCCTCCACTCTTCTTCGCGCCGCCGCCGCTCTTCTTCGCCGCAGTCGGCTTGGCAGCGGGCTTCGCGGCAGCGGGCTTCGCGGCGGCCGGTGCCGGGGCAGGCTCGGGAGCCGGGACGGTGATCGCAATCGTGATCGAGCCATCCGTGGTGAGCGCCTGGCTCTCGGCGTCAGCCGGGATGCCGGTGACTTCGCGCACCTTGCCGGCGATGGCCGCGAGCACGGCCTTCACCGAGTCACCCTGGCCGAGCGACACGTCATGCCGAATCGTCTGCATCTTCGGGCCGGCGAGATGCTTCTTGGTGGCCTTGGACTTGCCGGCCGCCTTGGCGCTGTTGACGGCTGCGACGATCTTTTCTTCGGCCTTCTTCGGGTCCTTCGTCTTGCGAAGGGTCTCGATTGCCAGCGTCGAGGACACGTTGCCTTCGAGCACGGCCGTCCGGACCTTGGCCGGCGCCCCGACGAGCACCAGCAGATCGTCGATGTAGCGCCCGGTCACGCTCAGGCGCTTGGCGATGGTCTCCTTGTCGAACAGTGGCTCGTCACCGTTCTTCATGCCCATGAGGCGCGAGACGACGACGCCCTGCTCGTAAGGCGTCAACGGCCGGCCGCTGTTCTCCTGCACCAGCGCAATCGTCAGATCGGCGATGCTGGAGTCGGCTGGCTTGAGCGAGATCGGCAAGCCGGGGATCGTCTCGTTGTCGTCCACGGCTTCGGCGTTGATCGCGTTGACGGCTTCGAGCCGCGTGTGGCCGTCCGTGACATAGATCACGTCAGCTTCACCGTCCTTGCCGATGAAGCCGGCCAGGGGCTTGTTCTGATAATAGCCGTTCTCGCGGATCGACTGCTTCAGGCTCTCGACGTGGCCCTGATAGTCGTCGGTCTCGCGAACGCGGACGTTGAAACCAGGGAGCACCCGAAGCTGATCGACGGGAACGATGAAGTCGGTGTTCTTGCCGGTCGCGACGGAGATCGCGCCCTTCTGCTTGCCCGCTTCGAGCGTGAGATCGAGATTGATGGGCGGGAGAGTCATTTTCTTCGACATGGTGAATTCCTTCCTCTTTCGGCGTCAGCGCATTAGTGCAAACCGAGAGCGTTCCGATAAGTTTCGAGCAAGGCGTCCTGCTCGTCGCGTGCGTGCTTCTCCATCTTCCGGAGCCTCACGATCTGCCGCATGATCTTGGAGTCAAATCCGGTTGCCTTGGCTTCCGAATAAACGTCCTTGATATCGTCGGCGACGCCCTTCTTCTCTTCTTCCAGGCGCTCGATGCGCTCGATGAAGAGCCGAAGCTGTTCGGCCGACACGTCGCCGTCCGAATTATGGCCCGCTTTCACACGCGGATTGATTGGCTTGTCGGTCACTCTCGTCACTTCCTCGCTTGTGACGCCGATTGCTCTGCTCGCAATCGTGCGGGTTGTCAATTCACTGTTTCGGCTTGACGGGCGGAAGTTACTTCCGCGCAGAGCTACGGCTGTCCCGATTCGGGACTTGCGGCTCGCGGCGTGAGCGTGATCGTCATCGCGCCGCCTGTGTCGTAGTGCGAGATCATGTCGAAGTCGCGCACGATGGCTGAGAGATCGTCGGGGGTGATCGTGACGGTGGGCGGGTCCTCGCCCTCACACGGGGGCTTGGTCTTCAGCAGGACGGCCGCCGCGACCATCTCAATCACCAGGGCGTCGCGGCGACTTTCGGCGTCAGCCATCATCGCCATGACATTGTTGAATTCAGCGTCCTTCACTTTGGCTCCACTTGGCTGAGCACGGATGCCGCCAGGCTTTCCGCGTCGTCGATAAAGGGCTTGAGCGCTTTCGCGAAGATGCCGACGAGATGATCCGTCATGTCGCACCCGCAGATCGCGCTATACTTCTCGGGATCGAGATCGGAATTCGTAATCGCGGTGGCGAAGGCGCTCTTGATCTCGTCGTTGAGGATGGCACGGTTCTGCTCGATAGGGCCGCCCTGCTTCGCGGTCTGCATGATCGCGCTGGCCGTGCCGCCCATCTTCTTGCTGCTCTTCCGTGCCATCCTCATTCTCCCTGGTTAGGTGCGCTTGCCGTCTTCCTTGAGGCGGTTTTCGATCTTGTGATCTTCCCGCGTCGCGTTGAAGGCGAGCTTACCGTCGATCATCATAGCAACGTCCTGCGGCGCAAGGAAGTCGGCCGTTTCTGGATCGCCAATGGCGGCCGGCGTCTTGCGGATCGCCTCGTAACGCCAAGCGATCTCGCAAATCTCCTTGAACATGCGATCACCGGGATTGTTCGCGGGATCGGGCTGGATGATTCGGCCGGCTAAGAGGGCTCCGCAGAAGTCGGCCATGCGGATCGCGAGGTCGCCCATCTCGACGCCGAGCGCCGGGAATTGCGGCAGCTTGTCGTCCGCGCAGCCTTGAAGCCAGCCCTCATAGGCTTCGGCCATCTCTGTCACCATAAGGATCAGAAGCTCGCCAGGGCTGCGCTTCTTCGGGGCGCCCGTGTCGATATCGGTCCACCAGCCGGCCTTCACGTTCCGCAAATGAACGTCCGTGAAGAACAGCCGCAGCGCCGACTCATGCTTGGTGCCGGTGTCGTTCGACTCGTTGTATGGGATGATTCGCCCTTCGAGCACGACTTCGGGCAGATGAAGACCCTGGCGGAAGTCCTGGGCCATCGCAAGGAAGGCGTTGGCCGTCACTTCGAGATGCGGGGCGATGGCCGGCCGCTGCTTCGCCAGATTGCCGGCTGACGCCGCTTTCTGCTCGCACAGCCGCGCCGCAAGCTCCCGTTCTTCGACGTTGCCGGTGACTTCGAGCAGCTTGGGTGTCTCAAGCCGTGCTGCGTGCGCTCGCTCGATCTCCTGCTCGACGACGCCCGCCGCATGGATAATATCGGGCCATTGGTGCGTGCCACCTTCTTCAACTGGCGCGAGTAAGGCGACGAGATTGGCGGCGGCGGTTTCGAGCGGCGTAGCAAGATTGAGCAGCGGTGTCACGTCATAGACAGCCTGGATATCCGCTACTGCGTCTTCAACGGTTACATCGGTCATGGTCGGTCCTTATCAACGGTGAGGAAGGGACTTCGCGGCGGCGCCTTTCTCGTAGGCGCCTGGCGCGGCAAGGTTCGTAGCGAACGCGGTCGGCACCGGCATACGGCGAGGCTCATCGAGCAATTCGACGCGATTGATATCATACCAATTCCCGTCTTTCGCCTCACCGTCCTTGTCCACGTCCGGCGTAAGCACAACTTGAAGGCAGCCGTAAAGATCGAAGCAAACGGACGTAACGGTTCCCGCAAACTTGCTGACTTTATCCCTGCCCCGCTGGCCGAGATAGTTGATGGATTCTTGGATCATGGTCGGTCCTTACTTCCGTGCGGCTGCGTTGGCGTTCTGCTCGGCGTAGCCTTCCATCCGAGCGCCGTTGATCCCCTCAGCCTGAAGAAAGTCGTCCCAGGCGTAGGCGTCCACCCATTGCTTCGGGTGGTGAAAGCCCCATCGCCGCAGCACGGGGCCAGTGATGAAGATCGTGTGGACCGGCATCTCGCCGCCCTTGATGCCGCCAATCGTCCATCCTGGCGGGTAGCGATCAAGCTCAAGGCGGTGGGCGAACGATCCTGAGCGGCGAAAGCGGACGGCGCCAGGGCCGTAGCGCTGCTTCACATGCACGCCACCTTCGCTGATCGTGTGCTCGGTATATTCACCCTCAAGCACGATGCTGAAATTCCACCAGGGATGATCGTGCAGGGCCGTGTCTTCGTCGCTGCGGCGAACGATGTGGAAGTAGCAGTTGAAGAAGGCGTTGCGCTTGATCCGCCACCAGCGCAGCATGTAAGGCGGGATATCGGTGTTGCTCGGAATCCGCACGTCCGGCAGTCGGCCGGTGGTGACGCGGTTGTGCTCCCGAAGTAACTTCCGAAGAAGCCAATCCGGCACGCGCTTGAAGACGGTCGCGAAGGCCCACAGGAACAGATAGACCGGCAGCACAGCCGCCCAAGCGGCGTAGCCCTTGATCCACTCGGCGGCGCTATACCGCGTTCCTGGCGGATTGCGGACGGTGCCGCCGCGCTTGTTCTTCTCGTTGATGACTTGCATCTCTGATCTCCTTCAGAAGCTCTAGCTTCAATTCGGTTTGCTGGATCGCGGCGTCGATCTTGTGGGCGAAACGCTGGCGGTAGAGCAGCTTCAGATGGCGCCGACGAGTGATGGGCGTGTAGTATTTCTGATTGAGCGCCTGGCGGCCTTGTGGCGTTAGCTCAGACGCGGCGCCGGTCATGCACTTCCTCGCGAGCCTTGAGCCACGGATAGAATTCGGGCCACTCGCCGAGATCGCCTTCACGCCAAGCCCGCAGAAACGCATCGCGCTCCCAAGAGTCGTCGATCACGTCGAGAGCGAAGATCATCGCGTTCTCATGGCTGCCGTGGTCGCCCACTGGCCGGCCGGTTGACGGGTCCACCACAGGGGGTGTCGTGAGCCAATCGTAAAGACGGCTGAATCCGTAGCCGAACACGAATAAGACGAAGGCAAAAATGACAAGGCTAGTGAAGTCGATCATGGCTGCATCCTTGGTGCTCGACGAAGGGCGGCAGCCGGATATATCTGGACGCTGCCGATCTCAGTTTCGCTCTCGACGCAGTAGCCTTCTGGCGTGAGCGTCGTGCTGTAGGTCCCAACGATGAAGCCGGTCCATCGTGATCCCTTTATCTTCGTGACGCGATCTCCGCGCTTGAAGGCGCTCACGGGCAGAGTCCTTGTCCCAAGCCTTGCTCGTCGCAGATCGCGAGCTTCAGGCTGTCTCGCAGACGCTCGTATATCTCGATCCGTTGCGAGATCATGCGGCCGGCGTGCAGATCGAGCAGCCCGCCCACGGTAAAACGGATCGGCTCGGACCAGGGCGACGGGCGGGCCATGAGCCGGCGAGCGCGGTTGTCTTCGGCCAGGAAGATGCGGAAGTCCTCGGCCGCCTGGCCGCCCATGAGCCAGTAAGCGTCGTGGTGGTAGCTCCGCTCGACATACCACAGGGCTTTCTCGAAGTCCTGCGTTGCGTCCTCGCTCTTCAGTCCGCCGCGCCAGACATACTTCAGCGCGTTGCCGAGATTGAACGTCATCTTCTCGGCGAAGACGATGCACTCAAGCCCGCTCGGGTGGCCGTTATAGTGCGCCGCCTTTTGCACGGGATCGGTCGGCATTGCCACTCGGA
>Ga0210040_10001407_pt1 | contig 36410 bp, 14 predicted proteins | sample CryGeyCG12114_NA_FD_185462 | JGI IMG/M metagenome (GOLD analysis project Ga0210040, IMG submission 185462) | Groundwater microbial communities from aquifer - Crystal Geyser CG19_WC_8/21/14_NA (SPAdes) (version 2) | ecosystem: Environmental > Aquatic > Deep subsurface > Groundwater | place: USA...
CAGCAGTGCTATTATTTTATTATATTTGTATCCGTACCTTTGTTTGTGTTAATGAAGCTTACAACCAGAAAATCCCGAATACCATGCAGTATAGCAACACATTAAATAAAATTTTACGTTTGATCTTAAAACCTATTTATTAGTGTTGTTGGCAAAGTTTTCCAAAATACTTCTGCTGTGTAACAGCAAACTTGAGTATGCTATTTTGCTATAGACTATAGATGTATGAAACTTGTTTCCAGAGCTTGCGGAAGGAAATCTACAGCTGTACCACTAATTACTCTTGAGTTACGCAAATTAAGAACAGACTTCTTTAAACTTCTGGACCAACTTATCAGCTAACAAACTCAACAATGAATAAATTCTGACCACAGGAAAGATTACTAATAACCCAGACAATAAACCGTTGAGGACGAAAACTAGAAATCGAGAGAGGTGGCAATGGTTTAGAAGGTATCCAAGTCACACAGTGATGGGTAAGCCAATCAGCAATAAACAACATGTCAACTTTCGATCAGATGGTGGAGCCAATGAATTGTCGGCTTTTTGTTTATGTTAATTTTGTCCCCTCCTGTTGAGAGCGTTGGTAATATATACGAAAGAGCAATGGGTATCATCAAGCGGCCGAGTGTTCCATTTTTCTTAGAAATCCCGCATTGAAAAATGAACCAAAATTGTCTAGACTAGTTCCATGCTGGAAAAACTTGCACATCTCAAATTGCATGTCGCTTTCCTTCTGATTCCTAATGCATGTGTAGTCCAGTAAGCATGTAACAGATTGGTCCAACTCAAAATGAGAGCCATCAATTGATCAAGAAATTCAATCCTTTCATTATAATGGATTTAGGACAATACCACAGTCAATACAACTGCACTCATTTATTTTATTCACTTCACACGCAAGTACAATCGACTTGGTTTTAGTGTCTTAATGCATAACGTTCACATGAAATACAATTTTTGGCAGTGCATTGAAAAACTGATGTAAAAAATTGAGACAAAGGTGACATGGATTCATCGAACAATTGACAATTGATTTTTAAAATTCTTGAGAATTTTACTGTTTGCATAATTAAGCGATACCACCGATAAGTACCGTTTAAGTCCTGGAAACTTTAAAGCTGCCAGCTCAATGTACTAGACCCAAAAATTTTATATTTCTCCCATCAAACCCTTAAGCTACAAAAAATATGCATTTTCAAACTATGCTTACGGAGGTAGAACGATCCCTCTGCCATGGCGGGGCATTTTGAGGCGCAGTACTAAAAGATCTCCGAGAAGCAGGCTTTCTTGATTCTGACAACGGCACGTCATTGGAATGATATGATGAATATGCTGCCATCGAAGGCACTTGAATCATAATTAAAGAAGCGAAGTATTCCCTAGTTATAGTGTACCACTACTTCAGAGTTAATAAGAAGAGAAGCACTTGAGGAGGTGTTTAGAAGGAACAGTTTTTTTTAAAGATGAATTAATCGTCAGTTATTGAACTAAATAGCCAGAAACGACAAATAATTACTATCCAGCACTGTAAAAATGCACATACAACTGTGATAAATAATAATGACTAGTTCAGCGTATAATAACTCTGCTGGTCCAAAGAATTTTGTCTCGACTTTGCATAAATAACTTACAGACTCGAATTGGAGCACAAATACTGAGGAAATAATGAGTGAGAGCTAGGAAATGGATGCAGGAGAGAAAAAAATCTACAGATATTCTTGCCAAATGCATCAACTCATCTTCTCTTTGCAGCTGACTCAAAAGCCGAGAAAATTAAATCCTACCCATAGATTCTAAACGGTTTTCATTGCAAGAGAGATGTTTGCTTCTTGTGTGTATTATATGCTATGCTATTTAAAATACATTGTACCTAAACAGTACAGTTGAGCGCATAAAATGCACAGTGCTGCTCTTGTAGCAGTATAGTTAGTTGATGACGACAGTTCGAACCGGATAGGCAGCATGGTTTCATAATTATCACGGAAAATATACGGCCAGGCATGTTGTAACACATGTTCACGTGGAGAACTCATTGTTTCCTAAAATTAAGTAGGAATCAGATTCATATATATGCATATATTGATTCTAAGGAAGTAAGTATCACGGAGAAATGGATGAGCAATAATACAAAGTTCAAATCAACATTATATTACGGAAGTTTCATATTGCTATTTAGTTAGTTAGTTAGTTAGTAAGTCAGAATCAGTAATAATCTGACATGCGATAAAATAATTTTTATTGCAACAAACAAATTATGCCAATAACATTTTTGAAAATATCATCGTACATCCTTTTTCATTATTTTCTATGCCTACAGAAGGATAATTAAAAAGAATTGAATTTATTTATGCAAGCTCTCTCTAGCTTTCGGCTGGAGGCTTATGTTAGTTAGTAACTTCAAAATTGCCTTAACCAACTTTTGGCTGTGAGTTGTTTATCTGAGCAGGTAATATGAGTAGCAAAAGTCTTATTTTTTAGCATGAGAAATTTTTACTGCATGTTAATATGCTGTCGCTTTTGGGGAGCCACATCATTATTGCGCTCACTTTAATGGACCTACTTTATTGCGAGTTCTAATGGTTGTGCTCTTATTATTGCTGACTTACATTATTGTCTCTTTTATTATTGTATTTGCTATTTTTGCAATTAATACCTCATGCTGATGTTTTTATAGCTCTTCTGTGAATTGGGTGGCCCTTAAAAGAGCCGTTTCTGAAGTAAATAAAATCTAGAATAAATAGACCGCAAATTGTTTCCTCTTTCTCCGTTTAAACTCTATGTAAGTAATTCAAGCATTGCAATGTTTGATACCAACAACAACATAAATAATATTTCCATAAATAACATGCGTAAATTATGCATACAATGATGACGAATAAAATAGCAAACGTCGCTATAATGTAAGTCAACAATAAGAGCTCGCAATAGAGTAGGTGCATTAAAGTGAGAACAATAATATGAGCGCAATAATCATTATGACACTCCCGCTTTTCATTTTGCTTTGTACCTAATAGCGACTCAACTCAAAGTGAATCATTTGTACTGCACATTGAATTGAAGGAATTTAACATTGACTGCAGTAAACGAATCGAATTGACTATGATAGTTTGCGCTACTTTTTGCACACCCGAAATAGTACCAATGTCTTCCGCATCAGGTCTCATTTGTGCTGTAGGTTGTTTTCCCATATGGAAAAATATTTTCTGTTGTCTGTATTTTGTCTATTATGGATCTAATTTTTGGTTAAAAGTCCTTGTCAACTTCTTAATCTTAATTGAATGTGATATGAGTCTTTATGTAACGCATCAAGACATGAAATGACGTAAATGGCATTTGATCCAAGTGTTGCTGACGATAAACCTTTGGTAGACATGCTTACCAAAGCTTTAAAATATACATGACTCAAGAAGAAGGCTACAAAAATTACCTGCGCTTCACTGTACGCTGAGAAAAGACGACAATGTAGATACGTATCATTTGCCCTGATAATAGACGCAAAATATTTTCGGTCATCCTTCAGGATTTCAGATTGCGTGGAAATAATGGAAAACGTTTGCAAACAATCCCAAACATGAGATTCAAATATAGGTTGACTTGTCTTCATTGGGTGGCAGGTCACTTCAGCTCGTCTTATAATCAAAACTGCCTAGAAGTGAAAAAAAAAACACTTGAATTAATTATTCGTAGCTATCATATTTGCAAAATAAGAAAACAATGCCTTCAGAACGCAGTATTCATTACAAATAATTGATGGGCTCATTCAGGTTGGTAAGCTAAATACTGAGAATAGAAAATGAATCGCATTTATTAAAAAGATATACTTATTAATCTAATCAAGAGCAGCAATTAAATTAACAACAAAGAAGATAAACTAATCACTAAAGAAAGGAGCACACTTCATCAATTCATTGAAAGGGCTAAAAACATTATGTTCACGCGTTTTTACATAGCATCTTTGTGAATTAGTTGAAAACTTATACATGTGACAAACTAGACCTAACCAAAAAAGCTTAGTTAGCAGTGTTAACTAGCGCTGTATTGTATGTTAAGGATCAATGCTATCACCTTGACCTTGGACCCGAGTCTACTAACTTATCAAACCGATATATTGTGGTGTGGTTACTCAAAATCTGTCTCAAACATGAGCTGTGAGAAAGTTTCAAATGCATGTACGCGACATCTATCCCATGGTCCAGCTAGTGAAACGATAATTACATAATTCCCCACAAAGTCACCGCTCTTTTTTGACAAAGATTAATTCATCGTTACTTTAGTCTATATAGGCATAACGTCATAAGAAGAGGTTATCGTAAAAACGGGCTGACTAAACTCAAACTGCCAGAGTGTCTTATCAACTTATCACTAGCACTGGCATGACAAATAAATACATCAAGAGGTACTGGCGAAAAGCCAAGTTTGAGGTGTTTTTGCATTCGAGTCATTGTAATCATTAGCGTACTTTGAACAGTTCGAGAAAGTGTGCAACAAAAATATCTGGGCAATATACTTTATGCTTACATTTGGGATATTTTTTAATATACTTTTGAATTTCAACAATACAATAAAAAGGGGATTTTTTCTGAGATAGAAACTCGTTGCATACTAAATCATTTATTTATCAATTACTGTGCTTAAATTTTTGCGCTATTTAACTAATTATTGAGCAGTATGAATAAAGTAATCTACTTCTATGGAATGGACTAAAAGTAATAATGTTGGTTTCACAAAGTTAACTTTTTGAATACAATTTTTGTGTCTCTCTATAACTCACTCAGTCAGTATATGCGGTTCTACGAGTAGGCTATTGAGTACATAATAAAAACTTGATGATTGTGTTTATAGTATTGTAACTTTCTAAAACTAATTTGCAATTTATCTAAGTTGCCAGGACAAGAACTTTTTGATTGATTAATAAACTGAAACGACAGTAACATGAAATCACAACCTGAATACATTCTGAGAATCGCACAATTTCGGCAATTATCCAGGGCATCATTTCTACACTGTAATCACATCTTGAATCCATCATAGAAGCTCCATGGTACTCCACAATGAATGTACCTTCGGAGCTGCCACTTCCTAACTCCCCCATTTCCTTGTTTTGAGTATTCTTGTCATCTTCTTTGCTCACACAACTGCTCTCACTTTCACTTCGCACTCTTGGTCTCAACACTCTGAAAGGAGAATGTCGATCCATGTTTCCTGAGACGGACAGCTTATTTGTTTCCATGCTATTAATCAATCACACTGTAGTTAGCACACCTCAGCATACTATTTTCCCTATTCATTTGCTTTGACATTTTGGTCAGTAATTCGGATCACATATTGACTATCCATATGTTTAGATCACCACAATCACATAAATTCATAGTTGATTTACTTAACCGGCCTTATGAACACACCACATTCTTGAGACTAGAAATCCTTTTTTTTTTTGTAAATAAAAATGATGTAGAAAAAGTTAAACTTGAGCACAAAACATTCTCATGCTTCCTTAATAACTGATGGAGGACAAATTGTATGTTTCAGTATTCTACCAGCACTGGTGGCCGCTTTAAGTAAGCTCCTTCACATCCATGATATGCAAAATAAAGAATTCTTGAATAAAATGTTCCTTTCCTTGATCGCATGGAGTAGTGACAACAACAAAAACATGATAAGTAAAACTTAAGATATAGTTAGTAGTGGCTAGTTTAGTTATAGTTAGTTAGTGGGTATAATGTTTTACTTCAGTGGGTTAGTTATTCAGCAACTACTGATACGAACGTCTAATGTGAAGCGATATTTTATTGCTGTGTTTTCATGCTATTCATTGGAACTAGTCAGTATCTATAAGTGGATATATACATATATTTAGTTATACTAAAGTTGGAAAGGATATGGTGATTATGGGAAGCATTACACAGTCTACGTGCACGCTAATCTCTCGTGAAATTTACATAGATTTAAACCAAGTAAACAGAGACATTTTTTCAGAGATCATAGGTTTCCAAATGCCATCATTGTGACTGGGATACAGTCAATAAGAAATGTGTACACGAAGTGAGTTTTGTAAATTCAGTCCTGCTCTTTGCTAATTTGTGTATGATCGAATCAGCGGTAAAAAGTTCGTTGATGTACTCATTCATGTTCACTTATGCAATTTTGATTCAATTCTTAGGAGGGTTAAAACTAGGCTTGAATGTCTTGCACTTAAAAAGTAGTGTGCAATCTGTGCTCGCTGACCTTTTTATACTGCTCAAAGTTTATTAGGCTACTTGCTACTAAGAAAGCATGTATAGTAACTTTAAATCAGGTTAAGTTACTCAAATTAGTGCAGAGGTTACACAAAATGAAGAATAAAACGTTGTCCAAATGCAATGGATTCACAGTACAATAGATTAGCCTCTGATTGCCGCTGATCATAACATAACCCAGAATGACAGAATGATATTAGTTGATGATTTGTTTACATAGACATTGAATATTCCACCTACGTTTTTGAAATGTGAGAACTCGTTTTTGAATGTGAGGGTTGAGATATGTGTGCTAAGATTAAGATTATTTTACATAATTTATCTCATTTCGGATCGGTTTGCGCACATTGTCACTGATTTTACTGGGAAATACGCAGCAGCTTGAACATATCGAATTTTCTCATACAATACGAATACATTCTCTGCAAATGATCTTGAATGTGGCATTGAATGTACCACGCATAAAATTGTTGCGATGCAGTACAAAATTAGCAAGGTTCCATCGTGTTTGTCTGCTTATTTGAATTAAATAGTTATGCTCGTACATGGAAATGGTAAGAAATTCCATCCTGCTAAAATTGTGGCTTTCATTTCACTGTTTTCCAAAACACATTTTGTGGGTCGCCGATTACAATTTTTTAATCAACTGTCACTGTCAGCCTATTGGATTTAAAAAAAAATTTTACTTGTTACAATGTGCCAGATGCAATGTGCGTGTAAAATGTGTTAAGTGGGATGCATAAATGAATTCATTCCCATGCATTCTATGATTTCGACGTTGCATTGAGGACCTCAAAATGCTTTCTAAAATGCTGTGCAGAATCAAAACTCGATGGCTACTGTAGCGTCTTTGTGGAGGGAATGCCAAGCGGTGAGCAACATTCTGAATCTGAGTTGTGTGAGTTTATCTGAATTACTATTTTGATTGAAAAGACTATTTATTTTGAAACAATATCTGTTCAGTTCGGTCTGACTGAAGTGTGTTTTTGTTATTCGGTGTTATTAGGGCGTAACAAGAATAAATCGACGTAGCTCGACCTATTATTGTGTTGTTTTTAGCCCTGTTGTTACGTCTTTCTCACAGGTAAGCCGTGCCTTCTATAAATATCAACTGCAGACATTAAAATTTTAAAAAAGTTATCTAATCATGGTATTTGTTCGTCAATTGCAATCACAGACTGACAAATTTTTTATCGGTTTGGCTCTTCGCATACGCTAAAAGTTGCTGCGATGAATACATCTTTGAATTTAGGCGGCTTGTCAGACCCTTCCAAAACTGGAAATGTAGGTCTTGGGGGTTTGGGGGGAATTCCAATGTCCGGGGGAAACAACCCGTCTTCATCTTTTTTTTCTTCCACTGGAGCTAAAAATGACAATAAAGGCCTCAGAGAAGGCCCACTGCCTAATGAACTCCTCGTCCTCGTGGAAGAATTAAAGTAAGATTACGAAAGATCGGAACACGTTTGGAATATAATGTGTTTCAGTTTAGATTTAACTAACAATTTTTCATAGGGGCCATATAAAATCGCACAAGGTAATGATGACTGAAGTAGGAAGAGCTACTGATAAGGATATTGAGAAAGTTAGTCAAGAAATTGACGAGACGCGAGTAAAACTGCGAAATCTAAGTAATCAAATTCAGCGTCAAGTGATCGTTTCAAATGCTCTTCTGAATGACTTTAAAGAGGTTTGTTAAAAATTAGTTTTAGAAGTATGAGTAGATTCAACAGTAGAAGGTTGAGGATACGAAATTCGTGTTTTCTTTTTCTTGAATCTAAACAGATTAATTGTTTTACAGGAATTACAGAACGGTGACATGGCAATTGTAACTCGTGATACACCCAAAGTTCTTCAAAACGAAATAACTCGCCCAACTTTGTATTTTCAAAAAGTTGTAAATGGATATCAAAACCGTATGCTTATGTATAAAAGAGAAATTGAAAGAGCAGAAAGTGTATTGAATTCTCTCATGGATCCCTCTGGCATCACATCAAATGGTATGTTGATTTTGTTTTCAATTACATTTGACCAACCTTAATTATTTAAGTTAATGATGACTTCGTTGAATTTAACGTTTGAATCTGGTATAGACTTATGGGCAGCATTGAAAGGTTGCAAGGACACTGTTACAACTTTGGCTGCTAATGTTCAAGATCTCCATGAAAGTGTTGTGGGGGAAGTGAACACTCATCGCAATCTTCAGAGATTTGTTGGAGGCGATGCAAAGGTTTCTAAAGATGGTGATATGGCGCATAGAACTACCACGGGAGATGGCAGAGCTACAAATGTGGCTGATAACATGAATCAGGCTTATGACAAATTGTATGGCAAAGTCAACATTCTTTTTAATTCAAGTGAGTTCAGCAATATCCTTGTTCTTTTTTATTCACTAATTTTACGTTTATGATTCAAAATAATTTTATCTGTAAATAGGAACCCCTGATTCTCAATTAAGATTTACCCAACCTGGACTTCCTGGCTCATCATATACCATGACTCCTCCTGGAGGTATGTTTTCCTCCACCGGTGCAAGAACGTATCCGAATTTTTCTACACCAGTGAGATCACAAGGTGGGCCGTCCTCTACATTTGGCACATCTGGTAAGTAATCTTATGAACTATTCTATATTTATTAGAATTATCTTTGAATTTCACCCGCTGGATTATGGAATGATATTTTGTACGTATAGTACTGAGCTAAATTTTGTGAATAAAATGAAATGATCGTTATATTGCAGGTTTCGGGGGAAATCCGCTATTCCAAACTCAACAAAGCACAATCCTAGGTTCTCCCCTAAATTTAAATGTGGCCACCCCTACCAACATATCACTGAAAAGGTCGAAACAGTGATATTTCAAAAATATTTGACTGATTCTGATTATAGTGTACGATTATTTTTTGCCATTTGTATTCAGTGTACTCGTAATTAATTAATAAAGTTGGATCGGATCTAACCACCGAGTTGGATTAACAGACAAAACAAAGTTTATTTTTTCTCATATTGGCACAAAATTGGAGTGTGGGACAGTTCTATTAGACGATTTCTAGCATACACAATCCAATAAACTATATATTTTTATTCTAAAGGGTTAACACTTACAGTAATATGATTGTCTCCTATGATTGACCCCAAAGTCTTTACTAAACATCCGATTATCTAAGCTCCAAACCAAACAAATCAGTACAGTCGACACATTGCTCCGTGAAAAATCCTATGAATTTTATTTTAACAGTATACCACTCATCACATCCTACTGATTGAGACGGAGTCTTCATTTGTTTTTACCACAAACAAAATCTTTTAAAAATGTCATGTGCGCTTGCTTATAGATTTGGATGCCACTATTTACCAAGCAGCTAAAACCAATCCCTTAGCCTTTTCTATGTATTCGCTAACACTGAAGTGCAAACCTAACAATTCTAATTAAACGCACTCTCACTTTGGCTATCAATAAAAAAAATAACGTCTCTTTATAAATTAATGTAATACGACACCCTTTGAACACGATATGTCAAATACTTTTACCCTTAACAAAATGCTACGACTATACTAAAGTGCTCAAAGTAACATGCTAAATCACTCCGTACAGATCCTCGTTTGATATGCATAGTGCATATAAAATCATAGCAATTATAGTACCGTTGGGTAATTGGGCTGGTGTAAATATGATTAGTACACCATCTTAAGTAAAATATATAAAAAAACTAACATTTTATATCAATTAAAAACTAAAAAAATCCAATGTATGAAACAATTAAAAAAAATAGGTACACCGGACTCGAATGACTTGTGGATTAAACCCAACAACACGACAGTTTAAATCACTTATATATTTTTCACGTAAGTTTATAATGATATGTTACTCAATATAAAATATTCAAACTCAAAACCATTCATAACGGCGCAGCCGTCATCTAAACTAATCTTCAATGCAAATAGTGCCTCTCTTACTAATTAATTAAAAAATATCAACAGTTTGTGAACAATTTAAAGCATAACAAATAGAAATAAGGTACTCTGGTTCCACCACCATGGGTGTTCATTTGTACAGTGTTGTCGTTTGGTTAGTGTGAAAAGAAAATGCTCTAAAACAGAGACTGTGTATTATGCAAAGCACCTCAATTTCATTACACCATAGTCTACAAAAAAAGGCAAATACTTTTCTATTTTTCAACATAAAAAACTCGGAGCAATGGAGCAAATATATTATAAAACTCTTATTAAAAACCAGAGATCGGAGAGATAATAACTCTTTGAAAGTGCAAACACCAAATTAAAACCAAATAAGTGAGTGAATGAGTCTTAAAGTCCAAAAAAACAGGACATCTGAATACCTAAATATGAAAAAACCTCCAGCTTGTTTATAAAGTTCTGGTAAGTCTCCCTCCATATGCTAACTTTTCTAAATATTAACAGTCAGCGCTTTACAAAAGAGAGCAGGTAGTGAGGTAATGACTATAATCTAGGGCATACTAACTACGGATTGACCGATTTCAATTTTTAAACACAGACCAATCTACATGTTTTTTCTAAACAAAAATGAGTCCCCCCTATTAATAACTAACTAACTAATAAACGAATTCTCTAAAGACTCATTAAACGAATCTCATGAGATTCGTTTAATGAGTCTTGATATGAGTATGATGTCTTGCAAGACCAGTGCATAGCTACACATTCTGTTTACAGCATTAATTTTAGTTCATAAGACCAATAATATACTGCGCTAACAAATTAATCAAACTATAGTTTACTAAACTACAATAAACTATAGACTCAACGTGTCTCAACCATTACTATGCACTAAAAATAGAAACTTTTCGTTTATTTCTCTCACAGTTACTATTGGACAATCGGGCGAGAAACATAAAATCTGTCAAAATGTTTCTTTCCTGTTTAGGTGAAAGGAAATTTTCTCCTTCCCATCACCAAAAGAAGCAGTATGCAAGGGGACAAAAACTTTTCTCGTCATTATCTCTGGCATAGAAAACGAATCATCGTAGCTGTGCAACAACATGTACTACGACGTATTCCCTGTCTCTGGCTACTATGAATGATCTATAGAGATCGTTTCCATGCAGGCAGGCAGGTAGAGGTAGACATACTGCAATGTCACTGTATAGTTTAAAAGTTAGTCAGTTATTCTAGACCGTTTAGAAAGTAGTAACTCTGCTGACTCTCCATGAAAAGATCCAGGCAACGTAAGCATTTGAAACTTAAGTTGTTCTCCAGACTCCAGTAAATGGCATTCAAAAGCGTCTTTTAGATACTCATGCATTCTGCGTCATTTGGAAACTGCGGTGGCTAAATGACTACAAGTGGGTGGGTCCACAGCAAGGTGCTCTAAATAAGTATGTGATTATAAACAAGTGAGCATTCAAGGCGTAGGGAATTTAATGATCAGTCAATCTACATTTTGCCTAAATAAAGAGATTCAAAATGAGTATAGTTTGCTAGAAAGTTGTAACTTTTTCATCTTACCCAATGATACAGATCATGTAGAAAGATACTCCGTTAGAGTCAGTCAGTAGTGTTAGTGTATAGACAAATATAATTGTTTTTCAAAAATGTTTTTAAAATCATGATTTGAAATGGGTGATTGGGATATGGGTGCAGGTGTTTGAAAAGCAAAGCTTGCAGGACTTGAGTAATAGCAATCAGGGAACAGCGAACCAATTTGTTACTCAAGTTTTACGAAAGTAGCGAAACTAATTGCCGTTCCACTATTAACGCAAACGTGACTGGAATATTAGTTCCATGAAATAAATACAAAACAATCACTGGAGCACTAAAAACTTGTGATAACTTTGTCATTAAATCTATATGTCTACCTACACAGTATGCCGTCTACATTTTAATAGTATTTCCAAAGCGACATATAGAAACAAGTGACAAAAAACCCAGCATAAAAAAAACAGCAGAGGAGAAAAGTATTAGAAACATTTTGAGACTCACAGCAGTAATTAGTTAGACGTAAAATTTTCGAACCAAATTAATAGCAAGTATTGACTTTTTTAGTGTAGAGTAATTGATTACTAGAATAGTAGTCAAGTGGCTTAAATATAAATTACACTGACAAAATGTCTCACTAACTAATAGAAAACTTAACAAACAATAACACACACGTGTCCAACATTAATTTTAAAATCTAATGAGCGTACTAATCTCATTCTTATTTGAAATACGAAGCCTCTCAGTAACAACAGAGCACATTTCGAAACCTTAAAGTTAACACATGCAGAATGCCAGACTTCTCAGATTCAGATTATAGCATTATTTTATGACATGGAGCAATAAAAGGAAGAACACGGCAAACATTTTTTCTTGACAAATACAGACAAAACACCGGCAGAAGATAAGTAGCGCACAACATCCCCTTCATTGTAAGACGGCGTCCAACAAGAACAAATAAGTATTCTTGTATTTTTATTCTGGGAACAACATGGCGGGACGCACAACAGCTCATAAAGCATATGATAAATTGGAAAAGTGGCACTCTGTGTGAGAAGTTTACAAAGTTTCCAGCGTTGCAATTACAGAAAGTTGTGTAGGAAAACTGTGGTTTGAACTTTTTGAGAAGAGTGACGATAATAATGGCAGCAGGATATACTTTTTTTAAGTGAATGCTTCCCCAGTTATAATATTTTTCTGTCATGTGGGCATTTAGTACAACTTGTGTTATGTGTTTAACAAGTACGGGTATATCAGACTTCTGTTTGTTGAGTCTGGATTCGAACTTTTTTGAGAGATCCCGTCCTTGAGAGAGTGGGGGAAGAACCTGAGAAGGCGGGATTTCTAATTCCAAAAGGCTCCGTATATGAAGAGGATTTCTTAAGACTGGATCGAAGGGGACCTGTACGAGATGAGGATGGGATGGTGGACACAGACGCAGTGGTGCTCAGAGTGGCCACACTTGACACAGATGACCCATTTGATGAGGCCATTGAGATACTTCTCACACTGCCATTCCAATTTTTTTTACCACTATTAGATTTCTTTTGTTTGGATGATGTGGATGGGGAGCGACGACGTCTCCGTTTTTTATTGCTACTACTACTACTACTGCTATTATGATTATTATTATTACTACTAGTATTATTATGATTGCTATGTTTTTTCTTAGACACACGGACCAGGGTAGGCCCGTTTATCTTTCTATGGGACGGCACAAAATTTAGACTTGAGTCTGTCACAGATATACTACCATTTGTGGGCTCCCGATAGCCAGGATTCCCAATTGTCGTACTGGTTCGCAATTGGATTTCACGTCCACCACTTTCCACTTGGATCGCCCATTCCTCCTGACGGACTGACCAGAACTCACCGAAAGTGATGAGCATCAGAACGATGCTGAAAATAGCCACCACTACCTGTTCATAAAGAAATCCACCTTCTCAATACATTTGATTAAAATGGAGGATTCAAAAGAGGACCCTACAGAGATATTTCCCTTGTAATCAACAAAGTGGTTCACATGCCACTTCACCTTTCATTATGATCATTCTAGAATGGAGAGAGACAAGTGGCTATGGATAAGAAACGTCCAGGGCTAAGGGTAGTCAGACATGCAAGTCTTTGTGTAGATGTGAACAATCAAAGTGTAGAAGCTAGACTCACCATTATTATTGGGTCTCTGTGAGTCTGGGAATGTCATTCGAGATTCCGTGAAAGTTCCTCAAAGCAAATTCATATTAATTTACGTGACCTTCTTGAAGGTTTGAACCTTATTAGTTAGCGGGCTTAATAATAATATTACTTTGCTGTGAGTTTATATTGAGTAAACATTGTAGTACAAGAATGCACGGGGCAAGTAATTTGGAAGGATTTATTGCACATTGATCCAAGGAAATTACTGCAGCTCATGCGATAATATACATCATATACATGTATAAGGTATGGAAAGGATATTTTCTCTTCTATTCATGTCTATATCTTCTTAATACTACGTACTGTGGACATGTCTAGCACTTAAAGCTCATGGAGGAAAAGACGGTACGAATAATCTTTTTTCTGTTCCGTCCCATTCCGAAAATCGAACTTACTAACTTACTTGTCGTAGACCTAAACTGCTGGAAAGCTAACAACTTTCAGTCATGCTCATGTAATTTAACAAGTCAACCTTATGACAACGTTCTGACATGTCTATTAACTGCAGGCTGCTCAATTCAATTTTAGTACAATATAGTACTCCCGTTTGCGTTTGTTTTTCACTCCCGGCGTATTACATAACTGTAACATTCTTGAATATGGTACAAGTTGTCTAATATTTGGTTCAAAATGAATAATATTTGGTCACCCTATATGCTACACATGCGACTTTAAACACAACTGCACACACTCAACAGTGGGCTTCATCATAAAAAACCCAGAGTGCGTATGTTCTTATTTTCTAACTTCATAGAATGGTCCAGAAAATAGTCTTCGTAGAAAGTTGCTTTCCCTCCCGCTCATCTTTCTAAATGTCCCTTGAGTTTAGTGTCTACTCAAATTGAAAATACTAAATTTATAACCATCGACAGTAAATTGGCCATGTGGCTCCTTTTCAACTCTAGTTTCTGGTTTCCCATTTTCTAACTATTTCATTGGAGTTATTAAAACTATAAAATTGTCTGCTCCACAGCCCTAAGGACGCCGACGACGCCCCACATTTATTGACACACGTCTTTATCTCTAACTTTTATATTCGTGTATGTTTATTCAATCCTTGTCTTTCCATTCTGATAAATTATTCATTCCGTTCACAAAGTTCATTCTATCTGTGAGAAAAGCGACAAGATTTAACCCACTTAATATACGCGTTGTAACTAAAAAAATTCATATGCTCTTAACTACTCAAACTCACTTTTTTTTATAAAACCCACAATACTTTTGTCAATCTAAATTATACAGCACACACATATGGTACTTAAACACAACTTGGAGTCCGTCAAGTTTTTACTCTGGCATTTCTATAAGTGTCTGTGGGGAATAAATTGAAAATTCACGGCGCTTGCTATTGGTTTGTGTAAAGCACGTAGTCAAAAATCATGTATAACAGCCATAGGCCCTGGGTCCATATAAGGAGAAAGTGAAAGATTTTTTATTCATCAACTTGACACTTGTGTATTGTGTACCATATGGATTCCTAGGAACCTATTTAAAGCCAGTGTGTTCAACATGAGCTCTATATATTGTCAACGCATTACCTAGTCTATGCGTCGCCTAGCACGCTTTGTGCATGCATGAGCATATTTTTTGTAACCAAAGTTAAACCCTACGTCTTCAAATGTCGTAGTTGAGGGAGTGGGAGATATACCCAGTGAAGTGCAAACTGTGCTAGAAAAATTTCAGAGTTCTAAGGAAAATACTTGCAGGAAAATCCCAGCCTTGAATCCTACGGAGACTGGTTACTGCATAGAAACTGGCAACATGTGAAATTTAACATAAAATACGTTAAGTTTTGTCCTACACCCTGTAAACCTGATAAGGAGCTCAATTTTCTTCTTGCAACCTTTCTCTTGCGTCTATTCCATCTCTCTATTTGGAGAGAGATACGGGCTTTTTTGTATTTCTCTTACGGTTTAAAACGATTCATGAATACACCACGGCGGGTTTTACGAGCCCAAAAATTTCATCACCCGATACTTTCTAACAGGTTTGAGCACCCTTATGTGGCATCATAAAACCTAGGCTTCTCTCCTGTTTACAAGAATTCTAGCTCCCACTAACTAACTAAACCTTACACATACCATTTGCCTTTGTGTTTTACAGCCTGCAAGAACTATATCATGTCATCCATATGTTCCAAATGGTGGGATAAAAAAGTAAGAGGAAAATTTTTCGTCTCGGAAAAAAGTACAGGGAAAATGTGTACAGCACACTGTGTGTTCCAACTATACAACTAACCTGCATGTAGAAACAGAAGTAAAACTGAACAATGTAGCCTCTCTCGAGGTCATTCTTCTGGGTAGCAAATAATCCCACTGCTGTGATCCCCATCAGAGCTACGAACAAAGAAAACATACACACTCATGTAATTGACATTCAGACTCGACTGTTGTTTTCACATCCAGCTAGAAACCTCGTTATTTCCATGCGGCTAAATTTCAAAAAAAATTATACGTAGCTTAATTTATTTTTGGATTCATTATGATCACACTGAAAAAAATCATTCACCCGATAAGTAATAAAAAAGTTTAGTTTTTTCTCTCCAGTCCTGGTCATAATAAAAAAAAATAATAATGTCATAATAATGAAGCTAACCATGTGTCAAGAAAGTTAACATGTGATAATGGAGCGCAGGATTTACTTTCACTGTAGTTAGCTGGTAATAAGATTAGAGAACGAGCTCCTATAATCATTATCCTCAGATAAAAGGGATAGTTTACCGTCTTTCTTATGTTTAGTGATTCTTATGGTCCCTCATAAATCATCATCTGGTTTACTCTGAGTTAATCAGTTTGCGAGAATGAGATTTTTCTAATAACAACTTTTTTTATAAATAAACTATTCTTGAGTTGGGTATTAGGGAGTGGAGTGGTACGTAGTTGTGGATCCCAAGTAAATATTTTCTTTCCCAGAATTGTTGTCGAGTTATTATTGGACAGATTCATCTTTTTTTCATCAAGAAATCAATATTTAAAGGTATGTTTTACCATCCTCAATCATGTCATGGCAGACTTACCGGTTATGAAACTAAGAAGAAGCTTCCCAATCAACAAGTATCGTTTGCGAACAGCCTTTTTCCATTCTGTGATTGGAACTGTGACGTACAGGACTGAGACAATACAGTACAGGCCTAGTGCAGTCATTCCTATGGCAGCGCAAATCCCTGCGGCTTTCGTCACAACTGTATTCAACCAAAGAAAAAAAAATTAGCTGCCATGTCTCATCATAGTTCAGAGTAAACAATGTCCGTGTCATCGGCTTAATATATAGATTATTAGGAACTTTGCCCGTCATACTGTGTGCACATTGAACACACAGTCAGAAAATTGGATTAAATTCCCCGTTTTAATGGTAGTTAGTGAACAAAAGTTACAAGCTAACTAACTAACTATAAACTGTACTAAAAAAAGTAAATCTAAAGCATTAAAGATAGTTCTAACTTACACATTGGTTGAAACATTGTGATTTGAGGTCCGCATATTTTGCGGCCAAAACCCAGGTCCTTGCATGTGGTCCATGGTCCAAAATTCCCCCTTTCTTCGTCTAAATTCACATGAAAGAAAGTCAGCAGCTGCTGTCAACAATGTATTGTTTACATAGAATACAATGAATGGAGGAAAAATGCTTACAAATCCTATTGGTAAAATAGCCCCAGTACGGGATGGCAAGTGCAATCACACCGACAATGAAGCATGTTAGAGCAAGTACTATGAGTGCCACTGGCAGAGCCAATTTTTGTGATCCCATGTCACCATTCCAGACTAGAAACTAGCGTAGAGACGACAATTTTTTTTAATGAAATGAAAATACTGTGAATCTTGGCTCTCCCATATTCCACACAAGTTTGACTCATGCTAACTAAATGAGCACACTGGATAAATTCAGGTCGGTACACATGAGTATTGTTTTTGGTTCATTGCTGATAATATTAACTATATACTCCAGCCAGTTAATGTAGCACCATATGAACGTCAGATATATATGATCACATTGCAGATAAGCTCAATAGCTTGTAATCAATATAGATGGTTAGTGTTAGTGTTTCACCTAAAAAAAAAGTCACTCTCACTCACTGACGGCTCACAATTTTTTGGCCATTTCTGTTGCGTAGCACTGTGTCATTTCATCGTTATCTTGCTTCCTCATCCGCCCTAATGATTGTGGATTCAATTGATGATTCAATTTTCCTCCCTTTTTATCTCATCCTCATTACATATTCCACGGCCAACTGTAATACATCAAACAAAATACATGCATGCATGAAAATTTGTTGTAAAAATCGAATCAAAGTCAATGCCTTTTTTATACTATCATTCAGGCTACACATCATCATCAAATAAGATGCAAATTTTTCCTTTTCCTCTACCCTTGCAAATGCAAATACACATGATGACATAGGCTGTGGTATAGTAGTAGTTGTTTGGCTTCTCCCATTTTCAAGTCACATAAGCTATGAACTCATTTTGTATGCCAACTTTTAATATCCAGTCATGAATGTTTAAAAATCGATTCGAGTTGGGAGCTCAAAAAGCAATTTTTGTTTGGAATTTCAAAAATCCTGTATCCATACATTTTTAGGGTGAGAGAGTATTTATAATGCGATTCATAATCTGGCTACGGCTGCTTAAGGTAAGAAGTAATTTTCAAACAGATTACACCCGAACTCATGTATTTTTAATATATTCTACGCACAAATCCGTATGTGCACACTATTTGGGGATGATAAAAAAACAGCATCATGCATGACGATGAATAATGTTTGTTAGATAAAATAGTTAGTTGACTATATAAGGAAACAAATGACGCGTTTCATCCACTGTATTATGAAATCTGGATTGTTTCCTTTTTATGCTCACATGATATTTTTCAACTTATGGTAGTGATTGCAACTATAATGAAGCACAGCGGAAATAGCATTGTGGAATTGGAATTCCGGAGTATCCAACTACAATGGTAGCGGAATTACATTGGAAAAAATAGTGACACTTTTGGTATTAAACTCTGTTCTCGCAAAAGACTAAACATTTAGGGACAATAATGTAAACTAACTTTTTTCAAACATTTTCTTTTATTGCTTGTGTAATTATCATTACTTTAAAATAGTATTAACCAATATTTTTAACGGCATAAAGTTACATTATCAACTTTTAGCAATTTTGGTGTTTCAAAAGCCTAGACAAAAATTATTTTTCTATTTAAGAATCCTCCTTCTTGCAGCAAATAAACAATAAAAGTGATGTTTGTCTACTTTCATTTGTTGTGTGTATGCTTGAACAAATTGGAAACATGCATTCATCAAATAAGACATAAAAAAGTCACACAAAACTACAACAAAGAATCTAAGTTTGTGGATGAGAACTAATTAAGTTAGAGCCGAGCCCATTAAAACTTTGTGTACTAATTGTAGATTGAGTTTCCTATGTTTCTCGTGCTTGTAAATACGGATTGGAAAAGTACTGGCAAGGACCATTCAATGCTAAATTGCATTTTGCCCAGCATACCAACTTTCACATTGAGCTAGTACGCGTGACAGTAATAAAATAGAAAGAAGAGATTAGTGTAGGAATCATAAAAGTCGTTTCTAACTAACTAGTGATGTACTAAATTGGAAGGGAATTTTCCGTGAAATCGTGAAATTTATATATTTTGATTACAACAAGATTTGTAAATTTAGCAACAAAACAAGATACCAAGTTGCTATAACTATAACTATTTTAGTTGTTCAAATAAACGCTATCCTCAACAGCACGTATCAAGCTCACTCAATTGAACAAGAATACAAATCTTTTGCGTCATTTCACACAAAACAAACTAATGTAATTCGTAGTTTTCAGCAAATAGTGTAACCATAGCTGTTAACTTTTTTAGCAACTCTGTCGCCATCAACATAGGACCTAGAGTGCAAAATTACCCTATTAGTCAAACGTCCATTTGAAATTCATTTGAGTTTTCCTGTTACTAACTAACAACTGATAAATTTTCATCCAATGCTCCCAAAACTTTGATGTAGACCACAGGAAAAGTTAATTAACGATCCAAATGGAATTCTACAACCATGACACGTGGAATATATACTTAGTTAGTTAGTTACAAACTATCCAACATTCTAGTTTCAAAGGTGTTTACATAGTCACTTAATGGGCACGATGAACATTTGTGTCATAGATGTAATGTGAGCAACTACCTAAGAAGGATTTCAATCAATCCCTTCTATTTAATGCAAAGTAAGAAATTGGGTGGATATTACCTCGCACCGAAATATCCTCCTTATGTTGCTCAAATCCCATGAAGCCTCATCTCCTGTACTAAAAGTGAGTGGGTAGTGACATACCTACTTATATAGCAACTCATTACTGGACCCGATGGTACAAGGGATGACAACTAAAAGACATTTGTATTTGATACGAGGAAATAATTGGAACGTAAGAGTTGGCTGTAGAAATTAATCTGCCGTGCATAGCTGGGTTCTCCTTCGAATCGTGAATATAATGATCAAAGGCGTATGGAAATGTAATCAAGTAGCTTTCTGTATTTATGGTAACTTAATTCAGCTATCGACACGACGCCATTTGATGAATACATTTTCATCATATATTCTCTGTAATTAGCATTCGTAAATGTTAAACATATCATCGTGCATTCCTATGGGGAAGACAGTTAGTTAATTGGTTAATGGGAGTCTTCATCCTTGGGTTCTAAAGAAACAGAATATAGAGAGAAAATATGGCTGTGCGCTTTATAAGGCTGCCTGTGCAATGTGTTTTACTCTAGATTTCCAAGGAATAAAGTCTATGACATGGTATAAAGCCAGTTTTCTCGTTACGTTTAAATATAATATTCAGAATTCTACTCTCGCTAACTAAACAAGGGCAAAGTATTTACTTTTCAAAATTCATACACGAAGTTTGAAATTTTAAATTCAATACATTGATGGAACTAATTCAGTTTAAAAACATCATCAACTTTTGATATTTATAAACTAGTTTGGGTGGGATTAAGTACATATAAAGTAAAAGATTGAAGGCTTGTCTGCAATGCATAGAAAATGTAGGAAAAATTCTCAAACCTTAAATCCTCTTTTTTTTACATTCTTTATTGCACCACTAGTATCTGAATGTAAGTGAGACTAGACAGGAAAATTGACCCATGAATTCACATGTGTTCCGTCTTGAATGAAATCCGTGTCGCACTGTATCTTCATTTGGTAGTTTTGAATTCACTAAAAAGATGACATTATCTATGAGAAATAATGTTCACTCCCTCACATGTACTTTATACATGGATATACATTTCACATGGGATATAATACTTGGTCGGGTACAGTTCTTCTAACCACAAAAAACAAACTAGATCATTGTACTTTTTCATTCTGTATGCATTCAACCTGATAGTTTATGCACAACTGCATACATCCCTCCTGAAACATTCCTATCAATTTTTTCTCCTTATTTCCCTTCTCATGCATTCAAATGAATCCCTTTGACTTAGCCAACGTGCTGTTTTGGCCATGTTATGGTTCTGCAAATGCAGCGTTGTCATGGGAACACGTTCTTTGCACTCGGGCTTACGGTAGTAAGTAGTATACATTACCAACCAACCAGTATCCGCCAATGTTGGACACACATCACGTGTGTTCTTAGTTTGTTAAGTTGGAATGAAGAGACAGCTAAAACGGCAACTTTTCTACGTTTTATCTTTTTACTTCTATCTTGTTACACGGACAAAAGAGACGACATGTTATCTGTCACAACTTTTTGACTCTCAATGAAACAATAAACTTCCTTTTAACTGTGTAATTAATTTTTTAACTTACAATGAGCAGGTGAAGTTCGTTTGCGGCCAAGTGGCTAAAAAATGCAGCGTAAAATCTTCATTTATGAATCTTGAAGATTAGTTATACCTAGTCCGCAAAAAGGAGGTAAATTTTATCCTATCCTACTACACAAATTTACCACACACAGGACAGGAAAAATTTATCCTTTTTCCGGATGGTCTATACCAATGCTTCTAAATTCTTTCACAGCACGAAAAAGAATTAGAAAAGTTTAAATACTACGACAATTGACAAACATGGACAGAAAAAAATCAATGTCAATTCAATTTTGGTCTCAATTTTGAAATTTTTACTTCTCAATTTCCATTAGAATTTTTCAACATGGATTTCCAATTTAGGATCGAGAGTTTGTGTAAAATTCATGAACCTCAACGTTGGAAGCTTATATTTTAGATTCTTAATGAAGATTTGTTGGACATTTTTTTGAGCTCTATGGCAAGCTAATTGGGCGCAAACAATATTTATCATACCGGTCCATTGTTAGTCTCCGCAAAAAATTATTTAGTAAATAACAAACTAGGTAGCTAAAGTTTTCAAATTCCTTCCAACTAACAAGCAATTAAAGTTTTACTTAAAGTTAAACTTCTTCCTGCTGAAGACCTGGTTTATATCTTGAGCATTGTGCACGCAAAACGACAGTTAAAATCATAAATGTGCGGTGACTTAACAATACTTGTATACTAGCTGCGCGCATTTGTAACTATTAACCTATAGTATTCCCACATTTTTTTCATGCGTAGAATAATGTTTACTTTTGGTTAACGATCTGTGTACTCTTCGAGATAATATTTTCATATATATTCTATTGCGTCAAACAAACTGCTCACGTTCCATATTGCGTGCGGAAACCTTAACTATGTTTTCAAATGTGGCCACATAAATACGCACATAGAGACCCGAGAAGATGGAAAATTCATATGTGTATGTACTTTTAATACATACCATTGCGTGGGCCAAAGATGTCAGCTAAATCCACGATCGTAGTTATATAGTTATAAAAGTTAGGAACACTGGGAAATGTGCACTCATAACAAAAACTAACTAACTAACTAACAACAAATTCAGCAGGGACAATCGAATCGGAACAGTGAATTCAACAACAATGTTATATCCATTCCAACTCGTCTGAATTCCCAACAGCACAAGTCCATTACAATCTTGGAATACAAGAATACAGATCACGCATGTTGATGAGAAACTAACATGCACTCTCCTCTTCTACCTGTATACAAAGTGTCAAATTCAAGTCTTGCTCTTACTATTGATTTCCTGCACGAACTAACTTATACTATCAACTTGTGTGTATCCACAAAACTCACTTGGTGCACCCATTTCGAGCCGTGTGAAAAACAACAAATGAACTTTTATATGCATGTCCATTACTAAATACATATGTTATGATTCAAACCACAGCTTAAAGCTGAACATATCACCAGGGCCAACTCATGTTAAATGCGGGGACAGAAAAAATTCATAATTATTCATACTCACAACAAATATACTCATACAGTCCCATGAGTTTAAAAAAAAGAGAGAGAATTTTATTACGTGTGCACTTTTAGATCTCCAATTTTAACTCGTCATTATGACGGCATGCATACATTAAGCTAACTAAAAACTAATGCCACTTGTTGTGTGCGTAATACTGAATTATGAATATGTATTAGATACTCACACTGCAGTGAACACACACGAAACATTCAGGCATAGTGACAAAAAACAAACTTTGATATCATCTCCTTTGCACTCAATTTCAATAACTTGCACATTGAAAAAATCCTCAGAGTCTTGAACACAAACACAATTGTAAATGATGAAACTCAGAATCCCATTTTTAAAATCGCACAAACAAATAAGTATCAACTGTCTACACAAATAATAATAGTAATAATAATATCCAAACCAAAAGTATTGCACCTGGTAGAATAATACAAGTCTAGGTGCTACTGCCAACTAACTAACTGAAGACTGTGAGATTGCATTCACTCATTGTAACTACATTAATGACAACAGCTGAATTGCTGCTAAAAAAGCTCATGTACGTTGCTTTTAGTTAGTTAGCTAGTTCGAACATACCAGTTTTCATACTACGTTATTGGCCTGCGAAAAAAAGGTGTGTGTGTACACTGTACATACTTTGAGTATGGGATTCAAAACATGGTTTGCAATCCTATCTAACTTAACTGAAATGCAATAAGTACATTTCAAAGACGCTTCGTCTCTCCTATATGTATCTGCTCATGGTGCAACCTTACCTAAGCAAAATATGGCGTACACAAGGAGGGGCAAAAAAAGAGATGATTTTGTTATTGCAGAAGAAGAATAGCAAGGTCTACCATATGCAATGCAACTAACTAACTAGCACTACAGGTAAGCCTGTTTGTTAGTTAGTTGTATAAGTTTCAGCAAGATACTTACATATACATGCATAGAATGTTCACTTTACGATCATCATAATCATGTGCCCAGAGGGTTAAATCTAACCTGTGTTCACTCCCAGTCATACATGGCAAGATCCTACATATCATTATGCGTGCATCACATAGTATAGAGTTGCATGGTAAAGTTTTGCCGTTTCAGGGTATGAATTTTTACCTGTGTTTAGTTAGTTTGTGAGCTAGAATTGGCTTTGGGGCACACACATACATACCGCAGTAATGTAACAAAGCTAACTAACTATAACTAACTATATAGGATATAGTAGCCCAGTAGTATTAACCTGGTCGCGGGCATCCCTTCATAATTTACGCGTATATAGAGTAGGTGTGTTGTGTTTGCACAGAAGACTTGCATTTGCGATTCCGTGCATAATGATAAGGAGGATGAACATATATCTAGAGGGAACATTGAAAAAAGCAAGTGAACTTGCCTGCTGGAGCGTAACTGGCTTCCCATTTGTGCGTATAGAGCATAGATGGATTTAACAGCCTTTTACTTAGTCTCGCAGACACTCAGGGGTTGACTTTTTGACGGGAACTTCTATAACTAACAAACTAACTTATCTTGGAGTGAAACGAGTGAATGTGCGAAAAAAAGGCACTGTAGGCTGGCATTTTTTTGTTTGTACATGAGACATTGCAAGATTCAAACTTTGTTCTCATCCGGTATTATTGGGAGGATGCTTCCCAGTCTTGTGTGAATAACGCTATTATAATGTTGCAAATTTAGTTTGTGTGTTGTTGTTAAAGACGACGGATTGAGAATTCCGTACAGAGCTTGACCAAATTGTCCATAGAATCTTATTCGTAATAAAATGCAAACTTGGTTAGTGATAGTTAGAGTTAGTGGGAGCTCACTTGCAATTAGTTAGTTAGTTATATTTAAATTGTTAGCTTGGAAAGATTGCCTAAGCTTTTGTCGTTGTACGGCCGCTTGGTATGTAGATAAGTGAAGGCATTCATGAAATATATTGTAAACGGGAAACGTGCAGCTCCCACCAACGAGCGTGGTACACAATGGGATACAAGCTGCAATCATTTTTGTCCATTTGTTTACGTGTGCACAGATACGTACCTTAGTTAGTAGATTCAACCCGGAAGGGGCATTGACCATGTGACGTCATGATACAACAGGACTCTTTCTCATTCTTTTTTGTTTACCAGGTAGTTAGCAAGTCTACCTTATGATATGGTTGGAGTGGCCTCTGAAAATTCACTCAATGTCTACTACAGAGTGGAGAGCAAGTTGTTAAATACCTGTAGATTCAATGCCCTATCTATCTGCATCCGTTCTGTTTTGCCTCACTGGGGCATGCAAGCAAGCAAATACTAATTTCTTCTAGCATGGCTTGTATGCCATCCAGCCCATACCAGCTAGCTATTGTGTGAGATTGGACTTGGACGGGTGACCTTTTTTTGGCAAAGAGAAATATGGCGATAATTTATTATGGCAAAAAGTTGTCACCAACTCAATTTATGGAACCAAAATCCATTTACAATGATTTCAGAAATCACTCCCTGATGGATTTTCTATGACAAATGACGTCTTCCATTGTATATTTAATATCCTGGCGCACACCCAGAATCTATTGATGCGAAGAGCCAGTCAAAGCTGTGGGCCTCTGGATGGATCCCATTATTTATTCGTGAGCAGGCTCCATCAATGCTGTTTACACCCTAGAGTGGCTAAAGAGTGTGATAAAACCTAATTTGGATCCATTTTTCACATAATGCACTCCGATCCTCAAGAATCAGGAATCAATGATACGCAGACCATAAGCAAGTTCCATAGGCGATATTATATGCGAGTAACTGTAAATCAGGCATAAAATAGAGCTTAAGATGTGTTTGCTTTGCCGTCACTGAATATTCAATCTGTTCATCAGGATTTGCCAGCCTGTCATCCGAATAATGGATCAAGTGCGAAATTTATAAATCATGTTAATCCCATGATAAAATATTACATTAAATAGTGCACAGGCTAAGCTGTTCTGGGGAAACCATATAAACTTTATTCTGACGACAGCAGCTCATAAGATTATTATATGGGAAAACTAGATTTGTCAGTCAGTAAACTGTCAAATGAAAAATTTGGAATTTTTAAACCCTTCGTATCTACCTAAATCACTGATGAATATTCACCCACATAGCATAAATCATTACGGAAACCAAAGAAGCTTCATATGTAAAAAAATAGTAGCCATGGCCTCAATTTTACCCTGTTAAAAAACTATGTATATAAACTTACCAGATCCAAATTATTCACGCATTCGTTTTTTGTTCATCCATACCATATTCAGTCCTCCTATTTCTTGGATTACAGAATTTAACAATCTGATGACGACCAACCCAGTTTGAACTCACCCCATGGTATTGAGGATTTTGTCATTCCTTAACAATACTGCGGGGCGTAGGCTCAGCTAGCTATCCCAGTGAGCAGGTTCGCTTTTAGTGGGAGACTGTATGACATGCTAAGCGGATTACCTATTTTACTAGTGTAATCTGAGCGCTCACCCAACAAAGAAAGAACATTATTATCAACATCACTTTCTCTGGAACCGGGAGCATGGAGATGAATCATCTTTCAACAGATTTAGTCCAAGGACTCTGATAAGATCCACTGAGAGTTGGAGACTAAAGCGAGACTGAGTTCCCAACATTGTCAATGTGTAGGATCCAAAATAATAATCATATTCCATAATGAGGATAATTATGGATGACTTATCCCACTAACTAACTAACTAACTATTATAGTCGGGCTTTCGGGCATAATGGATTTGTTCATCATGAGACTTGCGGTTTTTAAAACCCGTGGGAGTGTTAACCATCAGTCCCACAAGAAAGCAGATGGTGCTGTGATTATAGATTTGCTAAATGAATACAATAAATGCTGGTCCTTCTTAGGATTAAATCCAAAGACAAGATTTCCATGAATCTCCTATATCTTGCAATATCTAATAGCACAAAGCTCACAATGCTTGTTTGTCTCTTATTGGGCTTAAACTGTGCAAAAAATTATGTTCTCAGGTCACAGGTTATTATGTTATCGGTTCCCAGCGCTCAACTTAAAACTCACATCTGAAAAGAGTTGAAAATGTATTTAATATAGATTTAATAGATAAATAACTGACTGAAATTGACAAATCGAAAATTCCTGATTTCGAGTTCTATATGTAAAGCAAGAGAATCTCATAAACGAATCTCGATTCAGAATATCCTTTCTACAAGCTATTGTAACAAACTTAAAGTGCTGGAAATTAATTTTTCAAAAGCATGTACCTGTGTAGTAAATGAGTTGTTTTGTAAAGTTTCAGCCCAATAAGCGAAAAATAGTAGGTTATAACGAGTTACATTGTCAGCTTAAACCAGTCTGATTGAGCAGTAAGTCCTTTGTTACTTTCTTGTGAGCACGTTGGTTTGGTGTACACAATGCACCCATTTTGAAATCATTTCGTCAGATAGTGTGAAATAAACTGTGATTCAAAGTAAATAACGTATATATACACTGTAAGAGAGATCATACAGCAAATTAACCTTAAATATAGTTCAGTCGGACAGACTTTACCACCCACTAGGAATTAGTTCAGCAAGTTTACTTGGGAAAGTATATATGTATACATAAAATAAACATTTACAAACTCAACTCGACATTTACAGCTTGTCTTGTCGTCCAATATTCACTCGGTCAATTTATTGTAGCCTTTGTGAAGCTATATTTTCTATTCTTTGGTACAGAGAAGTTGCAATGTAGTTATATAGTTAATGTACTGGTGCGCTTAACAAAGACTTGATTTTTTATCAAGCTTAAGCTTAGTAAATTTATCGTGACTGGAAGTTCAAGGAATTTATTAGTAGCAAGTAACATGACAAGCCTTATATAGTGCTCTAAATATTATTTCCCAATTCAAAGGAGCAACATAGTGTTTCAGGAGTTTAGCTTGAACCATAAATCACGTTTATCCCAAGTATTGTGTTGATGTCAGGATTTTCAAAGAAATTTACTGTATAGTATACGGAATAGGATTTATAAAGACATATTAGAAATGGTACAGAGAAGGAGGTTTATTAAAAATGTGAGGAGAGGCAATACTATTGCCATAGTTCGTGCAGTTAGTTCCACACCACTGAGTTTTTAAAATACGCCAGGGCCATGTAATTAATGCAAAGGGAAAGAGCAAATTAGGTTCGTAATAAAATCCAAGAGCACACAAGAAACTTAATTAAGAAAGAGCATATATCCCGTTTAAAATGAGGCTAATATAAGAGAGAATGAATTTTTTGGGCTCTGCACATTATCATAATCAGTTTTACCAGGAGAGCCATACTCGGATCGTTCTTTGGGATGAATGGTTCAAGTTGTAGCCTTTTAAAAGAGTAAGTGTGCCTTTTAACAGCACTAAGGTTATAAATAAAACATTCCTTTCATGTCTTAATCATTATTTGCCTTTGTTCTCAAAATGAAGGAATCGAATTGGGACTTTCATCTAAAGGTAGATGGCCTGAGACATACTTGTAAATTATCGCGGTTTAGACCGCGTTACCAGTGCACTAAATTACATGCGACAAATACAAATGAAATTCTGTTAGCAATTTGTTGTATTATGCTCTGTACTATATGCGAGGCGATAGCTACAGAACACAAAAGTAACGTGAAATCTAGAACAGTATTTGAACACGTCTAGTTTATCCGAGTTCTGGTATAGGATTAACGATCATTGATTATATTTAAGCAAACGACAAACAAAAACATCATAACTCTTACAATCAATCGTAACCTATGTCAATCAATCTATGAGTAACAAGTAACAACTCAACTAATCTTTTCTTAACTCATCTATTCTTAACTTATCAACAAATTCTTCTACCTTTTTTTGAAATAAACTGTTTTTTTTTAACTCTAAAGAAAACAAAAAATAGATGAAGACGAACTTACTAACCAAGCAAGAGTAGGATTTGTATTTATATTATTTATGAATAATGCACTCGCAGTATTTTAAATGAACTAAGTATTGTTTTGTCCGATAAAGTCTAAAAATCTGCGCAATTTTGCATCATTTTCGCCAAGCTGCTCTAATGTTTCTGTTTTACCCAAGTTATATAACCGTAGTAATAAGTACATACAGCTACTAACTCAGGTTTTGCATTTTATCTCCTTTGTGTCTACTATAACAAGTTTATAGCATTTGCATTTTACCTAAAGTAGCACTTGAAACAGACTCATTGGTGCTTTCACTTGGACTTTAACAGACTCCTGTTGTACCCTAAAAGACCCGGTGATAATACTAGTGTGGTATAAGATATGCACAATGCAACCATTTTGATTACCGAACTTTGCATAAAATAAGGCTCCATAAAATATATTATTAAGTAATGTTTCGTTCATAATAAAACCTGGACTGGCACCGGTACATGCATTTTTTCAGTAATCTAGGGAATGACAAAAATTTGCCCCGTGTTTCATTAAAGTATTCCTCCGTATTTTACTATCGCACAACATTAAACGCTGCTAGAATTTGTGTGTCAACTCATATTGAGACTTTAGGCTTCAGCAGTTACAGAGAGCTTCAGCATTTTTTCAGTAATCTAGGGAATGACAAAAATTTGCCCCGTGTTTCATTAAAGTATTCCTCCGTATTTTACTATCGCACAAAATTAAACGCTGCTAGAATTTGTGTGTCAACTCATATTGAGACTTTAGGCTTCAGCGGTTACAGAGACAGTACATTTTTGAAATTCCGCACAAACCTGAGGAGCAAAAATCGATAATACATTTAATTAAAAAAATATTTGCTGGAAAATGTCGTTTCAAAATAGTTACATACTTGTACACTAGTTTTGCAATGCAAGTGTTGGCAAGATGGTATTTATGTTTGGAGAGCAAGTCATCATATTCAGGAGAAGCTTATAAAAGACGTACAGAAGGGGAAAAATTTCTGGTAAAACAAGATTCCATGAATTTTAGGCTCATATAAAGAAAAAACAAACATTGTTGACTCTACACAGAAAGATTGAAAAAACAGTTATTTTTTTCTTGCCTAAGTGAATTTGGTTTTGGTTTCTTGCTATAAACTAGTTACAATATATTTCACATGTCCAACTTTCCCTTTACATATCCTTTCCAAAGAAATAATTCCATAGCCATATATACGGCCCAACTATAAAAGTAAGTTGGCACTGTTTTTCCTTTGTCAACTATTTTGTCGAATAAGAGGCTTGAAAAATACGACCCTCCTTATGATGATCATTATTGCTACACAAGTGTATATTTTGGACTGTAAAAACAAAAGAGAGCATTCGGGGTCTCTATTTTAGACTTGTTGTTGGGACGCACGGTCCCACATGTTTTACAACATGGGAAGTGAAATTGCCTCACTCGTGACCTTTTAGGCTCTATTGCCAGTTTTTTGGCAAACAGTCAAATCTTTGAACGTATCAAGCACTTTTTGCGTCATCCCTTTTTAGTTGCTCTACTTTTTTCACTTAATATTTTGAGTCTTGCGGTTTTGTTTTGGACGTGTATTATTAACATGCATATCCGAAATGTGAATTATTCGGGGAATTCTTTTTTTTAATTCAATCATTTGAATCTTCTGGAGCTTTCTGGATTTAATTTTTTTGCCGATTATAATTAGCCGCGGAGAAAGTTGTGAACTTTCACCAATGTGAAAATACCAATTTGTATTTTCGTATCCACGATATCAACTTGGATGGTTTCATAGATGTCAAAAAATTAAAAAACATTGCCTGAAAGATGTTTGGAAGTGTTGCATACAGTGATATGTTGTTCAAAGGTGAATGAGGTCAAAAAGTCGAATGAATAGAATTAATATTTTCACCGAGTTGGAAACAATGTACAATAGATTCGGATTTTATTATTTGTCTGAAAAAACTTTATTTCATTCTTGACTTAAACGTATAATGCAAACAGAGTTGTAGCGAGTGAGTCGTGTCTTGTCCCTGTAGGGCTATAACGAAGACTAGTTTTTGTACAAAAATAGAAAATATACGACATATCTCTATTTGCATTTTGTTAGAGAAAATTATAATGATTTCGTCTGTAGGCTTTGAGTTTTAATTTTTTCATTAAGAATGTACTACCTTCAGATCTAAAATTTTTGCTTTGAAGAATTGGATGATTTTAGGTTTTAAGCATAGAATATCATAACAATGATGTTCTACAGCAACTATGAAACAATTGACAGCAACTTAAAGGAAAACAAAGAGCTGAAAAAAAGTTTTTTATTTTCAAGGGCCTGCTAAAGTCAATACTCTTATGAGTCAAGAAAATTTTTACTCACATTGAATTGAAAACACAGGAATTCTGCAGCTGGAAGCCTCCTGGAAAACTTTTGTTCTAATTTTCGTTCTGCATTTCATTAACTCGCCCTGCTCCTTTCACGAGCTTGTAATGGGAACTCAACAATGATTTATAATTGAAAATACTTACTGAGCCTAGCATAGGTTTTTACGTAAGCCTCCGCTCCTCAACCTTATTGCCCTTTTTAGACTCTCAAACAAAACAAATTTCACATGAAGCCTTCTGGACAGAACGTAAGTCCAAGCATGCACCCACTCATCTTTTTGAATCAATGAATAAAAGTTAACTTTTGTGGAAATCGCACCATGCTTATTATAAGTTAACAGCTTACTAAAATATGCTCATAGGACCACTTAATTTCTCTGTGAATGGAACACTGTATTCATAACTTTTCTCCTCTCATTCCACATGATGAGGGAAAACTAACTTTGCAATTCAATTAATTCATTATTTTATAACTGAATGCGAATTTAACTTTCTATGACAAAGCGTTCTACAGACACGGATGAGTGGGAAGAGCATTTTTGGTCTGCTTTCCATACACAGTCACTAACTAAAACTCACATAACATAACATGTCTAAACTAGTAAATCCGGACGGAAATCGTCACACAAGTCACAGTTGCTATTCCACAAACTACGACATTGATTGACGTACAAAACAACTATAGGACATACCATAGTACATGAGAAAAGTGAAAGTTGACCAATATCACAAGTTGCACACACAAACACAAACACATATTACTGTACATTTTTTTTAAACCAAAGTTTGACTTGTCAAACACAGTACTTTAAATTCCGTAACCCAATTTTATGGTTGGATGAAGCCAATTTTTTGCACAGGCCCTTCAAAACAACAGAAGGAATCTATATCCATCATTATAACATACACTATACTTATACTCTATGATACGGCTACACACTGATTCACTTGACTGCTTGTAAACTCAGACAAGCTGGAAAAACCATAGTGGGCCCAATCATTTGCTACTTTTACTAGAAAAGGATTTTGTTATGCTTTGAATTCCTTCGTTCCTAACAATCGTTGTGTGCCTGTACCACATACGAAGAGAAAAAATGCGGTGTTCAAGAGAAATCTGCAAAAAATGCAAGACTGAACTCCACAGAAAAAAAACGGCTGTTGGGTTCAATCAGCCTTTGAATAGTCACAGATCATAGAAAAGTTGAAACGAATCTCATCTAACACAAATGGCCAAGTATTTCATGCACACAGACAGAAACTATAGGTACGGCCCTCATTGATTAATTTTTTTTTCCAACGCTTGATTTGATTGACTCAAATGTGAAGTCTGCAGGCAATCTTTGATGGAAAATGAAATAATTTTTTGTTAAGGCCCATGATTGCGAATATATAACGTTGGGGGATGTTTTAAGTCCGACTACTGTAACCTAATGCAACCTATGCCACAGGTAAATTTAGTTCGCACTCTCATTATAGACATTATAGTAGGGATACACCCGAAGCCGTGTACAGTCGTACATTTCTACGTGCGTAAAACTTCCAGCCAATCAGATCAGTAAGTAGAAGTTGGAAGTCTGCTCTGATTGGCTGGGAGTTTTACGCACGCAGAAATGTACGACTTTACACGGCATCGGGTGTACCCTTGGTGTGTAGTGTGGTAGTTATTTAGTAGTATGCTTAAATGCACCTGGTGAAGGATTATTACAACATGTTATTACTTTGTTCTGATGACCGTACCTTACACTTACGTATGTATGGGAGGATTATTGGAAATTCAGTCAACTCGGTTCAGCTTTCCATACTCCTGTTAGAGGAAGAGAAACTTGAAATAAAACAGTGTGCCACATTAGCTGGTGCAGAAACCATTGTTTTCCAAATAATGAGTTTCAACAAAAGAAAGACGTGGATGAAAAAGGCAAGAGAGGATTAGAATAGCAGCTACAGCTACCAAGCTACACCGTTACCACAAAAGACAAAAGTAGGCAAATCTTAAAGAGCCTTTGTGCCATCCTTGTGCAACATGATGTTCGCGAGTTGTACAGTTCTAGCCACGTTTTATGATTCAATGAGTGGGTGGTTTCTTGTCATATTATCATTATGTAGGAGATTTTTTTCCTACATCTAGGCAATTCTGTAGTTGGCATTACTTTCCCTGTTCAGCATGGGCTGCTCCACATGGAAGACACAAGGTTTCCAAAAGACACTGCAGAAGCGCTACTTCAATGACTGCTGTGCCAAAAGAAATTCAAACTACTTGTATCCATGAACATAAAGTCTGATTTAATGTGCTACAGCAGTGTAATTTTTGTAATTTTTCGAATTCGAAATAATACATTCTCTGGCTGCTGAATTTACTTTTTATTCAATCCTAAAAAACTTAATATTTTTATACAAAATGAGTTATTTTTCTTAAGAAAGAAATATTTTAAGTTACATTTTATGGCCATGACTGGCTAGTAAGTAAACTTCAAAAGTATATTGTAATAATCTCCCTTATGGTAGAGTAAAGAACAAAAAAGTGCTTATGCTGGCTCATATTTACCTGGAGGATCATAAAAGATGCAAAAATGGCTTACCTTTTAGCTCTTATGGTATAGAGTGAAGGCGCACCCTGCCAGCTATCGGAAACAATTAAAAAAATGAGCCACAGCAGGTAAACATAAAGAAGTAGAGGAGCATGCTGCATATTGTGAAATATCTATCCACCTATCTTGCATGGCATGTCTTTTAATCGTTAAATGATAACTTTCACTCTAATCGACCAAGACATAAAGGAAATGAAAATAGATGCGTAAGTAGAAAGGGAAAATGCCCAAAAATATATGGACTGCGTAGCTTGCATTCAATCCAATGTTTAAAGATTTCCTGAAAATAAGCAAATATTTCCTCTGTTAAAACAAGTGATGCGTGGTGATCACATATTGCATGCTTGATGAAAGACTGTTATAAACTATAATCGGTAATTTAAGCAAAGCAAAAAGCGTGATAATTGAGTTTCTATAAGGAGTAAAAAGCCTTAAACATTACTTTTCATTTATAGTATCAAGCGTTCCAAACACTCAATTTTCACCTTTTTGTCAAAGACGCTTGGTTTTTCGCAACTTCCGACGAAATTTTATACCAAACTTGTGCAAGCGAACAAAGATTTTTATGTCGGAAGCCAGAAACTGTATTTTAGAATACTCACGCTTGCACAAAGCCTAAAACCGCTGGATTGGGCAAGTCTGAGGAACGTTGAGAGCGTTTCTAACTTTCTCGACGAATTCTACACTTTCTCATTCGAAGTACTGTTTCACTTCGGACGTATACTGGCATGATATCAGGCCAAAACAATATTTTACATTAGTAGTCAATTACTATCATTTAACTCCTAAAAAGATGTAGTGTATGTATAACGCGCTGCGCAAACTCAAATTAACTGTGCCAATGGCGTCTAAAATGGCGACGGTGTATCAATATTCATATCTAAGCCACGTAAGATAGCATAAAGTTTGCACTCACAGTTTGGGCTTGACATCATGCATAAAGTGAAAGTCTGTTCTTTTGTTTATATCTTATTATTTACAGTTTTGAGTGTAGTGTGTACTACAAAGAGGATCGGAGAAGTCGAGATCTCTGACCGTTTGAAAATTTTTGGGGGTGTCCTGGATACACATATGAATTTTCAGTTTTTATTTGATTGAGATTCATTTTAAGTAAAAAGGTCGTGTGTGTTTAAGTGGTGTCAGTGATTTGATCTGAATGAAATATTCCACTGGATATGATCCAGATGATTGATGATATGAGTGATTCACTGAACTTATGCATTGATTTTTTTTATGACCTTTGTCATCACGCTTTGTCAGTGATTTGGACTCTTTGCTTCATACATTTTATTTAATGCTAATCAAATATGGAATGTTTATTCTGTATTATGCTGGTGGTGTTTCCATGAACTTATGCTTGTTGTAATAATAATTGTATATATTTTATTCAACATCATGGACATTTATTAGTTTGCAATATGTGGATGTTAGTCGTTTTATTATTTATTAAGACGTTGCCCGAAATCCGTCACTAAGAAGCCGTAACCTATATAGTGTTTCAAAAATGATGCACATTTTTGGCATAATTCTTGTCGATTCTTTAAAATTTACGATTTCTTGCTTCATTTAAAAAAAAAACTTGAACAGTTGACAAGCAACATGTGCATTTTTACTTACTGCAATCAACCAGTCATACAAAAACAAAGGTGCACTTCTCAGTTTAACATCATCGATGGTGACTTTGCACTTAGTGGATATAGTTTGAGTTATTCATCAGAACTAGAATTCTATTGAAGCAAAAAAACATATAAACGATATCACTAAATATAAATACAAAGTACAATGTATATTATTTACCGATTCATCGGACTTTTTTTCAGATTGGGATGCGGATTTGGAGGATTGTATTTTGGTACAGATCTTTCGTTTAACAAAAAGATCAATTATTGACGTTTTCGGGATGGTTTCTCTGCCATTGACATCTTCACAGACGCAGTAACTTCACCCAAGTCCGAAACGGAAATTGAATAGATTCTCTGATTGCTGCTTGTAAAGTAATGTCGAGTAATGTAAAATATTAATACTAAAATGAAATAAAAACTTAAATTTTCTTAAATTGGTTTTTAATGATTCTATATACGTTCGTTGAAATAATAGGCATGGTTTACATAGTTAAAATGTAGCTTTGTTAAAATACCTACTAATGTAGAGTGCATATTGCTTTCTATATGTGTCAAGTAAGTGAGTAATGTATTATATTTATTTTACACCCTCATTCTTTTAAGTTCTGGTCTATAATTTTGATGTAGTCCTACTTGCACATTTTACCTTCGACAACTTGCAAATATCCGACCCTATTGTGGCTCATTGTCCCCCACACCAACACGTAACCATCCCCATGCTTGACGGTACGATAAAGACATTG
>Ga0210040_10001408_pt1 | contig 36406 bp, 25 predicted proteins | sample CryGeyCG12114_NA_FD_185462 | JGI IMG/M metagenome (GOLD analysis project Ga0210040, IMG submission 185462) | Groundwater microbial communities from aquifer - Crystal Geyser CG19_WC_8/21/14_NA (SPAdes) (version 2) | ecosystem: Environmental > Aquatic > Deep subsurface > Groundwater | place: USA...
AGATGGCGATCGAGATGATGGCCGCCCCCTACGGGGAGGACGCCTGCGCGGTGCTGCTGGGCCGCTCGGGCGGACCGGCGTTCCGCCGCTCGGAGCTGCTGCGGCTGGTGCACCTGATCGGCATCGCGTCGACCGTCACGCACCTGCCACCCATCTGATCCGTCCGATCGGGTCCTGTCGAGTGGGCCGGGGCCCTTCCGTCCCACCGGAACTGTCAGTGGTCGAACATATGATCGACCCATGACCGGCACAGCACCTCCGACCACGGCGCCCTCGGCGGCGCCGTCGGTCGGGTGGGCGACGGGCCCGCTCCGAGCGGTTCAGGCGGCGGACCGGGAGATCGGCCGCCAGACGGCGCTGCGTGCCCGGGCGGTGGCCGAGTTCGCCGCGACCAGGCCCGCCTCTGCAGACCGCCCGGCCGGCACCCCGGGCGCCATGAGCACCGAGCGCCGGGCCGCCCGGCCGGACATTCTGGCCGGGGTCAGCGAGTGGGCGGCGCAGGAACTGGCGATGGCGCTGTCCATCACCGCGACCGCGGCCTCGCACCTGCTGGAACGCTCGCTCACCCTCGTGCACCGGCTGCCCCGCACGCTCGCGGCTCTGGAGTCCGGACTGATCCACGTCGGCCACCTGTGGTCTCTGCTGGAGCGGGTCGCCCCGATCGTCGACTCGAAGGTCCGCGACCGGGTGGAGGCCGAGGTCCTCGACTGGACCGCCCGTCGCCAGGTCACCACTCCGGCCCAGCTGGGCGCCAAGGTGCGGCGGTCCGTGCTGCGCCACGACGCCCGCGCCGCGGCGCAGCGCCTGGTGGCGGCCGTGCGCGAACGAGGAGTCGCCGTCCGGGCCGACCGCCGCGAGGGCATGGCGGTGTTCGACGCCCTGCTGACCGTCCCGGAGGCGCAGGCCCTGCTCGACGTGCTGGGGCAGTACGCCGACGCGGTCGACGACCCGGAGGACGCGCGGACCCGCGGCCAGCGGATGGCCGACTGCCTGCTCGACCTGGTGCTGCGGCCCGGCGAGCAGGCGGGCCCGCCGGTGCAGGCGCGGCTCACTGTGGTCGCCGGCGTGCGCACCCTGGCCGGCAGCGACGAACCGGGCGAGATCGGTGGCGAGCCCGTGCCGGCCGAGATGGTGCGCGCACTGGCCCGGGCTCTCGGACTGCTGCCCGCGATGCCTCCAGACGGCACTGAGCCGCCCTCCGCCGGGCACGATCTCTTTCCGGGCGAGCCCCCGGTCGAGGCGTGGACCGAGGCGCTACGGGCCGCTGACGAGCGGTGGTGGGCCGAGGTCGAGGCGCGGGCGGTCCGCGGCGAATGGGGCGGCGAGGAGGACCCGGCCCTCCGGGAGCTCGAGCGATGGTGGGCCCTGGAGGCATCCGCACGGGACGGAGCACCCCCGATGCCGGACGCAGGCGGACCGCGCGGCGGACCTGAGCCGGGTCGTCACCGCCAGGTCGGCGCAGACGACAGCGGCGGCGGCAGCGGCGAGGGCGGTGACGGTGACGGCAACCGCGAGGGCGGGGATCGCAAGGGCGACAGCGACGGCGGAGCTCCGCAGCCCGACGCACGTGCCGGGCAGGCACGACCTGTCAGCGGTCGGTGGGCGGAGGCCGACCGCGCGGTGGACGAGGCAGGGGCGCTGCTGCTGGAGCTGCAACGAGCTACGAGCCGCGCCGGTCGAGCCGTCGCCGGCGCCCAGCGCGCCGATGCCGCAGACGAGAAGGCGTGGAAAGCCGGCCCGGCCGGCCGCATGACCACGGCGGTGGACACGCTGGACGCACTCGCCGGGTTGACCGGTCGGCAGCGGGATGCGCTGGCGGGGCTGCTCGACGCAAGCGCGGGCGGCGGGCTGCTCGACCGGCCGCGGATCGCGGTCGTCGACGAGCTCACCGGCGCGCTGCTCTGCCTCGCCGACGCCGACGAGCTGCGCCGGAACGCGACGTGCGGGCGGCATCGGTGTCGTCGCGACGCCGGGCGCTGCGATCACGACCTGAGCGGCCGGCGCGGTCTCGGTCTGCCTGGACCGGGCGGTGGCTACCGCCCGGGGCCGGCGCTCGCCAGGTTCCTCCGGGCCCGCGACCGGCGCTGCCGCTTCCCCGGCTGCCGTCGGCGGGTACCGCTGGGCGGCGAGCTCGACCACGACCGTCCGTGGCCCGATGGGCCGACCAGTGCCGGCAATCTCGTCGGCTACTGCACCGGGCACCACCGTGGCAAGCACCAGGCGCCCGGCTGGCAGCACCACCTGGCCGAGGACGGCACCCTCACGGTCACCACCCCGACCGGCCTGGTCGCGTCCACCACGCCGCCCCCGTACTGACGGAGGGAGCCAGCACCGCGGGCGGGTCCCAGCCGCGCGGCGACGTCACCTTCTCCTAGGAGATCCGGACCAGCAGTGACCAGCCGCGTCACTCCGCCGGCGGTTCGCTCCCGTCACCCTCCGGCGGTTCGCCCCCGTCGCCGATCGTCGCGACCTCGCGGGCAGCGTCCGGGCCGGCCTCGAGCAGCACCCGGAAGCCGTCGTCGTCCAGGATCGGCGCCTTCACCTGCACCGCCTTGTCGTACTTGCTCCCCGGGTCGGCACCGACCACGACGAAGCCGGTCTTCTTCGAGACCGAGCCGGTGACCTTGCCGCCCCGCTCCTGGATCGCGGCGATCGCCTGGTCACGGCTGTAGTCGCGCAGCGAGCCGGTGACCACGACGGTCACACCGGTCAGCGGGCCGGGCCCGACGTCGCTGCCCTCGTCGACCATGCGCACGCCGGCCCGGCGCCACTTCTCGACCAGGTCGCAGTGCCAGTCGATCTCGAACCAGTCGCGGACCGACTTCGCGATCGTGGGCCCGACGCCGTCGGCTGCAGCGAGCTCCTCCTCCGAGGCCTCCCTGATCCGGTCCAGCGAGCGGAAGTCGCGAGCCAGCGCCTGGGCGGCGGTCGGCCCCACGTGCCGGATGGAGAGCGCCACCAGCACCCGCCACAGCGGCACGTCCTTGCGGCTCTGCAGGTTGGTCAGGAGCTTGGCCCCGTTGGCGCTGAGCGTGCCGTCCTTCTTCGTGAAGAACGACGACCGCTGCAGCTGCTCGGCGTCGAGGAAGAAGACGTCACCCTCGTCGGTCAGCAGGTGGCTCTGCAGCAGCGCGGTCGCGGCCTCGTAGCCCAGGTTCTCGATGTCGAAGGCCCCGCGACCGGCGACGTGGAACACCCTCTCCCGAAGCTGGGCGGGGCACGACCGCGCGTTCGGGCAGCGGATGTCGGCGTCGCCCTCCTTCTCCGGCCGCAGCTCGGTCCCGCACTCGGGGCAGTGCGAGGGCATGACGAAGGGGCGCTCACCGCCGGTGCGGGCGGCCACCACCGGGCCGAGCACCTCAGGGATGACGTCGCCGGCCTTGCGGATCACGACCGTGTCGCCGATCAGCACGCCCTTGCGCACCACCTCGGACGCGTTGTGCAGGGTGGCCAGCTGCACCGTCGACCCGGCGACCTTGACCGGCTCCATGTAGGCGAACGGGGTCACCCGGCCGGTGCGGCCGACGTTGACCCTGATGTCCAGGAGCGTGGTCGTCGCCTCCTCCGGCGGGTACTTGAACGCGATCGCCCACCGCGGGGCCCGTGACGTCGATCCGAGCCGGCGCTGCAGGGCGTACTGGTCGACCTTGACGACGACGCCGTCGATCTCGTGCTCGACCGAGCGCCGCTGCTCCTGGGTCCGCTCGATGTAGGCCCACACCGCCTCGAGGTCGTCGACCACCTCGTACCGGTCGCTCACCGGCAGGCCCAGCGCGCGCAGCCGGTCGTAGGCCGCCGACTGCCGGTCGACGTCGAAACCGCGGTGCGCCCCGACACCGTGCACGACCAGGCGCAGCGGCCGGGAGGCGGTGACCTTCGGGTCCTTCTGCCGGAGCGAGCCGGCAGCGGCGTTGCGCGGGTTCGCGAACGGGGCCTTGCCCGCCTCGACCAGCCCGGCGTTGACGTCGGCGAAGCCGGCCACCGGGAAGTAGATCTCGCCGCGCACCTCCAGCAGCTCCGGGACGTCCTCCCCGGTCAGCTGCTGCGGGACGTCGGCCATGGTGCGGACGTTGGCGGTGACGTCCTCCCCCGTCGTCCCGTCACCGCGGGTGGCAGCCCGGACCAGGCGTCCGTCCTCGTAGACGATCGCGACCGCGACGCCGTCGACCTTCAGCTCGCACAGGTAGCTCGCGCCGGCGGCGCCCTCGCGCTCCACCCGCGCCGCCCAGGCCGACAGCTCGTCGCTGCTGAACGCGTTGTCCAGGCTCTGCATCCGCTCCAGGTGCTGGACCGGCGAGAACGTGGCGGTGAACCCGCCGTTGACCTTCTGGCTGGGCGAGTCGGGGGTGACCAGCGCCGGGTGCGCGGCTTCGAGCGCCTTGAGCTCGCCCATGAGTTCGTCGTACTGCCCGTCGCTGACCAGCGGCTCGTCGCGCACGTAGTAGGCGAAGGCGTACCGGTCCAGCTCCTCGGAGAGGTCGCGGTGCCGGGTGCGCGCGTCGTCCGGGACCTCGGTGAGGTCCTCGCGGTCGGTCGCGGCCTCGACGACCGGCTCGTCCAGCGCAACGGGATCGGTGGTCACGCGGGAACGTTATCCGGCGGGTACGACGGCGAACCGGACCTCACCCGGTCGGGCTCACCCCGGCTGGAGGTACTTCGCCGCCTCGCGGAGGTGGGTCATCGCGGTCCGCGCGTAGGCGGGCGTGGCACCGGCCAGACCGCACGACGGAGTGAGCGTCACGGCGTCGGGCAGCTTCTCGGCGGAGAACCCGAGCTCGCGCCACCAGCCCTGCACCCGCGAGGCGGTCGCCTTCGCCTCCGGCAGCGTCGCATCGGTGCCCGGGACCACGCCGACCAGGAGGTGGACGCCGGCGTCGACGGCCTCCCCCACCGCGTCGAGGTCCTGCACCAGGGACAGGTCGAACGACAGCCCGGCCGCACCGGCGCGGCGGAGGAGCGTCAACGGCATCCGCGGGGCGCAGCAGTGCACGACCGCCGGTACCGGGAGCGCCTCGACCACCGCACGCAGCTCGCGCTCCACGTCCTCGGCGGGCACGGCGGGCAGGCGGCCGAAGCCGGTCGCCGTGGGCAGCCCGCCCTGCAGCACCGCGGGCACGCTGGGCTCGTCCAGCTGGACGACGAGCTGCGCCCCGGGCACCCGCGCCGCGACGGCGGCCACGTGCGCGGCCAGCCCCTCGGTGAGCGACTGCGCCAGGTCGCGGCGCGCACCGGGGTCGACGACGGCCCGCTCCCCGCGGGTGCGCTCCAGCGAGGCGGCCAGCGTCCAGGGCCCGGCCGCCTGCAGCTTCAGCGGGCCGACGTACCCCTCGGCCTCGTCGTGCAGCGCGTCCAGGTCCCGGGCGAGGAACTCCTCGGCCCGCTGCTGGTCGATGCCCGGGCGGGCGACCAGCCGCCAGCCGGCCGGAGTGAGGTCCACGGCGAGGTCGACGAGCAACGCCGCCGTGCGCCCGACCATGTCGGCCCCGGCGCCGCGCCCGGGGAGCTCCGGGAGGTGCGGCATCCCGGGCAGCTCGCCCAGGACCAGGCGTACCGACTCGGCCGGGTCCGTGCCCGGGAGCGAGCCCACGCCCGTGGCCGGGCCGAACGGCGAGCTCATCGGGCGTCCGCCACGGCCGCCTGGCCCACGACCCGGTCACCGCGGACGGCGTCGGGCTCGTACAGCACGGCGGACTGACCCGGCGCGACGCCGCGCTGCGGCTGGGCGAGGGCGATGCGCAGGCCGCCGTCCCCGGCGGTCACCTCGCACGCGACGGGGGTGCCGTGCGCGCGCAGCTGCACCTCGAAGCGGCCCGGCAGCGCCGGCGCGGCACCGGTCCAGGTGGGGACGGCGGTGCGCACCTCGTCGACGACGGCGAGGTCGGCCGTCCCGATGGTCACGGTGCGGCTGACCGGCTCGATGCCCAGCACGTAGCGGGGCCGCGAGTCGCCGGCGGTCACGCCCAGCCCCTTCCGCTGGCCCACCGTGAAGCCGTAGGCCCCGTCGTGCTCACCGACGGTGGCGCCGGTCGACGCGTCCACGACCGGCCCGGGCAGGCTGCCGAGCCGCCGGGCCAGGAAGCCCCGGGTGTCGCCGTCGGGGATGAAGCAGATGTCGTGCGAGTCGGGCTTGGTCGCCACGGCGAACCCGCGCTCGGCGGCGATCTCCCGCACCCGGTCCTTGGTCATGCCGCCCAGCGGGAACCACGCGGCGGCCAGCTGCTCCGGCGTGAGGACGCCGAGCACGTAGGACTGGTCCTTCGCGGCGTCGACCGACCGGCGCAGCTCTCCCCCGGCCAGCCGCGCGTGGTGCCCGGTGACGACGGCGTCGAAGCCCAGCGACAGCGCGCGGTCGAGCACCGCGGAGAACTTGATCCTCTCGTTGCAGCGCAGGCACGGGTTGGGGGTGCGCCCGGCCGCGTACTCGGCCACGAAGTCGTCGACGACGTCCTCGGTGAAGCGCTCGGCGAGGTCCCAGACGTAGAAGGGGATGCCCAGCTCGTCGGCGACCCGGCGGGCGTCGTGGGAGTCCTCCACGCTGCAACAACCGCGCGAGCCGCTGCGCAGGGTCTGGCGGTCCTGGGACAACGCCAGGTGCACGCCGGTGACGTCGTGCCCGGCGTCCACGGCCAGCGCGGCGGCCACCGCCGAGTCCACCCCACCGCTCATGGCGGCGAGCACCCTCACGGCGCGCTCCTCATCGGCGGCCCAGCCCGGCCCGGCGGGCCCGCTCCACGACCGGCCCGATCACCTCGAGGACGGCGTCCACGTCGGAGTCGGTGGAGGTGTGCCCGAGGCTGAACCGCAGCGAGCTGCGGGCGCGCTCGCCGTCGGCACCCACCGCCAGCAGCACGTGGCTGGGACGCGCCACGCCGGCGCTGCACGCCGACCCCGTCGAGCACTCGATCCCGCGGGCGTCGAGCAGCATCAGCAGCGCATCGCCCTCGGCGCCGGGGAAGGACAGGTGCGCGTTGCCGGGCAGCCGGCCGGGGCCGCCGGCCAGCACGTCGTCGAGCGGGGCGCCGTTGAGCCGGGCATCGGGCACCTCGGCGGTCACGCCGCGGACCAGGCGGTCGCGCAGGGCGCCGACCTGCTCGGCGCGTTCCTCGCGGCGGCCCACGGCCGTGACCGTGGCGACGGCGAGGCCGACGATCGCGGCGACGTCCAGGGTGCCCGAGCGCACGTCGCGCTCCTGGCCGCCGCCGTGCAGCAGCGGGGTGCACTCGGCGTCGCGGCGCAGCAGCAGGGCCCCGGCGCCCATCGGTCCCCCGAGCTTGTGCCCGGTCATGGTGAGGGCGTCCACGCCGCTGGCACCGAAGTCGACCGGCACCTGACCGACGGCCTGGACGGCGTCGGTGTGCAGCGGGACGCCGACGGCGTGCGCGGTCGCGGCGAGCGCGGCGATGTCGCTGACGGTGCCGATCTCGTTGTTGGCCCACATCACGCTGGCCACCGCGACGTCCCGGCCGTCCCCGAGCGCCTCGGCGAGCGCCTCGGGCCGGATCCGCCCGCTGGGCTCGACCGGCAGCCAGGTGACCTCGGCGCCGTCGTGCTTGACCAGCCACTCGACGCTGTCCAGGACGGCGTGGTGCTCGGCCGGGCTCACCACCAGCCGGCGGCGCTGCGTGCCGGCTGCACGGCGGGCCCAGAACAGGCCCTTGACGGCGAGGTTGTCGCTCTCGGTGCCACCGCCGGTGAACAGCACCTCCGACGGGCGTGCCCCCAACGCCTCGGCCAGCCGCTCGCGGGACTGCTCGGCCACCCGCCGCGCGGCCCTGCCGCTGGCGTGCAGCGACGAGGCGTTGCCGACCCGGGCCAGCTGCTCGGTCATCGCCGCCAGCACCTCGGGCAGCACCGGTGTCGTCGCCGCGTGGTCCAGATACGTCATGTCGCCGCCAGGGTAGTCGCGGCCGCCGAGGCCTCCTGGCCCGGCGGGACGGTGCGCCCGGCCACCCGGACGCCGAGGAGCGCGGGGACCGACAGCACGGCCACCGCGGCGAGCACCGCCGGCAGGAGCGCACCGCCGCCGTCCGCGGCGCCGGCGACCAGCACGCCGGACAGGCCGACGCACAGGGCCGAGGCGGTGACGTCGGAGATCTGGAAGGCCGCGGAGTTGGCGCCCCGCTCGTCCTCCGGCGACTGGTCGAGCAGCAGCACGCCGACGCTCGGCATGCCCAGGCCCATGCCCACGCCCGCCACGAACCAGGTCAGGTAGGCGGGCCACCCGCCCAGTGCCGGGACCGCGCTCGTCGCCGTCGCCACCAGGCCCAGCGCGAGGAGGAGGAACCCGGCGCGCAGCACGCGCTGCCGGGGGACGTCGGCCCGGCGGCCCTGGAGCTGCGCGGCGACCACCCAGCCGACGGCCCCGGCGGTCAGCGGGAGCCCGGCGGTGGCGGCGCTCCAGCCGTGCTGCTCGGTGAGGACGAACGGCAGCAGGGCGTCCATGCCGAAGAAGGCACCGGCCAGCAGCCCGCGGCTGGCGATCACGGCCGGGATCCCCGATCGGGCCCGCACCGTGCCGGCGGGCAGCAGACGGCGGAGCCCGAGGGCCAGGGCCGCGACGCCGACGACGACGAGGGCGACGGAGGCGAGGTCGAGGCGCTGCGTGGCGTACTGCAGCGCGGCGATGCCGGCGCCGGCCAGGAGCGCGTAGGGAGCCTTGCTGCGCGGGTGGTCGGCCGGCTCCCGCGCGGGGGCGTCGTCCGACCCGGCGGTGAGCAGCAGCAGGAGGCCGGCACCGACCAGCGGCAGCAGGAACAGGAAGACCCCGCGCCAGCCCACGTGCGTGGTGATCAGCCCGGCGGCCAGCGGACCGATCAGCGCGGGCAGCACCCAGCCGGCCGCGAAGGCGCCGAACAGCCGGGGCCGCAGCTCCGAGGAGTAGCCCTGCCCGGCGATGACGTAGAGCAGGACGATGACGACGCCTGCGCCGAGGCCCTGCACCGCCCGACCGAGGACCAGCACCGCCATGTGCTGGGCGATGCCGGCGATCAGCAGCCCGAGAGCGAACACCAGCACGCCGGCGAGCACGCCGGGGCGGGGCGACCGCCGGTCGCCCACCTCTCCCCCGACGACCATGCCGACGACCGAGGTGACGAGGAAGGCGCTGAAGGGCCATGCGTACCAGGCGACGCCGTCGAGCTCGGCGACCGCGCTCGGCATCGCGGTCCCCACGGCCATCGCCTCGAAGGCCACCAGCGTGACGAGGGTCAGCAGGCCGATCGTCGTGCGTCGATGCCCGGCGTCCCAGATGCCCGGCACGACGGTCCTCTCCACGAACGGCCCAACCCCGCGCCGACGTCCCTGCTTCCCACCCCCGGCGATGTCACTGCTTCCTGCCCCGGAAACGCGTCGAGCGCCGCCCCCCGGAGGGGACGGCGCTCGACGTCAGGCCCCGTCCCGGGTCCCGCCCTGAGCTTGCGACGGGTGGGGAGGACGGGGTCCTTCTGCTACTTGCGGGCGGTGATCTGCTCGGTCGCCTGCGGGACGACGGTGTTCAGGTCGCCGATGACACCGAAGTCGGCGAGCTCGAAGATCGGCGCCTCCGGGTCCTTGTTGATGGCGACGATCGTCTTCGACGTCTGCATGCCGGCGCGGTGCTGGATGGCACCAGAGATGCCGACGGCCACGTAGAGCTGCGGCGAGACGGTCTTGCCGGTCTGCCCGACCTGGAAGCTGTGCGGGTAGAAGCCGGAGTCGACCGCGGCGCGCGAGGCGCCGACGGCGGCACCGAGCGAGTCGGCCAGGCCCTCGATGATCGAGAAGTTCTCGGCGCTGGCGACACCACGGCCACCGGAGACCACGATCGAGGCCTCGGTGAGCTCGGGACGGCTGCTCTTCTGCTCCACGACCCGGTCGGTGACCTTCGCCAGCTTCGCGGCGTCGGAGACCGACACGGACACGGCCTGCTCGGCGCCCGCACCGGCAGCCGGCTCGGGGGTGACCGAGTTGCCGCGCAGCGTGTAGATGGGCGTGCCGGCGGTGACCTTCGAGTGCACGATGACCTGCCCGGCGAACGCGACCTGGGTCGCGGTGCCGTCGGCGGCGATCTCCGTGACGTCGGTCAGGAAACCGCTACCGATCTTGATCGCCAGACGGGCGGCGACCTCCTTGCCCTCGGGCGAGGAGGGGATGACGACCGCAGCCGGCGACTTCTCCTGCACCAGCTGGGCCAGCACCTCGGCCTTGGGAGCGACGAGGAACTCGTCGATCTCCGGGGCCTCGGCGACGTAGACGGTGGCTGCGCCGTACTCGGCCAGCGCGTCCTTCACGCCCGCGGCGGTGCCGGGGGCGGCGATGACGACCGCGGACGGCTCACCGATCGCGCGAGCCGCCGTCAGTGCCTCGAGGGTCGTCTTGCGGACACCTCCGCCGGCCGGGTTGAGCTCGGCCAGGACCAGGACCTCTGCCATGAGTAGCTTCTCCTCTTCCTTCGATCCGGACCGGGCTCAGACGATCTTCTGGCCGGCGAGGAAGTCGACGAACTTCTGGGCGCCGTCGCCCTCGTCCGTGACCTTGACGCCCTCGCCCTTGGGGGGGCGGCCGGCGAAGTCGACGACCTGGGTGGTGGCGTTGGCCTGCCCGACGAGCGAGGCGTCGACGCCGAGGTCGGCCAGCGTCTTGGTCTCGACCGGCTTCTTCTTGGCCGCCATGATCCCCTTGAACGAGGGGTAGCGCGGCTCGTTGATCGTGTCCCAGGTGGAGACGATCGCCGGCAGCGGCGCCTCGACGGCCCAGTAGCCGCCGTCGGTCTGCCGCTCGATGCGGGCGACGCCGCCGTCCACGGTGAGCTTGCGGGCACCGGAGAGCTGAGGGAGACCCAGCCGCTCGGCCAGCAGCGCCGGCATGACGCTCATCTGGCTGTCGGTCGCCTCGGCGCCGCAGATGACGAGGTCGTACTCGAGCTGACCCAGGGCAGCGGCCAGGACGGCGCTGATCTGCACGGCGTCGGAGCCCTTGATGGCCTCGTCGGAGACGTGCACGGCCTTGTCGGCGCCCATGGAGAGCGCCTTCCGGATGGCGTCGGTGGCGCTGTCGGGGCCGACGGTGAGGACGGTGACCTCGCCGCCCTGGGCCTCCTTGACCACGAGCGCCTCTTCGATGGCGTACTCGTCGATCTCGTTGACGACGTTGTCGGCAGCGGCGCGGGCGACGGTGTTGTCCGCCGGATCCATCTTGCGCTCGCTACCGGAATCGGGGACCTGCTTGACCAGAACGACGATGTTCACGCCAGACCTACCTCCGCGACGGGGTCAGGGGGTGCGGGCAGGTAGCCCGCCCAGCTCCGACCCCTGAGGTTACTTGCACGTAAAGGCGGCGCAGGACGAGGGCCCGGTGAGCCATGTCACCCTGTCCGGTCCCATTCCCCGGTCGCGGCGAATCGGCGCAGCGTGGCGGCGTGCGGCGCGAGGTCGAGGCCCTGCGCGGCCACCCAGTCGTCGGAGTAGTAGGTGTGGGCGTAGCGCTCGCCGCCGTCGCACAGCAGGGTGACCACGCTGCCGGTGCGGCCCGCGGCCAGCATCTCGGCCACCAGCGTGAAGGCGCCCCACAGGTTGGTGCCGGTGGACCCGCCGGCCCGGCGGCCCGTCACCTGCGCGAGGTGCCGCATCGCGGCCAGCGACGCGGCGTCCGGGACCTGGATCATCCGGTCGACGATGGTCGGCACGAACGAGGGCTCCACCCGCGGACGCCCGATGCCCTCGATCCGGGAGGGCCCACGGGTGGTCGTCCCCTGGTCGCCGGTGGCGTAGCCCGGGAAGAACGCGGAGTTCTCCGGGTCCACCACGACCAGCCGGGTGGGGTGCCGGCGGTAGCGCAGGTACCGGCCGATGGTGGCGCTCGTCCCACCCGTGCCGGCGCCCACGACCACCCACTCCGGGACGGGGTGCCGCTCGTCGGCGAGCTGGTCGAAGATCGACTCGGCGATGTTGTTGTTGCCCCGCCAGTCGGTGGCCCGCTCGGCGAAGGTGAACTGGTCGAGGTAGTGGCCGCCGCACTCGGCCGCCAGGCGGCGGGCCGCCTCGTACATGTCCGGCGGGTGGTCCACGAAGGTGCAGCGCCCGCCGTGGAACTCGATCAGCGCCACCTTCTCGGCACTGGTCGTGCGGGGCATCACGGCGACGAACGGCAGACCGAGCATGCGGGCGAAGTAGGCCTCGCTCACCGCCGTCGACCCGCTGGAGGCCTCGACGACGGTGCTGCCCTCGGTGATCTGCCCCGAGCAGAGCCCGTAGAGGAACAGCGACCTGGCCAGCCGGTGCTTGAGGCTGCCGGTCGGGTGGGTCGACTCGTCCTTGAGGTAGAGGTCGATCCCCCACTCCGGCGGCAGCGGGTAGACCAGCAGATGGGTGTCGGCACTGCGTCGTGCGTCGGCCTCGACCAGCGCGACCGCCCGGTCCACCCAGGCGCGGCCCGTGGGGTCGGACCGGTCGACGGAAGCGGGATCCCGGGGTGCGCTCATCCCCGCATGATCACGCATCGGCCGCCGTCAGGAGGACGGACAGGCGCATCCCCGGTGCAGGTCGCCGGCTCCGCTGGCACGGCAGAAGCGCAGCGAGATGGCGTCGTGGACGCTGAGCGGGTGCGGGCACCTGCCGCAGACGTCGGCGGGTGCGCCCTGGACCGGGAGGACGGGGGACGGCGCGGGAGACATGGGATACCTGACCGGGCCGGACAGCCGGCCCACGGTGTGCTCCTGGTCCCGGCAGCGGGTGCAGACGGTGCGCGAGGGAGGACCAGGACGCCCCCGACGCTACCCCCTGGCTGGCGCAAACCCGTACTCGAACTATTCAACCTTGCCCGAGAAGACACCGAAGACGTCAGACCGCACGAACTTCGCGAATAGCGCTTCCCCTTGTGGGCCGACCAGCACCCCAGACAAGTCACTAGGCTCAGCTTTCGAAAGGCCAGAGACGTAGTTTCTACCCGCTTCAAGGAGACTTGATCTTTCAATTTCGAGTAGAGCCGCGTAAAGTTCATCCCATGTCACGAGGCCATCGTCGATGGCCATCTGCAACCGAGGCACTGGGTAGAGGCCTAGGTAATTATTCAGGATGACGGCACTCGATCTGTTGAGAAAGAACCGTGAAGGCAGTCGAGTCGAGTCCGACCTTGCCATGTAGCCAAAGAACAGTGCTGGCGAAGGAATACGCTCCTGCCTGTAGAAAGGCTTCCGCGACCTCACAAGCCGACGCTCGCCCACGGCATTTCCTACCTGATCGAGGTACTCAGCAAAACCTGGGGCGCATGACCGAATGTTCGCGAGCGACTCGTCCGTGTCGATCAGCCAATACTGCGGGATGTTCGAGGGCAAACTATCACTGTCGGCTTCTATCACACTCGTGCTCAAGAAGCGCGATTTGGGAATCAGGGGCTTGAGCCACCGCCTATCCGCCCCCAGGCTCCGTCGCTTCATCTCGTTCAGCACGAAATATGCGTTCGCGCCCGTCGCAATCCCGCGACGAACACGGAAGAGCCTGCGAATTTCCAATCCATCCGCGTCAAGATTTCCGGACAGCGTCACGTCGGACCTAGGCTGGATTGTGAACAGAGATTGACGCCAACGCGATAGTCTACCGAGTTCCGCTACAGAAACGCTACGGCTTGTAGCAGGGACTTCCAGTACGTTACCAGTAGTTAAGTGCACTATATCGCTCGGTCGCGGCTCTCTCTTCTGAAAGACCACAACCGTGCTACTGACTCGCGCATTCTCGAACCGAGACCTTGCCCTGTCGTAGACATGCACGCGCTTTAGCGCAACATTTTTGGTCAAATAGTCTCGCAGCGCCTTACCGTACCGGCTCTCCATGAACTCGACAGGAAGCAGCCAGCACGCGACGGCGCCCGGCTTCATCCAACAGTGTGCGGCCAGCACGAAATAGACAAACAAGTCCGCCTGGCCGTCAATGTCTATTGATGTCTCTTCGAAGAGTCGCCGCCGCCACCGTTGAGTCTGGGAAGAAGAAAGACCTTGGTAGCGCAGATAAGGTGGATTGGCGAGGACTAGAGAACGCGATTCGTCACCCCGGCGCTCTAGGAAGTCGGCCGCGACGGCATGGAGGTTGCGCGAGGCCCATCGCCTATTCAGGGCCTCGATCCGCGTTTGATCTAGGTCGTAGCCCACCGCCGAGGACAGATGCCAGCCCGAAAGCTTTGACACAAGCGTGGCGAAGAATATGCCATTCCCAATCGCTGGGTCCCCGAAATGGACAGACTCCTCGTCATGAAGGCTCAGGGCAGTTCGAACCATCTCGCTCGCCACCTCGGGCGGAGTCAAGAACAGGTTGGTCGACTTTGCCCATTGGCGTCGCTGCATCTGCTTCACCAGCGAGGGTACGCCCATGTCGAGCGCCTGAACATCGTCCCAAAGCGGGATCTGATACTCAGTTGAGGGCCCCGCCGGCAAAGAGAAACTGGCTGACTCTCGCGCCCATTTAGCTTGCGGAAGGCTGACGTGCAGATAGTGACATGCACGGTCGATCAGCTTTATGCGCTCCCCGTCCGAGAGAGTCAGCAGATCCTGTTCATTCCACAAACCCGTCGAGAGCACTGAAAGCAGATCAGAGGCAGCCTTGGACAGCTTCATGCCAGCAGATTTTCGAGGCGCAGACTTCCCAACCGAGATCTTCGACAAGTTCGTGTCGGCCCTCAACTGCACTTCGAGATTCCAAGGAAACTTGGCTACAACCTTTGAAAGCATCGCAGAAAAAAGCGTCGGGGCCCCATCGTAGAGGGTGATGTGAAAGACGCTGTCGGGGTAATCGGGCTTGTAATTCAAAGCCTCGAGCTGCTCCGAGGCGCATTCGACATAAACAGTCTTAGGGTACTCTCCGTCCTCAGAGTTCAGGAATACACCCGCCCCCTGAAGCGTAAGCGTGTCCACGACTGCAGTCTCATAGTCCGACAGGAAGCCCTCAAGGTCGGGGCTAACGGGATACCTCACCGTCACATGCGGGCGCGATTTTGAGTTCGGCTGCGCCGCACGTCTGATCAACTCAAAAGCGGGCGCCGCCGCTTTATCGTTTAGGTACAGCACATATGCGTACGCCACTTAGATCACCAGGTAACGGAGCAAACTTCCGCGACCATCGGCAACTCCCGTGTTCTCGATGGCCGACAGCAGCCTGAACATCTTGTCACTGTAGGTGTTGGCCCGCTCAAACATGACGACCCGACTCGCCTTGTCTTCAAACAGGCGCCGCAGATTTTCCTCAGTCAGCGCAGTCTGCTCCATGAACCATGCGTAATCGATGAGCAAGTCGTCTACAAGACCCTTTAGCTGAGGCAAGCGTGAACTGATCCACTCGAGCCGTTCGCGCGGCGTTAGTTGCACCAGTTGCATTAGGTCATCGATGCTCACGGGACGCTCTGCTGTGCCAAGCGCCGCAACCGTCGCGAAACAAGTGGTCATCCTACTGAACTTCAACTTGAAGTTCTTCACCTTCTGCTTGTTCTTCTTCAACTGCTGTTCCGGGGTGCCCATTTCAGGCGAGTTTTGGTTCCGCCTGTGCTCATAGTTGAGCAACAGAGTCTTCCAGAACCGGCCTATGTCGTTCAGTAGAAACCAAGGCTCAAAGCTGGCCTCATGGTCCGGATAATCGCGGTAGTATGACTCAAAGATTGCGCGAAGAATGCCATTGAAGACTTCATCTTGGAAAACCGGGCGGCTCTCGAGGATCATGAGCATGCGAAGAGTGAAGTAGTTCTTGTAGTCGTCCTCAGGGCTGCCCAGGGCGGCCAAAAGTCCACTGCACTCAACCGTGGTCAGATACTGACTGTCATTCGAAAAGGCAGGAAAGTCCATCTGGACGGCCATCTCGATCAAAGTTCCAAATAGGCGGAGTTCTCGTGTCTTACGATCGTCGATCTGCGGACGGTCATGCTTGTAGATGAAAAACAGATCAATATCCGAGTGCTCGCTGGCCTCGAGGCGCCCATATGAGCCGGATGCGAAGATCGATAGATCAGGGAGCGCTGTGACATGCGGATTAGTTGCTAACCGCCGCCGCAGCTCCCCAAGGCGAACTCTTGAGAAGGTCGCACGCTCGGTGAAGATGCTCTGGTCCGTCATGTCCCCGTCTCTCACGTCGATGCAGGAAGTCTACGGGGAGGGACGACGGTGACCGCTGTGGTGAACCTCCACTTGGGACACAGCCGTCTCTAGTTGGCGCTCACTCGTCCTTCGCGCTCCTGCGGCACGACCAGCACCGGGCGCTCGGCCGGCACGACCGACACCGCCGTCCCCGGGGTGAGGTGCTGGCTGCCGGCGCTGGCGAGGTCGACGCGCACCTCCACGCCGCCGGGCAGCGCGACCAGCAGGCGGGTGCTCGCACCGGAGAAGGTGCGGGTGACCACGCGCCCGGCACCCCCGGCGGTGACGACCAGCGCCTCCGGGCGGATCAGCGCCTCCACCGGCCCGGCCGGCGAGGACCCGGCGACCGGGCGGCGGGTCCCGAGCACCTCGACCGCACCGCCCGACAGCGTCGCCGGCAGCCGGTTCATCGTGCCCACGAACTCGGCGACGAAGCCCGTCGCCGGGCGCTCGTAGAGCTCGTCCGGGCTCGCCACCTGCTCCAGCCTGCCGGCGCGCATGACCCCGACCCGGTCGGCCACCGACAGCGCCTCGGCCTGGTCGTGGGTGACGAACACCGTGGTGATGCCCAGCTCCAGCTGGATGCGGCGGATCTCCTCGCGCAGCTGCACGCGCACCTGCGCGTCCAGGGCGGACAGGGGCTCGTCGAGCAGCAGCACCTTCGGCGCCACCGCCAGCGCGCGCGCCAGGGCCACCCGCTGCTGCTGGCCGCCGGAGAGCTGGTGGGGGTAGCGGTCGCCGCGGTCGGCCAGGCCGACGAGCTCCAGCAGCTCGGCCGCGCGACCGCGCTGCTCCGAGCGGTCCCGGCGGCGCACGCGGAGGCCGAAGGCGACGTTCTCGGCGACGGTCAGGTTCGGGAAGAGGCTGTAGGCCTGGAAGACCATGCCCATGTCCCGCTTGCTCGCCGGCACCCCGGTGACGTCCCGGCCGTCGACCAGCACCCGGCCGGCGTCGGGCTGCTCGAAGCCCGCGATCGCCCGCAGCGCCGTCGTCTTGCCGCACCCCGAGGGGCCGAGGAGGGCGAGGAACTCCCCGCCGGCGATCTCCAGGTCCAGCCCGTCGAGGGCGGGCACCGATCCGTACCGCCGGGTCAGCGCCTCCAGCCGGATGGGCGCGCCGGGGCGGTCGTCCGGGCGCGCGTCCGCGGTCCGCAGCGAGGCGGCGGTCATGCGTTCTCCTTCGTGCCGCGCCGGCGGTCCAGCGCGGAGATCAGCAGCAGCAGCGCCCAGGTGAGCAGCAGGGAGAGCACCGAGACCGCCACCGACAGCTGCGGAGCCGCCCCCGAGACGAGGACGATCCAGGTCGGGAAGGTCTGGAACCCCAGGATGTTCGCGACGGTGAACTCCCCCAGCACGAGGGCCAGGGTGAGGAAGACGGCGTTGAGCACCGACGTGCGGAGCACCGGCAGGACGACGGAGAACATCGTCCGCGGCCAGGAGGCGCCGAGGTTGCGGGCGGCCTCGGTCAGGGTGCGCAGCTGCCCGCCGCGCACCCCGGCGTCCAGCGCCCGGTAGACGAACGGCAGCGCGAGCACCACGTAGACCAGCACCAGGATCCAGGGCAGCTCCGGCTCCTGGAGCGCGAACATGAACTCGGCCACCGGGGTGCCGTAGAAGTAGTCGGGCGCCCAGGCCAGCACGCTGCGCACACCCACCACCAGCGCGATCGGCGGGAGCACCAGCGGCAGCAGGGTCAGCAGCTCCACCGTCGTCCGGAGTCGCGGGAACCGCAGCTCCACCAGCAGGACGGTGGGCACCATGAGCGCCAGCGCGATGACGACGGTCAGCGCCCCCAGCAGCAGCGAGCGGCCGAACGTCTCCGCGAAGCCCTCCGCCGTCGGGATCTGCGTGTAGGGCTCGAAGGTGACGCCGCCGCCGCGCCGGTCGCGCACGGTGAACCAGATCGAGGCGCCGATGGGCACCAGGAAGTACAGGCCCAGGGCGCCGAACACGATCCACCGCCAGGCGACGCGGCTCCGGCGGCCGGAGCGCACCGGGGTGTCGGGAGCCACGCCTCCGGCACCGGCGACCCCCTCGGCCAGCGCCGTCACGTCAGCCACCGCTGGGTGCGCCGCTGGACCCAGGCGTAGAAGGCCATGACCAGCCCGACCAGGACGACCATGCCCAGCGCCAGGGCCTTGCCCAGGTTCTCCGCGCCGACGACGACGTTGCTCGACAGCGAGTCGGCGATCTGCAGGGTGACCAGCGGGATGCTGCTGCCCACCAGGGCCTTCGCCGTCGCGTAGGCCGCGAACGACGAGGCGAACAGCAGCATGGTGGCGCCCAGGACCGGAGGGGCGAGCACCGGGCCACCGACGTACCGCCAGTACTGCCAGCCGCTGGCGCCCAGGTTGTCCGCCGCCTCGCGCCACTGGGGCCGCAGCCCCTCCAGCGCCGGCAGGATCGTCAGCACCATCAGCGGGATGAGGAAGTACGAGTAGACGATGGCCAGGCCGGTCATCGAGTACAGCGAGAAGGACAGCCCGAGCGTGTCGGTGAGCAGCGCAGTGACGACACCGGCGTTGCCGATGGTGGCGAGGAAGGCGAAGGCCAGCGGAACGCCGCCGAAGTTCGCCAGCACCCCCGCCGCGGTCAGGACCATCCGCCGCAGCAGCCGGCCCCGGCGCGCGCCCAGCACGGCGACGGCGAGGGCCAGGCCCAGGACGGCGCCGATCACCGCGGTGATCGCCGACAGCTGCAGGCTGCCCACGTAGGCCCGCCCGTAGGCGCCTTCGGTCACCGTGCCCAGGTTGGCCGTCGACCAGCCCTCCTCGAACGTGACCGGGTCGGTGACTCGGAACGCCTCGACGGCCAGCACCACCAGCGGCAGCAGCAGGAACACCGCGAGGTAGAGGAAGAACGGCGCCATCCCGAGGGCGCCGAGCAGTCCGGCGCGCCGGCCCCGCGAGCTGCGGGGAGCCGGCGCGCCGGTCGGTTCCGCCGTGGTGCTCAGCCGGACATCTCCTCGTTCCAGCGCGAGGTCACGACGTCCTTGGCCGCCGTCTCCTGCTCCTGGGACGGGAACTCCGCCTCGCCCTCGACCGGGGGCAGCGCGGCCAGGGCGTCGGCGTCGGCCGTGCCGGCGTCCTCCATGCTGGTCAGCCGCACCGGTCGCGCGCCGCCGGCGAGCCAGATGTTCTGGCCCTCGTCGCTGTACAGGAACTCCTGCCAGAGCCGGGCCGCGGCGGGGTGCGGGGCGAACTTGCTGATGGCCTGGCTGTAGTAACCGCCGAAGAGCCCGTCGCTGGGGACGGCCACCGTCCACTCCGTGTCGATCTCGGCGAGACCCTCGGCGTACGCGGCGTTGAGGTAGTCCCAGTCGAGGACGATCGGGGTCTCACCGCTCTCGATCGTGGCGGGCGTGCTCTCGACCGGGTTGAAGTTGCCGGCCTCCTTCAGCTGCACGAAGAAGTCGACCCCGGGGCCGATGTCGTCGAGATCGCCGCCGTTGGACAGCGAGGCCGCCCAGACACCGGCGAAAGCCGCCGCTGCCTGCGTCGGGTTGCCGTTGAGCGCCACCTGGCCGGCGTACTGCGGGTCGAGGAGGTCCTGCATCGTCTGCGGGCACTCGGCGACGATGGTGTCGTTGCAGCCGATCGAGATGTAGCCGCCGTAGTCGTTGAACCAGTGGCCGTCGGGGTCCCGCTGGCCCTCGGGGATCTCGTCCCAGGTCTGCACCTTGTACGGGGCGGTGAGGTCCTGTGCCTGCGCCTGACGGGCGAAGGCGGTGCCCAGGTCGAGGACGTCGGGCGCGCGGTCCTGCCCGCGCTGGCTGGTGACGGCGTTGAGCTCGTCCTGGCTGGAGCCGTCGGGGCTGGCGCTGTTGATCTCGATGTCGTACTTCTCGCCGAAGGTCTCGAGCATCTCGCCGTAGTTGGCCCAGTCCGGCGGCAGTGCGATGACGTTGAGCTCGCCCTCGGCCTTCGCGGCCTCGACCAGCGCGTCCATCCCGCCGCCGTCCTCGACCGAGGTGGCCTCGGCCCAGTCCGAGCCGCTCCCCCCGCCGGAGCCGCCGTCGTCGGAGCCGCAGGCGGTCAGGGTGAGTCCCGCGGTGACGACCGCGACCGCGGTCCGCAGGGTGGTTCGTCGCACGTGTCCTCCTGGTGTGGGGCCGTTCCGCACCCGGATCCCCCTGGACCCGACCGGACGGCCTCGCGCATTCTCACCTACCGGACGGGCCCCTGCCCCGTACATGGACATGACCATCCGGCGACCAGTCGGCGGCGGGACGGTGCGCTCAGCGGCCGGTGAACTGCGCCTTGCCCGGCCCGCTCTCCAGGAACGAGCTCATGCCGGTCTTCTGGTCCTCGGTGTCGAACAGCTCGGCGAACAGCGTCGTCTCGAGGGTCAGCGCCTCGTCGAGGGGCAGCTCCAGGCCCTCGTCGACGGCGCGCTTGGCCGCGGCCAGCGCCAGCGGCGGCCCGGCGGCGAACTTGCGCGCCATGGCCACGGCGGTCTCGTACACCTCGGCGTCCGGGACGACGGCGTCGGCCAGGCCGATCTCGAGCGCCTCCTCCGCACCCACGTGCCGGCCGGTGAAGACCAGGTCCTTGGCCTTGGCCGGGCCCACCAGGCGGGCCAGCCGCTGGGTGCCACCGGCGCCGGGGATGACACCCAGCAGGATCTCGGGCTGGCCGATCCTGGCCTTGCTGCCCAGCACCCGGAAGTCGGCGCACAGCGCCAGCTCGTAGCCACCGCCCAGCGCGTAGCCGGTGATCGCGGCGATGACGGGCTTGGGGATGCGGGCGACGGTTCGGAAGGAGTCCTGCAGCTCGCGGCCCCACTCCCGCATGCCGGCGCCGTCGAGCTGCGACATGGCCTTGATGTCGGCGCCGGCGGCGAACACCCGCTCACCGCCGTAGAGGACGACGGCGCGCACGTCGGCCCGCTCCCCCGCCTCGGTCGCCGCGGCGCGCACCTCGAGGTGCAGCTGCTCGTCGATCGCGTTCATCTTCGGGCGGTCGAGGCGGATGGTGCCCACCCCGTCCTCCACCTGCAGGGTCACGAATTCGGGCATGCGCGGAGCCTAGCTGCGGCCCCGTCCAGGGCACCGCCCCGAGCCTGCGAGGGGTGGGGAGGAGGGGTCCTTCTGCTAGCGAGCGCGGCGGGCGGTGAAGCGGCCGTCCGTGCGGGTGAGCGACAGCGGCAGCCCGAAGGTGTCCGACAGCGTCGCCGCGGTCAGCACGTCGTCGGCGGCACCGGAGGCGACGACCTCGCCGTCCCGCAGCAGCAGGGCGTGGGTGTAGCCGGGCGGGATCTCCTCGACGTGGTGGGTGACCAGCACCTGCGCCGGCGCGTAGTGGTACCTCGCGAGGTCCGACAGCCGGGCCACGAGGTCCTCGCGGCCGCCCAGGTCCAGGCCGGCGCCCGGCTCGTCCAGCAGCAGCAGCTCGGGGTCGGGCATCAGGGCGCGGGCGATCTGGGCCCGCTTGCGCTCGCCCTCGCTCAGGGTCCCGAACGGGCGGTGCGCGAACTGGGCGACGCCCCACTGCTCCATGAGCACCCCGGCGCGGGTCAGGTCGTGGACGTCGTAGCGCTCCCGCCAGCGACCGACGACGGCGTACCCGGCGGAGACGACGACGTCGCCGGTCCGCTCCGCGGGCCCGATCCGCTGGGTGAGCGCCGCGCTGGTCAGCCCGATGCGCGGGCGCAGCTCGAAGACGTCGACCGCCCCCAGCGTCTCCCCCAGCAGCCGCACCTCGCCGCGGCTGGGGTGCAGCAGCGCCCCGGCCAGCTGGATCAGCGTGGTCTTCCCCGCGCCGTTGGGCCCCAGCACCACCCAGCGGTGGTCGGCCTCCACGCGCCAGTCGACGCCGCGCAGCAGGTGGTTCTCCCCGCGCACGACGTCGACCCCGGTCATCCGTACGACGGCCCCGTCCGAGGCGTCCGATGTCGACACGTCCCCATCCAACCCCACCCCGCGCGCGCTCCCTGCACGCCGTCCACCCGCGGACTTGGCACGATCGCCCGGTGACCGCATCCCCGGCCGTCGAGGTCCTGCCCGGCTCGCCCACCCCGCTCGGCGCGCACTGGGACGGCACGGGCACCAACTTCGCCCTGTGGTCGGCCGGTGCGCACGCGGTCGAGCTGTGCCTGTTCGACCCCGACGGCACCGAGCACCGCCACCCGCTGACCGAGAGCACCCACCAGGTGTGGCACGGCCGCGTCACCGGCATCGGCCCCGGTCAGCGCTACGGCTACCGCGTGCACGGGTCCTACGAGCCGCCCGCCGGGCACCGGTACAACCCGGCGAAGCTGCTGCTCGACCCCTACGCCCGCGCGGTGGACGGTGGGCTGCAGCTGCACCCCTCGCTGTTCGGTCATCCGGGCGACGTCGTGGACAGCCCGCTGCCCGACGGGCGGGACTCCGCACCGCACGTGCCCCGCGGCGTCGTCGTCCACGACACCTTCCCGTGGGCCGGCGACCGCGCCCCGCGCACCTCGTGGTCGGACACCGTCATCTACGAGGTGCACGTCAAGGGCGCCACCATGCGGCACCCCGACGTCCCCGCGCAGCTGCGCGGCACCTACGCGGGGCTGGCCCATCCCGCCTTCGTCGAGCACCTGCGGTCGCTCGGGGTGACCGCGGTCGAGCTGCTGCCGGTGCATCACTTCGTCAGCGAACCGCACCTGCTGCGCCGCGGGCTGACCAACTACTGGGGCTACAACACGCTGGGCTTCTTCGCCCCGCACGCCGCCTACAGCTCCTCGGGCAGCGGGGGCGGGCAGGTCACCGAGTTCAAGACGATGGTCAAGGCGCTGCACGCCGCCGGCATCGAGGTGATCCTCGACGTCGTCTACAACCACACCGCCGAGGGCGACCAGACCGGGCCGACGCTGTCGTTCAAGGGCATCGACAACGGGGGGTACTACCGCCTCGACCCGCAGAACCCGGCCCGGTACACCGACTACACCGGGTGCGGGAACACCCTGGACGTGCGGCGCCCGGCGGTGCTGGCAATGCTGATGGACTCGCTGCGCTACTGGGTCACCGAGATGCACGTCGACGGGTTCCGCTTCGACCTGGCCTCGGCGCTGGCCCGCTCGATGCACGACGTCGACCGGCTGTCGGCGTTCTTCGACGTCGTCCACCAGGACCCGGTGGTCAGCCGGGTCAAGCTGATCGCCGAACCGTGGGACGTCGGACCCGGCGGCTACCAGGTGGGCAACTTCCCGCCGCCGTGGACGGAGTGGAACGGGAAGTACCGCGACACGGTCCGCGACGTGTGGTCCGGCGCGCACGTGGGGGTCCGCGACCTGGCCTACCGGCTCACCGGCTCCTCGGACCTCTACCGCTCCGACGGCCGCCGCCCCGTCGCCAGCATCAACTTCGTCACCGCCCACGACGGCTTCCCGATGCGCGATCTGGTCACCTACGAGCACAAGCACAACGAGGCCAACGGCGAGGACAACCGGGACGGCGAGAACCACAACCGGAACTGGAACTGCGGCGTCGAGGGCGAGACCTCCGACCCGGGGATCACCGCGCTCCGCGCCCGGCAGGTGCGCAACCTGCTCGCCACGCTGCTGGTGTCCACCGGCGTGCCCATGCTCACCGCCGGCGACGAGCTCGGCCGCACGCAGCGGGGCAACAACAACGCCTACTGCCAGGACAACGAGCTGTCCTGGCTGGACTGGACGCAGGTCGACGAGGACCTGCGCGCGTTCGTGGCCCACCTGCTGCGGTTGCGCCGCTCGGCGCCGGTGCTGCGGCAGGAGGCGTTCTTCGAGGGCCACGAGCTGCCCGGGACAGGCGGCACGCGCGACCTGGCGTGGTTCGCCCCCGACGGCGGGCAGCTGACCACCACCGACTGGTTCGACACGGGCCTGCAGACGGTGGGCATGTACCTCGACGGGCGCGGCATCCGGCACCGCGACGCCCTCGGCCGCCCGGTGGTCGACGACTCCTACCTGGTCTGGCTGCACGCGGGGGCCGAGCCGCTGACCGTGCAGCTCCCCGACGCGCCCTGGGCCGACGGCTACGAGCTCGTCGTCTCCACCGAGTACGCGACCGGCGCACCCCCGGAGACGGCGATCGTCGCGCCCGGCCCCGTGGAGCTGCCGAGCCGCTGCGTCTGGGTGCTCAAGGTCCTCCGCCGCCCCTGACCGGGCACGGGACGACCGTTGAACCCCAGAGGCCCAGGACCGGTGCGGTCCTGGGCCTCTGGGGTTCAACGGTCGGGGTGGTTACTCGGGCTGCTCGAAGGTGATGACGGTCCAGCCCAGCAGGAGGCGGTCGCCGTCGGAGAGCGGGTGGGCGATACCGGGCTCGAGCTGGGTCCACTCGGTGGCCTCGGGGCCGGCGACGTGCGTGCCGTTGAGCGACCCGAGGTCGACCAGCGACACCTCGTCGCCCGAGCGGGTCAGCGCCGCGTGGGCCGAGGACAGCACGTTCTGGGTGTCGGCGATCGGCACGGGGCGGGCGTCGCCGGTCGTGACCATCTCGTGGTTGTCGGGACGGCGCCCGAGCACGAGGTCGCCGTCCACCGGGACGACCAGCCCGTCGTCGAACCGCAGCACCGGCGAGGCGTCGGCGGGGGCGGCGTCGGAGTCCGGCCGCCAGAAGGCCGTCTGCTCGCCCGACTCGGCCGGGACGCTGGCCCGGCTGGAACCACCACCACCGGCACCGGCACCGGCACCGGCACCGAAGCCCGAGTCCGACCCGGCCGTGAACGACGACGGCGCGGCCTGGGCCGGGGCCGCGGCGGACGGCGCAGCCGGGGCGGTGGTGTGCAGCGTCGCCCCGGAACCGGGCACCGTGCCCTCGATCAGGTCGAACGAGATCCCCGGTGCGGCCTGCGGGCCCACCGCCCCCGGGCCGACGTGGAGCGCGCGGCCCAGGGAGAAGGAGGCGAGGGTGCCGCCCGGGACCGAGGACCCGGAGACCGACACCCCGTCCACGGAGGGCTGCCCCTTGCCGGACCAGAGGGCGACGCCGGTACCGGTGCCGGCGTCGGCCACCACGAGGGCGAAGGACGCGCTGCCGGAGGCGAGCGATCCCGCCTGCGCGGCGACGGCCGTCAGCACGTGCTCGGCGCCGGGGCCGGAGACCCCGAGGCACGCGTGCAGGGCCGAGACGAGGGCAGGGGAACCGGGCGCGTCGACCCACAGCAGGCCGCCGTCGCGGCGGGCGACGACGGCGTCTCCGGGGAGGACTTCACAGCGGTCTGGCATGGCGGCCAGCCTAGTGATGCGCAACGGGCTTCGGCGCCCGGCCGCCCCCGCCACGCCGTGATCGCTCCACGTCACACCCGACAGGTGGGGCGAGCGTGACGGGAGCGTCGCGACGGGTGACCGGACCGCTGGTCAGGCCGTCGTCACCACGCCGAGCTCGGCCGGATCGGCCAGGTGCTCGGAGAACGGCAGGACGCGCACGGTGTAGCCGAAGGCACCGGTGCGCTCGAGCGGGACGGTGGCCGCGAACCAGTGCCGCGAGCCCTCGGTCTGCTCGTGCGCCATCGGCACCGTGGTGACCTCGTGCAGCCCGTCGGCGTCGTCGACCCGGCCGTAGGCGGCCTGCACCTGGACGTCGCCGGGCTCCAGCCCCGGCAGCTCGACCTCCGCGCGCAGCGCGAGGGTCGACCCGATCTCCGGGGTGTCGCCGGCGCCCGTGGCCTCCACGTGCGCGACGCGGACGGTCGACCAGTTGTGCAGCAGGTGTCCCCGCCGCGTGGACTCCGCACGAGCCGGGGCGTAGCCGTCAGCGGACATGACGCGGGCCGACTGCGCCGCCGGCACGTACAGCGCCCGCACGTAGTCGCGCACCATGCGGGTGGCCATGACCTTGGGGCCGGTCTCGCGCAGCGTGTGGCGCACCATCTCCACCCAGCGCGCCGGCACGCCCTCGGCGTCGCGCTCGTAGAAGCGCGGCAGCACCTGGGTGGACAGCAGGTCGTAGATCGCCCGCGCCTCCACCTCGTCGCGCCGGTCGGCGTCGGCGACGCCGTCGGCCGTGGGGATCGCCCACCCGTTCTGGCCGTCGAACCACTCGTCCCACCAGCCGTCGCGGATCGAGAGGTTCAGCCCGCCGTTGAGGGCCGACTTCATCCCCGAAGTGCCGCAGGCCTCCAGTGGCCGGAGCGGGTTGTTCAGCCAGACGTCGCAGCCCCAGTACAGGTAGCGGGCCATGCCGATGTCGTAGCCGGGCAGGAACGCGATGCGGTGCCGGATCTCCGGGTCGTCGGCGAAGGCCACCATCTGCTGGATGAGCTTCTTGCCGCCGTCGTCGGCGGGGTGGCTCTTCCCCGCGATGACCAGCTGCAGGGGGCGCTCCGGGTCCAGCAGCATCGCCTTGAGCTTGGCCGGGTCGCGCAGCATCAGCGTCAGGCGCTTGTAGCTGGGCACCCGGCGGGCGAAGCCGATGGTCAGGACGTCGGGGTCGAAGGCGGTATCGGTCCAGCCGACCTCGGCCTCGGTCGCGCCGCGGGAGAGCGCGGTCTCGCGGATGCGACGGCGCACCTCCTCGACCAGCCGGCCGCGCAGCGTGCGGCGGATGGCCCACAGGTCACCGGCCGCGATGGAGTCGACGCCGTCGAAGTGCACCGCGCCGTCGGTCTCGACCGGGTCGCCCTGGCTGGAGGTCTGGGTGCCCATGTCGACCAGCTCGCGCGCGGTCCAGGTCGGTGCGTGCACGCCGTTGGTGATGGAACCGATGGGGACGTCGCCCTCGTCGAACCCGGGCCACAGGTTGTTGAACATCCCCCGGCTGACGTGGCCGTGCAGCTCGCTCACGCCGTTGGCGCGCTGGCCCAGCCGCAGGCCCATGTGCGCCATGTTGTACTTCGCCGGGTCCTCCTCGGCGCCCAGCGCGAGCAGGTCGTGCAGCGGCACGCCGAAGCCGGCGAAGTACCGCTCGATGAGCGCCTTCGGGAAGCGGTCGATGCCGGCCGGCACCGGGGTGTGCGTGGTGAACACCGTGGCCGCGCGGACCGCCTGGAGCGCCTCGGCGAACGTCAGGCCGTGCGACTCCATCAGCTCGCGGATCCGCTCCAGGCCGAGGAAGCCGGCGTGGCCCTCGTTGGCGTGGAACACCTCCGGGGCCGGGACGCCGCTGCGCGCGCAGTAGGCGCGCAGCGCCCGCACCCCGCCGATGCCCAGCAGCATCTCCTGGCGCAGGCGGTGGTCCTCGTCGCCGCCGTAGAGGCGATCGGTCACGCCACGCTCGGCGGGGGCGTTCTCCTCGATGTCGCTGTCGAGGAGGAGGAGGGTGACGCGGCCGACCTGGGCCCGCCACACGTGCGCGTAGAGGGTGCGCCCCTCGGGCAGCGGCACGGAGATGACGACGGCGGTGCCGTCGGGCTCGCGCAGCAGCTTGACCGGCAGGCCGTGCGGGTCGAGGGAGGGGTAGTGCTCGAGCTGCCAGCCGTCGGAGGACAGGCCCTGCTCGAAGTAGCCCGCGCGGTAGAGCAGTCCCACGCCGATCAGCGGGACGCCGAGGTCGGAGGCGGCCTTGAGGTGGTCACCGGCCAGGATGCCCAGACCGCCGGAGTACTGCGGCAGCACCTCGGTGATGCCGAACTCCGCGGAGAAGTAGGCGATGCTCGCCGGCGCATCGGTGCCCAGCGACTGGTACCAGCGCGGCGTGGAGAGGTACTCGTCCAGGTCGTCGACGGCGTCCTGCAGGCGGCGCACGAACCGCCGGTCCTTGGCCAGGGCGGCCAGCCGCTCGGCCGAGACCTCGCCGAGCGCCTTGACCGGGTCACCTCCGCAGCGCTGCCAGAGTGCGGGGTCCAGGGTCTCGAACAGGTCCCGGGTCTCGGGGTGCCACGACCAGCGGAGGTTCATCACCAGCTGGGACAGCGGGAGCAGCGGCTCCGGGAGGGCGGCGCGGACTGTGAAACGACGGAGGGCTCGCACCGGTCGAGACTATCCAGCCTGAGCGGTACCGCCAGGGGTGCGCGGGACAACTCTGGACACCTCCGTCCCACCCGTCACACGCTGTGTGCTCCCCCACCGCCCACCCGGACGAGTGCCCGCCGAGGTGCCCGCGCCGGAGGACCTCGATAGCGTTGCGGCAATGAATGGCCGCGCTGACCTCCGCCTCGGCATCACCGATGTCGCCCCCGTCGTCTCCTGCGGGACCTTCTCCGCCCGTGCGGTCGTCGGCGAGCACCTGCCGATCACCGCCACCGTCTTCCGCGAGGGCCACGACGCGGTCGCCGCGAACGTCGTCTGGACCGCCCCCGGCGGCGACGACGCGAGCGCCCCCTTCGTGCGCATGGCGAAGCTGCCGCCGGAGCCCGACCGCTGGATCGCCACGGTGGTCGCCGACCGCGAGGGCCCCTGGACCTTCCGCGTCGAGGCGTGGAGCGACCCGCTGGCCACCTGGCGGCACGCCGTCGAGGTGAAGATCGAGGCCGGCCAGGGGCCCGACGAGCTGGCCAACGACCTCGAGGAGGGCGCCCGCCTCCTCGACCGGGTCGCCGCGGACGCCGGCGCCGAGTGGCGCGACCGCGTCGTCGCCGCGGCGGTCGCGCTGCGCGACGCGTCCCAGGAGCTGACGGTCCGGGTGGCCCCGGCGCTGGCCTCGGGCCTGCAGCAGTACCTCCAGGAGCACCCGGTCCGCGAGCTGGTCACCAGCACGGAGCCGTACGAGGTGTTCGTCGACCGGCCCCAGGCCCTCTACGGCTCCTGGTACGAGTTCTTCCCGCGCTCGGAGGGCCCCGTCGTCGGCGGCGTCCCCACGCACGGCACGTTCACCACCGCCGGTGACCGGCTGCCGGCGATCGCCGACATGGGCTTCGACGTCGTCTACCTGCCGCCGATCCACCCGATCGGCACGGTCAACCGCAAGGGCCCGAACACGCCGCAGTTCCCGGGCGGCAACCCGCACGAGATCGGGCCGGACGACGTCGGCTCGCCGTGGGCCATCGGCAGCGCCGAGGGCGGCCACGACGCGGTGCACCCCCAGCTGGGCACCCTCGAGGACTTCCGGGCCTTCGTGGACCGCACCCGCGAGCTGGGCATGGAGGTGGCGCTGGACCTCGCGCTGCAGGCCGCCCCCGACCACCCGTGGGTGCAGGAGCACCCGGAGTGGTTCACCACCAAGCCCGACGGCACCATCGCCTACGCGGAGAACCCGCCGAAGAAGTACCAGGACATCTACCCGGTCAACTTCGACAACGACCCCGAGGGCATCTACGCGGAGGTGCTGCGGGTCGTCCGGCACTGGATGGACGCCGGGGTGCGCATCTTCCGCGTCGACAACCCGCACACCAAGCCGCTGAACTTCTGGCACTGGCTGATCTGGGAGGTCAAGAAGACCGACCCCGACGTGCTGTTCCTGGCCGAGGCGTTCACCCGACCGGCGATGATGCACCAGCTGGCGCGGATCGGCTTCACGCAGTCCTACACGTACTTCACCTGGCGCACCGAGCGCGACGAGATCGAGGAGTACGGGCGCGAGCTCGCCGCGAACGCGCACTACATGCGACCCAACTTCTTCGTGAACACCCCGGACATCCTCCACGAGTCGCTGCAGTTCGGCGGCCCGCCGATGTTCAAGATCCGGGCCGTGCTCGCGGCGATGATGAGCCCGACCTGGGGCGTCTACTCCGGCTTCGAGCTGTTCGAGCACGTCGCCGTGAAGCCGGGCAGCGAGGAGTACCTGGACAGCGAGAAGTACCAGCTCCGCCCGCGCGACTGGGCCGGCGCCGAGTCGGCCGGGCGAAGCCTCGCGCCCTACGTGCGCCGGCTCAACGAGATCCGGCGCGCGCACCCCGCCCTCCAGCAGCTGCGCACGCTGCACTTCCACCCGGTCGACAACCCGAACCTGCTCTGCTTCACCAAGACCGACCCGGGTTCGGCCGACGCCGTCCTCGTGGTGGTGAACCTGTCCAGCCGCGACACCCACATCGGGACGACGGCGCTGGACATGCAGGCGCTCGGCCTGGACTGGCACGAGCGGTTCTCCGTCACCGACGAGCTCACCGGCGCCTCCTACGACTGGGGCCAGTTCAATTACATCGAGCTGGATCCCTTCCGGGAGCCGGCGCACGTCTTCGCGGTCACCTTCCCCCGCCCCGTGCAGTTCCCGCCCCCGGTCTCCTGAAGAAGGACCCCGTGCCCCCCGCCGCTCGCACGCTCGCGACGGGCCCCTGCACGGGGCCGCCACCGCCATTCCTATCCGCGACTCCCCGAGGGCTCCCGCAGCGATGACCGTTCCCGTTCCCGAGTCCGCCTCCGCGCACTCCGCTCTCCCACCGCCGGGCACCGACCCCGAGTGGTACAAGCGCGCCGTCTTCTACGAGGTGCTGGTCCGCGGCTTCGCCGACAGCAACGCCGACGGCGTCGGCGACCTCCGCGGCATGATCGACAAGCTGGACTACTTGCAGTGGCTCGGGGTCGACTGCCTGTGGCTGCCGCCGTTCTTCGCCTCGCCGCTGCGCGACGGCGGGTACGACGTCAGCGACTACACCGACGTGCTGCCGGAGTTCGGCGACATCGAGGACTTCAAGGAGTTCCTCGACGCCGCCCACTCGCGCGGCATGCGCGTGATCATCGACTTCGTCATGAACCACACCTCGGACCAGCACCCGTGGTTCCAGGCCAGCCGCAGCGACCCCGAGGGCCCGTACGGCGACTTCTACGTCTGGGCCGACGACGACTCCGGGTACGCGGACGCCCGGATCATCTTCGTGGACACCGAGAGCTCGAACTGGACGTTCGACCCGGTGCGCCGCCAGTACTTCTGGCACCGCTTCTTCTCCCACCAGCCGGACCTGAACTTCGAGAACCCGAAGGTGCGCGAGGCGATCATCGACGCCCTGCGCTTCTGGCTGGACCTGGGCATCGACGGCTTCCGTCTCGACGCCGTGCCCTACCTCTTCGAGGAGGAGGGCACCAACTGCGAGAACCTGCCGCGCACCCACGAGTTCCTCAAGGAGGTGCGCACGATCGTCGACGCGAACTACCCCGACACCGTGCTGCTCTGCGAGGCCAACCAGTGGCCGGCCGACGTCGTCGAGTACTTCGGCGAGGACGGCGACGAGTGCCAGATGGCCTTCCACTTCCCGGTGATGCCGCGCCTGTTCATGGCCGTGCGGCGGGAGCAGCGGTTCCCGATCTCGGAGATCATGGCCCAGACGCCGGACATCCCCGACAACTGCCAGTGGGGCGTCTTCCTGCGCAACCACGACGAGTTGACCCTCGAGATGGTCAGCGACGAGGAACGCGACTACATGTGGGGCGAGTACGCCAAGGACCCCCGCATGAAGGCCAACATCGGCATCCGCCGGCGCCTGGCGCCGCTGCTGGACAACGACGTCAACACCCTCGAGCTGTTCAACGCCCTGCTGCTGTCCCTGCCCGGGTCGCCGGTCCTCTACTACGGCGACGAGATCGGCATGGGCGACAACATCTGGCTGGGTGACCGCGACGGCGTCCGCACCCCGATGCAGTGGACCCCGGACCGCAACGGCGGGTTCTCCACCGCCGACCCCCAGCGGATGTACCTGCCGCTCAACGCCGACCCGGTCTACGGCTACCAGGTCACCAACGTCGAGTCCCAGCTGCGCAACACCAACTCGCTCCTCCAGTGGGTGCGCCGGATGATCCAGGTCCGCGGCCAGCACCCGACCTTCGGCCTGGGCAGCTTCGAGGAGATCGGGTCGCGCAACCCGACCGTGCTGTCGTTCGTGCGCCGCTTCGGCGACGACATCGTCCTGTGCGTCAACAACCTGTCCCGGTTCCCGCAGCCGGTCGAGCTGGACCTGCGGCAGTTCGAGGGCTACACGCCCGTGGAGCTCACCGGCCGGGTCGAGTTCCCGCAGATCGGCGTCCTGCCCTACATGCTCACCCTCGCCGGGCACGGTTTCTACTGGTTCGAGCTCTCCAAGCCGGCCGAACCCGCTGCCGACGAGCACGAGGACTGGGAGAGCACCGGCAGCAGCACGGTCGCCGACTCCCTGCTCGCCTCCGGGGTGGTCAGCGCCGCGGAGGAGACCCCCGGCGACAACCTCCCGGCTCCCGACGACTCCTCCGGAGGATCCCGATGAGCGCACTGGCCGGTCTGCTCCGCGAATGGATGCCCGCACAGCGGTGGTTCGGGAGCAAGGGCCGTGAGTGGGCCGACGTCACCGAGGACGGCTTCTTCCTCGACCGCAGCGAGCCGGTCCTCTCCGTGCACCGCGTGCGGGTGACCTACGTCGACGGCGGAGGTGACACCTACCTCGTGCCGATCTCCTGGCGCGAGCACCAGGTGGAGGAGCTCGACACCGCGTTCATCGGCACGGTGACCGGCGACGGCGGTCAGGAGTCGCACGCCTACGACGCCATGCGGGACCGGGACGCGACCACCCCGTGGCTGATCCACCTGGTGAACGCCTCGACCGTCGGTCCGATGCACTTCCACCCCGCGGGCGTGGCGTACATCCCCGAGGGGCTGCCTGGCGACATCGTCTCCACCGAGCAGAGCAACACCTCCCTGGTCTACGGCTCGGAGGCGATCTTCAAGCTCTTCCGGCGGCTGGAGCCCGGCCTCAACCCGGACGTGGAGGTGCACGACGCGCTGCGCCGTGCGGAGAACCCGCACATCGCCCCGCTGCTCGGGCACATCGAGATCGACGACCCCGACCCGTCGAACGAGCCCGCGACCGTCGCGATGCTGCAGACCTTCGTCCCCAACGCCAGCGACGGCTGGCGCCTGGCGACTGCCAGCGTCCGGGACCTCTACGCCGAGGGCGACCTGCACGCCGACGAGGTCGGTGGCGACTTCGCCGCAGACAGCGAGCGGCTGGGCACGGCCACCGCGTCGGTGCACGCGGACATGGCCGCCGTGCTGCCCACCGAGCCGGCCGACCGCGACTGGTACGCCACCGTGGCCCGGCAGATGGGCGAGCGCCTCGACGCCGCCATCGAGGTGGTGCCCCAGCTCGCCGAGCACGCCGACGGCCTGCGCCGGGTCTACGCCGCCGCGGCCGAGAGCACCGAGCCCGTGGTGCGCCAGCGGGTGCACGGCGACCTGCACCTCGGCCAGGTGCTGCGGACCGCGACCGGCTGGATCGTGCTCGACTTCGAGGGCGAGCCGGCCCGTCCGCTGGCCTCGCGCCGCGAGCTGGACAGCCCCATGCGCGACGTCGCCGGCATGCTGCGCAGTTTCGACTACGCGGCGCGGCACATGCTCGTCGAGCAGCCCGAGGACACCCAGCGGGCCTACCGGGCGCAGGAGTGGGCCGAGCGCAACCGGGCCGCGTTCTGCACCGGCTACTCCGAGGCCAGCGGCCTCGACCCGTGTGGCGGCTCACCACTCCTTCGGGCGTTCGAGGCCGACAAGGCGGTTTACGAGTGCGTCTACGAGGCACGCAACCGACCGCACTGGCTGATGATCCCGCTCGACTCGCTGTCCCGGCTCACCGGCCGCGACTGACGCGCGGACACGACGGACCCGAGGCCAGACCATCCACGAGCAGGGCACCGGAGGAACACGACGATGAGCAGCGATGACCGGAAGGACCCGGTGGCCGACAAGGACGACCTGCAGCGCGCCGTGGAGGAGCGGGTGGCAGCCGCGGAGGCAGCCGCCGGCAGCGAGCCGGTGATCAACGCCCCGGCGAAGAAGCCGGCCACGACCAGGAAGGCAGCGGCGAAGAAGGCGGCCCCCGCGAAGAAGGCCACCCCGGCGAAGAAGGCCGCGCCCACGAGGAAGGCGGCTGCGAAGAAGGCCGCGACCGGCCCGGCGGCGACGGGCAACGTCGCGCCCGAGGGCGTCGAGACGACGGCGGACCAGGAGAGCACCGCCTCGACCGCGCCCGAGGGCGGCGGCACCACGGTGCCGCCGGTGGTGGCACCGGCGCCGATCGCCGAGCCGGGCAACCCGTCCGGCAGCCCGGCGGCGCCGCCCGAGCCCCCGGACCCCGACCCGGCCGAGCCGATGACCCCGCAGGCCCCGGAGGACGACGCCTCGGCGCCGGCCCCGGGAGCGGTGGAGCCCGCGGCTGCCGAGCCCGCTCCCGGAGCCGAGGGTGCGGCGGCCGGTGGGCCGGCAACCACCGGCCAGGCCAGCCTGAGCGAGGTCGGCGAGGACGACCTGCGGGCGATCGTGGACGGCTGGTCGCACGACCCGCACCGCGTCCTCGGCGCGCACGAGGCCGGCGGGGGCTGGGTCGTGCGCACCCTGCGCCCCGACGCCGTCTCGGTGGCCGTGCTCGACGAGGACGGCAGCCGCTACACCGCCCGCCGGCTGCACGACGGGGGCATCTACGAGGCCGCCGTCCCCCAGCAGCCGGGCGACTACCGCATCGAGGTCGACTACCCCGACGGTCAGGGCGGCACGACGCGTCACACGGTCGACGACCCCTACCGGTGGCTGCCGACCCTCGGCCCGCTCGACGAGCACCTCATCCGCGAGGGCCGGCACGAGCGCCTGTGGGAGGTGCTCGGCGCGCACGTGCGGCGCTACGACACCCCGCGCGGCACCGTCGACGGCGTCTCCTTCGCCGTCTGGGCGCCCAACGCCCAGGGCGTCAAGGTCACCGGCGACTTCGACTACTGGGCGGCACGCGCCTACCCGATGCGCTCCCTGGGCTCCTCGGGCGTCTGGGAGATCTTCGTGCCCGGCGTTCCCGTCGGCAGCCGGTACCGGTACCACGTGCTGGGTGCCGACGGCGTGTGGCGGGAGAAGTCCGACCCGCTCGCCTTCGCCACCGAGGTTCCCCCGCTCAACGCCTCCGTCGTCGCCGAGTCCACCCACGAGTGGCAGGACGACGCCTGGCTGGCCCAGCGCGCCGAGGCCGGCTGGCACGAGAAGCCGATGAGCGTCTACGAGGTGCACGCCGGCTCCTGGCGGCAGGGCCTGTCCTACCGAGAGATGGCCGACGAGCTCGTCGACTACGTCGTCGCGGCCGGCTTCACCCACCTCGAGTTCATGCCCCTGGCCGAGCACCCCTTCGGCGGCTCGTGGGGGTACCAGGTCACCTCGTACTACGCGCCCACCTCGCGCTTCGGCAGCCCCGACGACCTGCGCTACCTGATCGACCGCGCCCACCAGGCCGGCATCGGCGTTCTCGTCGACTGGGTGCCGGCCCACTTCCCCAAGGACGAGTGGGCGCTGGCCCGCTTCGACGGCACCCCGCTGTACGAGCACGGCGACCCCCGGCGGGGCGAGCAGCTGGACTGGGGCACGCTGGTCTTCGACTTCGGCCGCTCCGAGGTGCGCAACTTCCTGGTCGCCAACGCGCTGTTCTGGTGCAAGGAGTTCCACGTCGACGGCATCCGCGTCGACGCCGTCGCCTCGATGCTCTACCTGGACTACTCCCGCACCGAGTGGCTGCCCAACAAGTTCGGCGGCCGGGAGAACCTCGAGGCGGTCGCGTTCCTGCAGGAGTTCAACGCCACCGTCTACCGGGAGATCCCCGGGGTCGTGACGATCGCCGAGGAGTCGACCGCCTGGCCGGGCGTCACCCGGCCCACGCACCTGGGCGGCCTGGGCTTCGGCTTCAAGTGGAACATGGGCTGGATGCACGACTCGCTGGATTACGTGGAGCGGGAACCGGTGTACCGGAGCTTCCACCACGGCCAGCTCACGTTCTCGATGCACTACGCCTACACCGAGAACTTCGTGCTGCCGATCAGCCACGACGAGGTCGTCTACGGCAAGGGCTCGATGCTGCGGAAGATGCCGGGCGACCGGTGGCAGCAGCTGGCCAACCTGCGCGCCTACTACGCCTACATGTGGGCCCACCCCGGCAAGCAGCTGCTGTTCATGGGCTCGGAGTTCGCCCAGGACTCCGAGTGGGCCGAGAGCCGCTCGCTGGACTGGTGGCACCTCGACGACCCGGCACACCGCGGGATCCTCCAGCTGGTCACCGACCTCAACGGCCGGTACCGGGAGCTGGACGCCCTCTGGGCCCAGGACGTCGACCCCGCGGGCTTCCAGTGGATCGACGCCAACGACGCCGGCGGCAACGCGCTGTCCTTCCTGCGTTACGGCAGGTCGGCCCTCCCGGCGGCCGAGGACGGCAGCACCGCCGAGGACGAGAGCCGATCGGCGCTGGCGTGCGTGGTGAACTTCGCCGGCACGCCGCACCACGAGTACCGGATCGGGCTGCCCCGCCCCGGGTTCTGGCGCGAGGTGCTCAACTCCGACGCCGAGGGCTACGGCGGCTCGGGAGTCGGCAACTTCGGCGGTGTCGAGGCCGTCGAGGAGCCCTGGCACGGCCAGCCGTACTCGGCCACGATCACGGCGCCGCCGCTGGCCACCGTCTGGTTCCTCCACGAGGCCTGACCGGACCGTGCGCGGGTAGGGCCCGGTCGTGGGGACGAGCAGCGGTCGACGACGGCGGTGGGCCGTGCTCACCGCCGTCGCGATCTCGCTCCTGGTGCT